>ERZ857965.1-NODE-1-length-384918-cov-9.794620_pt1 | contig 384918 bp, 351 predicted proteins | sample MGYA00519758_ERZ857965 | MGnify/ENA primary metagenome ERZ857965 (study PRJEB31778, sample SAMEA3449381) | human gut metagenome | biome: human gut; feature: human-associated habitat; material: faeces | place: United Kingdom | collected 2010/2012 ...
ATTTTGGAATAACCATCATAAATTCTCATATCTTTGTCTGAATTGGGTTATAAATTGGGTCATAAATATAACCAAATTAAACTAAATAAATTTACATAATTATACAATTCTATTCAACTCATTTAGTAATAAATCATTGTTAGTATGTTCATAAACACTTATTGTAAGATTAATATCAGAATGTCCCATGATCTTTTGTAGCACGCGAACATCCATTCCCTTTTCTGCCATTCTTGTACAAAAAGTATGTCTTAAAATATGTGGTGAAAAATTATCTAATAGAATAGGCTCTCTGTTCTCTGCTTTAGATTTTTTTAATTCTGCATTATTATAACATATTTTTATTTTTTTAAACGTTCTAGTTGTTGTTTGTGGTATTAATAAATTACCTCTTTTACTGTAGAAAACAAAATTAGCATAACCGTCAACAACATAATTACCCTTTTCTCTCACTTCAGCAGTGTCCCTATAATATTTCTGTAAAAACATAAGTAAAGCATCTGACATCGGAACAAAACGTTCAATTGAACTTTTAGTAGCTGTTGCACAATATCTTTTAGCATTAATTCCTCTATTTAATTTATTATCTACTTTATTTCTCCCATACAATAACTGGTGATTTACAGAAATCATATGATTATCAAAATCAATATCATCCCAGGTTAAACCAATTGCTTCACCTAGTCGGATACCTGTATTTAGTAAGAAATAAATAAAAGAGTAATAAAAATGAAATGACGTGGATGCATCTTTTAAGAATTCCAAAAGATGCTCTTGTTGTTGCAATGTTAATGCATTTCTTGGTGTTTTCGGTTTTTTATAACTTTTCAAACAATTATGACATGGATTGTATCTAATTAAATTATCCATAACTGCTAACTGAAAAGCAGGATGTAAAATACTGTGAATATTATAAATAGTTGAATATGCAAGATTTTTATCAGTACGTAAATTCTTATAAAAATCAAGAACATCCAAATATTTTACATCCACTATTTTCCTTTTACCCAGTATTGATGGTTTAATATGACATCTAAAAGCAACACTATATGCTTTATCTGTATTTATTGATAATTCAGTTCTGGTATCTAAATAACGTTTAACTAACTCGTTAACAGTAATTTGTGCACCGTATGTATTAATTCCATCTGCTAGATCCTTTTGTAGATCAGATTCTTTTTCTCGAAGAGATTTACATTGTCGTTTTCCTGCTGGAAGTCTATCTGTTGTTGTTAACTTCCAAGAATAGATTGCATGCCGTTTACCATTAGTATCCGTATATCTGTAACGGTAACGACCATCATTTAATTGATCTTCTCCTTCTTTTAATACTCTACCTTTTTTATCTTTTTTGTTTGCCAAATTTAACACTCCTCTCTAAAGAGGTGCGATAATACTATTAGTATAGCACACCCATTTACATAAGAAAAGACTGGGCTAAAGTTCTGCCCAGTCTCATTGTTCTTAGCTAAAGCTCTTTAACTTTAACTCACTGCGATTCTAAACATAGCTAGCATTCTTAATAAACTCGTCAAACAGCTCTCTTTTGATTAAACGTTTTGCTCCAACGTGTAAAACAAAGGTACAACTTGGATCGCTAACCAAAAGATTTAAGCGATGTATTCCGATATTAGAATACTCGGTCGCTTCTTGGATTGTTAAATTTTGTTTGTGATAAATTGGTATTTTGTCAACCTGTTTCTTTTTGTTTTTGATTTCTTCAGAATTAATTTTGTTCATAATCTGAACCTCCTTCATTATTTTTAGAATGCTTGGCTAAATAGCCACAAACACCTCTAATTAATAATGCAACGTTTAATTCTGAAAAACCTCTTGTTTTTTAAAATTACTTACTAAAGCTCAAAGAAATTATCTTGGCTAAAGCTCATAATAAAGAACACCCTAACGATTAAATTAGGATGTTCTGAAATTTAGAATTTATTGTTCTACATCATCACCTCTATCAGAGTTTTCTCGGTTAAACTCTTTTTGTAATTCTGTAATGGTTTCTATTGGGAGTTCTGTATAATCTTTAATTTTAATTAAAGAGAAGCCATCTCTTATCATTTTCTTTGCTAAACGTTTACCTGCTAACTTCTTCTCCCCTTTCATAGGATTTTAAAGCATCTAAATCAGCATTTATAAACTGTTCTGCCAATAACATTGCCTGCACCTCCTTCGTTTTAGAAAAATCACTAACTTCTTGATAAACCTCACCAATTCGAGTGTTGTACTTGGCTAAAGCCTTTAGTGAAAGGTCTTGACTAGAGTGGAAAATTATTAAATTAAAATACTAGTGTAACGTACCAAAAAGATCCATTTTCTTAGTACTGTCATTATCACTCTTGTTTACCGCTTTGCTTCTATCTTTCAGATTTTGTAATACACAATTCACATTATTTTCATTCAAAACATCTGAATATTTTTCTTCAAAAGTCTGAAGAAGACTTTTATTCTCTTCTTCAATTTTTTCTAATTCAGAGATATCTGAAGGATTTTCTAACTCAGAAGTAATAAAATCTAAAGCATCATCAGACATTTTATCTAAAGAACCATAAAGATTAATGAAAGCCTGTTTAATCGTTTTAAAAGTAATTGTTGGATTTTCTTTTAAAATTCCAATTACATCAGACCAATCGTGTTTATAGGATCTAAAAGATATTAACTTCATTGCAACAAGATATTCATCTTTTATTGTTCTTACTTGCAGTACTTGGTTAAAGGTTTTATAATATTTGCTATATTGCACAAGTTTACTTGAAAAAGATTTTGTATTTTTAAAATCCGAATTTAACCAAGCATCTTTTAAACCATACTTTTCTGCAGTACTTCTTATAGCTTCTTTTATTGTATTTTGATTTGAAATAAAAGCATCAACATCAAGTGTCTGTTCTCTAAAGCTATAATTTAAAAGAATTGACGCACCTCCAACAATGATGAGTTCAAATTCTGAATTTTTTCCAAATTCTTTTTTCAATTCTTTACTTAATTCATTTAAATAACGTTCGATATTATTTTTAGTAAATTTAGTACACATTAAATACATCTCCCTCCACTATACCATGTCTATAAAACTCAGGGATTGCCTGGGCTAAAGCTTTTTTAATCATATTTGGATTATTAGCAAAATTGAATGAATATGGATATACCAGCTTTGGTAATCTATATCCCCTAATACAGTCAAACTTCTCTATCAATGGTAAATTCTCCAATCTACATAGATAATCTATCATAGCTAAAAGATAACAAGCACATAAACGATTTTTGTTATCCCAATAATCTTCGATATACTCCTTACTAACAATTTCATTAATAAATTCTTTATTACCCATCTCTTTCACTGCATGGCACGTATTACTCTTAAAGATTTCAAAATCTTTTGGATTAAAGTCATAATGTTCTGCCATATCCCACAACTCTTGAACAGTTAACCCAAAGGTCTTGGCTAAAGCTGCAAAAATCTTTACAGGACAGTCTAAAATAGAAATATCGCCAGTAATAAAAGGCATAAGTTTGTCTTCAGCTAAATTCGTATAGATCATCAAATCTTCCATAGTTTTATTGTATTGCTTCATTAATTCTTCTAATAATGTCATTTCGCACACCTCTCTGCTGTTTGTGTTTGCTAATTCTAATACTTCATTTGATTGTATTTTAGCATGTGAATCAGTGTGATTCAATTGTGAGACTCTTTGAGACTGCTGGGTCTCCTCTATCTCTTTTATGATGTGTCGTCAAAGAGTACCAGGCGATGAAACCTTGGTACTCTGCTTTTAATTCTGCCAACCAAACTCTTCGTTACTACCACTATCGTTATCATCGCTGTCATCTACATTGCTTTCTGTAGTACTTCCGCTGCTGTTATCACCTTCGGTGGACTCTGTGGTTGTATTGCTTGTAGTTTGGTCTGTTGGCATTTGTGTACTAGAGCCTCCTAAACTGCTCCTATACTGATTAATCTTTTTCTGTACTTCTCCTTTTGCCTGCTTGTACACCTTACGGTAAAAATTCTTATTATCTTTCGTCTTTAATTTAGTCAACAGGTCTTCGATTTCACTTTCAATAGAATCGATCTTGGTTAAATCAGAATCATTCTGGATCTCTGCATCCTCGTAGTCATAGATTAAATCATTTAGCCTTGAGACTATATCGTCCTCTTCCTCTTCACCATTGTCTGATTCTGTTGTAGCTGTTGTGGCTGCTTTTTTCTCAGTTGTTGCAGTACTACTATTTGCAGACTTGCCACTCTTCTCTAAAAGGTCAGACTTGGTTAAAGTGGTATCGAAAGGAACAACGGTCTTTCCGCTACACAAAGCATTCATGCTGTCCTTCCAGATATTTCCTGGGTATGTTCCGCCCCACAAGTCCTTAACCTCATCGTTGTTGTCCGTTCCAACCCAAACTGCAATAGAGTAGTACGGGCTAAAGCCGCAGAACCAGCCAGACCTTTGATTGTTAGTAGTACCGGTTTTACCAGCGGATGGCATACCTCGTTCAAGGCTCAGTCCTCTACCTGTTCCCTTTTTGATTACATCTTGCATGATGAATGTTATCTCTTTGGTAGCGTACTGCTTGTAAACTCTTGAAGGAACTTCATCTTTTGCTACTTCATTTCCTTCACTGTCCTCAATGGAGTCAATACATGAGGCTTTTCTGTAGATTCCACCGTTTTTAATGGCAGCGTAACCACTTGCCATTTCTACAGTGTTAACACCATAGGTTAAACCACCAAGAGCTGCTGCGTCGTAGTAGTCGCTAGGAACGATGTGGCTGAAGTCCATGTTTTGTACATACTTCAATCCTGCCTTTGGTCCAATGTCGTCCAAAATCTGCCAAGCAACGGTGTTCCTCGACTCTATAACAGCCTGTGATACTTTAATTAGACCTTTGTAGAGACCATCGCTATTTGAAGGACCTCCATCGAACTTTTGGTCATTTACTATTGTGTCTGGATTGTAGCCTTTCTCAAAAGCAGGTGTGTAAACCACTAAAGGCTTAATTGTACTACCAGGCTGGTTGTACGATTGGAATGCTCTATTTAGAGTTCTTCCATTTCCTTCTTCACTTTTTTGTGTTCTTCCACCAACAATGGCAACAACTTTACCAGTGATGTTATCGACTACTGTAGCTGCGCCTTGTACCAGAAACTCACCATCTTTTTGTTTTTTAGTGAACTGAGCTAAATTGGAATCAACCGCCTTTTGTAACTTCTCTTGAGCATTACAATCAATTGTGGTCTTTACTTTGTAACCGCCTGTGTAGAGTTCTTTCCTCATCAGGTCGTACTCTTCCAAGTACCGTTTCCTATAGTCCTTGTAGTCTTTCACTGAGCTAAAGCTGTAATGAAAATCAAATCCATCCTGCTTCATGAGAGCTTCAACAGCACAGTCAATAGCGTAGCTAACTTCGTAATTGTAGAAATCTCTTTGATTCTGCACTACCGTTGTGTTAGACTTCTTGGCAGTCTTGTAAGCTTTCTTAGTAATGTAGCCTTGATCTCTCATTCTTCTAAGAACTAAATTACGACGTTCTTTGTTGTTACTATAGTTACTAACTGGGTTGTAGTAGTACGGTGAATTTGGGATTGCACACAATGTAGCCACCTCTGCTAATGTCAACTGGTCTAAATCTTTGGAGAAGTAAGACTGTGCTGCGGAAGCAATACCATAGCAATTGTTGTAGAAGTAACAGTTGTTAATGTAGAACTCAAGAATTTCTTCTTTAGAGTATTTCTTTTCAACCTCTAAGGCTAGAAAGATCTCTTTGATTTTTCTGTCATAGCTTTTCTTATTTGTAAGAAAAACATTTTTAACCATCTGCTGTGTGATTGTACTTCCACCTCGTTCGACTTCTGTGCTTTCTCCAAGCTTACCTTTAACTAAAATCTCTACTGCTTTTGCGGTTGATTGTAAATCAACTCCATGGTGGTCATAGAATCGTTTATCCTCTGTCGCAATGAAAGCATTTATTACTTTTTCTGGGATTTCATTATACTTTACGTAATCCGTATCTCTGTTTTGTCTAAGCTTAGCTAAAGTATTGCCATCTTTGTCGTAGACAAAACTGTTGTCCTCTTTTTTAAAAGTGCTTTTAGTACTGTTCTCAATCACAGCATGTGCCTTATTGTAGCACTTGGCTAAAGCTGGCATAGTGCTGAAAGACAAAACAAAAGCATAGCACAAAACTCCTGTACAAGTAACAGTAATCAAACCAGCAAGAACTCCGAGAACTACTTTTAGAAACTTTTTGGAATTGTAGAAAATCTGTTTAGCAGTTTCCACAATTCCTTTCCAGTTGATTGAAATGTTTATTCGTTTTCTATGTGTTTCTTCTTTACTGCGCTCTTCGTTTTCTTTTGCCACATAGTGATTTAAATCCTCAGAAAGTAAATTACTATAGACTTCATTCAAATCTTTCTGCCCTTTAATGTTCTGCATTCTTTTTGAAGCAGTGGGTATAGCTTTTTCTGTAACTCTGCGTTTACTTTGTACTTCTGTTGTACCTACGTTATTTCTAACATTAGAAGATTTCGTTGCAGATTTAATAGCTTTTGAACGCCCTCTTGAACTATCTTTTGAACTTCTCTTTGTTAAATTGTCATCAACCTTTCTATTGACTTTATCGTTTGCTTCTGTTAAAGATTTTGACTTTGCTAAAGCGGAACGAAGAGCATCCCTAGCTTCACTGTTGTTATGCTCCAGTATTTTGTTGAGATCCTCTTGGGCTAGTGATGTAGTTTTAAGATTTTGTGTTTTCCTATCCACGTAACCACCACCTTACTTTTCAGTAGAAGTACCCACCTCTGTACTATTTACTTCTGTACTATTCACCTCTGTGCTATCAGCTCCTGTTGAGCTTTCTTCTGTTGTTGATGCATCTGAGGTCTTTGATGTAACTGTAGAATCCGAAGCATTCGTATTAATAGTCTGTTCTGTTGTTGCTTCTGTGTAATTAAAGTTTGTATTTTTGATTACAAATTTAGTTACCTCTCTGGCTGTAAGAACCTCTTTAATTCTATCGTCAGAGTAATTTCTTTCCATAGCAGTAAGAGTGTCATAGTCATACTCCTTAGCTAAAGCTGTAGCCTTTTCCTTGAAATCAGCATCACTGATTTCTAATCCTTCTTCTTTAGCAATAGCTTCGCACATCATGTAATACTTAATGGTGGATTTAGAATACTTTTCTAAATCCTTTTTGTATGCTTTCTCATCACTGTACCCCATCTGCTTAATAATTTCTTTGTAAGAAATACCCATTGATTTAGCATAGTTTTTGTAGTATTTAATGTTGTAATCAATCTCTTCCTGTAGACGTTTTTCTGGATACTTAGTTACTTCTGTATTCTTAAGCAAAGCATCGGTAATAGCACTTTCCTGTGCAGATTTAAAGGAATCTTTAGCATCCTTGGCTAAAGCTTTCTTAACATACTCCTTGTAATCTTTAACAGTTTTGTAAGTAGTGTACTTAGCGATAAAAGAATCAGTGAGCTTATCAGGAACACTAACCTCTTTCTTAATGTAATTGATTGTTGTTTCGAAAACAGCTTTCTTTCCGGCTAAAGTTTTTTCCTGATAGTCTTTTGGAAATGTTACATTAACACTAACTTTATCCCCAGCCTTATGTCCGATTAACTGATCTTCAAAAGTGTCAATTAAAGACTTTGAACCGATCTCAACATCGTAGCTATCAGTAGTACCATTTTCAAAAGCTTTTCCGTCAATTCTACCAATGAAAGCAATGTTGACGGTATCACCTTTCTTGATTTCACTTGTTGTATCTTTTTCAAACAAATCATTCTCGGCTAAAAATTCTGGAACTGCATCCTCCACATCTTTGTCTGTAATAGTATTCTCTTTTTCACAATTAACTTTCATTCCAATGTACTGTTTAATCTTAAGATTATCAGTTTCAATTGTTTTCTTTTGATTTTGTGAAATGTACTGCTTAGTGCCTGATGTGTTTCCAGGATTTAAGCATCCTGTGGCCATCATAGCTGAAAAACAAATCATAGCTGCAACAATTACTGGTTCTCTAAACTTTACCATTCTTTTTCTCCTTTTAGTTCTTAGTTAAATTTTCTATTCTTTAAGCAAAGGGATACCTTTTACCGAATTAGTCCAGTATTGAAGTAATCCATAGCTAAAGCTATCCATAGCTAAGGCTGCCCATGACTAAAGCTACCTGTCAAAGCACCCCTTTGCTAAAGCACTTTTACTTAGAATGCTTAATCAGGTAATCTGCAACATAAAACTTTTTAATCATCAATCTAATTTCATTGCGTACCATTTTAGCATTTAGCTCTTCTACTGTGCTAAAGCCAAATTCTTGAGCAAGCTTCTTCTGCTCTTCTTGATTGTAATCTTCTGTGACTTCAAGATTATTTGCTTTTGCAATAGCGGCTACAGCTAATCTCTCTTTAAGTTGAGACTTGGCTAAAGTTTCTATGTGCTTCACATACTCTTTGTCTGTTTTGTATCCCATGTTAGTTCTGTACTCTTTTTCACTAACATTTGAATAAAAAGCATTTGAGCTGTCTTTTTCGATTAAAGCATTTTCTATTTCTTCAAGTTCCTTTTTCGGATACTTTTTTACTTTTGTATGCTGCAGTAAAACTTCAATAGCTTTTTCTCTGTTAGTCTTTTCTGCTTTAAGTTTTGCCTGCTGCTTTAAATCTTCTTTAATGTATTGTTTGTACTTTGCTAAAGTGGAATAGCCTGTATGCTGTTTAATAAAATCATCTGTAACAACATTAGGTATCTCTACACTTTTAACAATGTAATCAACCTGTACGCTAAACGTGACTTCCTTGCCAGCAACAAAACTATCCTCGTAATTGTCTGGCATTGTCATTTTTACACTAAAGATTTCTTCTGGTTTATGACCAATCAATTGTTTCTCAAAATTGTTATCAATACTACCATTTCCTAAAGTCAAAATTAAACCTTTTAAATCACTGTTTCTAAAGGAACTACCATTGTATCTGCCAGCGTAGTTTAAGCAGATAGTATCACCTTCTTTTATTGGACTTTGGGTGTCATGTTGCTTTAAGTTCTCATTTTGGAGGTACTGTACTAAAGAGAAATCAATCAAATCATCCGTGACCTTTTCAGGTTTTACTTTCGGAATTTCTAAATTGTCGTATTGTTTAATACTAATGTACTTTGTGTTGCAGGATTTATATTTCCATACTTTAACTATTTTGTGAATGCCCCAAATAGCGAGTATCCCAAACATTACCGCAAGTACTGTAATAGCTATAACTTTTTTCTTTTTAAAGCTCTGCATTTGTATCACCTCCTCCTGCAGAGTTGGTGTTTACAGTAGCATTGCTTTCTGTAGTATTGGCTACAGAATTGCTTTCTGCACTGTTAGTAGCAGCATTGTTTTCTGTAGTGTTAGCTTGAGATTCTTGGCTAAAGCGCTTAGCCTTTTCACCTATCTTATTACTTAAGGTAGAATCTTTCTTCAAGAAAACAACATCAATTACACCGGCAATGAAAATTAACCATAGTAATGCAGTTGTCCATGAAGTTTTTTTACCACTGCTCTTCTCTTTGACAGGTTTTACATCTCTTTCATCAAAGCCGTTTTCCTCAGCTAAGGCTGTAACGGTTACCCTGGCTAAAGCTGGACTTCTAATTTTGTTGTTAGGAATTAGTAGTGTTCCTAGTATCGCTATTGCAATTAGTGCTGCACCAATTGTACATCTTTTCCGCATAGTTTAATTATCACCTCCAAATTCATAAAAAGAAAGGGGGCTTACTGCCCCCTGATTCTGTAAATTCAAGCTGTTAGTTGACTGTCACTATAGTGTAGCGACCAAGAAATTCAACTTCTTCATACTGCAAATCATAATAAAATAACTCATCCGTGAAAAGATCATTTTCGCTTACGGCACTCCTATTAGTATCCCAAATCATTTGTTTCAAAATTTGCTCATCACAGCTGCCATCACCAGCAAAAACAATTAACTCTTTGTTACTCGATGGCAAGATGTAAAATGAAGAATTTAAAGCTGTACCTATTCCAGTTAACAATTTCTTATTTAAGAGAATAGGTGTTGAATTGTTTATTTCTACAACTCTAATCATGTACAGTTCAATAAAGCCATTGCCCCCTTTTTTAATGTAGTCTTTTAACTTTTTCTGCATTTCTGCTGTTTGCAAATCACTTGTACTAAACCTTATGAAACATTCATCACTGCGACTACTATCGCAATTTTCAATCTCTCCTTTAAAGTATAAATCTTCTTTTTCCTGTAACAAACCACTAATTCCAAGTAACTCACTAACAGATGAAAACTCATAGGAGTATTCTTCAATGTTTTTCTTTGCTAAATACCATAGATCTTCCAAAGTTGTATTTCCTAAATACTCCTTAAAATTATGTAAATTTTCTTCATTTAGAATTAGTCTTTCAAAAAAACATTCATTAGCTTGACGCACTAATACGAGTGATTGAAGTAAATCACCAAAAGGTTTGGTAATTCCCTCGACTGCATCTGGTCGCATAGTGGTATCGAACAGATTAATACTTAAAGCATCGAAAAAATGTGTTTGAAAGTATTCAAATGTTTCTGAAACTTTCTTATGCTCTTGCACTATAGTTTTAATACATGTACGAACTTCATTAATGTCATTATGTTTTTCATACAAATCATAACAACTATTTAATAAAAATATTGGCGAAGTATCCTCTCCAGTTTTATCTAGTCTAAAGCCTTCTTGTGCCTTTCCATTAACTGTAACAGAAATAAGACTAGAGTCCATATCTGGAAACATCTCAACTAACATCTCCTGCATCTCATTTTTAAATTCCTCTTTGTTATACATACGTATACCTCCTTAATAAATTATTACTCATTAAAGCTGAGTATACAGTATGCAAACCTTTGCTAAGGTTACGAGAAATAATGATACCCTTGTATGTAATCTTGGCTAAAGACAGCGACGAACAATAACGTTAATCACATACAAAATTAACAACGGAGCTAAAGCAACTGCAATTACAACATCCAACTCAGGTATCTTCATACCGATCAATTCAATACACTTAGTATTGTAGAAGCCATATGTAGTATCCCTGACAATAATGTAAATGTAATTTGCCAGTATTACAATAATAGAAAAGTAACTCAAAAAATTACTTTTAAAAGCGTGGCTGAACAGTGATAGTATTAAAAGAAATACTAAAGAAATACCGCAGAGAATTACTCCGGAGTTTTTCATTAATAATAGAATTACATCTAACATCTTGGCATACAACTTTGCATTGCTAAATAGCTTTGCTATAGAAACTGTGCTAAAGCTATGTCCGATTCCGCACTTAATCACTGCGAAATAAAAACACATCAAACAAAGAATCACAGTAATGTACACATTAATTATAGTAAGAAAAAGGTGCTTAAATTTCATAGCAACACCTCCTACTGACTGGTTTGTGTATTATTTAATTTCTTCTTTCTACACCCGTACCGATTTTGTGCTGCTTTCTTTCTCTTTGTTCCATTTTTTCTAACTTTACGTGTATTACGATCTTCAAAGCATAGATAATCAGCGTATGGATTTGTTTTTGTGATAGAACCTTTGACCATTGTTGAATTGCGTAAATAAGTATCAAAAGGTAAATCACTTTCAAAAGCGAAGTTAAGCAGTAAATTATCTGAAGCTGCATAGGTCTCTGGGAAAATTTCCCTAGCGTCACTTAAATGTGATGATGGATACTGCAAACTAGGATTAAAATGTGTGAGCATTAATTTACTTACATGTGCATGCTTGGCTAAAGTGGCCGCCTCAAGGAATGTCATGTGGTAATTTTTAATCTTATTAATGTTGTCTCGTTCCTCGGTTTCACCAGACCCAATGTACATTCCTTCACAAACAAATAAGTCACTGTATGCTGCATACTCTACAATACTCTCTGTTGGTCTTGTATCTGTAACATAAGTTACTTTAATACCTTTACGTTCAGGTCCAAGAATTTGATCATTTTTTACTTTAACCCCATTAAAATCCCTCGTAGCGAATCCTTTTGATAACTCTCCCCAGGATCTTTTAGGAACTGTTTTTGCCTTCTCAACATTAAATTTACCGAAGTGTCTAAAGTAAAAACTGTAGCCATAGCAGCTGACACTGTGATTTAATTTGAAAGCATCAATTTCTAATGTATTGGCTAAAATAAAATCAGAATCACCTGTAAGTTCTATAAAATAAATTGGATACTTTAAAGTAGGTAATACCAAGTATAAAGAATTTACATACCGTTTAACTCCTTTAGGTCCAGCAATTATTATTCTATCAGTTCTGCCAGAATTGTGTATTTGCAAAAGTACCCCGGCTAAACCAAGAACATGGTCTGCATGTAAATGTGTTATTAAAATTGTGCTGATTGATTTTGCAGACCAACCAGATTTACTAATACCAAGCTGTGTTCCTTCTCCTGCATCAATTAAAGTAATATCTCCCTCAGCACGTAGCATTGCTGATGTTAATCTTCTATGTAATTGAGGAACTTTACCACTTGTTCCAATAAAATAAAAATCAAGCATTGTTTTTCCCTTCTGTTTTTAATAACGATCATTGCCCCTTAATTTACCAAGAATTAAAACTATTAATGTAATTACAACAAGCAATGATATCGGTGAGCCTCCAGTTAGTAAACCTACAACCCACTCTGCTAAAGACATTACTAAATTAGTAATCATCTCGGCTAAAGCTGAAATGAAATCAGTAGCAGATAAAACCATGCAATGGTTTACTAACTGAATCACAGCTAACACCATCCTTTCTTCTTATAAAGAAGCGATGAATGCAATTTCATCATCGCTCCAAATCTGGTAATGACACATTTTTAAGTTTTCGTTTGTTGCTTTTAAAATACTGTAAAAAGCTTTTAAAATTTCTTCAAGACTGGAAAATTCTTGCACGTTTGAGGTTCCATTTTCTTTCACTTGGAAAGAGTTTCCAACATCACACATGCTAAAGTCATACCATAATAAAATTTTCTTAACTAAACTAAATTTTGTCATACATTTTACACCTCTACCTCTGTGCAAGGTATTTAACGATTATCTGTGCTGCATCTCTCAAAGCATCGCAATCGCCCTTAACTCTCTTAAGTTCCTGACTCAAAGAATCACACTGTTTTGCCATTGCTTCGTTCTCAATTCTGAGATTATGATTCTCAATTCTTAATTCCTGGTTCACATTGGCTAAACTGCTATTGCTATCTCTTAAGTTTGCGATGATCCGTTTGAGTTCTACTACATCAGCTCTTGTCATTTCGAGCTGATTTTTTACCTCAATTAACTCTTTTTCTTCAGCTGTGTTGTCGTCATCGTTCTTGTCCTTGTCCTGTTCATCTGAGCTAAAGAAATTATTAATACTACTCTGAAGTTCCTCCATGTTTGAAGGTGTTGCATCTCTGATGAGCTTGTCTAAAAGTTCTGCATCATCTTTACCAATTCCGAAACGCAGTGTGGCTGTAAGAAACTCTGCATTACTTAATTTCTTACGTTCACTTGTCTCTTCTTTCTTAGGTGTTTCCTCTGTCTGCTCCTCTTTCTTAGGCGTTTCGTCTGCCTGCTCTGTCTGCTCTTCGATTGCCTGATTCTCTAAAGCTACAATAACACTTCTTAAAAAATCATTTACTGTCATTTTATTATCTCCTTTTATTGTTCTCTTTAATCATAATTCAATCATACTTGTACAAATTTTGCATTGACCGTTGATAGTACACAAACTGTTGTTTTCACTAAAAACAACTTTGTTCGGTGCAGTAAAGTATACTAAATTCTTTGTTTTAGCAGTGATAGAGTCATTTGTCTGTTCTGTTTCTTGTAAGAAAGTTAAAGGGAATGGGAATGTCAAGATTACAAAACCACTTCCTTTTAAAACAATAAAATTCTTATGAAGTCTATCTAATGTGTAAGAAGTACAGTGCTGTAGGAAACTTCCCAGTCCTACAATAGTCTCTGCACCTCTTACCTTACCAACTTTTGTCACAGGAACAATTGTTTTAACTCCCTTAGCTAAACTGTTAAAACTACTTATACCTACATTGCCAACATACCCAAGAAAAAATCTAGGACTAACAAAGATTTCTGAGTTATCGAGTTCCAATAAATAAATGTGCTGATTTGTACACAATGATTGAAAATTACCAATGCCTTCTATCTTTGTTAATGTTGAACCTTCTAGCACACTCAATCTTCCGCTACTTTTGCCAAAATACTTTTTTACGATCGCTGCTTTGCAATTGTTTAACTGCATACTTACTTTACTGTAATGTGCTGGGCTAAAGCAGACTTCGTCACTGTTGTCTTGGCTAAAGCCTGTTAAACTACAATAGCTACCTTTTGCTTCAATCGTTTGTACCTCGACACTACACAAATTACGATAGCTTTTTATCACTTAATTCCTCCTGTTTCAGTCCATCAAGGAATGTACTAATACAAACACACTTAGCACCTTCCATGTCTGTCAAACTTTTGTAGACTACAATGTCCTCTGAAACCGTTGCAACATTGTGATACATTTCACTAGAGTTGCTAAACAGAATTACAGATTCCTTTTTAATTTTATTGTCATTTGGTGTTATTGAAAGTGATTTAAACTTATTAGTACCAATGCACCCAATGTCTCTCATTTTAGAGAGCTGCTCAACCTTAGAGATACCAACAACTATTACATCATCCCCATTAAATTTGTAAATCTGTTTTAAATTAATTGTTACATCCATCATGTATCCTCCTATCGTTTTATTAAAATTTTATAACTCAATGTTAATCTATCTATGTTTTTAGACTAACGATCTCCTATTAATTATTGCAACCTTTTACAACGATTGACCTGCTATTAATTTTTATTTGTTAAAAATCTAGGTTAGTTGTGACACTAACCTAGACTACTATTCTTAAAATGAGAAGAGATGGGACAACCAGTCTCTTCTTCTGCCTTGCTCCGTTTGGGATCTTGGCTAAAGCCTTTCAAGGTCTTGGCTAAAGCCTAACGCTCTTTACGTCTGAAAAGTACTGTAACGACAGCTGTTCCTGCACACACTACCATGATAGCTAACAGTAAACCTATTGGACTATTGTCACCTGTTTTAGTTCCATTGCTAGTCTTTCCTTTACCGTTTGCTCCATTCTTGGAGGAGTCAGTACCCTTACCGTTCTTTCCATTCTTACCATTCTTGTTCTTTTTCTTTTCATTACCTGATGGTTTGACAGTTTTATCAATGCTAATAGCATCTTTATCAGACATTAAATCAGTTGTTGTCATTGCGACTTCTTGTCCATTTACAACGTAATTGCCTGAGATACTAACAGAATTGTTAAGATTTACTGCATTAGTTGCATCCTTCTTTAACTTAACATCGAACTCCAATTCAAGACTGTCTTTTGATGCTAATTTGTCAATTACCGCTGTAACACCATCTACAGTGACTTTGGCTGTTTTGCCGTTTTTAGTCTTAACAGAACTTCCTTGGCTAAACTTGCCCCACTTACTGATTTCTTTAAGCTGTTCGCTTGGTTCCTCAGTTACTAAGAGATTTGTGGCTGTGTTGCTTCCTAAATTAGTTACTGTGATTTTGTATTTTACAGTAGAATCCGGACCGTACTTTGCTGTTACTTTAGTACCTTCGTAACGACCGTCTTTAAGTGTAACTCCTTTAGTCTTGTCTGCTAATTTTGCAATGCGTAAGGATGCAGAGCTTTCAACGGAGATCTTGTCTGAATCTTCCATTGTTTTATCACTCTTAAGTGCTTCAAGAGTTGTGTTTGCAGAGAGCTTAGAAGCTGTTACCTTTACTGTGTTTTCCAGACCCTCTGCTGTTGTTGCTTTTGAATTTAATTTAACCTTGAAGTGCAACTGAACTGAGTCGTTTGCTGGTAACTGTGCTAAAGTAAGAACCTGTCCGGACTCTCCATTGTCAGTACCACTTGAGACTAATTGAACACTAAAAGGTTCATCTGTGCTTGCTGTAGGGACTCCCTGAGCTAAAGTGGAATCAGTTCCTGTAGTTGTACCATTACCGCCATTACCGCCAGTTGTTCCATTACTGCTTCCAGTGTTATCAAGACTTGTAGTTGTTCCATTACCGTTGAAGGCTTTGTTTAATAAGTCTGAGTCTGTTGTGAGTGTTGTGCTACCATCAGACTGTGTGCTTGCTTCTGCTGCGTTTACTATTAACGCTCCGCCAACTGTTGTTGACTCAGTAGTCTTTTCGGAGTCGGTAGCCTCTGTAGACTCCGTGTTTTCAGTTGACTCAGTAGTCTTTTCTGATTCGGTCGTCTCTGCAGACTCCGTGTTCTCAGTAGCCTGCGTAGACTTCTCTGTCGAAGTCTGTTCAGTAGTTGTTGATGTAGTAGCCTGAGTAGACTGCGTTGTGGTTGTACTTCCTGTAGAATTTTCTTCCTGAGCTAAAATGGAATCATTCTCATACTTAGCTTTGTAGTTCTCATTGTAAGAAACCTCTGCATTACCAATTGTTACTACTTTACCATTTTTAGTAGTGACTTCCCCTGTTTCTGGAATTACAAAACCAGCGTCCTCTTCTACCATCTCTTTGAGTTTATCGGAAAGAACATCTTCAAGTCTAACATTGTAAAGATCAGACTTACCTGTGTTTGTTACTGTAACAGTGTAGTCAATCTCATCGCCTGTCTGGTATGTACCTTCTGTGGCTGTGCCTTCGTAACGACCAGTCTTTTCGTTAAGTTTTTTACCTTTAGTTTTATTGGCTAAAATTCCAACAGAGACTGAACCGTCTCCAACAACATTGATCTCTGTTTCTGCGAAACTAGAGTCTGTGCTTGCAAGTGCATTTCCACCAATGCTGTAGTAAGGTAACATTACAACTTTGTTTGCTAGTCTAAACTGGTTTCCACAATCTTTCTTTAATGTTACGGAGAAAGGAATTGAAACACTATCTCCCACACCGAGTGTGTCGATCTGGGCTAAAGAGGTTCCTTTCTTTTCAAACTTAATTGCCTTACCGTTTGTACTTGTAAGTGTTTTGGCTTGGCTAAAGGTATTGCTTCCGCTTACTTTAGCATAGCGATTATCAAGGGTTCCTTTGAGAAGAACATTCTTAAGATTACACGTACCGGTGTTTTTGATTGTGAGTGTGTATTTAACGGTGTCGCCTGGTTTGTATGCGATTCCAACTACATCTGCTGTAGCGTCGTTACTTGTGTTACCAATCTTATCCGCTGTGAGCGAGATTGTTCCTGACGGATTGCCTGGGACATTAATCTTATCACTATCAGAGTCTGCTGTCAGTGCTACCAAGTTCTGCGAAGGATACTTGGCTAAATCGTCATACTGTGCTTCTAGCTTAACGCTACACTCTGCTCCAAAGAACATGGAGGCGTTTCTTTTAACAGTTCCTTTAATTGTTAAAGTAATGCTATCTCCTGCATTTAACTTATCAAGTGAAACGATGTTGTTAGCAACACTAGTCACCTTGACTTCATTACCTGCCGTAGTTGTGGCAGTACCAACATTGGAGAAAGTAACATCGTTGTTCAATGCTTTCTGTAAGTCCACTGATGGTGTGCCTGTTAGTTTGAGATTGTACAATGTTGTACCACCTAAGTTGGAAACGGTTACCTTGTACTCAACACTATCACCAGCTACGTAGTTACCAGCAATTTTAGTACCTTCGTACTTACCGTTGTTAAAGGTCACACCAGTTGTTTTGTTAGCTAAAAGACCAACAGCCATCTTAGGTGTACCAACAACATTAATTACATCTTCTGCAGTGTGCTTGGCTAAATCGGATTCAACAACTTCGTACTGGGTTGTACCATTTTCAATGTTAGCCCATTTAGCTGTAAGTGATACTTTATTCACTAACTGTTTGGCTTCTTTAGCATCTGATTTAATCTTTGCTAAAAATGTAAGCTTTGCAGTCGCACCAGAATTTAGCTGACTTAGTACAGCTGTGTTCTGTCCACTTGTAGTAACATTGGCTGTACTTTCTTGTCCTGTTGAATCTGTAATGGTTGCTGTTTTGTCAAAGTAGTACCCATCTGTTCCTGTAAGCAAAACAGCTTTAAGAGCATCACTAACAGCGTCAGACAACGTAACATCATGTAAAGCCACGTTGCCTTCGTTCTTAACCGTGATGGTGAACTTGGCTAAATCTCCTGCTTTGTAGATTCCTGCAGTTTTACCAATACCAATTACTCCATCCTTATTGGTTGTTCCTGTATTAGTTTTATCAGCTGTCATACTTACAGACATTTGTGGATAATGTACAGCATACTTACCAATACTAATAATTTCTGTATCATTGTGCATTGCTTCATCAACTGGAAGTGCAACAATCTTGGAGGTGTTATTAGCAGTGTTTCCTGCATTTGAGTTGCCGCCTTTAGTAGTGTTGTCTTCGGCAGAAGTTGCCTGAGCTAAAGCACCTTTAGCAGTATCTGTTGCGTTGGAAGTGTTCTCAGTGGTGGAGTCACTCTTTTCCTCTGTGGTATCATTCTTTTTCTCTGTAGAGGTGTCGTCTTTACCTTCTGTTGTGCCATCATTAGCATTTCCACCGTCTCCACCATTAGCATTTCCACTATTGTCATTTGCAGTTTCAATCACACTTGCAGTGATATTTACACTATTTTTTAAATTTAAAGCTCTCTTAATATCTTTTCTTGCTGTCATTGTAAGTTTTAAATTAACGCTTTTGCCTGCCTGGATTTTATCAATCGTGAGGGACTTGGCTAAAGCTCCTGCACTGTATGAAGTGTTAGAATCACTAGAAGTGTCTGAAGTGCTTGGAGTATTGTCACTGCTGCTGCCACTGCCACTATCACCATCAACGGAAACAAATATTTGTTCACCGGTATCAGTGGTTACATAGTACCCTTTTTGTAAGTCAAACTTAATTGTTCCGACATTAACTGAATTCTTTAATTCTTCACTAATTGTGTCGGTTACTTTGACATAGTGTAAATCTGTATCACCATAATTTTTAACAATAATGTTGTATGTGATAACATCTGGATACTTGTAAATACCAGGAGTTCTCTCACCTTCGTACTTCATTGTTTCGGAGTTGTAAGTTCCACCAGTTGTCTTGTCGGCTTTAACGCTAACAGATAAATGTGCACCTGAGCTAACACCCTGTTCACCAACTCGCATTAAGCTTACTCCTTTATCGGTAAGGATAGCAATGTCTGCTGGATCTACAGTAGTAACATCTGTGTAATCGTTTAAATTATCTGTGTCAAAGTCTAATGATTTCTTTGTAGTTGTTTTACTCGTTGTGCTGGTGTCTGCCTTACTTGTAGTGTTGGACTTGGCTAAAGTGGAATCATCTTCCTCTTTAGGTTCTCCTACAGCAAAGCTTGCAGCTAATTTAACTTCCCAGTTTGGCATTGTGAATTCAATACTCTGTTCAGTTTTTGTAATTTTTAATTTACTTGTTACATCTTTACCAGTGTTGTCAGTGATTTGAAACTCTTCAAAATGATACCCTTCATTTGGAAGTGCTTTTACCATTACAGATTGGCCCTCTATAACATCGTATGTTATGTAATCTTTTCCCACACTTCGATTACTAACAGAATTACCAGTTACAGAAATACTACCATGATTAGCTGTTTTAATCCCTAATTTAGCAGTAGTACTTGCGTAAACTTGAGATGCTTGGTTAAAGCTCAAAGCACTTATCACAGCTAATGCTGTAATGCACAAAAAACCAACAAATCTTTGTAAAGAAAATTTCATTCGCATACCTATCACTCTCCTTTTAATTTTTCAAATTTAATTAGTATAACTTTATTAGCACAAGGAAACCACCTCCAATTAAGCTTAATTTATTTTTATTTGTATACTATTTGAAATGTAAAAAGCCCCAGCGTAATGCTGAGGCTTGGAGAAAGTATTGTAAATGTGCGGGGATACAAATACCTTCAAGATAGTTGCTGTAACAAGACAGCACTGCTAAGCCCAACCGGGGAATTGGGCTAAAGAGATGGTAAGCTATGAAACTTATCATCTCTGAAAGCTAGTAAATACTAGCATAGTGACAGTAACGATGGTTACTCAGAGAAAAATACAGTGTACCATAACCGGGCTAAAGTTCTGAATGACTTTTACATCTTACAAAACTATTGTAAAATCTTCTCCATTCTTTACGACTGTAAGATTTTGTTGTTCAACCACATCGTCTATTAAATCCTTTAACGAGTAGTTTAGTTCCCTTTGTTTTGTCAAGATTTTAGAAACATTGTACTTAGTACTTTTACCTCTCCATGCAAAAATTCTATCACTAGTGCTTAACGTTCCTAAATCTACAAAACCAGAATCATTCATTAATCTCCATTCTATTAAGCTTTCAATGCTTTCTCCACCAAGTTCTGTTAATTTTTCTACTTTAAGAGTGCATTCACTAACTTGTCTAAAGCTATTTCTACCAGAATACAAATGTGCATTGAAATTAAATTTACCGCTGACCTTGGCTAAATCTAAATCAACCCACTCAGCACACCTAACACCACAATTGTCTTTAGAACTAAGAAGCTCTTCTCTCTCCTCTCCATGTCCTAGAATTGTGAGATGACCATCTTCTTTTGTAGTGATTAAGTCAATACTATTTACTACTGTGTCTTTCCACTGCAGTTTTACTCTAATCCATCTTGTGTCATCTGGAATTGTATTTGCTACTACCTCGTTCCAGTAAGAAAATTCTGGACTGTAGTTTTCCCAGTTAAACTTAGTTCGCTTTCCTCTAATTCCAAGATTAAGCTTTGCTAAATGTTCTTTTAGAATTTCATGCAATACTCTATTTTCCTCTTTTGTTAAGATTGAAACTAAGTCTGCTGTGCTAAATCTATCGCATAGCTCTTTTCCAATTCTAAGTAACTCCTCAGCACTAAGGCTCTTTTCTAACAGTTCTAAATTACTCCAAAACAATGATGGTAGCTTGTCTAAAACTTGTGTGATACCATCGCAGTCTCCATCGCTTAGCTTCTGTTTAATAATTTGTTTAACTGTTGTTAGACTGCCATTTCTTAAATCTTTAACAATCACACGATGTTCAATGCTTCTTGAAAATTTATTGTAATCTAAAAACTCTAATACTTTGATAGCTCTATTTGCAATTTTTCTTGACTCGGTTAAAGCTAGTCTAAAGCTTTCTGCATTGCACTTTTCCAACGCTTTAACTAACCATTTCTTTTCGCTTGTGGTTAATTTGTATTTTCTTCTCACTAAGCAGTAATCAACACAAGTAAGCAAGACATCAGCACTAACTTCACTTTCGATTTCGATGTGTTGGTCAAAAGCATTGTAAAAGTTAACTCTTGATTTTCTCGAAGAGTCCTCTAACAAATCACTTAAAAAAATTCCATTCTCTTTTCCTTTCTTGTAAAGGGAGGTCTGTGACCTCCCTGTCTAAGGCTAAACTATTTGTAACTTTCAATTTAACTGAGGACAAATTCCGACTATCTCTCACTGTTACGCAAATCAGTTAAATACGTTTAGCCAAAAACGTTAGTAATACTCCAATTCTGCTTTCCAATTTAAAGATTAGTAAAACTAGAATTTTTTCTCTTAACTTGTAATTTTTTATAATTAATGTTACTTATAGAATGGTTTTTTAATTCATTTGGAAAGAAGTAATTACAAATGCTAAAGAAGTGAAATTGTGTAGCTATAAAAACATTATTTTAGTTATTTTCAAAGATCTTTGCTAAAGTACAAGCTAAAGCTATTTGTGTTTCATTCATTTCATCAAAATGATGTGAAACTTGGCTAAACCAGAGACTTTTATTTTCACTTAATCGTGAAGTTGTGCGTAAGAAATCATTTAGCAACTCCAAACACATTTTGTCAGATAGAAATAAAGCCAATTCTGGATTATCAAGATAGTTTGATAGCTTTTTAATCTTCTCCTGATTTTCTTTTAGCTTTTTATAACCTTTGAAAAAATTTTCAACATTCGTACATTTCTTCAATTCCCTGTACAAGTTTCGATTTAGCGTATTAAGTATTAAAATCTCTTTTTCTGTCTTTTTGCATAACTGTCTTAAAGTGTACGATTGAGTGTTAACTTCTTTTTCAAAATTATTTAATTGCTTGACTAAATCTTTGGATAATTCTACTTCATTTTTACTTTTAGTCTTGACTAAAGCGGTATCTGAAACTTTGTCTGAAACTCTGGAATTTATACATTGCAACAGATATTCTTGCCAGGCTTGTAATTCTTCTTCTGTGTAATTTAATGTAAAATTACGTTTCCCCATTGTACTTTCCTTTCGCCATTGTACTTCATTTTCATCATTGCACTTTCTTTTCTGTTAAAGATTTACAATGTTTAATAAATATGTGTCCAAATACTTCTCTAGTAATTCATCATCATTAAATCCAGTCCCTTTGTAGAACTCTTCGGCTATACCTCCGCCTATTGCACCAATAGTATCTGTATCACAATCAAGTGAGAGTACATTTCTTAAAAAGCCTTCGTAGTTCTCGCTTTCAATAAAACAACGGATTGCAACTGGCACACTGTCTTGGCACAGTGAGTTCCATTTGTAATTATTTCGGTACTGGGCTAAAGCTAGGTCAATGCCGTATTGGTATTGATTACTATGGTATTGAGAGACTGTGTATTGTAATATCTCATTTTTTGAAGCACCAGTTCTTGCCATATAAATACACTTTGAGGTAACGACTGCACCTTTTATTCCTTCAGGATGACTGTGAGTGCATTCGGCTGATTTGATTGCGTATTTAATAATATCGCTTTCTTGGCTAAAGTGCTCTCCAATGAATGAGCATCTCATTGCAGAACCATTGCCAAAACTATTTGTTGGTTCTTTAGAGCCTCTCTTTAACCAATCTTTAAAAAGCCCACCGTAGCTCTCGTCTGGATATTTCTTGGCTAAAGTGGTATAGGCTTCCGAGAACGGAATATCTTTCAGAATAGCTAGTTTGCATGCTAAAGTTAAAACTGTATCGTCAGTGTAGAAATTCTGTTTAGTGAATAGTTCACAATGTTTCCAATCTAAATCTTTTGGTCTGTAAAATTCATAGAGTGAGCCTGCAATGTCACCAAGAATAGCACCTATTACTGCCATTTTTAATTACCTCCTTTACTAAAATAAAAACGCATCAGACTTTTGAATCTAATGCGTTTTTAGAATTATTTATTTATAAATTTCTTTTATAATGTATACTCATTGTCTTCAAAAACAATAACATCGTCTGGTATTTTATTATCGTTATTTCTTGTTGATTTCTCTAGCTCATCAATTATTGACAATGCACATTTTCTACACACTTCCAAGTTTTTAAAACAAAAATGCACTTCTTCCTTTGTAGCTACAAAAGTGTCTGTTGTTATCTCATCTAAAGCGAAATAATAACTTGTAAGTGAAGTAGCTTTAGATAGCAGTGAAATAGAAATTGGAATCTCCATTTCATTTGAAATGTAATGAAGTAGCGTGGCTAAATTGTTGCTTCGCAAAACTTCTGTACGCTTTTCTACACTATCTTCGTTTATATCAAAAGTATCGATGATGTATTTAAAATAGAATACGGCAGATAACGCTGTTTGTACAACTGTATAATTTGTCGCATAATTATGTGAAATAGCGTGTCTTACGAAGTTATAATTTTCTTTAGCCATTGCTAAATAAGTGCGATGTTTTGGTTTAGCATAATATGTAGAACTGTTATCTAATTTCCCCACAGTGATAGTAATAACCTCCTTCTTACTTAGCTAAAGTTTATTATGACATTAGCAGTGATAGCTTTTTTATTTAGCTAAAGTTTATTAGGATACCCACAGTAATAATCCTTTTCGCATAATGTTTTGATGTATGGTACTATTGATATTCCAAAAGTAGTCAACTGTGCTAAAGTGAATATCAATGCTATCTGCCAAGAGAGCTTTAAACTTCCAAAGATCACTTTGCTGCATTTTTTCTTTTACTAAAACAAAAACATCAACATCACTATCTTCTCTAGCTTTATTAACAGCGTAGCTGCCATGAAGAATTACTCCAACTACTTTATCACCATAGTTATCATTAAGTGCTATGATTGCCTTGGCTAAATCGTTTGCCTTTGATTTCGATATTGCCGTTATGATACGATTATTTTTTACAATTGAAATGTCAATGTTGTTATTCTCTTCAATAGCAGCTAAGAGTGAATTGTGTAAATGATTTCCTATTAAAAATTGAAACTCCTTTGAACGTTGCATAATAACCTCCAATAGAATAATTAGTGACTTAGAGTGAATTAATTAGCGACTTGAGTGAATTAATTCAACTCCAAGTATTTAACTGGAACTTCTTTAGTTAACCATACACCGTTGACTGATTGAAAGAAGTCATAGTCGTCTTTTTGCATCTGTTCCGCATTAACTTTGAAAATTACAGGTGTGCCATGACGCTTCCCAACATTGGTGGCTGTTTCGACATCTGTAGATAAATGTACATAGAGTCGTTCCATTGGAAGAAGTCCCTGCTCTTGGATTGCTTTTACTGATTTAACACCTGTTCCATGGTAAAGAACTTTTGGTGGTTCTTTCTTTTCTAACTCAACGTCTACAGGAATTGAATGCCCCTGATTTGCTCTAATTAGAGTTTTATCTTGGCTAAAGCTGTAACGCTGTTTCTTATCAGTCTTTACAATTTTCTCAAGAGTCGCTTTGCTAAAGGCCTCGTTTTTATTAATACCTTCCACCAATTCATCTACGTTTGCCCACCCATGTTCGTCTAATGTAATTCCGATTACTTCTGGTTTGTGTCGTAAAATCATACTAATGAATTTACTAAGTCTTTCTAAACGTCTTTCTCCTGTCTCTGGTTTAAATTGTCTTTTTGTTTCTGATTTGTATTGTTTTTTCTCTGTCATCTTATTTACCTCCGAGATTGTTACTTGGCTAAAGTGTAAAAAAACCACAACAATTACTTACTGCTGTGGTATTAAGCATTACGCTATTAAGTTTAAAATAAATTCATTTTTAGTAAATTTGTGTACTGAGCTAAACCACTGCTTCGCAAAGAGTACTTAGTTAATAAAACATTTCATTAAAATAAATTCATTGTTTTATACTCTTTACCTGCCTGCGCTAGTAATTGTATAGATTTTGGAAATATTTTTAAAACTTTATTAATATTTTCTTCTGTAATATAAAACTGAGTTATAGAATGTTTATCATATGCTGCTTGTCCGTTAGATTTTGTTTCCATTAGAAATGTATAAAATCTTTCCCAGCTAACGAATTTTATACAATCAACATAATTATACGTATCTTTCAATATTTTATCTAACTCAGGAAAATTAATAGTCTTTGCAGTCAATAGCAAGAACTCAAATGATTCTGGTGCCCAATAGGTAATATGTTTTGTTGGGTGCTGATTACAAGTTGAAATTAAATCTTTAATAAAACATCCAAAAGCTGCTCCGTCAACAATACATAAGATATCAGTATTTTCTATATTTTCTAAGAAAGAAATAACTTTAGTATTTCCGTATGTGCTTGTAATTTCTATATTATTAAATACTTTGCTAAAGAATTCTAATCCAGAATTGGAATCTTCTGTGGCTATTAAATTTACATTTCCATTCATATATGTGAGTGTTGGATAGCGTTGTTGTAATGTATAAACTTGCTTCTTTTCTTCTTCTGAGTATTCATTTTGTAATCTGTAAATTTCTGTTACACTATATGGTAACATTTTTAATGCTTTTCTGTTAATAAATACAAAATAATTACCAGATTCTTTTACAAATTTAGTAAAGTCAGAACGTTGTATAAATCTATTGTTTTCTTCAATAAAAATAATAGTATCAGTTAAATTCCCTAATTCCTGTTTCCATGTTGCCGTTAATGATTTTCTTAAATATACCATAAACTTAGCATTTGTTTCTACAGTGATTCCTGAACCTCTACCACTTAATAAATAATCATACATCATATTTAATAATGTTGTTTTTCCAGTTGCACTGTTTCCTTGTATAAAAGTAATATTTCTCTTGATATCGAATTCGAAAAGTAATTTTTTATTGTAAACTTTAAAATGATATTTTCCTTTCATTATAACCTCCATTGTGGTATTAGATTAATACTGCTTCGTAGAATTCTGGTCTAAAGCCTTTTAAATCTTGGATAGCACCGTTAAGAATCCTTGGCTAAAGCACTGCTTCGCAAAGAGTACTGGACTAAGGTGAAATACCAGTTAAATGAATTCAGCTTCTGGAACGATACCGTCTTCTACTAAGTATTCTGCTTTAATGACTTCATCAACGTAGTCAACTGTGTTTTTTACAATCTTATTTGAATTCATTATTTTAAAGTCTATACCTAAAGGTTGGCAAGTTCCGAAATCCATTATGTGTTCTAGAAAAACTGTTAAATCACTGTTCTGCTCTTTTTCATATATCTTCGCTATTTCAATAATCCATTTTGCACAGTTATCTCCACAATTTGAAATGTTGTAAATGAATGAGGTGTCTTTCAATAATAGTATTAAGACTTTTACTCCTCCTGAGATATCTTTTGGACCTATTGGACCAAGTATCGGGCTTTCTATTAAATGTGGGCTAATTACCTCTGAATTATCTACGTCTTTAATCATTTGTTTTACTAAAGGATCTTCTAACCATTCATCTTCCCATACATTATCGAAATAACGTGGGGCATCCGTTAGTACTTCTACGTTTCCTCCGCAATACCAAATATTTAACATATTATAATCTCCTCTCCATTTTTATATCTTATTTTAATCTTCTTCTATTCTAGTCTTCTTTTATTTTAATTTAGTAAAACCAAGGCAGGCTATGACACCTTGCTTGGCTGTAAGTAATGTGGGAGTATTGGACGGCTTACGCTAGAAGTTCTTGGCTAAAGTGAACTACCATACTCTCTTTTTACTTCTTTAATGAATTCTTCTTTCGTGCCCATAATTCTGTATGGGCTGTATTCACCGTATGCTTCTGGTCTGCTGATGGTGATTATCTCTATCTTACTCTTTTCAGTTATTTCTGAAACCTGGTGCTTTAACTGGGCTAAAGCTTCCCCCAATACTGTTTTGAAAGCAATAGAACCAATCTCTTTATCATTCCTTACGATTAAATATACCACCGTTTAAGACCTCCTTAAAATCTGTTTCTGATTTTATTTTACCATTTTCATAATATCTTCGCAATAAAGCACCAATAATGTTAGGTATGCTTTTCTTATAGACATACTTGTGTAGCCATTGATTAAACTGTAAATCCCATGCTGTGTTAAATTGTATTTCAATAGGATAATGAAATTCGTCCATTTGATAATGAAGATGTACCCCTCGGTATCCATCATCAATAGTCTTTCCATGGGACATATCACTAATTCTAAATTGTTCTGGCAGTTCCATGGCTAAAACGTTATCGTAATTAGTGTATACTGATCTAAAACCTAGGATATCATTAAAGACTCTATTGGCTTCTTTAGTGTAATAATAACGTTCGTAATTATGTAGCATTGAATTTAAATCTTTAATCCGGAATGGAATATCAATGGTTGTTAGTATAGCTTCGTTGTTATAATGATCTGTAACTGTTTGAAGTTCTTTGAAAAGTTCTTCTTTGCTAAAGCGTCCCAGATCTTCTACGAAACTAACACCTAAATTGGACTTAACGGAGAGCTTCTCTAACTTTTCTAGAGTAAGTCCGCACTGTGCTAAATTGGAAATGCAAGGATTGTTTTTGTCTAGCATGATTGAGTGTTCACCTCCTTTCGAGTAATAAAAACGGATGGAATAACTCCCTCCTACAAATGTAAAAATGGAGGGATTAACTCCCTCCTATAAAAATAAAAACGGAGAGTCTAACAACTCTCCTACGAAAATAAAAGAGTAGCCGAAGCTACCCGTAAAAATAGTTATTAAATTAAAAAAGCTATTGTACTGTGCTAAAACCAAGATTCGTAATGCTCGCTTCGCTCTCGTGATCTAAAGATACTTAGCAGTACTGCCAACTTGGTTCTTGGTTAAAGTACTCTCCAAGGAGCTTCATCGCTAGAAGCTTTAAAATTGTAAACTGGTTTCATTATGTTAATAGGAATAACAGTTTCTTTAATAACATCTATAATGTCATCTAAGGATTTGTATGCCATTGGTGCTTCGTCTAAGGTATGTTCATTTACAGAAGTCGTGTATACACCTTTCATAGCTTCTTTGTATTCTTCAAGACTTATAGAACTTTTAGCTTTTGACCTTGACATAATTCTGCCAGCTCCGTGTGGAGCGGAATAATTCCATTCTGAATTACCTAGTCCTATAGCTAGGATAGAACCATCTCTCATATTAATTGGAATCAACACCATCTCATTTCTGCATGCTGCGATTGCACTTTTCCGTAAAACCATTTCTTTTGTATCGATATAATTATGTATTGTATGGAAAGAATCTAACTGGGTTAAACCACTTTTCTTCAGAATTATTTCTGCTATCTTCTCTCGATTTCTTTTTGCAAACTGCTGGCAAATTTCAACATCATGAAGATAGTCATTAAGATACTTTCCTTGTAACCAACACAAATCTTCTGGAACAGTTAAACCACGATTTTCAAATTTCTTGGCTAAAGCTTCCAGTGCCTTTTGTATTAACTGTTGTTTGCCATCAGCTCTATAAGAAGAAATTAGTTCCTTTCTTTTCGCATAGTACTCTTCTTTACCATGACATAAATCGATTGCAATGTTTTGATAAATCTCTGCAACCTGTTTCCCAAGATTACGACTTCCTGTATGAATTATTAAATAGAATGTGCCATCAGATGCTTGGTCTATTTCGATAAAATGATTTCCACCTCCCAATGTTCCCAATGAGCACAGTAGTCGTTCTTTATTTCGTAATGACTTATAACAACGTAAATCTGTGAAAGAAAACTCTTCCTGTGCCATTTCCCATACCTGCATGCCTGAAGGAATGTAATGACAGATCTCATCTATTTTCTCAAAATCTAATACTTTTTCTGCTAATTTTACTGTGTACATTCCACATCCAATATCTACACCAACAATGTTTGGACATACTTTATCTGTGACAGTCATCGTTGTTCCGATTGTACACCCTTTACCAACATGTACATCTGGCATAATACGAATGTGACTATTTTTTGTCAATTCATAATCGCACATCCTACGAATTTGTTCGACTGCTTCTTGCTCAAATACTTTTGCATAACAAATTGCTGTATTTACTTTTCCTTTTATTTCAAACATAAATCTCCTTTCTACTTTTTATCGCACCTTGGCTAAATCGTTATAGAATTCTCGGAAGGAATAATGATCCTCACGTTTGCCGACAATGATGTGGTCAGCAAAAGTCAAACCTAACAGTTCCGCTGCTTTATTTAACTTTTGTGTCATAACAATATCGGGCTTAGATGGTGTGATACTACCACTTGGGTGATTGTGTACAATAATGAATGTAGAAGCGTTTGCTAATAGCAAAGAAATCATTAAACCACGAGTATCGAATAATGATGTATCTACTGTACCACGATTTAACCTAAAGAAATGTAAAGGTTTGGAATCTGTGGTTAATGCAATTACAAAAATCTCTTCACTAATCTTTTTATTAATTTCGAATACATCTGTCATTAATTTTACCACATTGTCTGGTGTATTTAAAATTTCCACTTCATCATAGTTAATCACTTCGATCTTTTTTAAATAAAGACTATTATCCTCACGTTGCATTACTTCTGAAACTTTAATTTCCATTTTGCATACCTCCTGTTAAATGTAAATGTTGTGCTTGGCTAAAGCTTTCAGGATCTAAAGATAACTGAGATTCATAATACTCGCTTCGCTCTCGTGATCTAAAGATACTTAACAGTACTGCCAACTTAGTTCTTGGCTAAAGCCTAAAGATAGCACTGAGCTAATACCAAGCTAATACCAAGCATCAACTATTACAAATGAGGTGATGCACATTCCCTACTACACAAATGTCACCTACTGATTTAGTACCTGATAAATCTTAGGTTCATTCTTTTTCAGCTTTTCCCATGCTATTGTACATTGTTTACAATGAAAGTTTTTCATTTTATTAAGTATTACTTTCTCTTTGTCGTAGATTGAAGCAACTGGAGGACATAATGCTGATTCCCCCATCTTAATATCACCATTAGGAGCAATAGCTGGTGTACAGTTTTTACCTTTTAGGTATAACGTCATAGAAATTCCATTTAAATGAAAACCATGTTTAGCAAGTAATCTAGCATTAGTACATTTTGGCCCAATAGTATTCCAATTCTTTTCTGAGTAATTTTCTAAAGCTCGACCTTGTGGATAAAGACACCTATCTTTATCATTAGATAATCCTACTAAAGGGTCTATGGTGGATGCAATTTTATTAAGCCAATAAAGTTCTTTTTCTGTTAATTTATCAGGATAAAATCTCGGATCATTAGTGACCTGTATGTAAATAGATTTCTTTCCGTATTTTTTAACAAGAGTTTCAACGTGACTAAAGACTTCTTTGTTACGTACAAGTTCACATCCATTGGTAATAAAAAGTAATGCAGAGCACTTACCCGCTTTTAACCACTCTTCCTCAATAATATCTAACATTGCTAAAATGTTAGGATGTTCAAAAATCTCTCCACCAGAAAAACACCATGTTGGAATGCCATACTTTGTTAAAAAGTTAAGTACGTCTCTTAAAGTACGAATTGACATATTTTCCCCATCAGGTCCACAATCAGATAAACAATGATTACATCCCATTTTGCAAGCATACGTTAAATTAATAAGCATTTTAAATTCTCCTTTGATTCTTTTATTATTCTTTTTCGATCTTTTTAAGTCTACAGTTATTTATGAACATGTATCCCCATGTGAGTGCACTTCGCTGTACAGTGAAGGTGCAGATGTACTTACCATCCTCTACGGCTTTATTGGTATTCCACAACAATGCATGTGGTCCATAGTAAATAGCATATAGATGTTTATAACTACCTTTAAAAAATCCTCTATGGTCTTTCGGTACATGTAATAGTTTTACTTTTGCATTCTTGTAAGTTTTACCAACTTCAAGCACGTTGTCTGTTTTACTTTTAATGCTTGTAATTTCTTGGCTATTGTTTGACTCCCTTCGGCGCTTCGCGCCTTCGGTCAAACAGCTAGGTCGCTTCGCTCCCAGCTCGCCCGCGGCTCGCAATGGCTGCCGCTGTTGTCGCTGCTCTTGGCTAAAGCTCTCACTCGCTTTGCCTGTATCGTTTGTCTTACCGACAACTGTTGCTTGGCTAAAGCTTGCTAAGGTTAGCTTAGCCTCCTGCAGTTCTTCTTGGCTAAAGTTCTTGGAAAGAACTTTGTAGCAGATTTCTTTGTCACTTACTTGTTTTAGCAACTTCATTAGGAAATAGTAATTGTATAAAAACAAAAGTCGTGCATTGTTAAATGTCACATTGAATGGTCTGTTTTTATCGATATTGTGCAAGCTATACCGATCTTGTGTGTCCAAGTAATAAAACACTTCTTCGTTTCCACTAACATTTCGAACTCTGTATCCATAGTAGCTATGTTCGGTATCCCAGCTGGAAAATATTTTAGTAAGTATTTCAACGTGGTTGTGCTTGGCTAAAAGTTTTGCAACGAATGAGATGTTAACGTCTGGGCTAAAGCTGAAATGTTTTCGTTGTAGACAATCAAAACAAATAGTAATTAAATTATCTTCTAATAAGTAAAGCATAGAATCCTGTACGCTATGATTACAGCAAGTGCAAGTACACTTTTTATCTTTGTAAGATATTAGTGAATAGTTTTTAGCTTGGTCGCTCATGTAATCGAATGAGAAAAGGCAATAACGTTCGCTTTCTTTGCTAAAGACTTTTATTAGTCTTAGAATGTAATTTGTATTATCGCTATACATATAACTTTTCACAATAAGGTCTATATCCTCTTCTTTTAATATCGCAATCATAACCTTCCTCCCTGTAGTTTTGGAAAGTTATAAAATGTTCAATTGTGAAATGAGAGTTTGTATACCTGTGTTATCTGTTTGGAATGTGTTATGATTTCACTCTTCATACCTCATCATCGTTATTTTCTTCAATATTTGCCATTTAGTCATCCTCTTCATCATCAATATTTAATAATTTATGCCCTAATTCTCGTAATTCGTACTCACTTAACCCTTCGAAAGGATTATCTATAGTTTCTTCATAGCAATCTTCATAAGAATCTTTTGCGTAATCAGGGAGATTAAATACTGTAACTAAATTATCATACTTTTCTTGTCCTATTTTAAATAAAATAGAGCATAAACTTGTATTAAAAAATAAAGAAGTAAAATGTATCACTCCTTTAAAATCTAAAAGTACAGATTCATTAGATTCTATGTAAGGCATTATCCTACCCTTTAAAATTTCTGCATCTCTTACACACACATCGCTGTATCTAAAAATTCATTCACTTTAATTATTGCCATAATTAAAACCTCCTTTGGTTTATTTGATTAAATTGTTAGATCTGGGCTAAAGCCCTTCTTGATTTAAAATAGATTTAATTTAAACAATCCTGTATTGTTCTGGGCTAAAGCTTTGAACTCATTTGTTGTTATGATTGAGAGATGTAACGGGGCTAAACCTTCTAATACTTTTATGGTGGCGTTTTCCTTCTCGTTGTCTAATCCTGCTACTGCATCTGTAATGTAGTACACGTATTTGCCGACGTCGATCAAACTGGATACTGTGGCTAAGACGCAGCATTCTGCAACAACACCTGTGATAACTACGCTTGAAGCGTTATGAACTGCTTCTTGGATTTCTTTAACACTGTAGGAGGAAAAGGTCGATTTGTCGTAGCATTTGTAGTTTTTACAACGCTGTTGTAGTTCCTGGTCTAAATCGTTATACCACTGGTTTGCGTTGATCTCTGCGTACTCTTTGTTGTAGTTCTTCCATACTCCTGTTGGATGTGCTGAGGCTATGTAACGTGTTAGTATTGTGTTGTCTTGGCTAAAGTGACCATCATCCAGTAAGGCAAGAACGTTAGAGAGTGCATTGTCGTAGTTCTTACACTCCCAAGGTTGTCCTTCTTTGTAGACGTTTTGCATGTCAATGATAAGTAAAAGTGGGTTGTTTAAATAATCATTCATTGTTAATTCTCCTTTATTAATATTATGGTTTATTTCATCTTCTTATTGAGTTCTTTGTGAATTTCTCTTTTTACTTTTTTCTTTATAACCTTGTCAAGGTTTCCTTTTGAGATATTTTCAATGTCATTTAAAACGGAGGCTGTTTTGCCTAATTTTCTGGTTGCTTTATAAAGTTCATTCACTAATTTACTCATGGTATTCTCCTTTTCATTTGTTTTCAATGGTTATCACAACTTATCATTTATTTTCAATGGTTTTCAATTCTTATCATTTGTTTTCAATGATTTTCAATTCTTGACGTTAATTATCACTGGTTATCAATTCTTTACAGAAGTTATCATTTCTTATCATTTCTTTACATGTAACAAATACTCTATTAAAACGAAATTAGATTACTGGACTAAAGCTGATGGTGCTGGGCTAAAGCTAATACAAGTAAATGCCTCCGGCGGACGAGCGCCGGTTTGTAATTAGTAAACTAGGCTAAAGCTACAGCACACATCTAGGCTAAAGCAGATCTAAAATAATTTCATTGTCTGTGTTGCCTTTACTTCTTCTTTAGTCTTTACTTCTTTTTCATTAGATTTTTGTTCTGTACCATTCTGTAGTTCGTTTTCTAGCTGCGTGATTAACGAATTAGAAGTTGTTTTAATTCTTTGTAAGGATTGTCTAAGTAAGTCAACATCGTTTTCTTCCCACCCAACAATGTATGGGAATGAGTAATCACTTGTATCCAATCCTAAGAAAGTACTTACAACGAATGCGACGCTTTCAGCTTCGACTTCAGCTTGATTACGTGAATTATGTTCATCTTCATGTAAAATTGAATGTGCAATTTCGTGAATTAAGGTCGATAGATTTTCGGACTCACTCATACCTTCTCTAATTGTAATTGTATGTGTTGTAAAATTACATGTTCCTTTACAGGTGTCTTTGGCTAAAGCTGCAAACTCTATTTTGTAATCAGTAAGCTTGGCTAAAGCTGTGAAGAGTTTTTGATACCCATTCACATCTTTCACAATAGATACTGGGCTAAAGCTTGGAAGCTCTTCCCCTTCTGTCTGACTGATATCGAATACAGCAGTTGTTCTAAATCTAATGTACACTTCGCTATCTTCATCGTCTGGGTCTTTCTTGTATTTCATTGGTGCAAGAATTACTATTCCCTTTTCTCCTTGCTTTACATGTCGATTAAACTTCGTTTCCCACGCTTTATATCCGGCAACTAAGGTGGCATTAGGGTTTTGTAGATAAATTAGTATTGTGTTGTTAATACTATAGTTTGTGAATTTAGAAAAGGTTACTAAGTATTTCTGATAACGTTCACTATTGAATAGTTCTTTTGTTCCGTGTTCTAGCTGTGTTAGAATTTTATTTACCTTTTCACTTCTTTTGATACACTTTTCACTTTTAGTTGAATTGTTCTTCATGTTTGGCCTCCTTTTGGATGTGTGGGGATGTGTAGGGATGCACTTGGTTAAAGTTGATTTGACTTAAGCTGTGGTTGCCTTGGCTAAAGCGGCGACCAATGTGCTGATCAACACAGCACTGTAGCATTATTTTTCTATGCTTAATATTTGGATATCATAGTCAGCACCATTAACATCATTTATCCAAGCTATTTCTCCGTTACTGTTTATGCCGTACCAATCTGTACACTTACCTTTCATTCTATTGAACTCTTCTTTGCTTAAAGTTTTATCTGTTTTAGCACTGTAGGAAAGTGCAAAATCTTTGTAAAGTTTTTCCTTGGCTAAAGCTAAATCGGTAAAATACTTTTTCTTAGAAATGTGATCTGTGAGAACTCTAGTACTACGTTCTCTAATAGAAATAACAATGTAAATCATGATAGGCCTTCTTTCTGTTTCTGATTTATTTTAATTAGAATATTAAATTTAAAAACCCAGATGAGCTATGAAACTCAACTAGGCTAAAGCTGTTAGGCTGTTAAGCAATCTTCTTGTCTTCTTGTCTGCTTGATTGTCTTCTTGTATATGTTCAGTTGTACTTTTGTTATCTTTTATTTTTAAATTCCTGCAGCATTACAATACATGCAGCGGCCGATGGCAACATAGTAAAATCTTTACCGTCATGTACAAACTTATTTGGAAATACATCACATTTTAAAAGATCTTCTAATGCTATCCAATAAATAAAGTTTCCATCTGTAATCATACTTTCTGTAGCAGCAAGTGGTTTTTCATTACAATTAATTTTAGTATTTTTACTATTAAATGCATAAGTTATTTGTTCTGAAGTCATTTCTGTTTTTGCATAGAATAATAGTTGTGGTTTTCCGCCCTCAAGCACATCTCGATAGGCTGCAATTAACTGTATTGGTTCGTTATTCTTGGTTATTAGTGTTTTAAATGGAATTCCGAGTTCATCATTGATTTCTTCAATAATGGCATTCATTAAACCATCTTTTGTAAATAGATAAGACTCGTCTAAGGCGTATTTAATTTTTAGGCTTGCTGTAACACTGTTCGAATAGGTCTCTTCACCAATTGACATTCCCTTTTTTCGAAATATCAATGCTATCTTTCCGTCAGCACTTTCCACAAAACCATTAAACCCTAAATGATTTGAGAGTGAAGAAGTTTTTAATGAATGAATAAAAGGACCGCACTCTAATAGTTCTCTTACACTTATTCCCTCGGCTAAAGCGTAATCAATAGCACGATTTGTTACTAAAGATTTGTAATAATTAGTTCTTCCCGTAGTAATTGTGAAAGTGTTGGAATCATCACTCATGTACCAATCATCAACACGTATATTTATACTGTTGTATATTTTGGCTGAGCTAAAGCTTTTGAATAATTCATTAAAGTTATTGACAACAATGCCTGGAAGTTTGTACTCACTTCCTGGGCAATCGACTATTTCAACGTTTTTATCAAATAACCACGCATCCTGTATAACAGGGAATGTAGTCACGCCTGTAGAATTTCTTTTCTGAATGAAATTCTTTTCCATTGAATAACGTTTTAAAAGCCCTTCGTAATCTGTTGTCAATCTTTGTAAATTTTTACCCATAAGACTACTCCTTTTTTTTAATAATTTATTTTTGGTAAAACAAAACCCAGAAGAGCGGTGAAACTCAACTGGGCTAAATATCTTACTTCGGTACTCTCGTACCTGCCAGTAAGAATTTAATGCTTGTATAGTCCTGTGCTAAAGCGGAACTAATGTGTGGTTGTTGTTCCACAACTTAAAATACTTTTAAATGTAGATTTCGGTGATTTGTGATTATTCCATAATCTTCTTTTGAGGTAATATCTCTTATCTATTGTTCTATTGTCCATCCATGTGACATCTATCCAATACCATTTTCCACTGACCTTAACTCTGTTCCAACCATGGAACCCATTTGCATAACCTGTGTAGTATTTACATGGAATATTACAAATCTTGCACATTGACCAGAATGCATCGGAATAGTCCCTACAGACTCCTGTTCCTTTTTTAAAGAGGGTGCCTACTTCAGAGTTGTCGTAATTACCTTCTTTGTATTTTGTATGCTTACAAATCCACATTGCAATTTTATGAACTGCTACTTTGTCTGTATCGCCATTGTGTACACCCACCTTACGGACAGCTTTCTTGGCTAAAGCCCAGTATCTGCTGCGGCTTTTGACTGTGTCTCCTTTTGTACTGGAAAGGGTAAGATAGCAGAGTGTATTACCTATTCGTCGTTTTTGCATATCTTTACAGCTGTTATCTGGATTACCTGGTATATTTAGGAATTGCTTATAGTAGCTTTGTGCGCGATTAATCTCGATGAATCTTATAGTTGTAAGTTTTGTTCCTGCCATTTGATTGATTTGATTTATCATTGGTTTTATTTCTTCGTATTTACCTACGTAACCGATTTTTCCTTGTAGTACTCGGTTGAGGACTGTATTGAGAGGTGTGCCATGGGTGTTGTAGGTGTTGCGATGTAATTTAGTGTTTAACTCTTTTTGGTAAATCTTTGTTTGTATTTTGACTCTGTTTTTGTATTTTTTATTCTTATGTTTGTTCTTTTTATTCTTATGTTTGTTCTTTTGTTTCTTATTATTGGAATGTGTGGTTGCTTTGGAAGATGTGGGGGTAATGTTAAGGCGAGTAGTTGTTTTGGCATATGTGGGTTGCGTGATGAGAAATGCCATTGTGAGTAGTGCTATTGTGAATAATGCTATGGCTACTCTAAGATGTGTTGCTGCTTTTAGGTGTGTTGCTGTTGCTTTTAGGTGTGTTGCTGCTTTTGATTTCATTGTGTTGTTCCTTTGCTAAATTGTTTTTAGATTACTGTGCTAAAGCTGTTGAATTGCTTGGAGTACTGGGCTAAACTAGAGATCCGTCAGTGTTCCCTTACGGTCACGTGATCTGAAGATACTGGCGTGACTGCCATCTTTAGTCGTGCTGTGTTAATTACCGTAATTCCACATAATGCACATTGGCTATTAATGCATTCTTTTGACCTAATTCAGTTATTTTGTGATTTTTCCATAGTTTACGTTTTAAGTAATAATTTTTATTAATTGATTTACCGCAGTCCATCCAGGTTACGTCAATCCAATACCATTTACCTTCAATCTTGACTCTGTTCCAACCATGTCTTCCTCCCCCGGTAACTGTACCAGCGTAGTATTCACATTGTATTCCACTTACTTTGCACATTGCCCAGAAAGCGTCTGAGTAGTCCCTACACACTCCTCTTCCTTTGCTAAATAGGGTTCCGGCTTCCGCATTGTCGTATTGGCCGGATGCGTATTTAGTGTGCTTACAAATTCAGTAAGCAATCTTTTTAACAGCTTCTCTATCGGAATCGTTATTCTTCACTTTAGCCTTTCAGGTAGCTTGCTTGGCTAAAGCCCAGTAGTTCTTTCGCTGCTTAGCTAGATTACCTTCTTTATCGTACAGTCGTAAGCAATAGATTAGCTCAGACATTTTATAGTGTACTAATTTATTATTGTATGTAGCATTGTATGTGATTTCATCGTCAGTCACAGTTTTATACTTTGCTTGTAGGAATGGTTTGTAATAATTTTCGTCCTGTCCTGGTTTGACTTGTCTCCATACGACAAATGTGGTTCCGCTTTTTGAATTAATTTCATCTTTGATTCTTTTTACATCTTTGAATTTACCTACATAGCCAATTTGCCCATTAGTGACTAATTTTACTATGGTGCGTAACTCTTTATCTTTAAATCTTTTGTTTAATTCGTTTTGGTAAATGTTGGATTGTATTCTTATTGTCTTGTGTGTTTGAAATGTGTTGGAATGCTTTGATCTCTTCTTTGACCTCTTCCTGGATTTCTTCTTGGAGTTTTTTCTGGAGTTTTTTGACTTCTTCTTGTACTTTTGCTTGGATCTCTTCTTTGACCTCTTCTTAAGTTGTGTTGTTGCTGCTGTTGTTTTATGTCCTTTACTAACTGTTTTAGCTTGCATTGCTAAAGGTGTTAATAATACTAAGGTCATTAGTATTATTGTTGTTAAAATCAAATGCTTTTTTAAATGTGTTATCAAGTTTTGTTGCAATTCTTTCATAATCTCTTCTCCTCACTAAAAATAAAATCCCAGAGAATAATTAAATCCTCTGGGATTGCGTTGCCTGATGTTTGCTATTAATTTGCTAGAGAGTTTGCTTTGCTAAAGCTATTACTTTGCTAAAGCATTAAGTGTAATTCTGTCTTTTAGAAAATTATAGATTTCTGTACCCTCCTTTTTACCAAAAGAATGTAATGAGTTTACGTAAAGTTCTTTTTTAGAGTGTGCTTCTGAAGCTGTTAAAAAGTCGATAATTTCACATGTTTTGTTTTCAAAAGCTGTACCTGCCAATAGTAACTTTAATTCACCCAGAATTCTGTTTCGTTCTTCCAATTTTGCAGATTCTATGTCTAAATCATATGAATATTGTTTAGCATTAATAATAAGTTTACGAGCTTTATCACTTTCTCCGGAGAATTGTAAGAATAAACTCTCAAGACTCTTAGATTTAAATATTTTTATAGCATCCGTAGAAGGTTCTCTATCAAAGAAATCAATAGTTGCATTATAACCCTTATCTTGACTAAGAATACCTATCTCTTTAACTCCTCTTTCAGCAAGTAAACCACATTCTGCTGCAATGTAAAAATCAAGAGCGTTCCTTCCGGTCTTTTTTAATTTAACTGTTCTAAAGTTACATTGACTTTTGAGAATAGGTTCCAGATACTCTTTTTTAATTCTTTTACAGTTATTACTATAAAATATTACAAAAGTATCCTCTGAATTAAGTAAATCTACTCCTTTTAAATTTCGAACATTTTCATAATCAACTAAAATAACTGCCATTTTAAATTCCTCCTTGTTTTTATTATTTTATAAGGGAGTCTTGGCTAAAGCTGGATTTGTATAACTCCGATCTGTAATTATTAGGAAATGATTAATTGATTAATGTCTGAGCTAAAGTGAAGGCTATTACCTGTGCATGATAGACATTTAAGAGTCTTGGCTAAAGTGTGTGAATTCTCACTTCTTTAGTAAAAATAAAAAAGTCCCAGAGAACGACGAAATTCTCTGGGACTATGTGATTGATTAATTTGTTTTATTAAATTTTAGAATTATTACTCAGTTAACGCTGGCTCGACTTTGCTAAAGCTGTTAGGACTTTGCTAAAGCTGTAATGTTTGTGATGGTCAAGTAATGCTTTGGTAGCAGCTGTGCTAAAGCTGTGGTCCGTAGTGGTCTTGGCTAGAGCATTGAATACTCCCAGTCGAGAAAACTACTAATGTGAAATGATCTGATACCTTCACGCTCCGCTTCAATTAGAAATGGAATTACATCATCCACAAAGATAACGTCTTTTAAATTAATGTTATGCTCGTTACAGTATTTTAAGATGGCAGTTGTTTTGGATTTGTCTCTAGAAAGAAATAAATGTTCAGAAATCATTGGATAATTCTTAGCAAGCCAGATTCCTTTATCCTGCATTTCTTTCTTTGCTAAACAATGCCCTACCACGATGTTCTGTTTTGATTCACAAGTTTTCAGAACTTTTTGCATGTGTTTAGATGGTTTTCTATGTAGAAATACACCATTTTTTATTTCTTTTAAACTTAGACTATTCATAGAACCATCTGGGTCTGATACATGATCGTTAAAGCGATACGGAGCTAGAGTTCCATCAATGTCCCAGAATACATATTTATCTTTTAAATCCATTTTGATTATACTTCCACTGGTTACGATTCCGTTAGTCATGCTAATCCTCCTGTTAATGTAATGAGTTTAGTTAGGGTTGTAATCTTGGTTAGAGCTGTGATCTTGATTAGAGCTTTTCTTGTAAAAAATAAAAATCCCAGAGAACGATGAAATTCCCTGGGATTGCGTTTGTTCTTGCATGCTGTTTGTCTAGGCTAAAACGTTTGCTAAGATTTAGTTGTGTTGTTTGACTTGGCTAAAGCAGAGCAATGCCTAGCTCTTAACTGATTAGAATAAGAGCTTGGCTAAAGTGGAATGCTATTTATTCCAACCATTGCTAAAGTAGCCTGGGTTACCATTCTCATCAATGTGCGCCATTCTTGAGTCGATCAAATCTCCATTGTAGGTAGTTCCATTTTCACCAATCAATGCAGAATCTTTGTAGAACATCTGCGAATCTAAGAATGGTCTTTGAATAAATCCACCAATCTTTCGCTGCCACTGTGCATACAACATTGCATTTGGAGTCTGGTTGTCATAGATATCACCATCTCTGTACGAAGCTTTATCTGGGTACTTTTCTAAGGACCAACCTCTAAAGACATAACCTTTTCGTGTGAAGGTATTTGTTGGTAATGTAAATGATTCAAAACCTTTATGCGTTATAGAGGCAATAGAGCCGGTACCACCATTAGAATTGAAACTTACAGTAAAATCATCAATGTTCCAAATAGCATACAAAGTTACAGTACCACCATTCTGTGTTGCTTGATAAATACTTCCAGCTTTGTATGCCTTACCAGTTCCATCTGGTTTTGTATTCCAATAGAAGAAAGTACTGTTGTTTTTCTCTGGGGCTAAAGAGTTTACATAAATATTATGATTACCATACTGCATACGATTAGGATAGTCCCTCTGATCTGCAGAAATAAGTTTGAATTTTTGATTGTTCGCACCATTGTAATTATATTGCAGTAGGAATGTCCCGTCTCTGTCTTGACTCTGTCCACCTTTAACATCGAGAACCTGTCCGGATGACTTGTTGTAAATGTTTACTTTACCATTCCCGGCATCTTTTAAATACCATAAATAGTCATCAGCAGGTTGAGTCTGCTCCCATAATTCTACACTTTTACTAGTGAGTTTGTTGCTACTACTTGGACTACCACTTAAGTCCAGAGCTAAACCATTTAGATAACTTGTAATATAATAGTATTGAGTATCTTTGTATCTTTCGAAAATCCATTTAGTTTGTGAGCCTCCACAACCATTCCATATTACAATAGGGTCAATGCTTTTTTCCATTTTTTTATTGTAAACATGAATATACCTACCACCAGTCAAACCAGATTGAATGTAGTAAGTACCGTTTGGTACTATAACACACCCATTTAAGGTCGTTTGTGATTTTTTGCTAGATGGGAAATGCCCGCCCTGTAGATTGTAAACAACATTATGCGTATAAGCTGTCCAACTGGCAGTAAAAGTTCTGTTTTTACTACACACTGTAAATTTAGTACCACCAGCATAAAGCTTATTATCATTTTCATCTGTCCAACCATTAAATTTGTAACCTGTCAATGTTGGTTTTGGTAAAGTCTCTACTGTACCACAGTTATCAGACCTTTTAACAGCATTACTGCTAATCAAATCATCTTTAAGTTCATAAGTGTACTTAATTATGCTGCTATTTGTTGTAAGTGTGGCATTATAGTAATTACCTGCACTAGTACTTAACATTCTAGCTTGCGATAAATTTAGTCTAACAAGCAAGGTTATCTTACGATCTGCTGTCTTATGTCCAGCATTTGTTGAGAAATCATATATGATTTCATATGGTGCTAACTTTTCACCATTTACTGTAACGGATTTTTTTCTACTTGTTCCAGAAACAAATCCAAAAAATCCTCCTGTAGCAGATCCACCTGTTTTAACACTCCCTGATAAAGAATAATGAGCCTTAAGTGTAAAAGATATGTTAAATAGTACAGTGTTATATCTATCGCCACTACTATCTGGTACTGTTCCACAATCAACGTAATTTGCCGCTTTACCTTTAGAATTTAAAACAGTCAAGTTACTGACAGCAGTACCTTGCGTTATTGATCCCTCTGATACACGTACTGTATGACTACTTTTGGTAAAAGCTCTTTTTTTGTCTATATCGCCGTTTGTTTTAAACTCGTTTTCTGTTCCACTAAAAGCAACAGAAATAGGTAAAGTCGCATCACCAACTTTGATAGTACAACTACCCGACTTTTTGTAAGGTCTATCTTTAGCAAAAGCTGTATAAAAGAAAGTACCTACTGATGCTAAAACTAAAGTGATAGCTAACAGAATTAAAGCTAACTTTTTCTTTTTTGAATATGACTTTTTCTTTTCTTCCAAGAATATCACCTCTCTTAATTTGTAATTATTTAGTTACAAATGTTTTTAAGGTGGTATTCCAAATCTCTTCATAAAACTTCACCCTTTCTTATTTCTTAATTTATTTTGGTACTTGGCTAAAGCTAGTCTGCTGGAGAGCTTTGCTTGTTAGGGAACTACTTGCCTAAAGCACTGCAGTTGAAGCCTTGGTTAAAGCTCTGTTATTGACTTTGTTAAAGCTGGGTAGCCTACTATGCTAAAGCCTTGGAATTGACTTTGTTAAAGTACTGTACCAAAAATAAAACCCAGCTTACCTGTGAAAGCAAGCTGGGTTACGTTATCTATTAAGTTTTAATGTGGGTTGTAGTAAGAGATTATTTTATAATCAATTTTCATTATTATTTTTAATTTATTGTTTACTGGGCTAAAGCTCTGACACTTCTGTCTTTGCTAAAGCCAAGTTTAATAGTCTCAAGTGAATACTTTTTATACTGAGTTGTTTTTAACTACAATTAAAAAAGCTGTTAGTAGATACCAACAGCTTTAGCCCAGTTAACAAAGATTTACTAGAGTAACTTACCTAAGGCTAAACTAGTTACTTTGTATTAGTATTATAGTAAAAAGAAAAGAATTAGTCAATAGTTTTAGTCAGAATTCTGATTAGTATTTTTGAACATTTTGTGAATTAACTAAGAATGCAATTGACTATGTAATTTCTTATGTGATAAAGTGTATCATGTAGTAACTAAAAATGCCTTGTTCCAGACTTTACTGGAAGGAGGTAGCCCTATGAAAAATATTAATATTTGGATGTTGATCATTACCACTATTGGTGTTTTGTTTGCAGGTGCACAGTTCGCTTTGAGCGTATTGGCCTACATAAATTAGAATTAAGCCACAGTTAACCTAGATTTACGCGGAACATTACCATAAATTAGTTACTACATAATACCTAAAATCCTGGAGAGCGATGAAACCCTCCGGGATTGTTTTTTATTTTGCTTTATCTTACTCTAAAGCCTTTAAAGATTTTAACGTATGCCATTTTAACCTTCTTTGGTACTTTAATTACCATTCGCTTGCTCACTTTGCTAAAGCACTTCTTGCTTGCAGTTTTCTTGGTGAGCAATACTGTCTTAATTGTGACTGTTTTGAGTTTAGGGCAGTTTTTGAAAGCTTTTGCTTTAATTACTCTTACGTTAGCTCCGATGGTAGCTTTGGTAAGTTTTTTACAGTTTTTGAAAGCGTTAGCTCCAATGCTGGTTACCTTGTAGGTAATACCTTTGGCTTTGATTGTGCTTGGAACTGTGATGGCTCTTGCCTTAGCATTGGCTTTGCTAAAGCATACCTCAGAACCGACCTTTGTTACTGTGTACTGATTTCCACCAACGATTACTTTAGTTCCTGCCTTTGGCATTGGGAGCTTTGCTAAAGTGGTAGTCTTAGTTTTACCACACTTTTTGCAAGTCCAAGTCTTAACCCCAACCTTAGTGTAGCTAGGAGCTTTGGTTACTTTACCATTGTCCCATGTGTGCTTTGCTAAAGGTAAGGACTCGATTTCCTCTTCTCCGCATACAGCACACTTACGACTCTGTTCTCCCTTTTCAGTGCAAGTGGATTCCCTTACTGTAGTCCATTTTCCCCATTCGTGGGAATCTGTCTTAGGAATTGTAGTTCCTTTGTTAAGAGTTTCGTGGCAAACCTTACACACTTCATCGCCAGTGTAACCGTTTTCTTTACAGGTTGGAGCTTTTGCTCTTACTGTTTCGGATTTGTGTCCAGTAGCTTTAAGAGTTCTTTCTTCCTTTTCAGAACACTTAGAGCAGGTTCTCTCTTCTTTACCATCTGTGGTACAAGTCTTGACTAAAATGGTCTTCCACTCTCCCCATTCATGTCCAGTAGCTTTGAGAGTTCTTTCTTCCTTTTCGGAACACTTAGAACAGGTCCTCTCTTCTTTACCATCTGTGGTACAGGTCTTGGCTAAAGTGGTCTTCCACTCTCTCCATTCATGTCCAGTAGCCTTTGTGATTTCCTTCTTAATGTAACCACACTTAGAACACTTGTAGTCGATTTCTTCATCCTGAGTACAGGTTAACTCTTTAATGATTGTGCCTTCACCAAAGGAATGCTCATGACTTTCTCCGCACCGTGTACACTTACCATTCTCGTTAGACCAATCATGTCCAAGCTTTGGAATTACTTTTCCCTCTTTTAGGGTTTCTCCACAGACTTCGCAAACTGTGTTGCCTTCGTGTCCGTTATTTGTACAGGTTGCTGCTACACCTTCCTCTTTCTTAGGAGTGTGTCCTGTTGCTGGAATTGTTCTCTCTTCTTTTTCAGAGCATTTGGAGCACACTCTCTCTTCTTTGCCATCTGTGGTACATGTCTTGGCTAAAGCGGTATGCCACTCACCCCACTGGTGTCCTGTTGCTGGAATGATTGTGCGTTCCTTAATGGTTGTGTTACAAACAGAACAGTATTCTCTGCCCTTGTAGCCATTTTCTGTACAGGTTGCAGCTTTGTCTGCTTCTTTTACTACAGTATGTGGAATTGTTGGGATAGCTCTTTCTTCTGTTGTTCCGCAAATAGTACAAGTACGGCTTTCCTTTCCTTCTGTAGAACACGTTGGTTTTGTAATGGTTGTCCACTCTCTCCACTGGTGGTTATCGGTCTTGGCTAAAGCTTCGACCTTAGTCCCTTTACAGACAGAACAGGTGTAGAGAATTTCTCCCTCTTCTTTACAGCTAGGTTCTTTTGTAACTTTTCCCTTATCCCACTGGTGGCTATGATTTGGATCAACACGCCATTTAGCGTAGAGAGTCATATCACTTACGTTGTCAATAGTAATTTTAGTTAAGATTTTTCCTGTGCACTCTTCGTTATCATACCAAGCAACAAATCTATAACCTGCTCTCATAACTTGACTAGTTGTTGGAAGTGAGTATGTAGTGCTGGCATTCTTAAATGTGCATGTCATTGTGTAGCTATTTGTATGGTTTACTCCATTAATTTTTATTGTACCACCGGTGTAAACTAAATTAACTTTGTAGCTTGTTTTTGCCCACTGTGCGTACAATTTACTTGGAATGGTAGTAAGTGTAGCATTTGGTTTGTAGCTTTCTCCAGTTCCATCTGCTTTTGTATTCCATCCTTTAAAGATGTAATTAGTTTTTGAGAAACCACAGGAAGGCAAAGTTACCTTAGAACCTTCACTTACAAACATTGGTTCTGTGTCACCAATAGTTGCACCGTTTCCATAAAAATGTATTGTTTTCACATTTTCATCTGTGAACATTACTTTTCGATTTAACCAAGGAGATGTGGCTGCATCTTTGTAATTTACTTTATCTTTTAATGATGCTGGTAAAATTGTAGGCACTGCTCCATTACTCGTTGAAACAGAAAAAGCATGTGTTCCTATACTACTAATGCTATCTGGCAGTGAAAATTTGGTTGTTTCTCTCATCTGGTAAAGAGCATAGTTTTCTAACGTGGTTAAAGCTGTGTTAGATAAATCAAGCTGTGGAATACCATAGCATGCATAGAAAGCGTATCCTCCAATCGTTGTTAATGTGTTTGGCAAAGTAATCTTGGCTAAAGCTGAACAGCCATTGAATGCTTTGGATGGCACATTAGTAAAGGTGGATTGGCTAAAGTCTAAGTTTTCCAACGCCTTACAGTTAGAGAAAGCCGCAGAACCAATAGACTTTAAATTACACTTATCAAGTCCTTCGATGTTTGTTAAAGACTGACAATTGTAGAAAGCCTCATCACCAATTGAGGTGATTGTGCTAGGTAACTTAATGGTCTTAAGATTTTTACAGTATGCAAAAGCTCCTTCAGGAATGCTTGTAAGTTTTGAGTTTGACAAATCCAGTTCCTCTATGTTAGAGCATCCTGAAAATGACCTCTCACCCAATTCATTAAGATTAGGTGCTCCTCCGTCTATTACTAAAGACTTTAGAGTATCCATAGAATTAAAAGCATCATCTTTAATTTTAATCAAAGAGCTTGGAAGTTTAATGGACGTTAAATCTGCAGTAAGTCCTCTAACATACGTAACTGGGATTCCATCAATGTCATTCGGAACAACAATGTCAGAACCATTAGATAAATCAAATTTTTGCAAATTTAATCCCCAATTTTCCATTTCATCCCAAGTGTTTTTATCTGTATCACTATTTGGATTATTCTTGTCATAGTCTAAGGTAAAATAACAATTATCTTTTTTGAGATAACTGTTATTATCAAATACCATATCAATTTGATTTGCCCAAGAGTGTACATCCCAATCTGCTACATAGTTTATTGGGTCACTAAGTACCCATCTTTTATTTTCAGAGTCATAAGAAAAAACGCAAGCATGCTTGGTACTTGAAACATAACTAGAAGGAATTCCTTCAATTTGACATAATCTTTCTAAAATAAGAGAGTACTGTCCACATGCACCAATTTTCTGTTTCCAAGCCTTTTCGAGAGATAAACCATCATACTTAATATCTGTAGTCATTACACTATGCACATACTTATCCAGAGTAATTATCTTCTCATACTCGGTCTTGCAATCCTTGATGGCTTCGTCGGCACAGGATTTCATGTCTAAGTACAACTCTGATGTTTTATCCACGTTCTCTGGCAGCATACTCTTACTTGGGTCTTTGTATTTCTGTATCAAGTCATTCACTTTTTTGGTTGCTGTGAGTGCTGGAAAGTAAGTTTCGGGATTAGCGTAAACACTGAATTTTTGTGTTGATTTATCTAAAGGATCATACCCAGGGTTTTGAATATCACCTTTTTGAAGTTCGAGACTATAATTATCAAGTTGAAACTCTTCACCATCGTAACGTAAATTACCAGTTAGTCCACGCCCATTACCATACGTTTCAAGATTATAAAACTCCAATGTCTTTCCATTCTTAAGGGTTCTTTTAGTCAAAAAATGCTCCCCATTTGGGAGCACATAATAATCGTTATTTTCCTCTTCAGCCTGAGTAGTCGGTGTAGCTGCTTTAACTAACTTTGGTGTGAAAAGTCCTCCGAAAGTTAGTGTCGTGGCTAAAGCTCCGACCAATAAAAATCTTTTTTTCATAATTATTACTCTCCTTTTGTTTTTAGAAGTTTATAGTGAATACTTGGCTAAAGCGTGGTTTGTTATTACCATTTTAGCACACGAGTTGTTCTGCGTAAAGAGTCATTAAGTCTTTATTGAAGAGTTATTTAAAGGCACTCTTCGGGACTTGGTGTTGATATTTAAAAAGAATCTGGGAAAGTCACTTCTCCTTTTAGTTTTAATGCTCAATATTTCCTCTCTCATAATTTACCTCCATTTTATCATGTTTTGTTATTTTAGTAAATTATAAGTGCTGTTAGGATAAAGTGTGATTTACTACTACGCTATTACACTTTAGTTTGTGAGAGATACTTTGCTAAAGGCTTAAATACTGGACTAAAGCCATTAGGGAGTTCGCTGGGATAAAACTGGATAAAGAACAATCCCAAAAGCCTTTGACATCTTCTGGGATTGTTTTTCTTGGCTAAAGCCTTTGAGAAATTTACGTGCTAAATTCTGCTTCACCATCGTGATTTGAAGATAGTGTACTTTGTCAGAAGTACTAGACTAAATTGCACTTTGATCTCCTGGGTTAATGTTTTTGTCTGTGTTAAACTGAATTAAAGTTTCGCTGTATTAATTGTAGGTAAAACTATTGGAGTCATTCCAGGTTGTGAAGTCATTAATGTTATTTGACTTCTGATAAAAGGAAACATTATTGCAACAGCATTTTGTTTAATAATTTTTTCCTCATTTAAAGTTGTTGGGGAATTAAAATCAAAATCAGCCTCAGCAATAACATTTAATGAAATATCGCTTTTCTTTATTGAAGTTTGTAAGATTACATGATATTCATGTATATTAATCTTCTTTATATGTTTCTCTACACTTATATTATATTTTCCATCAGAAATACATTTTTCTCTTATAAAAGAATAATTTGAAAAATAAAAATTATTCATCTCAAGATTTGATTTTATAGAATTTATATCCATGAATTTTCTCCTTATGCTGCATAAAATAATTCTGTTTGTGATTTGAAATCCACATTAAAACTATGTTCACATATTTCACAGTTTAAATTTGTATTTTCGTAAGATTGTACATAAACAGTAGTATCATTTTCCGATAAGGGGTTACCAAAAAAAGTTTCAAATGTATCAGGTGTTGTGGATTTTTCACATGTAACAGTATAACCAAATTCTTCTTTTGCATACTGTATGAACTGTTCTAATAATTTTGTCATCTTAATTACCCCCTATTCTAAGATTACTGAGAATGTTGATATCCTTTACACAATAAATGGTTTCAGCTCCAAAAATTAAATTTAAAGATTCTGCAAAATTTACAGCATCATTATATGAACTTTGTTCTCGTTGTTTAAATGTACCAATAACTAATTTTTTATTAACACTATTAGTATAATATGAAATTAACATAGATCTGAAAGCAATTATTCTTTCTTCATCATTTTGTAATTCTGAAATTCTAAGTATACCGCCACTACTTTTTAAAAGTTTATCTACGAAGATTTTAAAATCTAATAAATCAGAATGCGATCGTAAATCAAAAATATCATTCTTGGCTAAATCTTTAATATCTGCAAATACTATAGCAGATTTGTGCTTTATACCAGTACGCTTCTTTAAATCTGCGCACGTTCTGTTGGCAGACCACCAAGCTTTTGATTTCACATCATAAAAATAAACTCCTTTTCCACACCAACTAGTATCATCACCACTAATTTTAAATCCATCTTTTAAAATTTTGGTAGCTGATTCGTAACTTGTACCATGGATTAAATTACAAAAGCTTTCCTTGTACTCCATCTTTACTTCCCCGTTTGTATAATATCTATATTTCATATTATACAAAAATATCACTAACTTATCAATATCTTAGTACTAAAATAAATTAGAAAACTTGTAATCTTAGCATGTCGTAATTAAAAAGTAAACTACTGGGCTAAGGATTGCTGTGCTCTCATGATCTAAAGATAACTGACTTCGTCAGAAGTACTAGGCTAAAACACAGGTTCTTACCTCTGTACCATGTGGGATCTAAAGATAGTAGATTTCGAGCTTGTTCTTATCTAGAGCTATTGACCATTCAATTGAAAAATCCAGAGGGGCGATGAAAACTCTCTGGATAGAACTTGGCTAATGCCTTAACAGTATCTAAAGTTTTTTATTATGTTTTTTACAAAAGAAACCATTTAAAAAAGTTAAAAAACAGCAAGGAAGAAAATACCTAAAACTCCAATGATACATAAATTATAGCTTCTGTAACACTCATATAATTCCCTCCTTATATCATTTGAAATGTATGAAGAATTTCTTTTAACCGTTAAAACAATAAACTTCATTAAATCTTTAATTTAATACTATTGTATCTTCCACAACGCTCTTAATGTCGTTTGATCTGAAGATAAAGAGTACTGCTTTGTAGAACAGTCACTGGGTTAAAGCTGTATAAAGAAAAATCCCAAAAGCCTTTGACATCTTCTGGGATTGTTTTTCTTGGCTAAAGCTCTTACACTTCTGTCTTTACTGAAGCCATAAATGAATTGTATAATCCCGTTAAAGATTCCAATTCACCATTATTGACATTGTTCCAACGTATCGAATACTCTCCTAATTTATTTGTATCTAATTTATATAACCAATCTTGACGATCAGTGTAAAGAATTCCCACATTTAAAAGAAATGTTAAAATCATTTCTTTACTTTTGATTTTACCAATGATTTTATTATCGATGAAATCCATTTTACGTGCTGGTGTATCTTTACTATGTGATCGTAAGCATGAAAAAATCCTACGCACTACTGTTGCAAAAAATGTAAATTCATCTTCACAATTTTCGTCAATTGGTTTAATTTTGTAAGCTAGTAATTTATAATAAGAATTTATATTATTAGCAAATAAACGTACATTCGCTGCTTTGTCAAAATTTAAATCAAATCTAGTTGACGTTGTGATACTTTTAAATTCATTTGTTGCAATAGAACAAATCCCTGGAGAAAAGGATTCAATTAAAACATGATCACTATTCCACAATAAAGTATTACAAATTATTTCAGAATTACTGATTCGTGCTTCCCCTTTATAATTATCAATGTACACATCACCATCTACATCAACATAACAATTATTTGCTTGGCTAAAGTGAATTCCATTTTCTAAATCCATAACTTCAAAAGAAAGCGAATAAACTATTTTATTTTCCCTGCTTAAAATAAATTCAACGTAACACTCATCTGAATCTCCGCTAACTCTCATGGTAACATTTTCTCCAACGTGTGCATGTGCTCTGAATGAATCATACATTAATGGAATATCTTTACCAGAAATTTTGCCATTTGAAAATACCTCATAGAATTCAATTAACATCTGTGAAGGATAATAATTACATTCTGTTAATAGCAGATCTTTTACAAAATCATGCATATCGTCATCCGCTAAACTAAAAGCAATAGCATAATCTCTAAATGCTGGTCCTGTGAAGTCATAATTAGAGCTATCTGATTTTTTATTAATAAATGGGTGCTGCGGTAACTGTATGTCAACAACTTCATTATAATCATCAACGTATTCCACAGGAATAATATTTTTCAAACTATAAAAGAAATCATGCTCGCTAAAAAGCAAATTACCAATGATTCTTTTAAGCTGTTCATCTTCCTTGTAAACATTATCGTAATTAATTGTAACTTCTCCATCAATTAATTTTACTTTCAGTGCTTTAATGAATTTAATACGTTCTCTTTCTAAAAGAGACTTAAAAATACTTACCATGATTTTACAATTATTTTCACCAGAAGCTGTATCTTTAAGTAAAGCTATAGTATTCTGATTTTCAACGTATGTCTGAGCTAAAGCGTCAAGAACTGGAGCATATCCAAGAAAAGCCTTAGCTTCTTTGTCATTAAAAATTGTATGTATTTCTTTGAATTGTTCATTCATACATTTTTCAATTACAGGTGTTACTTGTACATTTTTGCACTCTAACTTATTTTTTATGTAAAGTTTAGAATTCTCCTCTGTAAAATAACCAACTTCATAATGTGCATAATCAATACCGTGTTTTTCAAAGTACTGTTTAATAAAAACTGCACTCTCTGTTCTAGCCATTAAAATAGCACATGGATTTTTACAATTATTTACAACGCTATCTAAATCTCTAAGAAAAAATTCTATGTTATTTCTTCCTGAGCTGGCCTCTGCTTCATCAAACGCATCTATGATTAACAAAGATTCTTCTGTTTGCAAGGAATGCATAAATTCACTTAATGCTAAATATCCTACTGCTTCAGAAATAGCACCTTGAAAGCTGTATTCCGCAATTTTATTATCAGGTAAATTCCAGTAAACGCCATTTAAGGAATAGCTTAGATGCTTGGCTAAAGCTGATTTACCTGTAGCTCCTGGTGCAGAAAAGATAATGTATCTAGTAGCGTCACTCTTCTCACAAACTAAATTAAACTCTGGTTCTACATATTTAAAAAGTTCAGAACGATATTCCTTTTCATCTACATAATGTACAGTACGGTTTTTAGAATTCATTTCAAACTTTTTAGATTTTTTGTCAACATGTGAAAGAATTTCGTTTAATGTCATAGGTTTTCTCCCATCTTTTATACTTTTATTTAAAGTATATTCCAAATAGCCTAACAAATCAACATCTCCTTCCTTAAATTTTTAATTCTTATAAAATACTATGCTATTATTTTATTTAAATGTCCCACTAAAATAGAAAATACTGAAGAGCTTTGATACTTTTCAGTATTACAGAATACACAATATTAAAACTTGAAAAATACCACTGTTAATGGTGTGACTGTAAAAACAATAATACTTTTAATAATGCACTTGGTTGAAGTTAATTCAACTTCAGTAAATAATTTGATCTTCCATTTTGACTCCTTCTTTAACAACAAAAATCCCGAGGAGCTGTGAAACTCTTCGGGATTTTTAAAGATTTTATTTAAATATTTTGTAAAATAATCTGTGCTAAATCTATGACAAAACTAAAAATTATTAAATAAAGTCTTGACTTTATCAAGTGAATGATATATTATACGAAGTAATTGAATAAATAGTAAAGTGGCATTTTAATGCATTTTTATACTACTAATTTAATAGCGGTTAGCATAAAGTTTATCACTAAATAATTTTTAGAATAAGTTCAAAAAATTCTGGATGATTCAACAACATCAAAACTATGAGTAACACTGTAGCAACAGCCATAATTGCTACAGTAGCTAAAGCTTTAATACAGAAGAATAAAGCTTTTAATACTAACTTAGAGTTACGCTTTTTCCTATAATTAACAAGAATTTTTCTGACAAACACCCCTTTACAAGGCTAACCGCTATTGCTTGGTGAAGTCCCACCAATTTTAACAATAGCACAGATCCTCTCATGTGTAAATGCAAAAACTTGTCGAAAATAAGTATATTATTTTGTTATTCTTACAAATTTCCAATTTATGCAAAAATCCCATTTATGAATGTAAGCTTTGCTAAAGCTTCCTCGTCCTTCGATCTTCTAATTTCGATTTCTGTAATAATATCATGTTTTACCCAGAACATCTCATTAACGTCAATACCATACCCTAGCCTTCTGCTACTAATACTAATTTTAGGCATATCAAAAATATCAATGCAATCTCCAAAAGTTATATCTCCTCTAATATTAGCAGCAGTCTTGCTTACTAAATCTGAAAATTTACTAACTACTCCTGCTTGCCTTAAATCCTGTTTTGTAAGCTTTTTTTTCTAATAGAGTTAATACGTTTAAAGATCTCATTAATTATGTCTGTATCTTCAAAATCGGTTGTAGTGGTTGGTAATTCGTATTCTCCAAACTGCATACAGAAATCAAAATCTAAAACAGGATAGTTCTGTTCAAAATCTCCACTTGTGCAGAATAAAGCATCTCTATTACAATAATACTCTTTTCCTTCCCATTTTACTGGAAATTCCTGTTTAATAAAAGAAAAAATAGCGTCTAATCTTTGCAAGTCATCGATTATTTCCCTTTCTTTTCCATTACCAGTTTTTGCAAAAAGAAATAATGGCACTGGATACCCATGTAATAAAGTATCAATAAAAGCTCTTTTTTCTTCAATAGTCCATACAAGCTTTCTCTGATATTTTCGATTTACCAAAATCAAATGTCTTTTATAGGCATCTTTAAATAAATTATTAATCTTTTCTCCCATAGTTTTAATCTCTAATACCTCTTCTTTCATAATTTACCTCCATTTTATCATATCTTCATATTTTAGTAAATTATAAGTGATAAAGTATTATAGTGTGATTTACTACTACGCTATTACACTTTAGTTTGTAGGGGATACTTTGCTAAAGGCTTAAATACGTGGCTAAGGCCATTAGGAAGTTCGCTTAGTCAAAGCTGGATAAGAAAATCCCAGAGTACCTAGCACCACACTGGATCTAAAGGCTCTCTGAGCTAAAGCTGGATAAAGAACAATCCCAAAAGACTTTGACATCTTCTGGGATTGTTTTTCTTGGCTAATGCTCCGACACTCCAGTCTTTGCTAAAGCCAAATTTTAGTTCCAATTAAAAAAGCTGTTAGCAGACACCAACAGCTTTAGCCAAGTAGATAAGCAAATAAATAGCCTTTAGCCATACTAATTAATCACTCATCATTTATATAATACTAAAAATATAGAAAAAAGTCAAGAATATATTGTAATCATTTTTACAATATGTTATAATATATCTAAATTTAATGCAAAAATAATTCCTATTCTATATCCAAGAATAGGAGTGATAATATGAATTTTTATAACACAATAAAAATAATAGCAGCAATGGTAAACTTAATTTATGCAATAGTAAAAATGTATATTACAATAAAATATTAAAATAATAAATTATAAATATACATAATTGCACCAAGTAGATTAAATAAGTATTAGATATAGAATAGCCTTTAGCCGCATTAAATATAGAAGATTGTCAGTAAATATTTCAATCTTCTTTAAATTCTTATCACTCCTAAAATCCCGGAGAGCGATGAAACTCTTCGGGATTATTTCTTGGCTAAAGCTCCAACACTTCCGTCTTTGCTAAAGCCTGATTTTAATTACAATTAAAAAAGCTGTCAGTAACCACCAACAGCTTTAGCCAAGCTAGATAAGTAAATAGAAAAGACTTAGCCCATCAATTCAATCACTTATCATTTATATAATAACAAAAATATCAAAAAAGTCAAGTAAATAAAGCTTGTGTTATTGATAAAGATATGTTATTATACAAGAGATTTAGTTATGAATAGTCTCCTATTCTGCATTATTAATGACAATGTAGTGTAGGAGGATTAGAATATGACATACGAAAATTTAATTTTACTAATAAGTATAATAAATATGATTTCTTGTATAATACAGACATATATTTGCGTAAAAACATATATAAAAATATAACATAAAAGTAAACAATAAATATTAAGTCAAGATGGATAAGTACATTATAATGTAGAATAGTCTTAGCCCTATCCTAACTAAATCACTTATTTGCAGGAGTTTTAGCTTTCGTCCGCTAAATCTCCTTTAGAATATTCTAATCCTCAAAATCCCGGAGAGCGATGAAACTCTTCGGGATTATTTCTTGGCTAAAGCTCTGACACTTTCGTCTTTGCTAAAGCCAAGAAAATTAATTAAGCTCTTTTCTTTGCTTTTTAGGTTTTCTCTTAAGCTCTCTTCTTTGGTTTCTTTCTACCAATGCACACCCAAATCTCTGTTCCAACTATCATAATCATAGCTGCGATTAGTGGCAGGTATGTCTTTAGATTGTCTTTGAAACCTGTATGTGGTACTTCAAAACCGGCATCGTTGTCAACCTTGTAGGAAACACTATAGAAATAGTAAAGTTTCTTTTCACTGTCATAGACTGCCTTACTTGTGTCTGCCTTTAATTGTTCTGCCCTTTCTTTGGTCATTGTTAAAGGTAATGTAACTTTGATAGGCTCTTTCAGGAGAGTGTATCCCTTAAGTGTTTTCGTCTCGGTAATCTCGTAATCACCTGGAGCTAAATCGTCAAAGAGAACCTCACCTTCATCTCCAGTTGTAGCTGACTTGATTAGCTCTCTGCTGTCTCCTTTGATCTTTTCAATCTTGAAGGTTACACCTTTGAGCTTCTTAATACCGCTCTTACCGTACTTCACAATCTTAACCGAAGCAGGAATTGTTCGGTTGTGGAATGTTCCTGTAAACTCGTGCAAATCTTTGTTTACTGTGAAGCTAATGTAAGAGTTACCTTTTGCATCTTTTCCTATTGTGGCATTCTTTAGACCATCAATCGAATCGAACTGGTAACGGCTTTCAGAGCCGGATTCTGTTACTCTGTAGTCACCCCAATCGAGGTTATTGAAAGTAACACTTAACTTCAAGTACTGCTTACCATCAATGGTAACAACACTTCCCTTGTCGGAGAGAGTGTCTTGGCTAAAGGTTACAGACTTACTGTTCTTAGCCTGCGTTCCATGAATTGTTTCGCCGGTTAAGTCAAACTTAAATGTAATGTCACCATGTCTAAAGTCTAAGGAAGAAACTGGGATTACTTTTGAAACCTTTACACTACCATACGCAGGTGTGTACTTGTTAGTAAGGTTTGTAATGAAAGTTTCGTTTGCTTCGTCCTCGTTCTCAAGCGTTGTGGTGTTGGCAGCTAACTTGTAGCCATCTCCAACATCTACCTCTTCCCAAGTGTACTGAATTTTGTCTTTGCCCTTGTACTTGTCTAAATTGATAGCCTTAGCACTCCATGCATTTTTCTCATTAAGCGTAACTTCTCCATTAGTGACATCTTTGTTTGAAACAGTTCCATCTGCATTGGTAATTTCGAGAGTGAACTTATCAACCTGTTTGCCATCTGCAAGTAAATGCACTTTAATGTCCTTAGGTCTTTGTCCATACAGATTCTTCTCGTCGTCCCAGCTCTTTCTGACAGAAGCTGTTGTGTATTTCGAGTATGCATTTACTAACTCTGTTGTCATATAGATGTACTGTGTGGACTCTGTTGTAGTTGTTTCTTGAGAAACTAACTCGTAGTCTTCACCAAGTGAATCGCTGTCCTCCTCCCACCTGTAGACATTCTTGACACCGAAGTCATCGTACTGTGAAAGTGCTTCGTTTTCTGGCATTTCGTATGTCCAGTTGTTGGATTCGTTAAGTTTTACATCTTTCTTAATAGCTACACCATTCTGGTACAGCGTCACTAAAATCTCTCTTGGTCGTTTGCCGGAAGCATTGTCGTTGTCCTTCCACGTTTTGTGAATTGAGAGAACTACTTTTGGATCGTCTGGTTTATCCCAAATGTTGTAGAACTTCACTGCATTGTTCTCTTTGTTAACATAGTAACCTTCTTCGTAGTCACTCTTGTCAATCTTAACATTCTTTGGGAAGTTAGATGTATCCTCCTCATAGTAGAATTTACTAAGGTCAACATCCTCATCAAAAGTGTATGACCAGTGTCCATCTTTGGTTAGCGTAATCTCTTTATAAAGCTGTGTCTTAGCCTTGTCCTTGTACATCCTAATTGTCAAATGATCAGGACGTTTGCTCTCCTCTACGAACTCATTAGTATTTTCTCTACCCCAGTCCTTTGTGATGGTTGGAGCTTTCGTGTCGAAGAAAGTAAATGCAATTGCAAAAGATTTGTCCTCTGCACTGTATTTTACTTTTATCTTATCACCATTCGTTTTTTGGAGCTTGGCTAAAATGTCATCAGCACTGAGTCCCCGATAGTTGATGTTTGGTACGTATGCTTCCGCACTATCAATAGCATAACCGTCAGGTGCTTTGGTTTCAGTAATCCTGTAAAGATTTTCAGCATTTTTGTCAGCTGCATAGTAATCAAATGGTAACAAGTCTGTACCTGCTCTACCACCATCGTCCTCGTCTTTTGCAATACTCTGAATAGTTTTAATCTTAGTTCCTGCTTTGATAACAGTAATTGGATTACCATTTTCATCAGTGTTATAACTCTTCAAATCTGTTGCAGCGTATACGGTAAACTCTGCTTTACCAAGACCGGTTTCCAGATCATTCATTACAGTTGGGTCTGCTGTTTCGCTGTCGTCTGCTTGTGTCACAGCTTCTCCAGAATCAGCCTTTAAAACTGACAGATACATTCCCCAGCTCTCATCTTCTGCTTCTACTGTTGCAGAAGGGTGCTCGTCAACATTAAATTTTAAATCGTTAGGGTCTAATACATTAACGGTGACAGTAAGAAGTCCTGTCGGATTACCATTACCATCCTTGTCAGTGTACTTATAATACTCAGAACTTTCTTTTAACTTAATTGTTACTTTAAGTTCTCCAGAGCGATTAGATTGGTCACCGAAATTCGGGTATTCTGGGCTAAAGCTCTCAATGTCCCCGTTGGAAATAGTAAAATCATTAAGGACACCCACACCATCAGTAGTAGAGAGCTGCTGAGCATTACCATTGTCATACATTAATGAGTAGCTAAAACTGTCGATAGAAAATCTGTTAGAAGTAAGTGTTGCTTCTACACTCGCTTTGTTCTCTTCAAGCAAGGTCTTTTCTTCGTTAAGCTTTGTCTTCTCATCTTCACTAAGACTGTTATCTTTGAGTGCTTCTTCCTTAGCTGTGATTTCTGCTTCTAGGTCTTTCAGAGTTGTCTGGTCTGTCGCAGGATCATAGTAAAGATAGCCATTGTATTTTGGAGTTACATAGATAGAACTTATTGCTGCTTCTGCTTCGTCCTCATAGTGCATGTCTGTATTACCAACGTAAATCTTCTCAAGCACAGAACTGTTTGCAAACATCTGTACGGTAGAATTCAATCTGTGTGTGTCCCAGTTGGACAAATCAAGCTTGGTTAAAGAGGTGCAGTATGCAAACATCTTATCTGCATTAACAATGTATGATGTGTCTACATTGAAGAAAATAACGCTTGTCAGATTTGCACACTTGTAAAACATTTCAGAAGAAAGCTTATTAAACTTAATCTCCTGCTCAGCCTTCTGACTAGAAATGTAAATGGTATTTGAATCGTCTGGATCATGCCAGAGAACAACTGTACTACTACTGGTAGCGTCGTTAGGACTGTTAACATCATCACTGATACCATCCGCCGAAACGTCCCATACATCAACTCCCTCTGGTGCTTTCTCATAAGTGAAAACTACTTTCTTAGCATTAACAATGTAAGGATTTAGTTTTGAACCCTGTGCTAAAAAGTTCTTACCTTTACTTCCTTGTTCTGAGAATTCTGCATCATCGTCAGGTTCCCATGCACCGATTTCAGAATCTTTAGCGCCTGCCTGCCATGTTAAATTAACATCGTGCTTAGTTTCATCAATGTCGAAACCAGCTGGTGCTTCCAACTCCTTCACGTAATAGCTTCCCATGTAGAAATTATCGCTAGGTGTTAAAACATCGTTAGTAAACCAAACCGCATCAGTACCTGTAGTTGTCTTTTCATCAATCAAAGTATCTTTTGCCCAGATTAGTTTACCACTATCGTCCATAATGTCTTCCTTAGCGTACAGTCCGTATTTAGCTCCGGCTAAATTCTGCTTCGCATAGTTAAAGCCACCATCGTTTTCTGAGAACCCAGTCATTACTGTACCACTCTTGTTTACAGCAATCTTACCAAAGATAGGTGAATCTTTAAAAGTGAAAGTAGTTGCACCATCAGCCTTTTTATTTGTGAAATAAAGTACACCACCATCGTCTACAACGTGGTTTTCGTCAATGGTAAATTCGACCTCCTGCCAAGGAAAGTCCTCGTCCCCTGTTTCTTTACCGGTGTCGGTTTCCGTGGCTAAATAGCCATCAGGAGCTTTCGTTTCCCTAATCTTGTACTTACCAAACTGTAAATCCTGAATTGTGAGTTCTCCATTTTCATCTGTGTAGTATTGATCAACTTCATTGTATTCACCATCAACCTTTTTGTACAAAGTGAACTCTGCCTTGGCTAAAGGTACACCAGTGTCTGAAGAAGTCTTAAGTAACTTAACGGAAACTGGTAACTCTTCATCAGTAATCTCACCATTATTCTCACTTGCAATCGTTACAACGTGGTTATTATCAATGCCATCGTAGTTGTTCTTTGCTAAAGCTTCGATCTGATTGCCTGAATAAAATAAATCTTCTTGATTAACAGCGAATGTTCCTTCATCCATGTCAAAGGTAATTTTCTGATGTACACCAGAGCCAGAAATCTGTTCTAAACTGTACACTCCTCGTGACAGGTATGGTACATAAACCACACCGCTGTTGTTGACTGTACACTCAACGTCTTTGGAAACTCCGTTGTCGTCTTGGTACTTTAAGTAAGTACCATCAGCCTTTACGACTTTGAACTTTGCACCAACTTCAGGCTCTGTCGCTGCTTGACCTTTATCGTCAATAGTCGTTTTTAACTTTGTAAACTTAGCGATTGCCATTGGGTGTTTCTGCTTGTTAGTTAAATTTGCACTCCAAGTGAAATAGTACCCATTGGTGGATTCGGAAATACCGTTTTCAGAAGTCGTAGCTTCTCCTTCTCCTTCTAATGGTTTAGGGAGTTTTTCTGGGGAACGTAAAGGATTGCTTAACTCGTAACCGTCTGTACCTTTTGTCTGTAACAAAACGTATCCTTTTTCACCAATCTTATAGACAGGTTCATTGTCACCGTTTAAGGTAGCTTCGAGGTCCACGTCTGCTTCACCATTCTCATTTGTGGTTAACGTGGCTAAAGCTGCATCGCCTACGGAGTTTATAAACTCCTGACGTTTGTCAGAGTCCCAATCTTTACCATTGTCCATGAGCTGTTTTAAGACTGTATCTCCCATTCTGGCAACATCAAGTACTGTGAAGACTGCACCTTCTTCTGGTGTTTTTTGGTCTTCTACGTAGCTAGAAATGCTGTCATCGTAAGGTAATTTCTTTTTACTAATGTGAATGTGATCGCCTACGTACTCATTAATTACGTTGAATTCAAAGACCTTGAAATCCTTTTTTATGTCAAGATTGTCTTCTGTTACGACAAACATCTGGTCTTCCATTAAGGCATGTTTTTTATCAGAACCTCTTACCTGATGTAAATAATAGGTTCCAGCTTTTTTGATTGGATTACTTCTGGCAAACCCATTTGCATCGGTTTTGAATTTTTCACCGAAAGCTTCTGTAATTCGTTGACCATCTTCATCTAAGATTTGGAAAATGGCACCAGCTTCTGGGTGGTATTCCTTTGCACCATCTTTACTTATACTACTTTTAGATTTGTGTACCACAACTGTTCCTGCCGGAGTTTCTTCATCGACGGTTAAGCTGTCAGTTGGTTTTCCAGTAGCATCAACCCCGTAACCAAGCTGAATGTCTTTGCCATGATACTTGTCAGTTGCATCGTCTTGAACGTAAACAGTGATTGGTCCAATGAATGTGATGTTCTTGGCTAAAGTCTGATCTTTGTCCATTGTAATGGTGTATGTACCGTATGGCACTTTGTCCCATTTAATTTCACCAAGTTTAGTTTCACCTGTACCATCTCCAGTGGTTTTAGAAACACCCTTCACATACTCAGAGTCGCCATTGATGCCATTTACTGCCTTTAATGTAAATTTAATACCTGATTCGCCTACAATAGTTTCCTCTCTACCCTCATCCGTGGCTAAAGTCTTTAACCACTTTTTAAGAGAAACAGTTCCAGTCTTTGGTTTTTCTACAGACTTAATAGTTGAATCACCGATTTTACTGCTACTTAAAACTTTTGTAACAAGGGTGTCTCCACCGTTGTCTACCAATTCAAAAGAATGAGTTTTGCCACTTGCAGTAACATCATCTACATTAAAACCATCTGGTGCTTTAGTCTCTTTAACAAAGTATTTACCTATTGTTAAATTTCCTAATGAGCCTGCGTAAATAGTTTTACCGTCTTTGGTAACTTTAGAAATAGTAATTGTGCCTACTACTTCCCCTCTATCGTAGCTACTGCCCTTTTTAACTGTGTATACAGCGTTTTCTAGGCTAAAGGATTTTGAGTAAGGAAGTTCCTTACCATTCTCTTCAGCAACTACCTTTTGAAGTGCAATCTTACCATACTTTGGATGGTTATCAAAAGTAATGTTAATTTCTGTAGTCCCTTTATTTACAGTTTTGGTAATTGATTTTGGTTTGTTACCTACTTTGTAAAAGTACCCAGGGGCTTTGATCTCTGTAAAAGTCCACGTTTCTTTAAGCTTGTCTAATTTGGCTTTAGCTGCTTTTTTTGCATTGTCTTCAGCTTGCTTATCTGCATCAGACTTGGCTAAAGCTTTGCTAGACCAGTAACCTTTACTCTTGTAATCGTTCTGCTGCTCTTTTGTAAGTTCATCCCAGTTTTCAATGTACTTAGCACTTCCCTTACCTTCACCGATAAACTGTCGATTTGTCGAAAACTTAATCTTACCTTGCTCATTTGTGGTATTAACATTTGTATTACCATCAGAGAGTCTACCACCATTTTGCCCAGTAACACCATAGTAATTTTTACCTGCAAGAGTTGCCTTAACTTCTACACCATTTACAGGAGTTTTATTACTGGTACTACTGTCAACTTTGTTAACAACAATTGGAATATTTCGTTTAATGGTTTCTTGTTTATTGGAAGTAACACTGGCCTCTTCTGGACTCACGCTAAACCATCTGAAGTAAGGCTGGTGAACATTTTTAGTATCACCGGCAACGCACGCACCAGTTTTTTCATAAATAGCAATCCATCCATCAATAGTCTGTGCTTCCACTTGGTCTTCCATTTTATGCAAATCAGAAAGCTTCCAATTCTTACTACGTGCAAGCTGTTCTAAAGCGGTGTCAGAATTTCTACCCATTGTTTTTGCCCAAACATAAGTCTGAATAAAATAAGCCTGTTTTGCAGAAGCATTTCCTGGACCTACATCGTGGAAAAACCATTTGAGGGCTTTTGCTACTTTTTTAGTATTATGTCCCCAAAGAGCATTGTCATTTTTAGCGTTCTTCCAGTTCTTTGCTAAAACTATTGTCTTTTTGTATTTATCTCCAGGGTGTCCACGACCCTCTGAGTAACCACAAATTACACGTTTGTTTGCGTCTAAACCATCGTCATGCATGTAGAACTTTCTGAATGGTGTTGAAGAACTATGTCCCAAAATTTCAACTGCTGTTTTTCCCATGTCAGTGTTTGAATGTAACTTGTGACCTGTTGCATGTTTCTCATCATCTTTGGAAGCTGCTTGTACCTCTGTTGCTGTGTTTCCAAAAAGATCTTTAATTAAACCTTCTGGTACTGAGCTAAAGAGGTTGGTGAACACCATTGTGAAAGCTAGTAAAATTGTAATAGAAATTTTTATTGGTTTTTTCATTCTAAACTCCTCTCATAGTTTTTCTTGGTTAAAGTTTTTACAAAAACTATGGAGGAGGTTTGGATTCGCCTGGAGGCGGTTCCCAATAAAATAGTCTAGCAGAGAATCCATACTTAAATTTTCTGGTAGAAAATTCTCTGATTGGTGGTGAGTTATTACCCATCGCTTTATTTCTCCTTTCCTTCTTTCTAAAATAAAAAGCCTACATGGAAAATCCATGTAGGCTCTATTGTATTTCTTTTCGATTTAATTCTCTAAAGAGTTGTTAGAATGAATGCTGTACTAAAATGCACAGAAATCCCAATTCACCGATGAAAGTGAAATTGGGATAAACTAAAATAAAGTGAGGTGTTCACCCACATTACTGGGCTAAAGTTGCCCAGAATTGTTTACTGTATTTTCACAAATTGTTGTTAAACTGTTTTTTGTTAAGGTCCTGCATGTGGAATAGCTTAACAATGAAAAAAGTATTAATCTTTATTTTAATTACTGCAATCATTTGGTTCGCATTACCAATTATTGTAAGTTAAAGAAAAGTGTACCCTGATTAAAATGCACGCCGGGGTACACTTTTCTTTTTTGTGAAAATACAGTGGCTGGACTAAAGTTGCCCAGCAAAATCCCAAAAAGCGATGAAACTTTTTGGGACTATTTCATTTCAATTCTGCAAAATCATACGTGACAAAATTCAATAGTGGTGCTATGATTTGCAGTGACACCTTCGTGTTAATTTATTACAAAGGAGGTGTTATTGTGTTCAGCATTATTACTAACATTGTAGAACAAGTTATTGCCGGACTATTAGTTTACATACTAATCAAACTATTCGACAATTTCAATAACTACAAAAAATAATTTTCTAAAAGAAAAAAGTCAGGAGAGGCGCAATCTCTCCTGACTTTTTTAGTGTTATTAAGTTACAATGATTTTTGTTATAACTTCTTTGTTCAACATTATCACTATCTTTAGTTTAACTTCACTATCCAATAAAGTCAAGTACTTACTTTGCTAAATTGAAAATAATCTGTGCTAAAGCTGCCCACCAAAAATCCAAGAGAGCGATGAAACCATACTGGATTTAAAGATACTCTCTGGGATTTTTTATCCACTGGGATTATGTCTTCCCAATTGTTGCTGTGCTAAACTACTTACTGCATTAAGCCGTTTGCTACGCTATTTTACTTTGTAGCCTTTGAAGATTTTAGCATAAGTTTTCTTAACTTTCTTTGGTACTTTAATTACCATCTTTTTGTTTACTTTGCTAAAAGATTTCTTGCTTGCAGTTTTCTTTGTAAGCTTAGTGCTCTTGATTGTGACTGTTTTGAGTTTAGGGCAGTTGTTGAAAGCTTTTGCCGCTATGCTCTTAACGTTAGCTCCAATGGTAACACTCTTAATCTTTTTATTGCCTTTAACTGCGTTTGCACTGATTGCGGTTACTTTGTATGTAACTCCTTTGTACTTAATTGTTGCTGGGATGGAGAGTGCCTTAATACCAGCTTTTGCTTTGCTAAAGCGAACCTCAGAACCAATCTTTGTTACTGCGTACTGATTTCCACCAACTGTTACTTTAGTTCCTGCTTTTGGTTTTGAAGTGGTAGGTTTCTTTGGCTTTGCTGGAAGTTTTGCTACTGCTTCTGTTTTGGTTGCTTTACACACTGTACACGTAAAAGTCTTTACACCCTCTTTGGTAGTTGTCGGGGCTAAAGTAATCTTACCATTGTCCCATGTGTGCTGACCTGTAGCTGGAATAGTTTCCGTTGGTTTTCCTTCAAGAACAGTTCCACACTTAGAGCATACAGTCTCTTTAAGACCAGGTTCTGCACACGTTGGTTCTTTTGTTACTTTGAGAACTCCATCGTCATGTCCTGTTGCTGGAAGTGTTACTGTTTTTGTTCCTGTAGTACAAGATTTACGTGTACAGTAGTAGACTTTTTCTCCATCTTTTGTACACGTAGGTTCTTTCGTTATTTTGTAATGTTCTTCATCAAATCTGTGTCCAAGTTTTGGCTCATCATCCTCATCTACTACTGTACCGCAATCCTGACACACTTCTCTCCAGTGTCCTTTTTCTGTACACGTTGGTACCTTATCATCAATGAATTTCGTATTCTCATGTGGACACGTTGCAGGGTCAACGGTTCCTGTTTCGGCTGCGTGTACAGTTACTGGGGCTAAAGCGGAGCCAAAAGCTGGTACGAAAGAAAATGCCATGGTTGCCACTAATGCACCTGCTACGATTTTGTTAACTGTTTTGTTAAATCTTTTTCTCATTTTAATTTCTCCTTTTTATTTTGTTTTTGTTTCTTATTTTGTTTTGAATTCTTATCAGGGTTTCCCCTCTTCTCCTTTCTTTTTCTTTAATAATTTATAATTCACTAAATTAAAAACACTGTTTTGTAAAAGTCCATTATTTAGTTGAAATCTAAAGAAATTTTACCGCATTTAGTTTGTAAAAGCAATACTTTTACCAAGCAATTCCTGCGATTTTAGGAAAATCAATCTGTACTGTTCTTTTAATGAACTTGTAGGCTTTTGGACAATTCTTGGCTAAAGTTCTCGGTGCTAAATAGTATTGTTGAAAGCACTCTGCAAAGAACTCGTTTGCACTTGTAGCTGCGTAGACATCTTCTGCCTGCTCAAAGCCTGCTTCTGAAACGTACTTTCTTTTCTCACTTTTGTAGATCTTTTTCCATTCTTTTGTTTGTGTTAGATTTTTTCCATTAACCATCTGGAAACTACAGGAGACAAAGTGACCTACTTCGTGAATGACAATCATTGCACTTGTGTCGCTAACTACGATTCTTCTATTGTCTAAATCGTGAATTCCTGTGACTGTGTGCTCAGCTCTGAGATCTTGGCTAAAGTAACCATTACTCCTTTCCGTATTAATTTAAAATTCATGCGTTCTTCTCCTTTTGCTTATTTAGCTAGAGCTTTTCTTATGTCTGTGAGCCTCTTGGCTAAAGTTAGCAATGCACCAAACTATTGCCAACTTGGAGAAGTGTTGAAATGCACAAACTGCTTGATTAATTCTTTAAATGTGTTATAATCAAATTAATTTTCGAGATGTTATCAGCAAGCCTAAACTACTTCCTTATTTACCCATTAACCATTTTCATTTAAATAAGTAGGTGACTGGTATGTTCCAAAAGTTTGATAAAGTTGTCGGCTTTCTTTACGGAGCATTCATAGTTGCATTTGCTATAGCTGTGATTAAAGGCATTTAATTGTGCATTAATCTTTGCATTTGCTTGTGCATTCCAAAAACTCCAGTGGGCGTTTAAACCCTCTGGAGTTCCTTTGTTAATTCTTTAAACTTCTTTTACTAGAATTTTATTTAATTAATACTATCTTGCTGCTTAATACCATCCCCAGTATCCAACGTCTGGACAAGTCTGTTTCTGCACTTTCTTACACCGTTTGCAGCTTCTTCTGATGTTAACCATTTTGTTTTTCGCCTTTGAAGTAATTTTCCAATCACTCCATTTGTGACCTAGCTTTTTCGCCTTAGAAGTCTGAAGTAGCTTACCACACTTTTTACACGTGTAGGTTACTTTACCATCTTCAGTACAAGTAGCTTTTTTCACTACTTTTACAACTTCTTTTGGATGTGTACACTTTTTAGTCTTTGCTAAAGTGGTTGTTGGCATCACTGTGCTAAAGAGCATTAATGCACACAATACTAATGTAGCTAATTTCTTCATAGTAATTTCCTCCTTTCCTTTTTAGTCCCCAACTCAGCTTCAACGTAGTTACAACTTGGTTAAAGTTCTTAGCCAAAGTTCTTTGTTAATAGCTCATCGGAGCTAAAGGAAAAAGATTTATTATGATCTCTTTGCTAATGAGCAAAGGGGCTGCGATACCCCAATGCCCTAATTTACTATTTAATGTAAACCGTTTCTTTTTTGTGACACCTACTGCACACTCTTGTTTTCTTAGGTTTCTTTTTTACCATACTTGTTGCACTTAGCTTCCACTTACTCCATTTGTGTCCTAAAGCCTTTCCTTGAACGAAAGAATCCTGTGCATGACACCTACTACAAATAGAGATTTCAACCTTTGGCGTTGTGCATGTAGCTGCATAAGTCTTAGATTTCCATTTATGATTTAATGGTCTGATTTGTTTAGTTTTGTAGTATTTTCTGTAACCGTAGATACAGTCTGGATTAGTACAATACCAAGCTACTTCGCCTGGTGAAGAGCAGGTTGGCTTTTTACGCACCTGTCTTCTAAGGTTGTGGGAAGTTTTTTTAACTTTCACAGTCTTTAAAGTTTTTCCACAATTAGTGCACATTTTAGCTCGTTTACCTTCTTGTGTACAATCAGCTTTAACTAAAGTTACCCATTTAGTCTTTTTGTGGGAACATTTAGACTTGGCTAAAGCTGTTGTAGGAGCAATAGATACTACTGAACTAAATACCATCAACGCACACAGCAACGCTGTTACTAACTTCTTCATAGTAATCTCTCCTTTACACTTTTACTTATACTTATAATCTTTCTTACCACACCGGGTACACGTTCTTATTAATCTCGCTTTGTGACCTCTTAACAATGATTTTGGATCAATTGTCCACTTACGCCACTTGTGTCCTAAAGCTTTCCCTTTAGTAAAACCCCACTTAGCACCGCAGCGAATACACGTCTTAATCTCAATTTTAGGATTTGTACACGTAGCAGGAGAAGTCTGAATTTTGCAATTATGACCTTTTGCTGGGTAAGATTTTGTTATAGTTCTTTTTCTACAACGTTTACAGTATTGCCCTCTAGCCCCTCCTTTTTTACAAGTAGGAGCTACATAATAGTTTACAAAACTATGTCCATAACGATGCGTTTTCACTACTTTTAATGTTTTATTACAGTCTTTGCACACACACGCAGTTTTACCATCTTTAGTACAGGTAGTTTTAACTAAAGATACCCATTGAGTGTGCTTATGGGAACACTTAGCTAAAGCAGTAACAGGTGTGCCAAAACCTACTACTGTGCTAAAGCACATCACTGCACACAATACCCATGTCATTAACTTTTTCATTTAAATCACCTACCATTTTTTGTAAGGACTTGAAGGTTTTTTCTTAGAAGTACCGACTTTTGCTAAAGTAACTTTATTTATTTCGTCTCTTGTGTACTTCTTAGAACCTTTTACATAATGTGTTCTGTATTTACAAATGTGTGTTCTTTTGTACTTTGTGTAAGTTGTTTTAGAACCTTTTTTGCTTGTCTTGTAAAGGTATTCTGTGTGAACAGTTTTCCAAGCTGTTTCGTGAACGTATGTCTTTTTAGCTTTTTTAGAACTTGTAAGCTGTCCTAAATGAGCTGGTTCCCAACCACCATAAGTTGGGTAAGAGCTTGGGTTACTTGGACACATTGATGCAACTAAATCAGAACATGCATGTACCTGAACAGGTACTACTGTGCTAAAGCACATCATTAAGCACATCATGGCTACTACTAATTTCTTCATGACTATTTCCTCCTATTGTTTCTTGTGAGTTACAGTTTTGTGTTGAACCTTTACACACCACTCTTTTTTGTATCTAGTTGTGCTTTCATCTAATACTTAAACTTTGCTAAAGCTGCGGTGTGCATTGCTGTACTAAGAACCATCGGAGCACAGCACTACTATCGCTCTTTTCATAGTGATCACTCCTTTCCTTTTTAGTCCCTAATTAACTTCAACGTAGCTTGTCTTGGCTAAGGCTTTGACGATAGCCCGGCTCTTGGTTGTAAGCTTAGTTAGAGCTAGAGGGAAGAGAGTTGTTGTACTCACTTAGCTTGTGTTTTAATTGGAGCCATGTTATTATTAAATTGCATGTTGAATTGACTTCACTAGCTTAGTCCCCTAAAACTAAGAAGGAGGTAATTGTCATGAACCCAATTAAAGACAAATTAATTGGCTTAGTTTACTTAACAGCAGTATTTGCATTAGTAAGTGCAATTATCTTTGATTAATTCAACTACGCCAGAGGAGCTGATTAAATCAGCCAAAAGAAGAGGTAGGTGTTGAGCCTACCTCTTCTGTTTTTCTTTTTTCTGATGTTCTTTTTATTTGAAATTCCTTCGTCAAACCTTTTTAGAATTCCTTAACTAAACCATTCGTTAATAACGTCTCTTCTTCCTTCTTCTCTTTTGCCAGAAAGATTTAATACTCTGGGCTAAAGTGCTAAGGAAAAGAAAAGCTAACAACAAAGCTCCACCACGTCTGACATTATCTTCATTGTTAATGTCTTGGGTCGAGGTCTTTAATAACTGATAACTTTCATTTCCCTCTTTTGAAGGCTTTGTTCCTTTTCTTGTACAGTAAACAATGTATCTGTACTTACCTCCGCTACGGTAAGGGTGGCACGTGACTAATGTAATCATGTCCCTCCCATCTTGAATCATAACGGCATCGGTGTCGAATGGGCTTATTACATTAATTCCTGTTACTTCATACTCTAAGGTGTCCCATGGATTTACTATTGTTACTGTGTCGCCTTTGTTTAGCTTTTCAATCTCTCTAAAGAATGGAGCACCTTGATACCCCCTGTGACCTGCAATGACACTATTGGTATCTATCTCTCCGACTGGAATCGAGGTCTGTCCTAAAATGGCAGCTCCCTTTGCTAAATGTTCATTGCTTGCACCAACATACAACGGCAACTCAACTTTCATCTTTGGTATCTTAATGTAGCCGAATTTACCATCTTTAAAACCTTTGAGAGAGATTGGGGACGATTGGTAACTGCTAACATCTCTGAAATTCTTTTGGTGATTTTCGTAAATCTTTTCATTGTACTCTTCTATCTCTTGGTAACGAGAGTCATCCTCTTTGCTTACCTTATTCTTTTTTTCTTTTTGTTTGAACTGTGTAATGTATTGTTTTGTTTCTTGCTTAATGTTTTCTGTTGCAATCATCGGAGATGAAAACAATGCAATTCCTCCAGCAATGCACAGCAGTCCAAAAAGTTTTACTATTATTTTCAATCAATCACTCCTTTGGTTTTGTGTTGGCGGTGTTGGGACTACTTAGCTAAATGTTCTCTTACTTTGCCAGATGCTCTTTCACTTTGCTAAAGCCTTTGAGTAAAATTATCACGGCTAAAGCAATAGCAAGACCAATGATTGCTGCTTTCTTGTAAGCATTCATCCATTGCGAGTCTTTGCTTCTATCGTCTTTTGCATTTTCTTTTTCTTCTGGAGTGTATTTAGTTCTTATTCCAGTTACAAACAAACGATGAGAGTTAACACCATACGGAGTACACGTGATTAACGTTACTAAATCTTTTCCTTTTCTGATTAACAAATCTTGCGTTTCTTCTGGTAAAACAACTTCTGTTCCAATTACCCTGTAGGCTAAGTCCTTGCCTAAAGTGTGGAGGAAAAACAAATCTCCCTCTTTTACCTCGGTTAAATCTGTGAATAGCTTTGCGTTGTTAAGACCCGTGTGACCTGTTAAAACCGCATGGGTTGATTTGCCACCAACTGGTAGCGATGAACCTTCAAGGTGACCAATTCCTCTTTCAAGAGTACTGGCTGCTGTTCCGTGAAATACTGGTAAATTAACATTAATGCATGGAATTTCCAAATAGCACATCATACCACTTTTATCAATGTTTAACAGATTGTTGTAAATTAAACCACTTTTGATAGCACTCTTAGATTCAACGAAAGGGTCAGTAAGTTCTACCTGATTCTCCGCTAAATCTGCATTGTACATCTGTGCCTTTTTCCACATTTCTTCTTTCTGTTCTTCCGAAAGAGATTTTTCTTTCTTTTTGTAGTTGTCTACAGTAATGTCAGCCTGATGTTGGTTTACGAAATTTGAAATCCAAGGATAGAACATCATAACAAGACTGGCACCAATGAATAGTGTTACTAGTATCTTTTTTACCATTTCTCACCTTTTCCTTTAAATGCAAAAAGTCACACCTAAACTAATAGATGTGACTTTTTATTCTACTAAAGCTTACTTTGTAGCTTACTTAGCTAAAGTGCTTTAACTTGGCTAAAGCACTTTACAGTTTCAGTGACTATCTTAATTTACTGCTTTGTTTGCCTAGTTAGCTTTAGCTTTTTTCTTTTTGTCTTCGGAAATGATGTAGAATCCGATTACAGCACCTACAACACCTACGATTGTTAAGAAGTAAACTCCTTTACCACCTGTCTTAGGTAAGCTGAATCCTTTGTGGTTAGTAATGCTCATCTTAATGTTAGCGTTTTCGGAATCTTTAGCTGTCTTGTCTGCTAAAGCTACTACTGCTGCGTTGCTAAGATCGGATTCACCATACTTGCACATAGCTGCCTGAGCACCATCAATTGTGGATGTTGTTGGGTTAAGTGCTCCAATTACCATAGCATCTTTGTCAGTTGTACCTTCATTAGCTGTTGGTAATGTATCTCCATTGGAGAGTGTGAGACTTGTAGAGTCATCTTTAACGTGCTCTTCGTCATGATCTTTCTTTGCTGTCATGTGGTATACTGCAGAAGCTGTGATTTCTCTGGAAGCCTGATTAATTGTGAAATGAATCTGGTTCTGTCCAATTGTGTAACCTTTTGCAGTGTGTACCTCAGTAAGCTTGTAGTCATCACCTTCGATACCGTTAACAAGTAATTTACCTGTTCCTTCTGGGCTAAAGATTGTAGCATCTTTCTTATCTTTAGTCTTACCGGAAACGTAGTAAAGTCCATCAGCACTCTTTGTTGCTGTTACATAGTAATCTTCTGTTTCATTGTAAAGAACGAACTGAACGTCTTTGAAGTCGTCAGCTTTTGTATTTCCGTCGGAGAATAACTTGGTTAAATCAACACCGTAGGAGTATACGATACTTCTGTCTTCAAGTACATTGTAGTAACCTTCAGCAGTTCTTTTCCAAATCAGGGAAACGTCATTAGGGTTACCATTGTCACCGAGTACAGTATCAGCGCTGGATGCTAAAGTAGCTGTGTAGTAAACTACTAAGTAATGCTGTCCATCGTAGTATTTCTCTGCGATTTCTTTAAGACCTGCTGTCTGTACTGTAATGTCAACTGCCTGAGAGTCATTCTTTTTGTTTGTAGCTTTGCTTGTTGTGAATTTGTAGTTAGCGTTTTCTCCTGCTGCTTCCCAAACGTCGATAGCCTGAGTTGTGTCGTTAACATCTGCAGCTGCTTTGTTATTGTAGATAGCGATCTTAGCATCATCGTTGTAAACAAGACCTTTGCTCAGAGTATCAATGTACTCAAATCTCTGAAGTCTTGTTGCTTTACTTGTGATGTTAGGAAGTTTGGATTCCAGCATGAAACCAAGTCTATCGCCTTCGCTGGCTGTTGTAGTTGTGTTCCACTGGTAATCTGCTGCTTTCTTATCTTCTGTTAACCAACCTGCTAAATCGTCGCCTTTCTTTCCATCATCGTTAGTAACGATACCAGGAGCACCACTCGCTAAAGAGTTCTGTTTGTTAATCTTTAAATCTCCAGCTGTGTTGTTTGTTCCTGCGGAATCATAGTTAAGACCTGCTGTACCGTACTCATTACGAACTTTTTTCTCCAATGTAGGATGACCTGTCTGATTCTTAGGGAAACAGTTAATGTTGTAGAACCACTGACTTCCTTCAATGTCTGTCATAGGAATCTGAACAAACCAAGGATTTACTGTTTCTGTTACGTTCTCAGGAACTTTAGTTTCAACAACTAAGTACAGACCTAAATCTAAGTTGTCTTTTGTTGTCATACCATTTTTGTCAGTAAGTGCCATTGCTGTACCTGCAGCGTGTTTGTCATTAGCTGTTACAATGTAATCTTCAAGTCTATCAACTGCTGTAACACCTTTCTTGTTATCTGTACGTTTTCCTTCATTTGTGGTTGATCCGCCTGCACCTTTAGTACCAACGCCCTCACCAGTTGCGTATGCAGCATCGCTGTCTTTCTTGCCAGCACCATTGTAAGTGTCAACGTCTAAAACGTTTTTAAGTGCTACTCTAATCTGTTCTGCTGTAAAGTAGTTAACATTGTCTACCTGTGTTACGGCAACACCATCAGTTCCTTTCTTTGCAGCATCATAAACTTTAAGACCAAGAATAGCCATTAAGTCTGTGTCCATTCCGTAGATTAACTCAATGTCTCCATTAGTACCATCTTCGTTAATGTCACTAAGTGTTTTAACATCACCGACTTTAAGGTATGTAAACTCAACACCTTTAATAGCGTAGTCACCAAGGGCATTCTTAAGCTCTTCATTGTTTTTACCATCACTGGTAATTTTGACTGTCTGTCCATCTTTAGTTTCTACAGTGGAATCAACTCCGCCACTGTCGTGGTCTGTGTCAGACCAGTGGAATTTGAAACCATCGTTTTCAGCAGATGTTACATCGTACTTGTGAATGGTAAGGCTACCATGATCAGCTTTGTTCTGAATGTCAAAATCATTAAGGTCACCAACTACAGATGTTGGATTGTCTGTTGCATCAGATCCTTCTAATGCACCATTAGTAGTTGCAGCGAATGCCATTGCTGGGCTAACTGCCATAGAAGCTGCTAAAGCAGCTGCGAGAAATTTTCCCATTACTTCATTTTTTCTCATAACTTTTTCCTTTCTTATTTAAGCGTTGCGTTTCTTCTAGTACCCACAGTTGGTGGTGATTTTAAATTACTGTAGGATACAAAAGTATCCCAACGCTGCCCTCTTCCTTTCATAGAGCGCCTCCTCTCTTTGTTTTTTAGCGTATTTCACGCAAAAGAATTATGAGCGACGAAACTTCACAATTCTGATTTTGAAAGCTATGAGATGTTTAGAAGTCTTGAGTTGTTTGGAAATCCCGCTTTGCTAAAGCTTTGACTAGCAGTCTTGGCTAAAGCACAAGCAATTAAGAAATGTCAATCGCTGATACTAAGACTAAGTGGGCTTAATTGCTCACCAAATCTTATTGAAATGTTATAATGGGGTGACTGTGCTAAAGTGACCACGAAAGTCAAGCAGTTATTTGACAAATCACCTGTTTTAGAAATGTTGTGAGGTAAGAACTATGTTAAGTGAGTTCCCCACTGCCATGGTTGTGTTTACATTGGCTTTGCTAAAGCGTAGTAACTGTGCTAAAGCCGAAGCGTAATTTTTTGCAAACAAAAAGGCGTAATACCTTTGACAGTATTACGCCTAGCACTCCCCTGCTTGTAGTGTGCTTTTGTTAGAACAGTAATGCAGTTTTGCCGAATGAAAGGAAAGAAAACAAAAGTACATCGCTGGCAGAAGGTAAACTTCTTAACTACTAAGCTTCCCTTAGCTTTACCTTTTCCGCTCTCTCACTTAGTAATTTAATTTACAGTCTGCAATGAGCCAAGTGACGAGCTTGGCTAAAGCACTGTAGCCGATGAAAGCTAACAGTGCTTGACACAACTAAATTGTTATGTTAATTTGTAATTGGGTTAAACTAAATTATTTCCTTTCTCATGAGTAAAAGCTTAAAATAGAAAGGATGTGTTATCAATGAATTCTAATTTCGATAAATTAATTGGTTTGATTGGAATTATTATTTTCTTTCTAACACCGTTTGTTATCACAAGAATTCTTTAATACCATTTTTTCTCGTAGCTTAAGTTATTTAGCATACCCAGTTAAGAGACCACCCCATTCTGGTCTCTTTTTATTTAGCCGAATTACTTGGCTAAGGCACTGTAGCCGATGAAAGCTAACAGTGCTGAGATGTTTAAAATGCTAGCCAAGCATGATGCCACAACTTGGCTAAAGTGTACGGTACTTTTGATGGTAAAGTATACTATTTTTTCTTTTATTATTATACGGAAATTTATTATCGAAAATGTCGATTATTTAGATAGAATAACAGGTAAAGATTTAATAACTGTCAATTCATAGATTTGAATTAAAGTGCTGCCAATGAAAATCCCTCATTGCATTCGGTCAGATCTAAAGATAGGATAGCAGTACTTGGCACAATTAAACTGTCATGCTAAAATTAATTTACCTTACCATTTTTTAATCTCCTCTTACAAAGAGAGGAGTGATAACATGAAAGCACTTAACAAAATTTTTACTAAGTCAAAGCAAACAATTGTTAAGTTACCACAGTTATTTTCTTTAGTGAAAATTAACGTGAACATCATTGTTATTAACTTAAGAAAATAACTGTAAGAAAAAGGGACCGTTTCTCTCATTCTGGTCTCTTTTTTGGTTGGAGTATCTTCCCCAAGAGCACACCATACCTTTGGCAGTACAGTGTGCTTGACACAGCTAAGTTGTTGTGTTAACCTGTGTTTGGGTCGTGGTTAATCATTCTTTATCTCCTTTCTTTAGAAGGGAGGTGTTCATAATGAACCCAATTAAAGATAAAATAATCGGGTTAATTGGTATAATGATATTTGCGATTATTCCATTTGTCATTATAGGAATTTTACGTTAGCACCTTATCTCTTCGAGAGAATAAGTTGACAACCAACCCAGTAAGAGACCACCTTGTTCTCCTTTGTGGTCTCTTTTTCTTTTGCTCAGAAGTTCTGGGCTAAAGCACTGTAGCCGATGAAAGCTAACAGTGCTTGACTAAACTAGCCTTAGCAAATCACTCAGGATAGAACAACATAGCTTAGCTAATCTAGCTTAGCTAATTTAGCCTGAGTGCTTGGGTGATTAAACTTATTCTGGAACATTATCAAAATCTTGATCTAGATGTAATTTGCCACATCCGACCATTTCTGGTTCGCTCCATTTACTATGCATTCCGTATCCATAATTAGCACGAACTTTCACATATCTTCCATGCCAATGTGGTGTAATAAAATCATCATTAGCTGCTTTTACCCTAAGTGAATTCTTGTCTGTAGTGTATGTTTTTGTCACTTTGAAGTTATTATCTTTACTGACCATAACGTCATATGATTTAGCATAATCAACTTTCTTGAAAGTTACACATAATTCATTTATATCAATAGGAAAGCCGTGGTCGAAATAAGCATCTACATTTTCTGGAGCTTTAAAAAACTGATTCATATAATCCCCATATTTTTGTTTATAACCATCATACATTTGTTTATAATTTACATTATTATTATATTTATATGTCTGGTTTGTTGCAGCAAATACCGTTGCTGGGCTGATTGCCATGGAAGCCACTAAAGTAGCTGTGAGGAATTTCCCCATCAAATTATGTTTTTTCATATCAAATTTCCTTTCTTTTCTTTAATTGAAATTCATTTTTAAATTACAAACTAAAGCTATGTCTCCCTAGCCTGCATGATTTGCTAAAGCGCTACCGCCGATGAAGGACAGTAGTGCTGGGCTAAATCAGCCCGAATTACTTGTATCAAAATTACTTTTATTAAAGTCTCCTTACCTGTTAGGGTTCAGAGTACTTTAGATCAGGGATTTCTTCCCCAAGAGCACACCATACCTTTGACAATCCCTCATTACATTCGGTCAGATCTGAAGATGGTACAGTGTGCTTGACTAAATCGGCCTGAATGATTTACTAGTGACCGAAGTCACTCAATTTTAATTATTTGGATTTCTTACGTTTTACAACAACGAATCCTAAGTAACCAATTCCAGCTACAAGAACTACCAGAACTGCTAAACCAAGAACATCTCCTGTCTTAACATCTTTAGTTCCTTTTGTTACTGTTTTGATTACGTTCTTAGGTGTAACGTTCTTTGGACTAACTCCAGTCTTAGTTACTTTAACTTTGTTGTTCGCTTTAACTGGGTCAGTGTTGTCAGACGTTGCTACCGCTGTGTTCTTGTAAGTTCCTTTCTTGGAGAACTTAGCTTTGTAGGTAATTACCATGTCAGCGTTCGGGGCTAAATCCTGTTTAGTCTTGATGACAAAAGAATTGTCCTTAGCTTCGATTTCTGCTCCCTTAACTACCTTACCGTCATTCTCGATCTTGATAGAACTCTTCTGAATTTTAACTCCATCTTTGTTAAAGTTGTCTTTAACAACTACGTTCTTAGCTGTAGCTGTTGTAGATTTGTTTGTAACTGTGATGGTGTATTCTCCAGTTTCTCCTGGTTTAAAGGTAACTCTGTTGGAAGATTTCTTAATAGCAAGTTTTGGCTTGTCTAAAGAAACTTCATTGTTATCTTCTACCCAGTCTTCTGGATTCTTCTGATTGCTTGCCTGTGCTTTAGCAGAGTTAAGTACTTTCTGGCCGCTTAAGTCTGAGGACTTGAAGAGTACATCGTACTTAATCTTCATGGTCTGTCCCTTGGCTAAAGCTACCTTAGACTGAATGTCATAGCTCTGTCCATCACACTTAATTGTGCAATCTCCTGTGACTAACTTTCCTTCACCATCGTAAACCTTGATGCTGTCTTTCTGGATCTCTGCACCAACTTTGTCCAGTTTATCAATAACATGGATGTTTTTAGCAACAGCGTCGTCTTTAGTCTGTACTACTTCTACGTTGTAATGACCTGTTTCGCCAACTGTGTATTCCTTCTTATCTGAAGTTTTATTGATAGCTAACTCAGGTGCAATTACCTGCACTCTGTATGGTACAAAGTGTACAACCTGGTTGGTAGCATAGAAATCATCACCAGAGAATTCTGGATCGTTTCCTGTGATTGTGTCCTTTGCTCCGTTAAGAGTGTCTTTGATTTTGTCAAGGATTGAACCATTGGAATCGGACTTGGAATCGCTCTTGTCTGTAGAAGTGGTGTCGTCCTTAGATGTTGTTGTAGCTTCGCTGGCTTCATCTTTAGCCGCTGTTGTTGCTTCACTAGCTTCATCTTTAGTCGTTGTTGTAGCTTCGCTGGAAGGAGCTTCGGTTGTCGCTTCAGTTGTGTCGAGTTCTACTCCTGTTGTTGCATCTGCCCATCCATCATCTTTCTTCTCTGTAGTAGATTCTGAAGAGTCGGATGGTGTGGAAGTGGAATCCTCTGTTGTAGACTCTGAGCTGTTCTCGTCTTTAGATTCTGTTGTAGAGTCGTCCTTCTTCTCTGAGGAGTCAGACGGGGCTAAAGCGCCACTAACAGTGTTAGCCTTAACGTATCCAACATTGACGATTTCACAAAGTCCTTCGTCAATTACCTTTACTTTGAAGGTAACGTCTGCCTTAGCACCAGCTTTGATTTCGTCTACCTTGAAGACAACAGTGTCTTTGTCGTCTGCCTTGGTTAAAGTGCCACCACTTACATACTGTGTGTGAGTAGGAATAGCATCCTTAATCTTAACATCCTTAAGATCTTTCTTTCCTGTGTTGTTAACTGTGATGGTGTACTCAATCTCGTCACCAACATTTACAACACTACCACTAGCTGGCTGGCAGGATTTCAGAATCTGGTACTCAGCACCGTCTTCTGTCTTGACTGTCTTAGGTGTGACTTCGTTCTCTGTTTGTGCGGAGGCGTTGTCAGCAGTTACTTTAACTACGTTAGGTACGTAGTTGTCAATGAGAGATCTGTCTTCGAATACTACATCATAGTTAACTGTGAAGGTTTCTCCCTTGGTTAAATCTCTCTTAGTCTTGATTGTGTAACCAGTTCCCTTGCACTCAATCTCACACTTGTCTGTAAAATCTTTGCCGTCCTTATCACTAATCTTGATGGTCTCGGCTAAAACTTTAGCTCCGCTAACCTGTAACTGGTCATCGATTACAACGTTGTACGCTGTAGCGTTCTCTTTGACTTCTTCGGTCTTAACGGTGTAGTGTGCTGTATCTTCGTAGGAGTAAACCTTTTTGTCAGAAGTCTTTGTAACTTCCAGTTCTGGCTTCTCAATTCTAACGGTTACAGTTGTTGTCTTTTCTGAAACATTGTCGGCATGTGTCTTAGCCACGTTGGTTACTTCTTCACCACCGAGGGTCTGATCAGTGAACAGAACATCGTAGGTTACTGTGAAGAATTCGTTCTGGGCTAAATTCTTACCAGTCTCAATCTTGTAGCCAGATGGAGTGCCAGCAATAGAGACTTCTTTAGTAATGTCTTTGCCTTTGCTATCTGTAAGCTTAATTGTTTTGGTGTCAAGAATAGCTTTCTCATTGTCGAAGGCATCTTCGATTACTACGTTACGTGCAGTAGCGTTGTCGGCTGTCTGTGTAACTTTAACAGTGTAGTGACCTGTGTCGCCAACGGAGTATTCCTTCTTGTCGGACTTCTTCTCGATCTTTAAGTCAGGTGTTGGGTCTACTGGGTTAAAAGGTGTTTCCGCATACTTCCACTCAGGATTGTTTGTGCAGTTAACTCCTGTTGTGTTAACTAAATCCTTTCCGGCTGCTGCGAGAAGTACTTCTGCCTTGTAGCTAACTACGATTGCCTGTGACTGGGCTAAATCTTTACCGGTCTCGATCTCGAATCCATCTTTACTGTCGTTGTAAGTAATCTTACACTCTTTAGTAATGTCCTTGTTGTCAAGAGTTACCTTAAGACTGTCTTCACGAATCTTAACCATGTTGGACTCGTTCATGAAGTCTTTGATCTTAACGTCTTTTGCGACTGTTCCTGCATTGTTGTTTGTAAAGCGAAGTGTGAAGGTCACATCTTCTCCTACTGCTGGATTAGTTCTATCAACGGACTTCTCTGGAGTAGGTTCTGGACCTTTTGGTTTAACGGTCTCGTCTGTAGTTACCTTGAGGGCTTCATCAGAGACTGCTGTTGCCACATTCAGAATGTCCTTGCCTGCGAGAGCTTTGTCAGTAATCTTCATGTCGTACTTAATTGACATGAGAGTTTCTTTCTTTGTGTTGACATAAGACGGGTTCCAAGCATTCTGAGTCTCAGGGTTCTTTCCCTGGGCTAAATCGTACTTATCGTAATTGCCATCCACTACTAAATGTTTACGAGTAGTAAGAGTAAAGCCATCTGTCTTTGCCTGTTTCTTGTAGTCAACTTCCCCGGCTAAAGTACCGCCTTCACGAAGCTCATAGCCTTCTGTATCATACAGTGCGATTGTGCCTGTGAGGATCTGTACGCCTTTTGTCTTAAGTTCATCTGTGTAAACAAGGTTACGTGCGATTGTTCCCTTGTGTGTGTTTACTACGTTAATTGTGTAGCTAACGTTGTCACCAACTTCGTAATCTCCGGAGTCTGCTTTCTTTTCGATCTTAAGACGTGGGGAGTTAATGTAGACAGTAGTGTCGGCCTTGATGGTTGGAACTTTGCCATCAACCTTGGCTAAATTGCTTGCGGTTGCTGTGGCTTCGTTTCTAATCTCAGAACCATTAACATCTACTTTGTCGTTCTCAAGTGCGTTGGCATTGTAGCTAATCTTGAGGCTTGCTCCTCCTGCCATGAGACTATCTTTGACTACAAAACCATTACCCTTCTTTTCTACTGTGATTACAGGTGTTTTGTCCTGTGTCTCGTTGTAGTGTTCTGGGTTGAGTTTGTTAGTAACATCTGCTGTGCCTGCTACATGGTACTTAATGGTGTTTCCATTTCCACCGCTGGCTTTGCTAAAGGTTTTAGTGCCGCTATCGCTCACTTCTGAGATTTCAATGGAATCGTAGTTGAGTGCGAGACCTTCTGGGAGTGTTACGTCACTGATTACTACGTCTTTAGCAACTGTTCCTGCTGGAGCAGTGTTCTTGGCTAAAACTTCGTACTGAACCTTTTCGTAACCGGTTTCCTTCTCGAAGACTCTGAACTCGTTATCACAACGATTGTCTTTCTTCTCGTCTTTGTATGGGTTAACATACTTCTTACTGAGTGAGAGCTTAGGTGTGTTCACATAGTACTCTGCGTCGTCTTCAGCTTTGCTAAAGTTATCGCCTGTAGCTGTAACTACATTCTGCTGTTCCTTACCATTTCCTGCTTCTGCGGCTGTGGCAGAGAATGTAATGGTAGCAGTTGCGTTGGCTGGCAAGTAATTAATCTTGTAAGCCCATCCGTTATCACCACTCTTGGATTTGGTAGCTGTGATAGTTTTGGTCTCTGATTTCTCAAAGAGAGTTTTGTTAAGCTGGTTGGTAACATCTTTAGGTGCTACTGGTACAGAGACGTTAGCAGGTACTCCACTAATTTTGACTGAGTCGTAGTCTAACTTCATTCCAGAAGGAAGTGTGTCTGCCACTGTTACATTAGTAGCGATTCCTTTGGTGTTCTTTACCTTAACAGTAAAGTTAGCTTTGTCTCCTACTGCGTACTCGTATTTATCTACCACCTTGTCCACCTGGACATTAGCGGAATTAATGTAATTACCGTCATCATCATGCCATCCCCCATCAACACTTCCATTTTCAGCAACAACTTTAGTTGTGTTGTATGGTCGTGTACCATTGGAGGTTTCTAAAGCTGTGACGTTAACTTTTACCGTTGCGGTAGCATCCTGGGCTAAATCTCCCACATTAACTGTAACGGCATTGCCTTTGTGGCTTGCTGTACCCTTTGAAGTTGTAACAGAATTAACTTTTAATCCAGATGGGATTGTGTCTGTGACAACAACATTTTCTGCTGTTACAGCCTGAGATTCGTCAGTCACATTTTTGACTTTGATAGTGTAATCCCAAGAGTCTCCTACTTTGTGAACGTATTTGTCTGAAACTTTGTCAATGCTTAATTCGGCTTCATCTGGTATTGGTGGAAGTGTTAATCCTCCATCGAAACTAAAGAAAGCTCCATTAGTTTGAATTCCAATATCCTCAACACCACCTGCAAAGTAACGCACTCTATAAGTAAAAGGAGAACTTGCAATAGGTGTAAAACCTACAGACCAAGTGTAACGGCATGCTGTTTTGTAAGCATCTTTTTGTGCTGGTGTAGCTTTATCACCATGAGGTGACTGAATACCATTATCTGGAGTATTGTGTCCACCTTTATAAGTTACAGTATTTCCCTGTTCTGCACCAATTTTAGTGCACCTTGGTTCACCTGACCATGAAACTTTGGAACCCATCATGTACCAATCTGTACGACCTGGACACATACTTTCTATAGCCTGATTACAGTCAATATCAATAAAACGAAAATGTAGTCTATCTTTATTTCCTGAAATCAAAGTTTTTGTTCCATGTTTGTAGACATAGATTGTGCATCGAATGTGCTTATAACCTCTGAATCTTACAGCTCCAAGCTGCCCATCAAAGATAGCAATGTCATGTCCTTCTGCTCCGCTAATAGAACCGCCTGCATTATCAAAGACAACTTTTACATCATAGTTACCAAGCTGATTACCTTCGTCATCAATCTTTTTAACATTTTTATATTCTACCCAAAAACTTTTATCTGGGTTAAGTTTAGAAATATAAGCATTGCCAAGATTCTTGATACTGTCTGTTGCACCCTGATCTCGGTCTTTCCAAATCCACTTATCTTCATTAGCTTTATTATTTGGAGTTTTAGTGAGATTATCAGAATGACTAAAAGTGTATCCGCTCGAATTTGCTTCAAAATCAAATGTACCATAACCAGCAGCTTTGTCTTTATTTTTACTTGTAATTTTAGTTGTACTTTTTTGAATTGAATCTTTTGTTGCAGCTGCATAGGTAGTTACAGGTATAGCTGAGGCTAAAGTTGTAAAAGCCAACAGCGTAGTAGTTACGGCAGAAATTGCCTTGTTAATTATTTTCCTAACCATTTTCTTTTCTCTCCTCTCATTCGTATTTTGGATAGGATTTTTAGAAAATGGAGGAGGTCTCGTGTTGATAGGCAACACCCCTTTCTTAATTGCGTGTTTTAGTATTTTAGTTTTACTAAGCTAAATAGCTCTTTGGCTAAAATTGCTTTTCTTGGCTAAAGTACTGAGCAATTAAAAAAGTCTAGAGCTTTGAAACCCTAGACTTTTGTTCTGTGATTACCTTGGCTAAATCAACTGACGTGAATTGACTTGGCTAAAGCAACCATTATTTTAAAATAAAAAATGATTTGTAAAAAATAAAAAGAACCCAGGGCTTTTACACTCTGGGTTCTTCGCATTAATTATAAAATTTCCAATTCATAGAATCACAGGATTTTTCAGCAACAAAGTACTTGCCACCATAATTATAGCCTACACCGATACTATAAAATACCTCGCGATCTATTACATAATTCCTAAAAAGTTTGGTATCTAAACTTCCTTCAGCAGAGTAAGAAAAATATTTAATCTCTTTAGTACAATAAGCCGGTATTACAGCTTTAGTTTTATCACTAGTACTAAAATCTATAGAAGTTGGCTGTGATGTAGATGTATCAACACCTAAACCTCGAATAGTAATAGCTTTAGAAGAATTATTTTGAATCTTCAAAGTTATCGTGTTAAATTTAGGTAAAGATTCATCATAACTATCATGTTTATAAAAATCCCACACTTTGTAAGTTTTCTGATTGAATGGAGACTCCTCCAAACTAAGAGAATAAGAGAATTTTACATCTCCTCCATCAACTACTTTAATAGAAACTGTTCTTGTTGTATACCACTTCCCATTTACATCTAAATGTCTACAGTAAACGTTTGCCCTTCCAGCTTTCTTAAAAGTAGCAATTCCTCTACTGTTAAAGGAAATAACACTCTTATTTGAAGAGCACCATCTAAAGTATTTTGCTCTAATGTAATCAGAAATGTGACTTTCATCTTTACCATAAGGATCAACTAAAGTTGTAAAGAAATCTAAAGAAGTTCCAGCTACATAACCACTTTCAGGGTAAAAAGAAAAATTGTAAGAAGGAAGCTGCTTTTTATCTTTCTTTGGGATACTAACTTTCTTCTTGTTGGATTTCTTCTTCCTTCTAACTTTTTTCTTAACGATTACTCTACAGCGGTACTTTTTCCTACCTACTTTGGCTACAATGTAAGCTTTACCTTTTCTCTTAGCTTTTACTACACCTTTTCGGTTAACTGTAGCTACTGACTTTCTAGTAGAATACCATTTTACTTTTCTTCTTCTCCTTCTACTAAGATTTCTAACTTTAAGTCTCTTTTTCTTTCCCTGTACTAAAGTTACCTTACGGTAATTTAACCTAGGAGCAGCTTTCGCTTCCACGTTAGTTACTGGGCTAAAGCCAATAGCTAAGATCAAAGCTAACAGTAAAGCTAAACTTCTAATACCTTTCTTTCTTGTTTTTTTCATTTTAAACACCTCTTTCTTTTTGATAGATGAAGGAGCATCTCTTCTCCTCCTTGATTTTAAATTTTATAATTACCTCTCTTTAAAAGTGGGTTTTACAATTTCCATTTTAACACACTTAATTAAATTGGTAAACTCACATTTGACAATTGTATCGTTTACAATTCTACTAATGTAGTGGCGGTAAAGTGTGGATTACTTCCTATTAAAATAGGGTTCTGGGCTAAAAACCTAGATTCGTACTTATCAGTACTTCCATCTCGGTTCTGCTCCGCCTTGACTGCCTTTTTGTTCTTGGCTAAAGTGCTGCTGCTAAGGGCTATGCTTGCCTTGTCTTGGCAGTCTTACTTGTCTGGACTAAATCGTTAACTACTGATTAAAATATTCTTTAAATTAAACTCTTGAATTTACACTAAAAGAAATTTTCAATCACTCTAGATTGAATCTTGACTCTATTAAGAAAATTTGTTATACTATAACAAGGTAAGATTCGCTAAAAACCTTGCTTAGTACACTACGGTGTGCGGAAGGGAGGCGGTATCATGGTTTTAAAAACAATCCTTAAAATGATACCTAGACCTTCCAGAGCCGAGTCGCTAATAGAGTGAAATTCTCTGATTCTGTTCTGGAGTCAAATTAATACTAGTTAATTTTTGATTTCCTCAATTGTGGTAATGCAATAGTTTGCAAATAGCAAGCTCTACAAGTAGCGTTTTACGCAACGCAAAAAAGTAAGACAAGCTCCCTTTGCCTACTAACCTTTACTTACAGAGGAAGGGTCTCCACAGGGATTGCGACGGCAATCCCTACTTTTTTCTTTTAGTGCAAATTCAAAAGTTTAATTTATTTTCAAGTCAATGTTTTTGGTAGACTTGACTGGGCTAAATCCTTTGCTTTCATAATTCTACGTATTTCATTAAATTCAGGATCTAAAGCATCCCACTCCTTTTTTAATTCAGGATTTTGTAAAAGTTCATTTTTATATTCCTCAAAACTATACATTGCAATATCTCCATTCTATTAAAATAAAGTTCTTAGCTAAATCACAAGTACCTCGTCCTTATCATAATTTCGGACTTGTTTTTGGCTAAAGCTTATCATGTCTTGACTGTCTTAACCAAATGTGCTACATCTTTTTGGTTTTCATGAGGCACAGAAGATTAAAAGAAGATGAACCTAATGCCAGACGCAGTTACAGTTTTTATTGTTACTGTGTTTAATTCATACAGCATTACAGAAATGGCATCAAGGTTAGATTTTCTTTTTTAAAATCAAAAACCCAGGAGACACCACCATCCTGGGTTTTCTTTTGTGATGAGAAAATGTCATCACAGTTACAGTTCTCTCAGTTTAAAAGAACCTTGGCTAAATCGGATCTTTAAACTGTCCTTAGTGCAGCACACTTGGTTAAAGCAGTCAAGTTACTGTCTACTGTTCTTGGCTAAAGCCTTGGTTCACCTCTAACAGTACTTCCATCTCAGTTCTAGCACTTTAATAGTACTAGGCTAAAGCACTTTAACAATGATTAACCAAAAGAATCTCTAAGCTCTGACCCTTAAACTTCCTAAGAGAAAGAATTTGTCAACGTCGTCTTAGTTACCAACTACAGCTTTTACTCTATTGTAAATCTACTATCCATTAGAGTCATCGAATGTCGAAAAACTCTTATGTTCTCGATTACAATTTTAAAAGAAGGGAGCGAGTTTTACACTTAAATTGTTTAAAACGGTGCAAGCATTATCACAAAACTGATTGCATCGAGTTTTATGTTTAAGTTGTTTAAAACTGGTGCAAACATTGTCACAAAACTGATTGCACCGAAAAAGAATACATTGTCGTCGTTATCGTAATACGATAATCTTAAGAAGACTATTTTTAGATAGTCTTTTTTGTGGTTAAAACTATACTCGCTCCCTTAGTTTTAACCAAAAGAATCCGGAAGTTATGACACTTCTGGATTCTAATTCTATGTCGACAAAATACGACAAATGTGCTACACTAAAATTGCGTGAAACCTTCCGCAGATGGGAGGTGAACCAAATGGCAGAAATGATTACTTTCGTAAAAACCATTCTGTCTGGAATAGCTGTACATTACATTTGTAGATGGCTAGACGGAAGAAAATAACGTAGTTTAAGCTTTTTCTTTAAAAAGCTAGAAAACCCGGAAGTGTGCTGACTTCCGGGTTTTCGTTTGCCAAATGGCTATGATTACTTTCAAGCTTAAATGATTCCACTTTAGCCAAGGTTTCGCTTAAGCTATCCTTAGTGTAGCACACTTATCATTGTTAGTCAACGTTCTTGGCTAAATCACAAGCTTCTCATTTCTTTCGTAATTTCGAACTTGTTCCAAGCTAAAGAGAATTAGCCAAAAGAATTCAATAGCTTTGACACTACTGAATTCTAAAAAATCTTTTAGATTAACTAAAGAAGGTAGCCAATGAACTACAAGTTTTTGTTTACCTGTAATTCTAAATTTTTATAATTTACAACTCTATGAACTTGGTTTTACAATCGTCTAAGAACGAGCTTTTTTGTATAGCTAAAGATTTAAAATCTTGGCTAAAGCTTTAGTGAATCGGGTACTTAGCTAAAGCTTTAGTTAGTAAAATTAAAATAAATTCATTTTATTTTTACCATCACTACTACTGTTCTCAGTGCTACTATTATTATCTTTTTTCAAGTCTTCTGGTATCACTTTTCTAAACTTTTCTTTATTCTCTTCATTATAGTAAAAAGATTTTAAAGACTTTTTAGAATACTTATGCTCTGGTGAAGAGTGTTCTACGGCTAAATCTGTAAAGAATCTCTCCCAGCTAAAGTGTTTAGAACATTCGATATAATTGTAAGGTTCTGCAAGCACTTTAGCTACATCTTCGAATTCAATGATGCCCGCTTTAAGTAATAAATATTCAAAACTTTCTGGCATCCATAGTACAATATTTCTATCAAGTCTGTCTTCTGAATATTTATAAATACTCTGTATATGTGCACCATAAGCAGCCCCGTCTACAATACACAAAACATTTCTTTCCGTAAATTTCTTTAAAGTGTATAAAACCCTTGCATTACCTCCACCCTGTTCTACCTTTTCTGAGAAGAAGTGTTTAAAGAATTGAAAACCAGAATTACTGTCTTCTGTAATAATTAAATCGAAATTATTATCAATTTGCTCTTGATTTGTGTAAAGTTCTTTAAAAGTATAAAAGTGTTTTAAACCATCTTTAGATGGTTTACTCTCCAATGTGTAAATTTCTTTAGTGCTATATGCTAGGTTTTTTATAGGATCTCTATTTACAATTACAAAATAATTATCAGAAGTTTTGACATACTTAGCAAAAGATCTCGTTCTTACAAAGTTATTATTCTCTTCTATGAAAATTATCGTATTATGAAAAGTACTTAATTCATCATACCATGTTCCTACATTTGGTGGATTAATGAAAACATAATAATTTGCATCTGTTTCAACTTCATATCCTGATGCAGCACCATCACGAAAATATTGTAAAAGCATCAATAATAATGTAGTTTTTCCTGTAGCACTATCTCCACGCAAAATAGTAATATTACGTTTAATTTCAAAATTATAAAGAAGATTTTTACCTTCAACTCTAAATTTATATTTACCTTTCAAGCTAACTCCTCCTACCTAACGTCCAAGAAACTCTGGCTCAACGATATTATCATTTACATCAATATCATAATCAAAATCAATTAACTCATCACAGTACTCCTTTGCATTGTGTACAATATGTCCGTTATTCATAAATTGGATTTCGAAATCTCCCTTGAAATCCATCCAGTGCTCTAAATAAACAGTAATATCTTTTCTTTTACCAATCTCTAAAATCCATTTAGCGCAGTTATCACCGCAGTTAGAAATATTGTACATGAATTTATTATCTTTTAACATCAGAATGAGAACTTTAACACCGCCTGAAAGTAATGTCGGAGCGATTGGACCTAATACTGGACTTTGGATTAAATATGGACCAATGACCTCTGACTTATCTACATCTTTAATCATTTCCTTTACTAAAGGATCCTGAAACCATATATCTTCTTTAACATTATTAAAATAATTAGGTGCATTAGTTAAAACTTTAATATTGCCACTTCTGTACCAAATCTTTAACATAACAAAACCTCCTATTGATTTTACTTCATTTTAGCATGCTTGGCTAAAGCGGACAAGTTATTGTTGGTTATTGAATTAATACTGATGTTTTAGAATCGCTTTAATAGTATAGTTATTTCTAATTCTTATCCGCTTTAACCAAAAAGAATCCAAAAGCTCTGGTACTTCTGGATTCTGATTATTATTATTGATTATTTTCTTCTCTCATTATATAACGATATTGTTTTCCCTTTTTGGAATTCTGAAAACAATTGTAATTTAATTTCATAGTTCTTACTAATAATGCTAGACTTCTCTTCTGGTATTCCGGTATTACTATAGAACTCTTTTACTTCTGATGGTGTTGGAAGTAAGTCAGCATTTACTAAATTATGATTTTTAACTTTTTTAAGAATTTTTTCTTCTGTCTTGTAAAAACCAGAAATCTGTTGTTTCAGTATTGAAACTCTTGTATGTACTACTTTTCCGTCGTCGTTGAAAAACATACTATTTCCAGAATCGAAGATAGGTGCTGGACCAATTAACTTCATTGTACTTGTATCTTTTATCACTCCGAAATTAAGAAAATGTCTATCTGTATTATTAATGATAAAATCAGTCATAATCTGATACTCTATGAAATCTCTGACATCAATATCACTCTCACAAATGCTAATAAATTTATCAAACAATGACTGCTCATTTCTTGTTTTTTGACTTTCTAGAACCTCGTGTGCAGATACAAATTCTATGTGTTCGGATGTAAAAGCGTTGCACTTGCATTCTTGGCTAAAGCGCTTGCATTGCTCGCTATCAACACTACTTGTTGTGTATCTTACAAAAGGTATAGCAGCACCTTGACGTTCATGTAGCATTGTTGCAAAAACTTCATTAATACATTGCTGACCGAAATAATTACTACTCTTTTTCACTAATGTGGGAATTTTCTTGGTTAGATCCCAATGCTTCTTCACCTGTCCACCAAGTGAAGCGTTTGGATCAAGCGGAGATTTGCTATTTGTGAGTTTCACATCATCGAATGATAAATTAACTTCTACTGGCTTAATCCAATAGGTGTCTGTAATACTAAGTCCGAGATTCTTTGCTAAATAAACTTTAGCATTGTTACAATCAATAGTTTGTTTATTAAAGCGTGAATTCGGTATTGCTCTTAATTCCCACCATTTTCTAATCTTTTCAATATTTGCAGTGCCTAAGTATGGTGACATACCATTACCGTTGTCCTTGTATTTAATTATCTTTCCTGATTGTTCATCAAGTATAAGTGTTCCACATTCTTGATCTTTGTGCATTAAAAAGTATTGAAGCATTAAAAATACCTCCTTTGTAATTAATTATTACTAATGCAGATGATATTGAGGAGAAGTAAGGAGGAGTGAGATACCCTTCGGGATCTAAAGATATGATATGTCTCCCTCCGGCGCTTCGCGCCTCCAGTCGACAGCTTGCTCGCTGCGCTCGCTTTGGAGGGGTGGCTGGCGCCAACAAGTTCTTGGCTAAAGCTATGCTTCACTAAATCTCTTGGCTAGAGCAATCGCTTGGCTAGAGCCAAATAGCAAAAGAACTCAGATGCTTTGATACTTCTGAGTTCTGGTTAAAATAAATTCATTTTTCCTTTACGTGTAATTTAATCCATGCAATTGAATCATCTATAGTTAAAGAACCATCTGCAATTCCATAGATTAATTTTATTAAATCATCAGCACTATATAGTAATAAATACTTATTAAGTTCTAAAAATGACACTAATGAAAAAGCTCCTAACCTCTTATTACCATCTAGCATAGGATGATTTTTTACAATACTATAGCACAGGTGTGCTGCTTTTTCTTCTAAAGTTTCATATAAATCTTTTCCACCCCAAGTTTGAAATGGTGATTGCAAAGCAGAATTTAACATATTATTATCCCTGATGCCATCAATTCCACCATACATTTTAATTAAATTGGAATGTGCATTAATAATTTGTGAATATTGTAATCTTCTTATTTTGCTAATTGTTTATATACCTCCGCATCTTTTTTTAAAAGTTTATCAGCATATGCATAAAATTCTTCATCAGAAATATACTCACTTGTATCATCAACTGTAATGGAGTTAATAGTATAAATAGGTTTATCATCTTGAATTACAATAGCTTTTCCAAACTCTTTGATGATATTTGCTAATTTCGAAAAATTTCCAAGTTCTGTAACTGGAATAGTTGCTTGTGTATTTATGTTCATAATAACACCTCCTGCTTAAAGTATACACATTACTGAACTAAAATACAATACTTTAGTCTGCTTGGCTAAAGTTCTTTTGAACCAATTAATAAAAATCCAGAAGCTTTAGTACATCTGGATTCTGTGTTTGTATTACATGGTTAAAGCTCTACTTAACGGTAGTTTCATTCCTTTGATCTAAAGATAGCAGAAGACCTTGGTTAAAGCTATCACTGGGCTAAAGCCAAAATAGCAAAAGAATCCAGAAGCTTTGATACTTCTGAATTCTTTAAGTTTAGAATAAATTCATATTATTTAACTCTAGACCAACACTAGGATTATCTTGTCGTAATCTTTCATATGTTTCCACGATTCGTCTTAAATCTCGTGTTGTTAAATCACCAACTTTGAATAAAAAATTATTTTGTGGGAGCATAATTGTTTTTGAAACTCTTGCTGTGGAAGGTACTCGTAGTCCTGCTGCTCTCCAATCAATAATTTCAATGTCATAAGAATCATATCTTCTAACTCTATGTGATGTAACTTTTACAGAAATAAACATAAATAAATCTTCACCGAGAACGATTACTGGTCGTAATAAAGATCTAGTAGGGTCTTCTTCTAATGGAAAATTTACAAACCAAACTTCACCTATTTCCAAGTTCAATTCCCCTTTCTTCAGCAATTTCTTTAGCAATATCATCCCATTCTGTTTCGTCTCGCCATTCGTCATCTTTACCTATAACTACCTGCCCATTAACATAAGTTGCATTCTTCAAAGCAATTGCATAGTCTTCTGGGCCAAAATAATTATTTTTTAAACTGGTAGAAAAAGGTAATTCTTGTTTTCTAACAGCTTGTTTTGCTGCCATGATAAAAAATGTATTTTCATCTAATCCTAAGTTATCTAAAAGTTTTTGTAGTTGTTCGTTTAAATTTTTATCTATTTTCATTATAATATTAGTTGTTGCCATAATCCCACTCCTTTTTCTTTTATTGTATTCATTACTAAGTTAAAAGTCAAGATTTTATTCTAATAGCTAATAATGTGAAATATTGTAGAAACATAAAAATCATATGAGATCTAAAGAAAAGTTATGTCTCCCTCCTGCCTCGCTCCGCTCGGCAGTCAGTCGATGCGTGCTCGCTGCGCTCGCCATAGTGGCTGGCACCAGAAGGTCTCACTGGGCTAAAGCAAAAATCCGGAGACCTTAATTCCCTTGATCTAAGATGCTGGGTTAAAGTCTCCGGATCTTTGTAGCTTAATGTACTTCTGTCATTAGCTTAATACACTTCTGAATTCTGCGAATGTGGTACTTGGCTAAAATTGGCTTCGCTTCTGCCATTAGCTTGCTGCTCTTCCACAACAGTTTTTGTATTTCTTACCACTACCACAAGGGCACTTGTCATTACGACCAATCTTAGGTGTAGCTCTCTTGTAAGGACCATGCTGAATCAGTCGTTCACTTGTTGGTGCCTGTGTTACCATCTGTGGTTTTGTTTCTTCTTTTCTTTCAATCTGTACATGCATCATGGCATTGATAGTTTCATGTCGAACATTCTTTGCCATCTCTTTGAACATATTGTACCCAATGAACTTGTACTGAACTACTGGGTCTTTCTGTGCGTATGCCTGAAGTCCAATGCTTTCTCTAAGCTGCTCCATGTTGTCGATGTGATTCATCCATTTGCTGTCGATTACTTTAAGAAGAATAACTCTTTCAACTTCTCTGATTCCATCATTGTAAAGAGCTGCGTCTTCTTCCCCAAGTTCTACATCGTCTGGACGATTTACCTTTGTGAATTCATTGAACTCTTTCTCTTTCTTGTGGTAGACTTCTAAGGCTTCTTTCTGAAGTCTCTCAATGAATGCTCTCTTGTCATTCTTTCTCTTCTCCTCGTCGGAGATAGTAATCTTGGCTAAAGGAATCTCACTACGAAGTGTAAGATTAAGCTGGTTTAAATCAAGCTGGGCTAAAGGTTTAATACCTGCAACCATTTCCACGTCATCCTTAACAACATCATTAATCATTTTGTAGATAACGTCTCGCATGCTTTCGCCATTAAGAACTCTTCGTCTTTCTTTGTAGATCTCTTCTCGCTGTTCATTGTTTACTTTGTCGTAATCAAGTAAATTACGTCTGATTCCAAAGTTATTGCTCTCAATTCTCTTCTGTGCCTTTTCAATCTGTTTTGATACAGACTTATCCTGAATTTCATGTCCTTCAGGAACTTTGAGTGCTTTGTAGACTTTCATCATCTTTTCGGAACCAAAGAGTCTCATTAAATCGTCTTCGAGAGACAGATAAAACTTGGATTCACCTGGGTCACCCTGACGACCTGCACGACCACGTAACTGATTGTCGATACGTCTACTTTCATGGCGTTCTGTACCGATAATCTTCAAACCACCTAATTCAGTAACTCCTTCTCCAAGCTTAATATCAGTACCACGACCAGCCATGTTGGTAGCAATAGTTACTGCTCCCTTTTCTCCAGCATGAGAAATGATTTCTGCTTCGAACTTGTGGAACTTAGCATTGAGTACACTGTGTTTGATTTCTTTCTGGGCTAAAAGAGAACTAAGCTCTTCTGAGACAGCAATGTTAACTGTACCTACCAGTACAGGCTGTCCAGTTTTGTGTGTCTTTTCGATCTCTTCTACTACAGCATTTAATTTTTCTTTCTTGGTTAAATAGACCGAATCCTCGTGGTCAATTCTTGCCACTGGTTTGTTGGTAGGAATTTCTACAACATCCATTCCATAAATATCAATGAACTCTTTCTCTTCTGTCTTTGCTGTACCTGTCATACCAGCTTTCTTGTCGTATTTGTTAAAGAAGTTCTGGAAGGTGATCGTGGCTAAAGTTCTTGACTCGTCTTTAATCTCAACGTGTTCCTTTGCTTCGATTGCCTGATGAAGTCCATCGGAGTAACGACGTCCTGGCATAATACGACCAGTAAATTCATCAACGATTAAAACTTCACCGTCTTTCACAACGTAGTCTTTGTCTTTGAACATTAAATTGTGTGCACGTAATGCTAAGATTACATTGTGCTGAATTTCTAAGTTCTTCGGATTAGCAAGGTTCTTAATGTGGAAGAACTCTTCTACCTTTTTAATACCTTCTGCTGTTAGCATTACCTGCTTATCCTTTTCATTAACAAGGAAATCACCGTCCTCTTCAATGTCAACTCCCATGATGGCATCAATCTTAGAAAGTTCGCCATCAGAAGTTCCTCTCTCCATGTCCTGAGCTAAAACGTCACAAGCCTTGTAGAGATCAGTCGATTTGGTTCCTTGTCCAGAAATAATGAGAGGTGTTCTGGCTTCATCGATTAATACGGAGTCTACCTCATCCACAACTGCATAGTGTAAATCTCTCTGGACTAAATCCTTCTTGTACATTACCATGTTATCTCTAAGGTAATCAAATCCTAATTCATTGTTAGTGATGTAAGTAATGTCGCAGTCGTATGCTGCTTTTCTGTCTGCATTGTTGTATTCATTTAGAATGACACCTACACTGAGACCAAGGAAACGATGTACCTGTCCCATCCAGTTGGCATCTCGCTCTGCCAGATAATCATTAACTGTAACAATGTGTACACCTTTTCCTTCAAGTGCATTTAAGTAAGCAGGTAAGGTGGAAACTAAAGTTTTACCTTCACCTGTTTTCATTTCTGCAATGCGTCCCTGATGTAAAACAATACCGCCCATTAACTGTACACGATAAGGTTTCATGTGAAGAACTCTGTCGGCTGCTTCTCTAACTACAGCGAAAGCTTCTACTAAAAGATCATCGAGGGTTTCTCCTGCTATCAAGCGATCTTTGAATTCCCGTGTTTTGGCACGTAACTCATCGTCACTAAGTGCCTGCATTTTTTCATCAAGAGCTTCGATGGCATCCACCATTTTTGAAAGTTTTTTGATTTCTCTTTTACTTTTGTTGTTTAAATTTTTCATGTTTGCCTCCTAAATTTGTTTTTTATTTTATAGTTATATTTTTGAATGCTTTTGGTTTGCATTTGGATTGCGTTGAGGTGTGTTTGGCGGTGCTGGGCTAAAGCCTTTCGGGATCTTAAGATAATCTTAATTCGAGACTGCCGTTAATGTATTCATTTGGTCTAAAGACACTACTGCCTAAAATACTGATTTACAGAGCAATCCTCCAGAAATGCAAAAAGCCCAATCCTCCGATGGGGAAGGACTGGGCTAAGGTTTTGTTGCTTTGGAGTAATGCTGAAAGGGTACATTACTCCCTTTGGGAACAAAACAGGTGTGACTCGAAAGTGAAATCACCCTGTAGCTCTGAACCTAAAGTGTGAGATGTTGTGCACCATAACTGACACTCTAGGTTGTAGCTTTTGAAGAACTCTTAGCTAAAGCCTTGTAATGATTTGTCGCTAAGAGTTGTCGTTAGCATGCAATTACACAGTTACAAAGCATTAAGAAATTTAGTCTGGCTACTGGTAAATTTCTTAAATTTGCTAACGATTACAGAAGATACCTCAAACTTAATTGTCTAGGTAACTTTGAGTTTAAAAGTCGTGCCCTTTTAAACTCTTTCAAAGGTTTACTGATGATTAGAAGAATTTAATCCTACTCTTCTTGCACTTTTATTTCCCTCTTAATCAGTTCTTCTAGGTACAGGTTTATTTTGTAGACTAACCAACTCTTTTGGCACACACACTGCTTCTACCGCCTGTTTTCAGCGGACATTAATGTACCCGGTATACTTTTCCACCACTTAATTAAGCTTCTCCTAGCGAACACCTAACTGCTTGATGTACTTCTTCGCCACCTAATTAAGCTTCTCCTAGCGAACACCTAACTGCTGATGTACTTCTTCGCCACCTAATTAAGCTTCTTCTAGTGGATACCGACCTACTCAGTTCTCTTCTCCGCCACCTAACTTTTCACTGATTGGAATTTCTTAGCGGAATTTACTTTACTACCATTTTCATCAAAATAAAACTTTGACTTTCCCACGGTCTTACGTTTCCAAACACGTTTCTATTGGTGCTTCTCTTCTGCCATTGTTCTGGTAGCTAAAGTACTTTCATCCGCTTTACTACATGCCTATTACTACTAACCTTTCTAACCAAACCAAGTAATACGATTACTAATTTCCCAACTTCGCCGGCTATTGGGCAAACTGCACTTTCACCGTACCTTTAGTTCACTTGGCTAAAGAAATCTTAATAGAGAGTTTCTACTTTAATTTAGACACACAGATGGAAAACTCTCTACCTCACTTCTTTTCAGTATTTTATTATATTTTCAATTCTTTTATTATTGGGTTTTCAAAAATGATTTTAAATTGTATTCTAGTTGTCTAATTGAAAACAACTTATCAACTTAGCTGGAATGCTTTAATTATTACCTAGGATTTTCTAATTAAAACTTCGTTTAGTGGTAATTCCAGATTACCAATACTGCTGTAAGAATTAAATCATATTGTTCCATATTCCATTTCTTGACTAATTTAATTCAAACTACACAGCTACTTTTATTGGATTGTGCTACTGCTTAGGGTCTTGGCTAAAGCTGAGACATCGTTGGATTGTGCTACTGCTTAGTGTCTTGGTTAAAGCTGTGATGACATTGGGCTGTGCAATTGTTCTTATCAGTGCTTATCACAACTTTTCACTTCTTGACAGTAATTATCACAACTTTTCATTTCTTATCAATGCTTTACACAACTTATTATTTCTTATCAATGCTTAATAGCCCTCATCTCTTTATCTTAAATACTTTTACAGAGGTAAGCCCTTTAATTGAGAAAGTTTTCTTGATTCCATGTTCATCACAGTATTTCCTTAAAATGTTGTAAGCTCCTACGGCATCAGCATTGTAAATGTTTCCTTCGGAAACATAAAGACCTCTTTGTACTCTGTTCGATTTATTAGCATACTTCCTTTCAACACTAGGTGTATTTGGTGCACACTGACTTGTGTAACACTCATTTTGTAAAACAAAATTAATACCTTTACACGCAAGCTTGTACTCTAGTAAAATCCTAATCTTTTCGTATGGAAGTTCATGCAGTTTTTGGTTATACTTTTTATTTTGATTATACTTTTTATTTTGATTTACTACACGATTTTTAATACCAGTAAGGTCTCCCATTATTACAGTATTAATTTCATTTTCAACACAATAGTTTGCTATAAATTTGGTAAGTTTATGAAGATAATCTTGAATAGAATTATTTCTCTTTTTATAGAGATTCTTTAGACGTTTAGAAGTGTATTGAGGTTGCTTGGCTAAAACGCTTACGTGATCTGAAGATAATCCTGATTTGGCACTGACAGTCGCTGCACTCCCTTGATCTAAAGATACGCCCCTGCCATCAAGAATGTAATCTTGCGAAATAGATTTCTTGGCTAAAGCAGATTGTGCCTTTGCTATCTCTTTGTGGAAATAATGATTGATAGCTAAATACTCACGCCCAACAATGAATGTTTTAGAATTAGCAGAATCATAGCATGTAGCTAAATTGTGAATACCTAAATCGATAGCTAAGTATTTACCATTGTCTGGAAATAATTTAGGTTCTTCGATCTCGTAATTCAGTACGACATCACACCTGCCATTTTGTGGTGGGAAGATCATTAACTGTTTGATGTTACCGACTTGGCTAAAGACTTTGTGTTGCAGATAAATAAAATTCTTATCAATGCCATTGGACTCTTTAACCATTTGTTTAAGTGTAATTGGAAGACTTAACCTTACTGTATCACCATTGTGCTTCATGCCATTTTGCATGTATGTAATTGGCATTGGTGTTTTCTTATTGCTGGGCGGTTTACGATTTTTAATTCTCTTTTTCTTTGTTAAAGTATTATAGGACTTCCAAGATTTATCCAAAACTTTACAAACCTCTTGTGCGGTTTGTGATGGTAATAACTTGTACCAGAAATTATTTTTCCATTTCTTCTTTTGGTAATACCAATTAGGAAACTCTTCTAAACCAAGTTCTTTCCAGTTGTATTTTTCGTAATTGCAAAGGTTCCAGAGTTTACTGGCCGCGTAGCTCATGTGGCTAAAATAGCAGCACTGTTCCTCTGTCACCTCTACTTGTAATTTCCTTGCTAAAAGCATTGTTTAATTTTGATTCTCCTTTGTTTAATGTTTGGGAATGATTGCTGCTGCCTTCGGCGCTTCGCACCTCAGTTGCAGGCTCACGCAGTACGCCCTTCGGGTGCTGGCCAGCTCGCAATGTCTTACGCAGTCTCTGTGCTAATGTCTTACGCAGTCTCTGTGCTAAAGCACTTGTTGAATTCATCTTGGCTAAAGCCTTGCTGAAGTCATCTTGACTAAAGCACAAATATCTTTGATGCGATTAGAATTTATTTTTAGAATAAATTCATTTTCTGTGTACAATCAAAAAGATCTTCTCGTCCCATTTCTTTAGCAAGACCACCACCACCAACGCATGTCATCATCATTTCACAGTAAACGTCTTCCCCCATTACTCTTTTTACATCTTCTGCAGAAATTCCGAGTTCAATGAGATTACGATAATTTTCTCTTTCTGTGATTTCACCATTTTTTACCTGTTGGAAGCGTGTTGCGATTTCTTCGTTAAGGTCACACATTGATGCAGATTCTAACCAAACGTTTTTGTCGTCCTTGGCTAAAGCACAGGTAAACAAGACTTCTTCGCCTTTTGAACCACCAAGTCTAAGTACTGCTTCTGGGTTGTATTTCTCTAATTTTTTAATAACATCTTTTACTTTCATTGTTTTGATTCTCCTTTCTTGTTTTTAATCTAAATCGCTAGAATCATTCAATATTGCTGCTATTTCTTTCATCTGTTCAACTGTATATTTAATAGGATGTTCTACTGCATCTTCATAAAACCAAGAATAAACTTCTTTTCCAAAATCGCTAAGATTTATTATAGTAAATGTCGCATCATACTTCTGTTTACCAAATTGTCTAGCATAAAGTAATAAACTAAAGTAAAAAAAAACAATGTTGTATAATGTGTAATACTATCAAAATCAATTGTGATTTTTTCTTCCTTGGCTAAAGCCTTCTTAATTTCTACCTTTAACAAATTAGCATCCTCTGCATCAAATGCTGTACTGGACAACTCTTTCATTTTAATTAACATTGTGATTCTCCTTTCTTTTCTTGGCTAAAGCCCAGTAAAATAAAAAGGGAATTGTAAGAGATTAAACTTACAATTCCCGTTTAGAATAGATGTTAGCATAATTTTGTGCTAATCTTTGACTTGTAGTTTTTTATTTCGAAAGGAGAAATTACGAATTTAAAATAAACAACAATTTACCACAAGTCAAAGATTAACATAAAATTAAAGTCGATCTGCGATTACTGGCAGACCAACTTGCCTAAAGTGGGGAATGACTTTGACATCACTTCCCACTGGAAGAAAATGAAAACTTTATTTAACCCATTAACTGAGTTAAAGGGTAATGAGCTGTGACCCTCATTACCCTTACGTCACGAAAAGTCTAGAAGAATTCTAGACTAAAGTAGACTAGGCTGTGACACTCTAGTCTACTGTTTTATGTTTAAATTGTGTATACCCAGACTTTGGGATCTGGGCTAAAGAGAGCTAGGCTATGACACTCTAGCCCTCTGTTTTGAAAAGATAAAATAGTAGCCCAAACTGGCTGGGCTAAAGGGTTAGAAGCTTTTGCACTTACTAACCCTACGAGGAAAGTAATTACCTAGTTTAACTAGGTTGCAGTAGTTCTGCCACTGCAATTAATTATGAAAAACTCAATCCTAATTAGATTGAAAAAGGATAACGATTCACGGCTCTCGCTACCCTAGTGATTGATTGTTTTTCTCAATCACTAATTTTTTATAATTGATAACTATTTGATACTAGTTTTACAAATTTGCTTTTATTTAGTAATTTTATGTGAATAACAACTTGTCTTTGTACTATCTTTGCTAAAGCGGTAAAAGAAAATAAGAAGTTATCTTACTTAATTATTGACTTCAGGAACATACTTTTCTATGCCCAATGCAAGATTAATACATCCACATCCCACACCACACAAATACCAAAGTGGTACTGCAATGCTATAGAAAAGTATACAGACAGCAATAGAATTAGTGTATTTAGCAGTAAACATCACTGCAAAAAGTATAAGCAGCACGTAAATACAAACTAAAATTGCAGATATTACTTTTTCATTCTTATCAAAGAATTTTTTCTTTTTTACATACAAATTATCAGTTCCTTTTCTAAGTAAACACATTAATATAGCCGCCACAATAAATACAATCAGGAATGAAATAAAGTAAAATAATGTAGTATGCTTACAATATTCATCACGTATAACAAATTGCACCATAAGCATTTCCCAAATTATTGGAATAACTATGCTAAACATTACTCCTAAGAAAAACTGTAATTTTTTGTTTTCTATCTCATATAAAGCTTTCATAACAGTTTAAACCTTAAAACCTTTCTAATAATTTATCAGTAATTTAATAATAAAATCTTATTTTCTTTTACGTGAAAATATATAACTTACTTTTACTAATAAATTGTTCGCTGGGCTAAAGTAATTAATGCTTTAAATCTCAAGAGGTCCAAATCTGTCATTAATTATTTCAGAAATTTTATTGCATGGTATGTGGTCTAAACTACCATCCTGATTACAAATAAATAAAGGTAACTGCATTGAAATAGCTAACGAAAACACTTCTGGCAGCACTTCATACAATTTATCTCTGAATACAAAAATACCATAGGGTTTTGCTGTAGAACTAAGAACTATTTCATTATATGTAAATGTTTTACTTTTTAATTCATCCAAATCATAAATTGGTTTTAACCCTAAGTTACTCATTTGTATCACCTTTGCTAAAGCGTATACAGGTGCATCTTCTTGTGGTACACAAAAATTAGAACATAATGGTATTCCTTGAAATAATGCACTTAAAATTTCCAAGTAGCTATTTAAAGTTATATTATAAGAATATGTGTCTTCCATGTTCATTCCTAGAATAGTATCTTTGCTAAAGTTATACATAAACCCAAACGATCTATCGTGGAAGGCTTTATCATCTTTATCAGCACTAACCAAATCTTTTGTATTAAACAGACTGGAAGAAATAATATCTTGTGAACTATTTTCATATTTAACTATATTATCGCAAAAACTTATGATGATATTTTGTGGTTGATTTATTTTGAATTTAGGGTGTGACATAGTATACTTATTTAAATTTTTATCACTTAATACATTGTTAACCCACTTACTACTGTATAATGTAAACATCGTATCTGAAATTAAATTAATTAAATCATAAAGTGAAATACCACAATTTAAAAATTGTATGTATAGTTCTTTTATTTGTCTTTGAGATAGTTCATTCTTTAAACTGATTTTCCATACTTCATTGCATATCGGATGTAAGTACTTGGCTAAAGCTCTGAATAACTCTTCTGTGTCTACATTAAAATTATCATTAAAATACATATCCTCATATTTTTGTAAACTTACAATAATTTTATTGATTTCGTTGTCAGCAGTCACACCTTTTAAATTAGGGTTTTTCTTAGTTTCGTTTATATTAATGATTTCGTTTGAGCATTCAATCAAAGTTTTATAATATTGTAGCAAACATCGAAGAATTAATATAATGTCTTTATTATTCGGAATTAAAAAGTCAGCGTCGTTTCCCATCAAAAAGTCAGTGTTGTTTCTAAGTTGGACATTGCTTTTAGAGTTGATTTTAGGATTAATTTTAGAGTTGATCTCGTTAAACCAGGAAAATATTGTTGGTAAAATAGTATCTACATTTATACCGACTATTTTAGTGTTTAACAACTTTTCTAAAGCGTTAACATCTGATGGTATCCATCTTGAATTTTGTATCATTCTTAATAATTTAACATTTACTGTATACAGCATAAAATAAAAAGACCTCCTAGAAATAGTATGCTTTAATACTACCACTAAGAGGTCTCTATTTAAAGTTTTATAGTAAATGTAATCTCCTTTCTTTAAATTTTAATTTATTAATGTTGGCTTGGTTGGGCTGCTCCCAGGTGTTTTGGTAAGACTTGGCTAAATCATCTCGATACATCGCTTCCTGAGCTAAAGTCTAGCTGTTCCCAGTAGGAATAATGTCCTGTGCTAAAGTCGTGCAAGAGTTTAACTAATCTAGGTTTTCTATGGTATAAAGCAATGAAAGAACTACGACCTTTTGTAGTAGCATAGCCCTTGTCTAAAGTGTATTGAATTGTTTTTGTTGTTCTTGGTGCAATCTCTGTAGTTGTTGGACTTTTAAATTCAAAGTAAGTCTTGCCATTAAATACTTCTAAGAGATTACTAAAAGTGACTGGTGTTTCTTTAGAAGTATTTTTGACTGTAATTACAACAATATTGTATTTACCTACTTCCACTGTTTTTGCACCTCTTCTGCCTTTGCTCTTCTTCAATTTGTAGGCAATCTTAACGTCTTTGTATTTTGTAGTTCTTTTAGGAACAACTGTAACAACGCACTTGTAGATTTTCTTTCCAGCTTTAGCCTTTACTACAGTTTTTCCAACAGAGGAAGCAACGACAGATCCTGTTGCGGGATTAACTTGTATAAACTTACTACCTGAGCTAAATCTGACTTTACCTCTGTAGCCTTTGACTTTTAATCTCTTTTTCTGTCCGCATTGGAGAAAAAGTTTAGTGTAGTTAAGGTGTGGGGCTGTTTTGGCCTGTGCAGAGATAACTGGGCTAAAGCTGGATGCAACTGTGTTGGAATTGGTTGCTGGGCTAAAGCTAGTTATCATTGTCAAGGCTGCTATTGTTAATGCTGTCGTCTTTATTAATTTCTTAATTTTCATGCTCATCTCTCCTTTTAATGTGAATTGTATCTATAGTCTACGATTGTAGTCTAGAATTTGTAATCTAGAATTGTAGTCATGATTAAAGTTTAATTATAGTATACGATTAAATTCGTATTCTGTAACTAATCTTAGTTTATTATGTTTTACCTCGTATGCAATCTCTTTTCTTAAATTTGGGTAATAAAATAGCCCAGCTGAAATTGCTGGGCTAAAGTGGTGGTGTTGAGCTAAATAAATAACACTGGGCTAAAGTGGTAGCACTTGGTTAAAGCGGTAGTACTGGGCTAAAGCTACTTCAAATTAGCGTACTCTTCAGCTACGTGCTCTACACATTTCTTTTTCATGAATTCGATAATTTCTGTATCGTCATCACTCTCATAAAACTGAAGTAATAAAATCTTGAATTCCTCCAGATCTGGTATATTAATCTGAAAAATACCAATATCATTTTCTATTAAAATTTTATTTGTCATCAACTGTGCAACACGTTTATTACCATCAATAAACATCTGTGTTCTTGCGATAAAGCAAAAATATTTTAAAGCTTTTAATTCCGGATCTTCAATTTTATTTAATTCATTTATTGCATTTAAAATAATACCCTCTTGAGGCTGTGGTGGTTCCCATGAAGTACCACCGATTCTTACAGGTAATGTACGAATATCTCCGTTTCCATAGAACATCATAGTACCAACAATTCTATTAAACTCTCTTAAGATTGATAAAGAATTTGGATATTCCAAATTATCAAATAAAAATTGCCATGCTCGTTTCATATTCAAGATAAATAAGACTTCTTCTGCTGTTGTTTTTGTTGGAGCATTTCTAATGATAGCTTCTGTTTTTGGAAATGTAGTCCCTAATCCTTCCAGGTTGGCACTCTTCCAAATACTATCTATTATTAATCTTTTAGCCATAGCTATTGCAGTATCTCTCATTTTCGTATTCTCCTTTGATGTACTAAAAAATGTCATTGATTTCAAAATTTTTTCCTTTCTATAATAGCACAAACTATCCAACATGTGAAGTGTTTGTAATTTTCAGATACTCTTCGTAGTCTGGTAGCTTGGCTAAATCGAAGCTAGCAATAGGGTATTTGCAGTAACCACTCTCCATTGTATAACCAGTGTTCTCGGCTAACCCGGATTCAAGCAAGATTTCAAAAATACCTTGCATGTTGTTTGTATCAATACAAGCCCAATGGTTAGGCAGGTCTTCTATGTTTACTGTAACATCACCGTATCTCTCGTGTGTGCCTGCTACAAATGCTACCACTGCCAGATTACCATTGTTAGTATAGGTTGCACGAACTAAATCTAAATCATAAGTCTTTCTCCAATTTGTGTATGTAATTCTATTATCCATGATTATCTCCTTTAAAAGCTATAGTTTGATCTGTTGTCCATCAAATTTAATGCAATTTAAATCAATATCTGATTCAACAATCTCAATATCATTAAATCCATTTTCATTAATTAAATTAAATGCCTTTTTTGCTTTTTCTACTGTAGTACAGTATGCAAAAGTTAAACCTTCTAAGTCATCAACACCAACAATTAACCATAATTTCATACATACATTCCTTTCAAAAAATAATAGCCCAATCGTAATTGACTTGGCTAAACTACTATGTGTATCAAGTAATGAGGCTAGGCTAAAGCTGGCTTCGCCTTTCTCACTGGGCTAAAGCTATCCACTATTTAGCTTTCTGATACCAATCTTCTGGTAAAATAAATTAATAGCCCAATCTAAAATGACTGGTAAAATAAATTAATAGCCCAGTCTAAAATGACTGGGCTAAAGCTCTATTACTTTGTTATCCTAAAAGGTATTTGTATTTTTAATCTCAGTAGAAGCACTGGCTAAAGCAACAGCCTCTTTTGTCATGTTCATAGCTGCTTCTTCTGTTTCATGTGCTGCCATAAAGCCATTGGCATGGACAAATATTGTACCTTTCGGAAATTTAACTTCTTTTTTAACATACTTTTCTGGCATCGGTGCATGATTGGTAAAAGCACCTACATAAGTAGGAACACTCTGAGAATTCCACTGATCAGTTGGGGTTCTGAATACAACCACTTTAATCTTCTTGTCAGGATATGTTGCATTGAAATCGCACACAAGAGCCTGCCAATGCATCAATTTTCCCATATTAAAGATATGTGAACTGTACTGATTTTCATTTTCAGCGTACTTTGATAAAAGTTCTTTCATTCTTTTTCTGTCCGCTATTTCTTCACGAATCATGAAAAGCTGTCGGTCAAAAACTATTTCTGCCATCTCGACTGCCTGAGCAAATCTTTCATCGGAAAGCTTTGAAGACTCTGAAAGACTTGTGTTGAAAAGTCTAATCCATGAGAAAAGATTTTCTCCTAAATCACTCCGTTTCTGCCCGTTATCTGAAGCCTGGACTGAATCAAGAACATAGTCATGTAACATTTTTAATTCTTCGCCCTCATATAATTCGTCAGCAACTTTACCACATGCTGCCATTAGTACTCCATTTTCTTGTGCAGAATTGTCTAAGGAATGATGGTCATACTTACCACCACCGACATCCATGATAATGTCAGCTTGGGCTAAAGTTTCTGGGTTTCTGGAACGAATTATTTCAACCTCTCTGCTAAGTCCAAGTTCTTTTAACTTATTCTTAATCATGGCTACGCACAAAACATCATCTGCATGAAAAACGCCATTGTGTACAGCAAGCTTTAAAACACCATTGCTCTCCGTTAAAATTTCTTTAATTGTTTTCATTGTAAATTCTCCTTTGTTTATTTTAAGAGATTATAATTAATGAAAACGTTAAGCAAGGTTTGTAATAAAGTGACGCAATTAAGATTAGCTTGGATAAAGGTTCTGGACTTCTTATTCATTTTTTTATCTACATTGAAATCCTGTTTTATTGCTTTTGGATAATGCTCCTCTAACATTTCTATACGGATTAAACTACTGGGATAAAGCTGGCTTCGCCTTTCTTACTGGGCTAAAGCTGCTTAGAGCTAGTACATTAAAGTTTATCCCATAGCTTTCCTTCTTTGTAATGTTTTCTACAAAGTGCTACATAGCTTTCATTAGCACCTAACATAATTTGTTCGCCTTCTCGTACAATCTTTCCATTTGAATGTCTGACATTACATTGTGCACGTTTTCCACACCAACAAACCGTTGGTACTTCTTCGATAACATCTGCAATCTCCAGCAGCCTTTTTGAACCAGTGAATAGGTGACTTTTGAAGTCTGTTCTTAAACCGTAGCAAAGAACTGGGATGTTACAGAAATCTACAATGTCAGACAATGCATCTACATCTTTTTCCGAAAGAAACTGTGCTTCGTCGACAATGATTGCATCTACCCTCTTTCCATGGTAAAGGTATTTCTTATCCACTTCATTCTTCTTTTCACAGTGGGTGTACTCTTTACGATCACCTTCTTTGATTCTCCATGTCTTTGAGACTTCTTTTAGAAAATCTACCACGTAGTCTGCTGGAGAAGACAAACCTATTCGAGAGGCTATTTTGTGTTCGCCATCTCTATTGTCTATCCTTGGTTTTAGCAGTACAGCATACTGTCCTCGCTCTTTGTAGTTATGATGAACCATGAGGATGTTAGCAGACTTAGAGCTTCCCATTGCTCCGTATCTAAAATATAACTTTGCCATAGAACTCCTTTCTTCTTGGCTAAAGAGATTGTTTATTTTCTCTTGGCTAAAGCTCTGCTAAAGCGTCAACAAAAGCCCAGCTGAGATTAACTGGGCTAAAGTTAAGACACTTTATTAATCTACTAAAATAAGTTCATTGTTTTTTTAGAACTTACTTCTTTTTCAAATTTTTCTGAGAAATGATTCACTGCGTCTAATGTATATCCAAGTGCAGAAGGATAATCCACACACCCACTATGATTATTATTACACAAATCTTCAGTAAGATTTGTATATAACGCTACTAGGCTAAACCAAGAAATATACTTCTGTTTACTCGGTTCAACAGTAAACTTCAAATCCTCTGCAAAATTTCTAAACAATTTCTCTGCCTGTTGTTTACCATTTTCCCAATCAAAAGGATACTCTTGATTAAACTTGCCACTTGTTGAAAGCTGTAATGATGTGTTAAGGATGAAGTTTTCAAAATGTGTAAATAAAATATGAAGCTTACAATTCTTAGGCAATGAATTAACTAAATCCACCAACTTGGCTAAAGAGTGGTAAGCTTCAGTCGTGTCAATTGTCATAATAACCTGACTGCAATTGTACATATTCATATACTTTATCAGAGGTGTAAAGGTATTATCCCTGTAATCAATATCCTCTGCTAAATCTTCTGTACAAAATAATTTCACACTGTGAACATCACTATCTTTGATTCTAAATTTGTTATTGCCTAAAGGTACATTTTCTACAGATCTAAAAAGTACTTCTTCATTTATTCTAAATGTTAATTCTAGCTTCTCAAATAAAGTAAACCAGTCACTAAAATCTTTGCTGAAATAATCACATAGTAGCATTTTCAGTAATGGTAAATCATAATCTTCAATACCAAAAGCGATTGTTAATTTGTAATAATCATTCTTTGTTTGCTCAAATGAAATACATTCATCTTCAAGATTGTCAATTAAAGTATAAATATATTGATTCACTAGCCTAGACACTAAAGCATAAAAATCATTTTTTAAATCTTTTAATTCATCACAATGTCTAATAAAATAGCTGAATCTTATAGCTAACTGCTCTAAAGTAAAATCATATTCATTAAGTAAACTTTTATAATATGATACCAATTTTGATAATGGAAATTCACATAAGAGAGTTAAAAGATTAGAAAAATCCGCATCACTGATTTCTTTGAATACTTCTGAGGAAAGTAAGCATAACTTACTTTTAAGCTCCTTTTCTAAAATTTGTCTGAAAGAATCGTACCCTCCAGCATTTTCACATGTGTTGATTGTACTGCATAAAATATATTCTAAAGTATCTGAGTAACGAAAGGTATCAATCGTTTTAAATTTAAAACCTATTGATACAAATAAAACATCCTCTGGTATTGCATCGCAATCAGTAGCTGTAATCAATGCTCCTGGTGCATTAGTATTTTCCCTAAGTTGCAAAAGCTTTTGCACATTAGGTGACTTGGCTAAAGCTTCAATTGCAGTGGCTTTTCCACTATCTTTTTTACCTGTCAAAAGTATAGTTTCTTCTGGTGTAATAAAGTCTAAAGTTTGTTTGATTTCAGGTGTTAAGATCTTCATTGTCTAATTTCCTTTCTTTTAAATAAAATAAAAAGAGCCTCTAAATTGAGACTCTTGATTTAACATATTATAAGTGAATTAGCTAACGCGTCGCACTTAGCTAAAGTTATTTAACCCATGTGATCACAACCTAAAATGCAAGCAGGAATTAATTCTGCCACATCTTCGCAATTAGTATATATTCCAGAGCCTTCTGGTGCGTAGAACATATAGTCCGCATCCAGACACTTCTCTAAAACAATACCGGCTTTTACACCTGTAAAAGGTAAAGCGTACTTATATAACTTTTCAGAGTAGTTCTTGGCTAAAGCCATTACGAACTCATCATTCCAATAGGTATCTTCATCCACTTCAGACACTGATAAAGTGTCAATAGAGTTCTTAATATCTTCGCTGTCAAGTACTTCATTTTTATGTATCCTAAACATTGCGTATAAAACAAAGAACGCTGTGATTCTTTCCCACTGCTCTTCACTACAATCTTTTGTAATCTTAAGAATACTTGGAACATCTGGCTTTGTGAATGGTTCGTCGTCGTCTTCAAATAAATAATACTTAATGACTGGTAAGTCATTGTAAATCATTTCTAAAATGTCTTCACTGTACCATCCGAAGACTTCTTCGATTGCATCTAAAGGTTGCTCTCGAATTGGTAAGATTGGTGAGAGATTCAATGCTCTTTCGTAGAAACTAACATTAAAATTTCCATTGTCTTTAAAAATGAAACTACTGCTTGAACTGTTTGTTACAAAATCTGATCTGGTTTTCATTTGTTATTCCTCCATTAAAAATAGCACAACCTTGGCTAAAATGCTCTAGGTTGTGCTATCTAAAATTTATTTTACTCGTATTTAGAAGTAATTCATGTTGCCAATAGAAGTAGGTTTTTTACTGTCATTGTTTTTGTTTAATAACATATTTACCGACTTTAGTAATGCTGATGGGTAACTAATACCATTATTATCCACTACACTTTTTAACTCCTCATTAATCATTAAGTCTAATGCAGCCAGATTCGCTTCAACAGAGAGTACTATATTGTTATCTGGTAAATTATCTTTGAAATCATTTAATAAGGAATTAAGAAAATCATATGCGTCATTATAACAATTTTTCCAATGAACTTTGAACTTCTCTGAAAATTTGTATTCGGAACAATATTTATCAGCAAAGGACAACATTAAGTTATCAACGTTTGTAAATAAAATACACAAATTGATTGGATTAGTAACATAAGAAATAATCTCAGACAATTTAGCTAACTGCTCCTCTGCACATGTTGAATCAATAACAAATAAAACTTTACCTGTTCTAAAGCTCTCATCAATGAAAGGTTTTAATATATAATTTATATAGTCTTCATAATCATTTGACTCTGTTGTAAACTCTGGAAAATCTTCTGTATTAATAAAATTAACACAGTGATAAGAGTTTTCTTGGTTAAAGCCATAACCAGAAAAAAGAGAACCCGTACTTTCAGAATTAAGAAAACTTATACCTCTAAAAATAAGTGTAATATCTGAAACAGGCGTTAATAGAGACATATCCTTGCCCTGAAGTAAAAGCTTGGTGTATCTATGACTGCAATCTTTGGTAGTCAAAGCAACTGTAATCACTACTTCATTAGCATCCTTAATAAGTTTACTGTATCCACCTCTCTCTTTAACAAACGCTAATACCTCATTAATACACTCATTGTATCGTTCTATCATTGCTTCATAAAACTCCACATAAATTCCTTTAAATGGAGAATCATTTTCTTTTATTTCAGAAAGAAGCTCATATTTATTTCTAACACAACTGTCAAGGGTTTTAAACCAAGAATCAAATAATAGCATAGAAATTTTATTCAGAATCTGACACAACTTCATAATAGTACTTTCGTTTGCAAACTTTGTTAAATAATAAAAGGAAGTTTTATCATTTGATGCAATGTACTTTTTAAGAGAATTCTTCATAGTTCCACTATAATCACCATTCTTCAAATAAACTTCATACATATCGTAAAGAATGTAAATTAATGTGTAATCGCTCCTAAAATTCTCTAAACTTTTATAACAAAGTTTAGCATGAACAAATAAATCAAATGCAGAAATATCATCACAATCTGTAACAATTATTTTAGCTTTATTTGCTGCTACATTTTCTCGTAGTCCGAGAAGTTTTGCTACCTCGTTAAACTTAGCCAAAGCCTCCACTGCAGTTGCTTTGCCAACGTTTTTAAAACCTGTTAATGAAATAGTTGGATGGTTTTCCTGAACCATTTCTGTAATTTTGTTGTATAATTTTGGACTAATTGTGCACATATATTATCTCCTTTCGGTTAATTGGTTTATGACTTTTGCTAAAGCCATTTAATAATAGAGTTTATTACTACCAATTATTTTCTGTTTTATTTTGAGCTTGGTCTATTAAAATATTCTTCTCTTTAATTTACATTGTAGCAAAAAGAAATTACTAAAACAAGTGGATTAATGTCCAATTGTTAATTACTGGGCTAGAGTGTCATGCTGGGCTAAAGCTGTCATGCTTTTGCTGATTTAACATCAGGATGTACACTCTCATATCCCTTTATCATCTCTTTTGTTATTTTCCAGAAGACTGCCTGTACTTCTCGCCCTCTTGCTATCCATTCGTTCTGTGTTGGTGTTATGTTGAAAATATCATTCCAACTCTCCTCTTTCACTATCTGTCGTTTTTCCGGAGCTAAAGCATCATACCATTCGTGCTGTAAATCCCACTCCTTCTCATCATGTGAGCTGTCAAGGAAAGAATCATTAAGCACGTAATGCCAAGCATAGAAGTCCGTCAGTAAAACGTCTTTATCGTTAATCTCTAATTCAATGCAGACTAAATTCTTTCTATTGCTGCTAAAGTCTTCCTGTTTGAGGTCTGGCTTCTTGTTCTCCCAGTCTGTTTTATACCATGCCCAAATGGGCAGTTCTAAGCCGTAAGGATGTTCTATCCCACGATTATCCATCTGTTTCACCAACCAGTGGTATGCACGTTTAAAATCCGGATCTGAATAATTTGGATTACAAACGAATTCTCCTTCTTGTTTGATTATCTCTAAAACTTCCAGTGGTTGTATTGTCCATAAACGCAATATACCACTCCTTTCTTTTTTGTTTATCTACTTAATTTATTATCTGTTTTGTTAATTAGAGATTTGTTAAAATATCATGTACAACATTTGATCTAAAGATTGAACGAATTGTAACAATACTTATCATTTCCATAAATACTATTACTATAGAAGCAGATACTAATTTTAAGATTGATAAATTAATAAATGCTGCAATCACTGTAAAGACAACTAAAGTTCCTGCTATTAATAGCCAATAGGAAGTTTTCCAACAAGGCTTTGTCACTTTTCTGTACTCCGAAAGAGTTTCTTGGCTAAAGCCGAAACTACTTACTAATTTTGTTAATACTACAATCTCTGTATTTGGTGTATACTCACCATCTGTAAGTTTTCTATTGTACTCTTCGATTGTACACAGATCTTTTTTCAGTGGTTTTATCAATTCTAAAATTGTGATTAATTTGTTTGTTGCAGGTTTGCTTGATTCCAAAAGTATCTCTACTTTACTTTTGAAAACTTGGCTAAACTCTTCCTTAGAAATACTGTAAAGCACCATCCCACAATCGTAGCTAACCTCTATTGTATTTAAAATATCTAAGATTTCCTCTTTAAGTTCTTTGTTTGTTTTCATTAGGTTATCACCTCCAAGACCCTTGCTTTAAAAGTTCTTTTGCCTGATTCTTTTCAATTATTGCAATGTCTTTCCCACAAGAGTTGCAGACAGTAAACACTTCACTTCCATCATACTCAAGATGGTAAAGGTTACATCCACATCCGCAAGGATTGTTACTATTAAACTTCACACGACTTTTAATGAATGTACCATTAGCACTGTACTGCTTTTTTCTTTCTTTAATCATTATTTAAAGTTCTCCTTTTTACTCATTCATTCTTTGCTTAATTATTCTTTAAATTACTATTTAAAGTCCTCCTCACGGTATTCACAAAGTTCAGAAATTGCATTAATTTTTTCATCTAAATCTTTCTTTTGAACTAATAACTTATCGTACTCTTTGATACTATCAGTATTTCTAAGTCTCTCTAGTGTGTCACGTTTTTTCTTGGCTAAAGTGTTGTAGCCTTCAGAAAAATCAATTGTTTCTGTTACTTCTATTTCAATTGGTTTACCACAATGTGGACAAAAACTAATTGGATAATTGTCGTAAAATGTAAAATCAGTATCATCCACTTCAATGTCCTGCATACAAAATCGTGGTTCATCATTTGGACTACCATTGACAATATCATCGCATGTGAATACAATGCAAGGATTATTTTTGAAACTTTCACAGCACGTTTTATAAGGTTTGTATTTGTAGCTAAACTCTTTTCCAAATTTAATTTTTACTAATTCAACTTTCATAATGTGTACTCCTTTGCTAAAAAAATAAAGAACTTGTCTAAAGCTACCAAGCTCTCTATTTCCATCCCTATCTCTATCTTATCTAAAATACATCCATAGAAATCATTTCTTCATACTCAGGATTATTATGTTTCTTTCCGGCATAAAAAAGACCCAACTCATTTTTGTGAGAACCCCAATAATCCAACACAGTGTTGACTATCGTTGCATTGTAACCAATCTTATGGTTTGATGCGAATCTTTTATAGATATCAGTTATAGCATACACAGGTGTCATACCATAATGCTTAGCCCAATCAACAAATTCTGTATTTTCAATTTTTACTTCTTCACCGTTGTGCTTAAAATCAGTTAGGAGCTCACCTAAAGACTCTTCTACTGGTAATAAATCTCCATTATTATAATCATAGAATACTCCGCCAACATCATAAGCAACTTCATTGTAGTCTTTCCAAACAATGTGACTATAGTTACGATGCCAACATACAGTTCCTCGGTTAAACGCTGCTTGCAGCATAACAGCAAAGTAATAACAATATCCTGACTCAAACTGCTTGTAAATTGCTTCAGCAGATTCTGGTGTTCCTTGTAAATTAACAAAATCAAAAATAAATTTTAAAACCTGTTCATCTGCATTTGCTTCAATGTTTTTAGTTTCCTCTAAGTATTTTTTAAATTCATCTTCTTTATTTTTCATCTTATTCATTTTTTATTCTCCCTTTCACTTAATTCTTTTACTTAATTTTCTCACTTAATCTCTTACTTTCACTAATCGAGTTTAAAATTATACTCAAGTCTCTCTTCTTCATAAAGAGAAAGAGTTTGAATGTAATTTATTTTCTTATTGACTCTTAACAATTCATCATGTAATTCTTCTAGAGATTTCTTTGGATGTTTATTATCATTTGAAGTATTGCCAGATTTACTGGAATTTCTAAATGCTCGTATTCTTTCTAACAACCCTTCTCTTTTCTTTACTAAAGCAGAGAATTTTTCGCTACAGTCAATAACTTCAACTGTTTTAATTTCAATAGGTTTACCACAATGAGGACAGAATTTAATTGGGTAATTGTCTTCCCAATCTACATCATCGTAAGAATTAGTACTTGTTAAACAATACCTTGGTTCATTATCTGGTGTTTCCTCAGTTAAATTGTAATTTGTAAAATCAATACAAGGATTATCTAAAATTTCATCACAACAAGGTTCATACTTTTTAAACTTGTATTTGCAGAAATCTCCGATATTAATCTTTACTAAATCTATTTTCATAATGTGTACTCCTTTACAAAAAATAAAGAGCTTGGCTAAAGTGACCAAGCTCTGTTACTGCTATATGTGGTTATTACTTCTTATTAAAGATTACTATTGTATGCTGCTAATACTTGGCTAAAGTAATAGTAATTATTATTGCGGTTATTATTAGACACTGCAAAAATTACTTGGTTAAAGCTTCGTCCAACTGCCTCATTAATTAAAAGTTCTGCTACTATGTAAGCGTCCTGACGGAACACACCACAGCCCCATGCACCAAGAATTAATGTGTCAACGGAATTATCTTCCGCAACGTCATACATAAATTTAACTCTAGAAGTCAGTGCTTTAATGTTCTCTTCGTAGCTAATACCCTGACGACCAGCACCGTAATAATTAGGTGCAGCACAGGTGATTACATTAGTCACTACTTCCTTGTTGTCTCTTTTGAAAATAATTTCAGGACTATAGAGTGCTCTGTTGGTGTAGAGTGCATGATTTAAGTGCTCTCTGTTCCAATCGTAATAGGTGTGTTCGAACTTTGCTAAAACGGGAAAGAGCGTAGACTCTGAGCACAATGCTTCTTCCTGTGCGAATGAACCTTTTAAATAACCACCTCCTGGATTTTTGTAGGAAGCAAAGTTAAGTATCGCAACCTTACCGGGATTCTCTTTAGACACCTTTAAAAGTGCTGTTACAGTGTCACAGCCTTCCAATTTAATTTTCATTTCAGTATTACACTTTTTTAAAGTATTTACTGGATTTCCATTTGGTCCACCATAAAACAAAGTATACACTTGACTCATGTGAATATCCCATGCTGCAGATTTTTCTAATTTTTCAACATGTTTCTTTGCTAAAGCTACTCTTTCTTGTTTGCTCATGAATAATATCTCCTTCCATTGTCTACAATATTATCATATCTAAGATTTAAATAAAGCCCAGAACTCCGTTGAAAGAGGTCTGGGCTAAAGTGTTCTAAATTTTGTGGTACTGTGCTAAAGCACACCTTATTTCGCTTTTGACTTTCTGGCAATACGTAATTTATCCTCTTCTGGATCGTAATAAAATATTTTATTACAGAATGCATTTCCTGTAGCGAATGTCTTATTAATTTTATCGTAATCTTCGCCTTCTGGTTGTGCCAGCAAGAAACAACTATCCTGGTCAGCAGCAACTACGTAGAATCCGGAACCAATCTTTTTAGCAATTCTTTTAAGTTCGTTATCATAGAACAAAACTGCTACACCATTTGTTCCATTAGTAGTAGTTAAATTATAAACCGGTAAAGCTTTTCCTGATGAACGTAAACCTATCTGCTGAAGCTCTGGAACAAAGAGCTTAGGAGTTGTTTCCTTGGCTTCTAACAGAAGCTGGTCTTTGGTAATCTCCCACTTTGCTAAATCCTCGTTGATAACTAATTTTGCAGAAAGTTCTTTAGAAGTATTTTTCAGTACGTACTGAAAGACCATCATTAAACCATGAACTTTAATGTGTGGTATTTTCTCTGCTAAAGCTTTGTTGCTTTCATAATTAACAAGTGTGTAAAAAACTTTTCCTTTAACATTTTTCATTTTAAAGCTCCTTTGTTCATTTTATATTTTATCTTGTTTACTCTAAATTATAGTACTGAGTTAAAGTCTTGCAGGGTTTCACTTGGTTAAAGTATTTACATTTCGTGGTACTTTGCTAAAGCTCTGTAGTTAGCAGGTCTTCTACCTGTTCGTACAGTGACCAGTACTCCATCCCATAAATCCTTGCACTATTGTCATCCATCTTTCGTTCTTCTTCCTCCTCAGCATCAGCACAAGGTATTGTTATTTCGAGCTTGTCTAAAAGCTCTTCGAAGCAATCTAAAATCCCGCTAACTACTTCCTTTCTTGTATCTTCAGTCATTGCTGTCAACATCACTTTTCCTCCTTTTTAACGTTCTCTCTAAATCAAATAATAAAAAGTAAAAACGTACAGTCAAGATTGGTGACACAATACTACCAACAAGTACTGTCAGAAACATTGATTTGCTAAAGTAGCAAGCCAAAGCAACTAAAATAAAACCAATAGCTAATGCCGTCATTTTACTAACTATTTTTGTGATACTTTTCATTTCCGTTACCTCTCTCATTTGTATTACCTCTCTCGTCTACATCACTTCTTTCATTTGTATTACTTCTTTCATAAAAATCTTGAATCAAATCTCTCTTTAGTCCATCCACTTTACTTAAAGTTTGTAACGTGGTTAAAGAGGTATTAGATTCTGTGATAGCATTTTCTAATTCCACATTATACATATCTCTTAACAGCAATTCCAATAACTCTTTGTAACCAACGATTGTTTCATCTGGCAACCCGGTGATTGTACAATTTTTAGTTATCTCGGCTAAATAGGTTCTTTTGTATCTTTCTACTGTGATACTTCTAAATTCGTAACCACTATTTAACTTCTTTTCTATCTGGTCTAAAATGTTTTGTAATTCAGGATATTGAATTACAGTATTGCCATTTTTACTGATTTTAGCTTGAGCAACATCATCTATAGGGTTAGTACCATTTGAAATAGTTTCACAGTTATTAATTTTATTTGTAGATCCAAGCTCCATGCAAATTACGACTAATGCTAAACCTAATGTTAATACTGCTAAAGAAACTAACTTGAAGTCAAAGTCATGATAATAAAAACAAGCAAATAAAATCGCCAAACCAATTCCCATAAAACCAAATATGAGATATGCTGCAGCTATTTTAGAACCCTCATCGCTTAAAGTTGGTTCATTTGAACTTTCATTCTCATTTTCCATAGTGTTATCCTTGCTGCTTTTCTTGCTGCTCTCATCCCCATTTGTAGCTGGTGTAGTATCTGATGTAGTAGCATGTGTAGTATCTGATGTAATATTTGATAAATATTCAATAACACGCTTCTCTCCACTATAATCACAATTTTCCATAATTTTTCTCCTCGGTCTCTCTTCATTAAATTTCACTAGGCTAAAGCCTTGTTACTTTGTTTACACATGATTTTTATTAAATCTGTTTTGGTGCAAAGCACTTGTCAGATTAGCAATATCACGTGGCATGCTGACTTAATTTTTTGTCACAACAAAACTCCTTTCTCTTCAACTTATTTTAAAATTTTATAAATGTATATCATTCATACTTAGTTTTGAATAGACCTGTAAATTAGTTGACATTTTGAATTGCTATGTTAAACTGAAGTAGGATAATAAAATAAATGAAGGAGAAAATACAATGCCAAGAGGAAAAGCGAAATTAACAAATAGTGAACGTGAAATACTAGAAACTATGTGGGAGTATGGAGAATCCATAACTGCCACTAACTTAGCTAAAGTTTCCACCAGTAAAACATGGAAAACATCATCTGTTCATTTATTAATTAATTCTTTGCTAAACAAGGACTATATAGAAGTTGTTGGGTTTGAAAAAACTACAAAGAACTATGCCAGAAAATTTCAACCAGTGCTGCCAAAAACTGAATTTATATTAACAGAAATTTTAGACTCTTTTAATAACAGTACTGGAGAACTTTTTGATTCTTTGATTGCAATGTCTTCTAAAGAAGAATTGATCTCTGCTAAAGCTAAGATCGAAGAGAGATTAAAATAAAGAACAAAAACTTGTGTAAGAGAGAAGAACTGGGCTAAAGCAGTTAATGTCAGCCCAGTTCTTTTTATCATAACATATTTTATTTTTATATTACTAATATTTTAAATCCCCCACTGCTCTTTTAGTTTGTTTATAAACTTCATTTCTCCCGTAGTTTTATTATTATTAGTATCTGGATGGTACTTGGTTGCCAAAGTTTTGTAGAATTTCTTCAAGTATTGCAATTCTGTTTTGGAATAATTAGCATCTCTGTAAACAATTTTTTCTGTGCTGCGACCTGATCTATGACCTGAGCTAAAGTCTGACTCGGAATGTCTACTCTGAATTCTTGAAAGATATTCTGAATTTGTCACCCTGCCATAAATATCAAAACACACATCATATTCATCTGGGTAGCAATCGTAGTCTTCTAGAAAATTCATTTTATTAGCATGATATGCTTCGAGAATTTGACGATGTTCTTCGTGAACTCGATACTCTTTAGTTTTCTTAAAAGCATTAACTATTTTATTCCAGAAACAATCACATTTTTCTGATAAATCATCTTGTATCTTATATAAATATTCTTTTTGCTCATCATCACTTAAACCATTCAAGCAACCATCTTCTGCTAAAATGGAATCTATCTTAGCGAGCATTTTGACCCATAATATATCATCAAACTCTGGACTTAGCCAATCAATAAAATCATCTTCATAAGATTCTGCTATATCCCAATATGAGATGGTTGCAATCTTATATTGTTTTGTTTTACTTTTACCATTCTCTCTGTATGACTTGCATAGAAAAATAGAATATGTTGATTTAGGATTTCTAATAAAACAGTCATCTGAATACCAATGAGTATTAATAATAAGTCCATTTTCTAATTCTCTTGTACCTGTAAGTAACTCTTTAGCATATCCTTTTGTTTTTAACTTACTTACACTCTCTTTCACATAAATGTACATTATGTAACTCCTGTTATTATTAAATTTATCTTATTGATAAACCTCAGTATAAGGTAAAAGTATTTTAAAGTCAACACCAAGTTGTCTGTGTTAAAACAGATGTTTGGAAAGTAAATATCTGGGGCCCCAAAATCTTATCAGATTAAAGCTGTGCTAAAGAAAATAACTGGGCTAAAGCTGATACTCATAGCCCAGTTTTATATCTTCAATTACAAGTTTTCTATTTCTCTACTTCAATAAATTCAATTTGTAAAATATTTCTCAATGGAAAATATTTTATTGTATAACGCCCTTCATCCATAATTTTTAAACCTAACTCGTCTATTTGCGCTGTATCATAAGAATCATGTTTTATTCTAAAAACGTCTCCTGTAGTACAAATAACTTTAATATCATTTCTTTTTTCACTTTGCTAAACCTCCATATTAAAATTGTAATGAATACCAATCTTATCTGCTGGTTCAACAACCTCTGCTAAAAGATCATGGAACTCATAATCTTCTATATCTTCTTTTTTCTCAATAATTGTTATATTATCAATTCCTCCTATTTTTAAAGAATAAGTTGTTTTTGGTCTCCAAATAGCTATCCCTTCTTCCGCATCTTCAACAATTATTCCGAATAAAAAACCACCAACACCCCAGCTATGAAATTTAATTATATCTCCAATTTTTAATTTAGATTTTTCTTTTAATTTACTTTTCACTATACTAAACCTCCAAATCGTTTGCTTTATTATAGCACATATTACATTCTTAGTTAAACGACTTTAATGTTTCCAATGCTGCTTCGAGTTCAGAGTCCTTTTCTAAATATTTTTCACATTCGATTCCAAATGTTGGTTCTTTAGGGTAATCTCGTGGCTCTGTAATTATTCGTTGAATTTTTCCTTGGCTAAAGTAGCCACAAAAGAAATGAAGAAACTGTTGGAAATGATTGTCCAAATGTGGAGGTAACCAGTTATCACTTCTACAGAGAAAAACAGCATCGTAATCATACTGCTTCAAAATGGATAAGTCTGTTGCGATTTTATCAATACCAGAGTAATCCTTCTCTTCGTATAATTCCTCATAGTTCTTAGGAGCAATCCAAGTTATTTTAGTACCTGGAATTTCTTGTTTAATAAAGTAACACCAGTTACCACAATCTTGTGTATCATTCTTTACATTATCATTGTAGTAATCCGCATGTAAATCCACATTAACTATTTCTAACTTTTCTGCTCCAGAAGTACTAAATTGTTCCTGTATATATCCATAAATGTATTCGTGGCTAAAGCAAGCTAATACTGGAATGTCTTGCTTACAGTTGTTTATGTATACATTTTCTACAAAGTACATTTCATTTGTTTTACAAGTTACGGTCTTTATTAAATCTGCAGATGGCTTGAAGTCATACTTACCTTTCCAGACCTGTTGAGAAAGGCTTGGTTGTAAATCAATACCATCTGGATATTCCATTAAAGCTTTTTCATTAGCATTTTGAAAATAATCAAAATCAATGCTTAGTACTCTAAAAGTTTTATTGTTCATGCTGTTACTCCCTATTGTTATTATTTCTTTACTCTATTATATTGGCTTCTCTAAATTGTATCACACTCCAGACTCTCCATTCAACTAAATCATCGAAACTAATACACCATCTATCTTTGTACTCACTAATTTCGTAATCTATGGCATCTTCGCAATTCTCATAGTCCTCTTGGGAGGTTTTCTGGGCTAAAGTGATACAGTCCTCCTCTGTTCCAATGTTCAAAATACCAATATCAATTCCCTGATAAGCGTGATGCCATATGCATAGAAAATCACCATTGTTCACTTCTATCTCTAAAATACGGTTACTGTAGAAGCTTGATACTCCAACCTTTGGTACAGGATTTTCCCAATCACAGCTATGACATCTAGTACCACTGATACGTTTGTAATTATTATCCATCTCTTTGTATAGATCCATACGAGTGTTTTGCATAATCTCATCTTCCGACAATTCTGCGTTGCCTGATGCTATTACGTTGTCTTTGATATTTTGTAATGCCTGTTTCTTTGCTAAATGGAGATTCCTGTGAAAGCTGAATTCAACATTTTCATAGTTCTCATGATCTATACCACATACTAAATAAATCTTCATTCTTATTCTCCTTTTACGCTGATTATTGTAATTCCATAGTAATAAAAAGAGCCATTAGCTTTTACACTAATGGCTCTTGACTAAAGATCGCTTCGCTCTCGTGATCTAAAGATATCATAGATTCGAATCTGTTGTCTCTTCCATCTAGGATTTAGGTTCCCCCTTTGAGATGCTCTTGGCTAAAAGTCCTTTGGCTTCCATCGGTTCTTTAGATTGTTTGGTATTTCTAAGACAGTTACTAGTATTTTATTACAGAAGATGTATGCGAAATTACCATACAGTCTAATGTTGTTAGCATTTTTATTGTTAAAGTACAGAGATGTAATCCAACGATTAATCTGTCCTTTTGTATCGCTGTGTTTCATTCCTATGTAGAAAGCTTTCTCAGCCATGCGTGTTGCTGCTTTACGACTGAGGCCACATCTCTCATGTAATCTCTCGTAGGCATGTCTTGATACTTCTATTTTATCTTCTGTTTGATCCCCCAGCTGATTTTCCAACTGCTCCATTAACTGCTCTTCTGATGTTCTCTCTTCTGGAATGTATGTAGTGGTTGTTTGGTCTTCTTGGCTAAAGTCTTGATTAAAGTCTTCTTTGTTAATATCTTCTTTGTTAAAGTCTTCTTTACTAGAATTGGAAAATAAATCTAATTTTAATAATTCACTCATTAGCACCCCTTCCTTTCATTTTATTGTTTCTTAATTGTATCTTATTATTGTATCTTAATTGTCTGATGCTGAATCATTAGTAAACTCTGAATCATCGGTAGACTCTGAATCATTAATGGACTCTACTGCTTCTTGCAACCCATTTACACAAAAATCTTGTATGCTATCTTTTTGGATACCATCTATTTGTGTTAATGATTGTAACGTGGCTAAAGCTGCATTGGATTCCAATATGGTACTCTCCAGTTCTGCATCGTACATATCATCCAGTAAAGAATTTAATACTTTAGCGTAACCATCAATAGTGGTTTTTGGTAAATTCTCAGCCTTACAGTTATTAACGATTTCTTTAAAATAAATATTTCTATATCGAGTAATATCAATATTTCTGAATTTGTAACCTTTTTGGATATTTTTCTCTATCTTATCTAAAAGTAATTGTATGTTTACATAGCTTACTGCGTTATAGCTAGCTTCTGCATTTGTAGAAGAGTCCTGGGCTAAATTGGAATCTGCATTCAAATTGTTCTGTGTTGAAGTGGAGTTCTCGGTTAAAGTGGATCTGACATCTGAATCACCATTGGTTAATTCTTTAATAATTCCGGTCGCGGAAAATATACCACAAACTGCTAATCCTAAAAATGGTATGAATTGCAGAGATATAGCATAACCAAAAGCAACAAACACGCAAAGTAATAGAAATAGTATGATAATAAACAATGTCTTAAATATTCTATGTCGAATTTTGTAGAACACATTAGATTCATGTTTATCAGTAGAATAGTCCTTGGCTAAATCGGAACCTACATCCAGATTGTTCTGTGTTGAAGTGGAGTTCTTGGCTAAATATCTTGATTCAGTGCTATCGCCCCTGCCATCAAGAATCTTAGTAGATAAAGCATTGGAACTTTTGGAGTTCTTGGTTAAAGTGGATCTGGCTTCTGAATCACCATTGATTAAATCTTCATTGGGTTCTACCATTGCAGTAATAGCAAAAGCTGCTGATGATAGAATCAGTGAAAGTTGTGGGATGTATGGAGGTATAGCACAGCTTAAAATAGTGAGTACACAAAGTAACAATGATAGATAAATAGCAAATGGTACCTTTGAATTTCTACATCGAATTTTGCGGAACACACTAAACTCAAGTTTATCAGTAGAATCTACATTTAGACTTAACATATCTCTCTGTTCCTCTGTTTTCTCACCATTAATAATCTTTAGCACATCTTTTGGATGTTTAACATCACACTTCTTTAAGAAGTCTAATTTAATATCTTTGACTGTCATGTTGTTTAAATTGTCATACAGAACTATGAGACTATAATAATCCTCTGACGTTTGGCAACTAATACCATTCTCTTTGATAAATTCAAAAATGGTGAACAATGTAGTACTCTCACTGTGTATTACATTGTATTTTAAATCGTCATTCTCTAAATATCTTAAATATTTTGTTAGAATGAATAAGATAGTATACACATTTGTAAGAGTATCTATATAATCCGTAGTAAAGTATTCTATCCTATCTTTAAAGATTTTATGGATTGGAATATCAACCTTTTTCCTAAAAGAGTTTTTAAATGCACTGTTTATATCACTCCTTTTTAAGATTTTATAAATCTTTTTGATAGACTTTTCAATAACATCTTCACAATTATTAGAACCGTATAGATCTCTTATTTCGGCTAAAAGTATTTTTTCTGACATGTTTACTACCTCCTTTGACGTACCGTCACTTTCTTTCAATGTAATGTCATTTTCTATCTTATAATTCGTTCTTCTGGTAATTTAGATTTGTAGTGGTCGTTTTTAGATCTATGTTAGAGATGTGAAAGTACTTTAAAATCTTGGTTAAAGCTGTGGAAGTTACAGACCTGAGCTAAAGCTCGCTTTGCTCTCGTGATCTAAAGATAATCACAAGTTCCTCATCCCTATACCCTCAGAGATCTAAAGATAGTGATTTCGGACTTGTTCCATTTAAAGACCTAGATTCGTAACTGTTCCCTAAAGTCACGTGATCTAAGGACACTGGCGATACTTCCATTTAGGATCTCACTTTGTGAAACTACTTCATGGATGGTCCTGAACTGAAGTTATAGTACATAATAAAAATAGCCATTAGCTTTTATACTAATGGCTATTGATGCTGCAGAATTAATTGTTATTGTAGAATTATTACTGCTGATATTGGATTATGTTGTGATGTGTTAGATTGTGCTGGTGGTATTTGAGGGTGCTGCCCACTTTAATTACATCTCTTGAATTGCTTGGTTAAAGCGCTCCAGTCTTCCATGTACATTAGCTGAGTTGGCAGTTCCCTGTTTACAGAATTGCATGAACTCTTCGTCCTCTTTGTAAGTAGCAAGGAAGTTATCTAACCATTCGAAGTACTTGGTTAAATCTCTCTGCTCCTTCTGCACTTTACATACTCCGAAGATCATTAGACTAAGAAGTGTCTTAGTCACTTTGACTCTTTTTGTGTAGTGTTCGTTAAGCTTGTCTAAAGCTTCTGCAATAGCAATTATATTTTCTTCGTTAATGTTCTCATTGGCATTCGTTATGTATTTGATCTTATCTGTGTTACGTAAGCTATCGAAAGGACATTCTGAGCTAAACTCCATTAGCATTAATACTTCGAGAATGGTGGAGACATCTGTAGAAGTAATAAGTTGTCTCTTGGTTAAAACCTTCTCAAAGAAAGGATTATCCGTAAGTTCTTGGATATCATTGAGTAAATCAACTAACATGATTGGTAAAAGCTTTTGTACAGCATTGAGCGCTATTCCACTATTGATTCTTGTATAGAAATCATTCAACTCTTCTCTAGTGTAGTCACTAATTTCACAAATAGTCAAGGATGCATCATCTAAAGCACTTTTGACCTCATCGTCTAATGCATCGTACTTCTTTCCACCGATTTCGTATTTCTTTCCATCAATTGTTATCTTTCCTAAAGCACCTGATAGCTTAAAGTTCTTAACTCCGTCTTGCTTTATAATGAACTCTTTAAGATTTCCGATACGCTGGTTACCGTCTGCCAGGTATTTAACCTTCTTGCCGTTTTCGTCTTCTTTTACAGTTATGTAAATAATTCCGATAGGATACCCTCTCAGCAGAGAATCTATTATCATTGATTTACCAAAGTTGTTGTACGCACCGGTTGGTCTTTGGATATCGAGATTAAGTGAGATTTTACCTTTCTGTACATCTTTCATTACTGATTCGACTGATCTATTTACTGTTTTGAATTCCATGCTATACCTCCGAACTACTATTTTTACAATAATATTATTTTCTTTTACAATAGCACATTTGAAATTTTTTGTAAATAAAATCAATTCGTCGTAATTCGATTTGAGAGAGGGACTGGGCTAAAGCCTTTCAGGATCTAAAGATAATCTTAATTTGTTCTCCTGGACTAAAGGACAGTCCATATCTTTGTCCCCTTAATGTCACGGGATCTAAAGATATTAGTTGTGATTTCAGACTTGTTCTGGATTAAAGTTTTTTAAGCCATATAGCATCGTAATCTGCATATTTAGTACTTCGTGAAATTAAACTCTTTAGCTCTTTTACAATAAATTTTCTGTGGCGGCCTGTTGGGATTAAATGTGATCTGTTTAATTCTATGTATTCTTCATCATCATCATCATCTTCTTCACCATCCATGTCATCCTCTACATCACTGTAATAATATAGAAGCTCCCATAAACTAAGCTTATCTTTTATTTCTTTTGGAAGTTCCATTTCCTCTGCTATTATTATTTCACTGCCGTTATCTTCCGTTATTAAATAGAATATTTCTTTATAGAATAAAATCCTTCCTGTGAAAAGCTCTTTCCTGTATGAAGGTAATTCCTCTTCTACCAAACGTAAATCGAAGTCTCTTAAAATGTGGCTACTAAAAAGTCTTTGCAAAGGTTGTATTCTTTTTGAGACACCATAGGTACCTTCTGTCCTACTTACATATTGTAATTCCCCATCTACACTTGTTAACTCCTTTTTGGATTCTCCTGGGCTAAAGTTATTATGACCGCTCTCATCAGAAGGTTTTATTGTTAGAAGTGCTTGATTGCAGAATTCTTTATTTGTGATCTTTTTTAAATAATACAACTCTTTGTTCTTCCTTTTCTTTTTGGAGAGTTCAGTAAATTGTAACTGCAGCTGCTCACACTTGGTTAAAGTGAATTCAGAATTCTCATGTAGGGATTCAATCACTTTGTTAAAGCTTCTTAGATATTTGACTATTCCAAACACTGGAGAGTAGTAAAATTGTATTGAACCATCTGTAGGATTTACCATAATGTGATGGTAATAATCAATGTCTACAATACATCCATGGATATTGCCACTCAATCCTAATTGTCGTAGTTCTTTTGACAGATGTGTTTGTACATTTCTAAGTGGTGCAAGCAATCTAAGGTATTTAGAGACTACTAGGCTAAAGTTCTTTACAATCCAATCAATATCAGTCTCTTTGGTAAGTTTTTTGGTCTTGCCGCCATTAGCGATTGAAATACCTCTTGATTGTCCTGAATCGCATATGAGAAAAAATCCATAGTAATCGTCTTGTTTAACTACGTAGAATTTTCTATTACCCTTATTAATAAGATTACTTAGGTATTTACCACTTTTAATAAACTCTCCGGCGTATCGGTAAAACTGTAAGTATGTTTCCGCTGTCGTTTCATGAATACCATCTTCTAACGATTCGTATGGATTTCGACTAATACCAGTTGTTGCTCTCTTAAAGGTTATCTCTTGATTGTAATAACCAATTTGATTGTCAGCGTACACTACACGATCTTTTTTCTTCTCATAGTAATTTCTGTGGTTATGTCCAGTGAAGTAAATTGTTTCTTGGTTAAAGTGGTTAAGACAGGAAAGAGTTGGATAATGGGAGGCACAGATAAAACACTTACCTTCCTGTTTTGCCTGGGCCAAAGCTTTGTGATATCCGTCTTCAAACTTAGTTCCCTCATCTATCTCTTCTTCACGAGTAAAGCCATCATAGCAAAGTGTATTGTTAGCATTGAAGTGTTCGTCATACTTTGCGAAGCCTGTTCCACCATAGAGAATAAAATCAATCCATTTTGGATTACCGTCTAAATATGAGAAGCATTTTAATTCCAGCATTTCGTTTTGGAGAACATGAATACCGTACTTGGTTAAAGAGGTTTTATAGAAATCTACAGCAGATGCGATAGAATCGAAATCGTAGTATTCATGGTTACCAAGAATAAAATAGATATCTCTTAACTTATCTAATTTAAAGTCATTTAAAGTAATTTCTTCAAGGGGTTTATTGCACTCCTTTTCTAATTCTGCTTTGTCTATATTTAACCATCCTATCTTTTGTCCAATAGAAGCTATCTCTTCACCACATTCATTTAATTTTTGATTTAATTCAATGAATTCTATAATGTTCTCAATTTCTCTATCTGTGAGATTAAGTTTTTGAAATGATTTTAATTTTCTAAAATATTTAAAAGCACTCATTAAATCTTCTTCGTATCTGTAACGATTTCTATAGTTTACTAACTTTTGTAAATTGAAACCAATGATAGATTTTTTTACCTCTATTGCTTGTAGTAAGAATTCTTTGTACTTTCTTTGGTGCTGTAATTGTTTCTCTAGAATTCCTGAGTTAAATTGTTCTCTGCAATTAATTAATTTATGTTTGAAATGAGTGAAAGAACTTTTACTACAATAGATGCGTAGGAATTTAAAGAACTCAATTACCATATTGTGATCCGTGGCTAAATCGCCATTAATGATTCTAATACTGTTGAAAGTGATCGACTCGGCTAAAGCTTCTGTAACCTGTCTGAGCATCTGTTTGACATCGTTATTATAGAACTTTAAATGGTGTTGTAAATGTATGTCTGAAATGTAATCTATAGTTATGTCATTGCCTTTACCATAGTATGTTAATGGTGTAGTTAATTCTTCTATCTTTCTCATTAACTCCTGTTGGGACGTGTGTTGAGTATTTTGAATTGCTGTTGTATTATTCATCGTTATTATTCACCTCCGTTGCAAATTATGCAAGTGAATTAGAGCTCTTTGTTATTACCGTCTTCTCTCTGTAAATCACTAATACACTTTTCCATGTAAACTCTTTGAATTGCAATGAATGCACAGAAGACTAAATTGATAGCTAAGAAAATAAACAAAGCTGCTACTGCATTTATGTGTTCGTGAACATTTCTAAAGGTTTGCATACATCCAACAATTCCGAATGTACTGATGCAAACTACCATGCTAAAGAAACCTTTAGACAGTAAAAACATTTTACTGTAGTTTTCCTGTGCTAAAGCTTTTATAGTAACTCTACGTAAAAGTATACTAAGACTGAGCGTAATAATCAATGTTATTGTCCAAAGTAATGTTGTTGGCCAGAGTTCTTGCAGCAATTTGTTTTTGAATAAGAGAATGTAATAAACTAAGTATGGTAAGCTTACTACTGCTATGGTTGTGCTTAAGCGTTGTTTAATTTTATTTTTAACTTTATTTTTGATTGTGATTGAATCTTTCGTCATGATTAATACCTCCTTGGTTTTAAACTTGGCTAAACTGGATTCTCTTTTGTTGTGATTCAGATTGCTCTGTTTAAAGATAGAAATGAGAAAAGCCAAGAGCTCCTGTTACAGAGATCTTGGCTAAAAGTGAATTATATTATTTTTTAAATAAATCTGAATGAGTTCCAGTTTTAAATAAAGTTAAAGTTAAGGTATCCTTATCTTTTAGATAGATAAGTAACCAATTTGGCTGAATATGACACTCCCTATATTCACTTAATTCTCCGGTTAAATAATGGTCCTTATATTTAGGTGGTAAAGGTATATCATTCATAAGAGAATCAACAACTGTTTTAAGTAAGTTCATATCAAGATCACGTTTTTTCGATTTTTTATAACCCTTTTTAAAAGCTTTTGTTAATTTTACTTTATATTTCATTAAAAAGCGTCATCTTTTCAACATTGTTTTTATAAGAAGATTTGACATTTGAATTAGTACTCTCTTCGTCCTCTTTATCATCATCTTCATCATCTTCATCATCTTCAGTTTCCATATCTAAGATAGCTTCTGAAAAAGAATCATAAGCTTTAACATTTGGATCTTGACTAACCTTCTTAGCATCTAACATAGCATCAATAACTTCTGGTTTATATTTTGTAATTTCTGAATTAAATGGTAAACCTTCGCATATAATACATTGTTTTAAAAACAAAGTAACAGCACCGGTCATATCAAGACCGAGAGAAGAAAAAAGTTTTAAAGAAGCATTTTCTAAATTTTCATCTAAATTAAGCTGTAACATTTTGGTAGCCATAAAATCACCCCTTTTTAATATATTATAATTCACTTATATTTACTAGTCAATAACTAGTTCCCTAATTAATTTTAACAGAATTAGGAAAAGCCAAGAGCTCCTGTTACAGAGATCTTGGCTAAAGTTGTTACTGTGCTAAAGCTCTTGCTGAGCTAAAGCCTTTGTAAAGTAATTACTGAGCTAAAGCTCATCATCATTATCGGATTACACTATGCTCCTCGTTCCACTTATCTTTGTCGAAGTTGTTTGGATCTATCTCACCATTTTCGATTGCTTCTTGAAGCATTAGAACACTTCGGACTGTCATGAGAACATGTCCTAAAAGGTTTTGCCCAATCCCATTTACAGTACCCCATGTTCTGTCTCCCCAAGTGTTTCCTTCTTCCAACCATTCTCGTCCTGTTGCAATTAATTTCTGCTTAAGGAATTCATTCTGAGAGAACTTGGCTAAAACGACTTCATACATTACATGTAATTTAATATCTTCCCAATCATCCCGAAGTGTTACCTTATAGCCTTCTCGCTTTGCTTCAACTGGTGTCATTGTTTGGAATCGTTTACGATCTTCCTGGTCTAAGGTCTTGGCTGCTTGGAAGGCAGCTTCTGAGCTAGGATAAATTAAGCCTTCCCACTCTACACTTGTTTCATAGAAATTACTAAGAAATCTGTTAGCACCTCTAAATTTGTTAATCATTACTTCACCATTTTAACCTTTCTTTTTAATAGAATTGTATAGCTTGGCTAAAGTAATTAAGAGGTTCGCACACTACCATTCTTTCTCAGGGTTTACTTTTAACATTTAAATTAGCAGCTATCTTGTGAAGTGTTGCTAATCTGTAATGCTCATTTTTGCAATCAACATTAATCTGTATCATAGTTACTTGGCTAAAGTCAATCCTATCTTTGACAGGTTGACTTAATTTACTGTATGTAATTTCTGTTGTCTTAACTTCTCGATTATCATTTTCTTTCTCATTTTCTCTCCCTGACCAAAAACGTGTGTAGTACCTTTTATCTCTTAGATTACACAACTCAATGCAATCCCTAAAGGACTTTCCCTTGTTCTGTATTTCTTTTTGATTAATAAATTGTGTTGTGTTTTCCATAAACTTATCTATGTAGTACAGATAGAGACTAATAACTCGTTGTTGGCCATCTATGATTACTTGCTGCTCCGCCTTGTTTGTATAGCAATAAATTGGTGGTATTGGAAAACCTCTGAGTAACGAAATCACTAGTTGTTCTGCCTGTTGCTCTGTCCAACGATAAACTTAGCTAAAGTCTGGAATTACGAAATCCCAATTCTCTAATTTAGTAACTAATGTTTTAAAAGAGATGTTATGTACTGAATTTTGTATTCTAATCCCTTCATAGATTTCAATATCTTTAGCTGTGTTAAATGACTCTTTGTAAATATTACCCATACGTACACCTCCTGCCCCTAATCATAACACATAAGAGCATTTAAATAAAACCAAGAACTTTTTTTACAAAGGTCTTGGCTAAAGCTTTGGTAAAATAAAACCAATAATTATCCTCTAGACAAATAAAATCTTTATACATATTGTAACCATCAATAGCAATAGATAAATCACTATAATTTCTAACGGTATTGATGTTAGCTGCAATGTTAGCTGCGGCAACGCCACACTGAAAATAAAACTCTGTATTATGCCTACAATCTTTGATTGCTTTACAAATTTCTTCAATAGTAATATATTTTTCTTCTTTATTCTCTTTTTTAATCAACCCCTCTTCCTTTAATAAACGATAAGTCTCTCTACATGCATCATCAAAAAATAATACTGAATTTTCCATTTTTAATACCTCCATTATAATGATTATTATAATTATTTACTTTTCTAATAGTTAATGCTCTTATCTTAATACAATATATACATGTTTAAATAAAACCCAGAACTCCGTTGAAAGAGAACTGGGTTAAAGTTTGGATTAAGTTTCTAATTTAACCATCATCTTCTATTCCAATAAAATCTAAATACATACTGTAACCATCAATTGCAGCATTTAATTCGTCACACCCTTTGTTTTCATAAAAGTCTGATGCGATGCTAGATGCAGCAATACCGCATTGAAAATAGAATTCTGAACTGTGTTTACAATCTTTGATTGCTTCACGAATTTCTTCAATAGGAATTTCATTAATCTGAATCTTTTTCTTCTTGATTAATCCTTCTTCCATTAATAAACGATAGGTTTCTCTACATACGTCATCAAAAAACAACATTGGATTTCCCATTGCTAACACCTCCTTATTCTTTATTTTTACTATTTTCTATTAATTTCTGTTCCATCAGCGATGACATTCTTCTTTCAGTTTTGAATCTCTGTATGTGAGAGAAGACAGTCATAATTGTAATTGTTATTACTGTAAATACTAATGATTTGAATTCAGTTATACTATGAAAATAATTTTTTGTGCACGCGGCTAAATCTGCAGCAAAGATGAGATTGGCTAAAGTGTACATCTTTTTAATAGAATCTGCCAGAACTTCTTCTTTTATCAGTTTTGTTTTAGATAATAAGTTCTCAAAATCAATCCAATCTTCAAACGTTTTCTCACCGTTTCCCAAAATACTCCAATAGTAAAAGTAATTAAAAGCAAATACTACCAAAAGAACACCTGTTACAATACTGTAGAAAATAAGTGATGATTTGGCTTCAGTTTTATAACCTCCAGCATAAAGGTAAAATAAATATACCCAAAAAGGTAAAGTGGCAATGACTAACGTTACCGCTATACGTCCGGTTGTTTCCTTTAAGATTGCATTCTGATTTGTTTTCTCTAATTCCATTTTAAACTCCTTTTAAACTCCTTTTTAACTCTTTTTAAATTCCTTTTAAACTTTTTTATTATTTCGCATTTCTCATTTATCAAATTTCATCTATTATTAATAAATGCAAAAAGCCCAAACCTTCGGTTCTTGAAGATCTGGGCTAAAGTGAAAACTCAAACCTTCGGTTCTTGAAGATCTGGGCTAAAGCGAAATCAAATGAACATTTAATCTGCAGTTTTGTACATCTATCTTAAATACAAGTTGTGTATTACTGTAGAAATTTGTAAGCGTTTATTAGTTCTCGAAAACGTTATACAGGGTTTCGCTAGTCATGTTTCGTTGTGCTTTGATAAAGATAAGTGCTACTATTACCAGGATTAAAACTGTTACTAATGCACCAATAATCCCGAAGCTTTTAAGAAAAATGTATAAGTTAGCTGAAAGTCCTAATGTAAACATTAAAAACATGTAAAAGTAAACTAAATTGATTACTTCTGTCAATTCAAGCAATACTGTTACTACTTTGAAATTATTACTACTATCAGGTGTATCTATGTCTTTAATAATAGTAACAATTTCATCATCTAATCCATCTATATCTAACCCATCAACACCTGAAAATTTGTCAACTTCTGCTACTTTTTTATCTAAGTCATTCAAAATCTCACTAACCTTGTTTAAAGCTTTTTCATACTGATTTAAGGTTTCAATTAAATTAAAATCAGTAGGATTACTGTAGGTTGAGAGAAATCCTGTGCTAAAGTTCTTATAGATTTTACTATAACTAAATAGTAACATTGCTAAATCCAGAAAAAGCATTCCACTAACGATAAGCACAGAATATATCGGTGTGGTTGCATAACCTCCTCTGAGTAAATAGATAAAATACCAAATAAACGGTAACAATGAAACTATCAATGCTATTGTAATTTGTTCTGTTATCTTTTCTAATACTGTGTTGTTCATGTTAAACCTCCTGTAAAATGAAAACCAAATTCTCTGATTAAATTAGGACTTGGCTAAAGCAGCTACGTTTAATGAAGACTTGGCTAAAGTAATCATTAAATCGCATGCTTTGGTCTTTTAAGAATACTTGGAGCAAGTATTTTATAGCCAACTGAACGGAATTCATTCCAATCACTGCTCTTATCTTTTTTGTAAATAACATAAGGTATCCCTACATACTTCTCAATGAAATCCTCCAATTCATTTTGTGTGCTAAAGTAAATACTATAGTTATTAAAATCTGTAAGATTAAGTTTCCATTCGTATGGACATTCTTTAGTTCGAATACAATGTCCAATCTGTAAACTACAGAAACAATCGATAAACATCTCGACTACTTTGAGGTTTTCTGCTTTTACTTTAGTATTTAAAGTTTTAGAAATTATTTCATCAAGAAGATTTTCTACTTCTAATGAATTGTTTGCTTTTTCTGCAATCCTTCCTTTCACACTTACTGTGAATGAAATCAATAGATTTGTTAACTGCCCGATAGAGTAAACATTTGTGAAACAAATTTCTAGCTCACGAAGTTGTTCTGGGCTAAAGCTATTAATACCTTCGCCTTCTATGTTTTCAAGTATCATACAATACTGTTTAGCATAAAATAAATAATCAAAGAAGTTTACCACTTCTGATTTATCTTTCATTGTGTTTATTAAAATCTCTGCAAATGTCATAATTAATTCTCCTTTTAAGTATTTTTAAGAAAAGCCAAATCCTCCGATTAGAGAAGACTTGGCTAAAGTTTTGTTACATTGTATTTCGATTCTACACCAAGTTTAGCTAATCGATCTTTAATTGGTGTTCTTTTAAAAAATCCAAGCAAATGAATCATCATAAGAATTCCAATAGCAAGTTCACATTCTAAACCAGCTTTTGCATGTAACCCAAAGATACTTACATTAACAAAACTGATTACAAGAATATTTGAAATACCTAAGTAGAACATAGTGTATAGTCCGTCAAGGTTGTTATTTAATTCGTACTTTATAGCTTGACTAAGCATAACCAAGAAAGTTATTGTTACAATAAAAAACGTGGCTAAAGCAATTTGCAATACAGTAAAAACAATCCAATTAAATGTTTGATTTTTACAAGCTACACTTTCACTAAAAATAACTACCATAGTTATCGCTAAGTACTTGGCTAAAGTGAGAATCTTACAGGCTGCAATCTTCACTTTTTGTTTGGTTGCATTTTTAAGTTCTTCTTGTGCAATCTTTCGCATACTACTATTCATTTCTATTTTTTGTACAAGCTTTTCTTCTGATAATTTAAATCCTAAATTTCTTAATCTTTTTTTACTGCTCTTAAACTGAAAAAATCTAAAAATAAGTAAATTAAAAATTATCATATATGCCAAATCATAAAAACTAGAACGATTACTTACAATACTCCCTGAACTAAGAAATACTAATACACCACTCAAACTAAATGCAAAAATCGTAAACATCGCAGTTGCAAATAAAGTACAAAATTTATTAAGATTATCAAAGCATTGGTGCTTCATAGCCTGTAAAATACAAACAAAGCAAGAAACAATCATAGCAATGGCTATTACCATTATCACTTGTAATAAAATGTAATTTAGATTGATTGTCATTTTGCGTGTCAAGATTAAATACTCAAATGAAATAAATAATATTAAAGTCACTACAGCTTTCACCACAAAGAAAAATCCATGTAACTTTATTCTAAGATTTTCTTTGATTTCATTCTTAATTTCTTTTGCTACAAGTTCTTTCTGTAATTCATTCATAGTAAATTCTCCTTTGTTAAAAGCCAAATCCTCCGATTAGATAAGACTTGGCTAAAGCGATTACTCCTCCTCATCTCCACTTTAGTCTGGTTTCTTTCTTAAGCGCTTCCTACACAATTTTTGTGCTACTACTTATTTCCGCTTATCGCATTATTTTCTTTGCCAACATTTACAGATTGTTCTTCAGCAATAGTGAAACCTAAATATCTTAATCTCTCCTTATTAGTTTTAAACTGAAGAAATCTGAAGATAAATAGCCAAAAAGTTAACTGGCAAGCTAATTCAAAATAATTAGACTCAGCTATAGTAACGTTCTCAATATCGGGAAAAATTAATATGTAAATAAAACTAAATGAAAAAATTGTAATAGCTGCGACCGCAAATAAAGTACAAAATTTATCAAGATTATCAAAACATTGATGCTTTATAGCCTGCATAATACAAACAGAGCAAGAAACAATCACAGCAACAGCTATTAACATTACTACTTGTAAAGAGTTGTAATAGTCAGTTGACATTTTGTATGTCAAGATTAAGTATTCGAAGAAAATAAATAGTGACAATGTCACTAATGCCTTTATTACAAAGAAAAATCTATAAAACTTTCTTTTGAGATTTTCTTTGACTTCATTCTTAAGTTCTTTATCTACAAGTTTTTTCTGTAATTCATTCATAATAAATTCTCCTTTATTAAAAGCCAAATCCTCCGATTAGAGAAGACTTGGCTAAAGTGGTTGCTTATCTACTACTCTCTTCTTTAACACTCAATGTTTGCTAATTTTGGAAGGTGTTTTAATGTGAGGTCTCTGTGAATATTAGCAGCAAATACAGCTATGACAACTATAATGCAGGAAATGACCAAAACATTACTATCCTTTGCATTTGGAAACCAGATGTGGCCGAACTGTGCTAAATTGAGTGAGAAGATTAGAGTTGAAATAAAATACATTTTTTTGACTGCACAAGCACAAGCTGAAACGAGTGGAAGTTTAGAGTCTTTGTGAGGGTCTTTAGTGAATTCCATATGAAACTCTTTGGACATATCTTTGGATAATTCATCTAAGCACTTTTCGGTACACTGCGTGACACACTCTTTGATGGATGCATTATCCTGATGTATTGTACACCAAAAAATTAAATAGTAGGAAGCATATTTTGCTATTAACAACAATGTTACTACACTGCAAAGTATAGTAGATGCGATGTAGTCTGTTTTACAACCATCAATGCAAAAACGAATTAAAAATGCAATGAATGGTAGCATTGCTACCACAAAAACAAAAGTTGTTCCTAAAGTTACTGATTTTCTTAATTTTTTATAATCGTTCGTCATTTTAATTCTCCTTTAAAATATTTTTATTAAAAGCCAAATCCTCCGATTAGAGAAGACTTGGCTAAAGCTGACACACTTCTTTACAGAGCGTTATTACTTATTAAGCTTTTTAATCTCATCTGTAGTTTTCTTGTAATTATGATTTAACAAGATTGCACAGATAACTATTAATCCCATTGTAGCGTAAACTAATTTATCGTATTTCAGTATTGTGAAAATCTCTGTACCCAAACAACTACTAATACATACTGCTGCAAATCTAAGCAACATTATTATGCGAGCATAAAGGCACACACTCACTGGAAATACTTTATTTTCATCAAACATTTCATAGAAGTTTGTAAACAACTTAGAAACTATTATTAGTAAAATTCCAACTGCCACCAGTTCTATCGCTACGAGTGATAAAAGTTTTGTATTATGTAGATTTGTGAATAGAAATGGAATCTGCAGCATAAACGGCAAAAGAAAGATCACATTTGCCTTTCTGTTTAAAGATTCTACTGAAGACATGTCCGGCCTGTTACCTTGGCTAAAGGTCTTGTCTTGGCTAAAGTGATCATCTTGGCTAAAGCCATCTGACTCTTTCTCCGACTTTGCTGGAGACTTTTCAACTATTGTTACTCCACATAAAGAATTTAGCATTGTGCCAATTACATCATTTAATGTCACGCCTGTTTCCTCGCTTCCTTTATCTTTTTCATTCTCACTAACATCTTTTGGTAATTTATTATTTTCATTTAACATTATGTTATCCTCCATTTCTCCAACATCATCTTCATCAGGTTCTTCTACCGTTTCGTTTATCGTTTCTATTTCAATATTTAAAAAGTTTAGTATTTTGTTTTTAAATGTTTCTTCGAAATCTTTCATATAATGAAAATGTATAAGTAGGATTACAAATACACCTAATGCAAGAAATGAAGCAACTAAATTTCCTACTTTTATAGCCATGATAAACATAGGAAGATAGCATGCTACAATATGTAATAATAAAGCACTCTCTAAAAATAAATAATATAAATCAATAATATCAGAAAGACTATCTACATCTTTCGCAGTAACATCTCCGGTTAAATGATACATTGTTGTGACTTTTCTTTTAACTAATTTGTAGCAAAGTGTAGAAAGTACCAACAATATTAAAGAAACAATTAAAAAGTTTCTAATAACTTCTTTACTACTATATGACACTACTCCTTTTGTGACTAAAAATAAACAAACAACAAGTAATAAATATCTGAGTAAAATGTTCCTTAAAAAATGTTTTAAAAGGTAAAAATGTATTTTCTTTATATCCATGCCAATTCTCATCTTAACTCTCCTTTTTAAGAAAAGCCAAGTCCTCCGATTAGAGAAGGACTTGGCTAAAGTGGTTGCTAGCTGGCTGTGCTAAATCAAGTCAGACATGAAGACATCTAAATCCCACTGTGTAATGATGCGAGGCTCACCAGACTTTTCTCTAGGCTCCTGAGCTAAAGCCTTCTTGATTCCCTCTTCATCTGCTGTAAAGATTACATCTGCATCTTCCACTCTTTCTACAACCTTTCCCCGAGCTAAAGTGTTTAGAACAGCGACCTGAAACATAGTAGTTCTTTTAAGATTAACCATTGCATACGCTGCTAAGGTCGTTCCGACTAGATTGTTTTCAAGATTATTGGACCTTTCTGTTCCTATCTGTTTTGAAAGGTCTGTCCAAATTACTTTACGCTCTTTGCAGTCGATTACTAATGGTATAGAAATCATACTTGTTGAAGTTAATGAAATCTGATTTTCTACAGTTGTAGGTTCATAGATTTCACCAGAATTCAAATCTTCTCGTTCCATCCAACCAAATGTACAAGGTACTTGGCTAAAGTTTTCGCCAGAATACGAGTACACCTGCGGTACTACGTAGTGAACACCTTCATTTAACATGGCATCCAAATCCACATCAATAAACTCTGAAGCTCCTTTACCGCCAAAATCATCACCATTAGTAATATCACCTGAGTGATAACACCTCAGTGAAGAATTTTCTAATTCAGTGTATGAGACATGTCCGACATAACCCCAATTTTCATTGTAGAAAGCTACAGACAAATCTAAGTCAACTGGATAACACCCAAATTCTGTATTTGTCCACCAAATGAAGAAACGGACGTTTGACTTGGCTAATGTAAATCTACTTCCCCTTGTCATTGATTTGTATGTACTGTTAGCACTTCGTTGTGAGAAAGGAATAATGAAGTTCTTTAGCTCATCATCAATCCACACGTTTCCAAGTGGGGAGCGTTTAGAGTATTGTTTATCCAAAGCGTTTATGATTACGACACGTAATTTTGTGGTGTCACCAATTTCTTGGCTAAAGCTGTCAAGAAGTTGTATTTTAGCTACGTTTCCTTTTGGCATTACTGTGCGTAGATCTTCACAATTTCTGTACTGAAAATGTGCTAACGTTTGCAGAAGTATAGGTGTGCTGACTTTGTCTGCCACTGTGCTAAAGCTTTCAACAATTTCGTCTGAGTAGTCAGGGTAGTCCCGTAACAACTTGTCTAATCGTCTTGCGAATTCTCCAGGGCGTTGTGTAAGTAGCCCTAATAGTGTTTCCATTTCGTCTTTGTTGTGTTTCGGAGACTTAATGAGACCTTCTACTTTGCCTGTCCAAAAGAGAGGTTTTTTCTCTTCTCTAATTGATTTGAAAGTTAATTGTACTTTTTTGAATGCTTGTCCTTTGAATTCTCCAGGGTGAAGTCTTTCTCCAAGTCTAATCCATTGTTCTCTGTATCTCCACATATCTTCCTCAAGGTTAGAACACTGGGCTAAAAGACTCATGATAATTCTACGTTCCTTACGAGAGAAGCTTTTGAATTTAGTATTCTCAGCTAAAGAGATATCGCCATCAGATAGTGAGACTGCAAGTCTAAGTACATCTGTAACTGTCTTGTAGTGTTTAGCTAAGACTTCAGTTTTTCCTTCTTTTACCAGCTTTGCACTAATCCATGCTAGAATTTCTTTAAAAGTGATTTCTTCCGGAATCCAATTCCAACTCTCTTTTACATTCTCTAAACACCACTCCAAGTCTTTGTAGTCTTGCTGGGCTAAAGAAGTTTTACTGCTAAGGAGATTAGTGAAGATCTCTTTTAAATCTTCTAAATCTCCTAGAGTTAATTCCTGTCGTTTAGATAACTCTGCTAAAGGTTCTCTTTCAACCTTCTCGTATTCAGGAAGCCAAGTACCGAAACTAATGTAATGTAAGATAGCGTTAATCCAAAGTTCTGCATCGTCGGCTTCTGCTACCTGCTTCGGAAAATTAGGATACATTACTTTGTATTCTTTATCAGCTCCGATCAAAGCCTTAAGTGCTGGAATTAATTCTTTATACAAATCATCAATTACTGCTACTGGCTGCTTGGCTAAAACTAAAGCAAAATTTTGTTCTAGGCTAAAGCCAAGACTACTGAGATTAAGTTCAAATGTGAAAAGATGTGTTAAAGACTCCACAACGATTTTGTTTAATGGTGTTTTTAAATCAACAGTAACTTTGTGTTTTCTTCTTAATAAAATTTCATTTAGCATAACATACCTCCAAATGTAAAAGTGCCTAGACTCGTTGAAGAATCTAGGCACTGTGCGGAAAACAGAAAAACTAAGACATACCCAATTTTTTAATAGAAGGAAGTTTTTCTATAGCCGCTATTTTTAGTTGTTTGTGGAAAACGGAAAAACTACATTGACACCTTTCTTAATAGAAGGAAGCTTTTCCATAGCCACCATAAATGGAAAGCGAGAAAACTAAAATCATTTTTTGTTTTTTGTAAAGTAGAAGGAAGTTTTCTCATAGCCATTTAATAATTTATTATATTTTTACTCAAATAGTAACATGGTTTTAAAACATCAAGTTCTCTCATAAAATGGCTACAAAAAGAGATCCAATTGATACCAAAACTCTTTGAATTTTATTCTTTAAATCTCTTATCCATTTCTTCTTTGAGTTCTTGCTGTGCTTTTTGTTTCTCAATCTCATGCTGTAATGGATTTGGGTGCTTGGTTAAATAGGTTTCGAGAAATACCATCATAGCTGCAAAAAGTAAAGCCACCACTAAGGCTACTCCTATGACCTTGGATAAAATTCTGTAGATTACTTCCATTCCATAAAACATTGCAACGAAACCACCGACAACTGAAAAAAGTAAAACAACTAGCCAAACTATAACTTTCTTCTTCATTAATAACCTCCTGTAAAATCTAGCAGTCAAGCAAAGAAAAACCAAAGATGATTCCAATAATTATTGACACAAATCCTGGTAAACCGAAAGTTGCTTTGCTAAAGTCTAAACCAATTCCACACAGCAAAGAACCAAACATTGGGAAAATTATTGCACAAACTATCCTATTACACCTTTTCATTTTGTGTTACTCCTCGCCTAACATGTCTGAGATTCTTTTAGAAGTTGACTTGGTTAAAGACTCTCTAGCAACAATTTGTAGTTCACTTTCTTTGATACCATCCATTGTAAGCATTGTATCTAAAGTATCAATTGAAGCTTTTGTTTCTAACTTATTAGCGAAACTCTCACCAGGTTTTCTTAAATCACCTAAAAGTGATTCTAAAACTTCTTTGATTGAATCTTCAGCATCGCCTTTTAATTTTGAAGTTTTGTATAAATTTAAAATTTCTTCTTTGTAAATTTTTTCATAATGATTTCTAGAAATATTTGCAAATGTGTACCCTTTTTCTAACTTTTTATCAATCTTATTAATTAACTGTAAAATCTCGGAATCATTCTTCTTTCTCTTTTTATCTTTCTTTTTCTTTTTCTTATTTTTAGTTTTAACTGGGTCGGACTTGGCTAAAGCTTTTTGTCCGCAGTTAGAACCAATTTCTATTCTAAGTGCATCCATTTCTACTAAGTCCTCCAGGAAATCAATTACTTTATCGACATCTGACCGTTTACCCATTCTATCGATAGTAAAGTAAAAAATAGTTAGTGCCATAGCAGCAATGATTACAAAAAATCCAAACATTTTAATACCTCCTAAATCATAGTTATATATGCCAAGATTACAGCAAGAAAGCAAGCAATCATTAAACCAATGTAACTAATCTTTTCTTGTAAATCTCGTAAAGGTTCTTTTTTCTTTTTACTACTATTACGTAACTCTTCCAGAAGTTTTTTAAGTTCAATTGTATCTACAGCATCTACAACATCTGCAATATCTTTAACATTCTTTTGCTTACCACTCATTCGGAATCTCCTCTTTAATCTCCCCTTTAGTTTCCTTTTTAATTTCCCTTTTTAGCATAATAAAGCTAAACCCGGTCACTAAGCTAAAGCCGACAATTAATGTGGCTATTAAGATAACTACCAAAACATTTAAAAACTCGTTTGATTCCACAAAAGTGTATTGCTTTGCTAAAACGATTACAAGTGTCATTACTGCTAATGCAAAGGCAAGTAACAACTTATCAAAAACATTCTTAAGAAGTGCTTCGTCATTACTGTGTCTGCCTTTGTTCTTTTTAAGTACAAATAATAAAATACAAGTAATGATGGTGCATGCTAAAGCAAAATATAAATAAGCCATAGCTGCAGATTCTATAGATAACAGCAATGGAATTTCATTCATTAAATTTGTAAATACAAATAAACCAAATGGTATTACGACTAATGCAACTAAACTTAAAATTATTTTAATGGTCTTTTTCAAATAAAATACCTCCTTTAAATTAATGCAACATTAATTTTGTTTTGACCTCTATTGTATAACATTTTTTAAAATAAAAAGACCTGGGCTAAAGTTGCTCAGGTCTCTTGAATGTTATTAAGTTGTGTTTGTTTGAATTCTACTTTCGTAAAGCTTTTGTAACAACAAATACAATTCCTTCAATTACGAAGAAAACAAATGTAGTTACTGCCCCTCTTACTGCTGCACTGACAAAAAGTTTTACCAAACCTTCTGTAGTTCCGACATCTTCTGACTTCAATAATTTAGTTAAATTTTTCATTGTATTATCTCCTTTGCTAGAGTTACTATGATTATTATTTGTTGTTATTACTCTATTTAATCATTATCGTCATCAGACCAATCAGTTCTGACAAGAACATCTTCTGCTCTTAAATCTTCTCCAGGAAATTTAATCCACAGGAAATCATTGTAGCTAACACCATGTGTCTTTCTTACAATGTCCAGAGGGACGTACTTGGTTAAACCACACGCAGCAAGGAGTTCTCTAATGTCCGGTCTTCCTGGGTCCCAGCATCGCATCTTTAATACTTCGCTAGCTTGGTAGCGTGAAAGGGTCATGTTAGGAAAGAGTCGTTTCATTGGATTCTTTTCTGTAGACTCTACGTACACCTTTGTTCCTTCAGAATGTACCTTAGCTGTTAATCTGTTCTTCCACCAGACCTCCAATGAGAAGTCTTCTAAATGTGGTGGGGCGTAGTTAGCAGTGGGGGCTTTGTTAGAGTCTTTTGACAACTGTGATGTGTCACTGTTTGCTGTATTATCTTTGCTAAAGAATTTCATTTCTTCCATCCTGCATTAAAACTCCTTTCTGTAGAATTCTGCCTGATACATGAAGACTTCTTTCTCTTTAGAATCTGGTTGCTTACTTAACCAAGCAATGAAAGCATCCCAGTTGACATTAAATCCTTTTCCAAAGTAATCAAACATTTTTCTATGTGAACCTGCAAAAGGTCTTGCTATTACTCTTTTGACATTGTCTTCTATTGGAAAATGCCAGTTAACACTTACGTTTGCTGTGAGAAGCGATTTGCCATTATCAAAGATAGGTGCTTGTCTAAAGTGGTCTCCGATACCTACAAAACCTAAATTGTTTAAATGTCTGTCTTCATTTAAGGTAATTAAATCAAGTGTAAATGTTTTTCTTAAGTAATCTGTAACATCAATGCCGGACAACTCGTAGACAATGTCAATAGTGTATTTGATACGTTCTTCCATGTTAGGTAGCTTGGCTAAAACTTCTGCCATGTTCATACCGAACTCAGAGAAGTACAAGCGATAGAACGTTATGAAGTTCTCACCATTTTGTAGAAAATTCTTACTACGGCAACCGCTTCTACCATTGATGAAACCTTGTTCGTAAAGAACATATTCATCCTTGGCTAAATCGGTAAATGAAAGAAAGTTCGAGATTAAATACTCTACTAATCCTTCATGCCCTTCTCTATCTTCTTTGTACCAGTAGTCATCTTTGAAGTACTTTCGCTGTGTACCTTCACTTGTACCATTTATGTCTACAACATAGCGTTGATCGATGGTCTCACTAAAGCTCTTATCAAAACTCAATTAACATCACCTCACTTGATTTGTCTTACTTGATTTTATCACACTTGGCTAAAGAGTTCTAGTCCTAGAAGGAATGCAACTGCTTAAGCTGTCCTTTGTTCTGCTTTTCTCTTAGCTCCTTTGTTATCTCTTTTCCATTTACACTGATTTCAAAATTAATAGCAGGGAAACATTGTCGAAATACTTTAAACCATGCTAAAGGTGGCGTGGCTAAAGTGGTTAATGTAATGAACACACCGCTCTTCTCCAGTAGTGTTCCTCCAGGAGAAAAGACATCTTTTTTGACATCAACTCCGTAACCTAATACATCAAAAGGTGTTCCCCAATGAAGGTTACGGAAATCTCTTTGACAGAAGTAACCATGGATTTGTTTATTGTGACAGTACAGTTCTGCTTTTCTGTGCAGTCTTTCAAGTCTATCTGAACCAATTCCTTTAGTAATTCCATAATACCATTCTTTTGGATTTTCTGGTACATCTATTCCTAATTCTTTTAGAACATCTATCTGAAAATCACTAAGTGGTTCACTTGAAAGACCATAATCTGTGAAGTACGTGGCTAAAGCCTTTTCAACTAAATTCCCTGGCATAGTGTACAAATAGTTTGGTACTGGGATTAATTTATTAAAGCTAAAGTCTTTGTCTAAGAAATATCGTTTGCAGTCTTCGTTACCATGCTGTGAAAAATAAATCTGTGTTGTTGCTGTTGGTAATGCATTGAAGTCTTCATTTGTCATCATGACGTAATGTTTCATAATCTCCTCCTACTAAATCTCTATTAAAAATCCCTATTAAAAAATCCCCATAGTATTTAACTTAGGTTCATTATCAGTGGTCACTGATGTTGGTTCTTCATGAATCTTTTCTAAAGAACCACAATGTAATTTGTACGTGACAATTACATTACTATCTTCGATAGTTATTATAAAACTTAATGCAGGATACATTTCACTAAGCACAATTAACCATGGTAAGGGTGGCTTGGCTAAAGTGGTTAAGACAACGCCTACGGTATTTTCAGTTGTGTGTAAAATAACTTCTATCACATCAGAAGGTGTTCCCCAAAATCTACCACAGAAACCAACTGCTGTGAATGTTTTAGTGCGTTTGTAGTTTTCATAGTACTGTTGCCCTAACTGATAAAAACGTTTCCAAGTCTCTACATCACAATTTACAGTACACTCTCGAAACCAAACGTTGAAATCTTCTGGTATAGTAATACCTGCGTATTGAAGTATTTCTACAATGATAGGATAATTTTCTGGTATCATTTGTGGGTTATTTCTGCCAAAGTTAGTTAAGTACGTGGCTAAAGCTTTTTCAATTACTGGACCATGTACTATTTGGTAATTCTCAGGAATAGGTATTACCTTATTAAAGCTAAAGTCTTTTGTGAATAAATCTAAGCAATTTGTAGTCTGTTCGGTATTAAACTGCACTGTTGTGTACACTTTTGGTAAATCTGTGATTTCGTTTGGTGTCATTAATTCATAGTTTTGCATTGCTGTATTCTCCTTTCTTAAAGATAAGTTGTGTTGGTGTAGCGCTGTCATTGTTTTGACTCCCTCCGGCGCTGCGCGCCTTCGGTCAAACAACTGGGTCGCTTCGCTCCCAGTTCGCCTGCCAGTCGCTTCGCTCCTTTGATCTAAAGATAGGGCTGAAGCCTATCCTGAGCTAAAGCTCTGACTTGGTTAAAACGACTGACAATGGTAGGTGCCGATCCTTGGCTAAAGCTCCAACTGAGCTAAAGCCTATCGCATCATTATTACACTTAAAAAAGCCTGTACTGTCGCTTAGACTAGTACAGACCACTTTACATTTTCCCATCCTCTAAGGTGTATTTTACTTCACCGTTACGGCTAAGAAGTTCGCAATCAAACGTTCTATCTGGGTAGCGAACACTTAAAGCCGTAAGCACTTTGTTTGGCATTCCATTCACTGTGCTAAAGCTAACTTCGTTCTTACTTACCAATACATTTAAAGCATTGAGAGGTGTTCCCCAATAGCGTTGACACCAACTATGATGTGCAATACAGTCGTGCTTAATACAATTTCCAAAGTATCGCTCTCCTAAATTGGTGAGTCGTGTTGCATTGCCATTGTACTTCGCTAAATGTTTTTCATACCGCTGGTCTAAATCCCTGAAGTCTTTTACTAGTAAATTATCAAAGAAAACTAATTCATTTTCTGTAAGATACTCTGCTAAAGAACCTTTTGGAATGTTAAGACCAGCACGGTCAACTTTTGGAATGTCATTTACCTTTGCAGGTTTGTGCTTGGCTAAAAGGTTTGGATCTCCTTCCGCCTTGTACTTCTCGTTTTCAACAAAGTAAGCATACAATGCCAGTTCAACTATTGGTCCGCATGTCATCAGTAATTCCTGCGGAATTGGAATTAGTGAATTAAAACTAAAAGTACCATTTTTGAACTCGGTTAAACTTCCGATTCCTGGAGATTTTATTTTAACCACAAATCTTTCTGTATTTTTCTTTAAATCATCGTCAGTAAGTCTATCTAATAAATTACTCATTATCATCACCACCCACATTCTCGTTCTTCTTTTTGATTGGTTCTTCCAGAAAATCACAAATTACCTGACAAGCATAATTGCTACACATATCATGCAAGATATCATGTCTCATTTCCTGTATTTTAACAACTCTGACAGCTGCACCTAAACTTCGGTATCTCCATTCAACAACATTGATGCCTTCACTTACTGGGTCTTCTTCTCCGTAAAGAAAAAGAACATCAGGTAATGAGGTTTTCTTTGCTAAAGCACTATACTCATTTTTATTTAAATCAGACATTCCGTTTAGAAATTCTAAGAAAAATTTAGGAGTCATTTTAGTTTGCACATTAGCATCCTGACGATACTTTTCTAAAGCAATCTGACTTTTAAATAGCCAATCAAACTCTGTTAAGGTGTTTGGTATTTTCTTATTATAAGAATTAAATACTAATGATCTTACAAAGTCTGATGGTGCGTCTTGCTTACGTTTACTACATCTTAAATTTACTAATGTACGTGCAATTGAAAGCTGTAAACTCGATGGCATGCCTGTTCCTACGAGAATAATTTTATCTACAGTATTTGGATACTTCATTTGATGACTTCTAACCAAAAAAGAGCCTAATGAAAATCCAAGCATGTAATAAGGTAATTCTCCATATTCTTTTGTTAACTGTTCTTTAAATGTAATTCTATAGCTTTCTAAATTTGCTACTGCACTATTCCATGAAACCATGTGTAATGCAGGAATTCCAGCATATGCAGAAGTACCATGCCCTTCTAAATCATGACCACAGACTACATACCCAAGCTCATTTAGATACTTGGCTAAAGCATCGTACCTTCCTATGTATTCAGTCATTCCATGCACAATTTGAAGTATCCCAACTGGCTTACAATTTGGTTTCCAAATCTTATAATGTATCATTACTAAACCCTCCTATTATCTGTATTTTGTTTCTTCAGATTAATAATTTTTTAACTCCTTTCGAAGTTCTTCTTTTCTTTTTGCTCTATTTGGTTTCTTTTTTGATTTATGTTCTCCATACCCACAGGCATAAGCATTGTAGCGTGGCATCTGGGCTAAAGTGTTTTCAATACTACTACGGTGATAATAAGGTTTCTGATTCACTTTCATAGTCCCTCCTATTTAAATGAAAATAGGGGCATTGCAATGCCCCTTCACTTATTTTCTTCACTGCTTTTTACGAGATTTTAATAAATTTACAATGCTCGTCAGCAGTCCATTAATTGTCATAAAAAGAAGTATAACTTCTACTGAATGTACACGTTCTTCAAGTTTTTCTAATCTAGCTTCCGTAAGTGCATTAAAATTATCTTTCATTTCTGCTACCTCCAACTTATTTAGATATTTTATTAAATGATGTTTGTCCTGTTACTGTATCCCAGTAAACAGCAATTGGTGTACCATTGATTTCAAAAGTGTATGAAATCTTCTCTAAATCACTACCATCAAGTAAAGTACTATCTGTGCTAAAGCTGAGAGTTACTGTTTCTTTAGGATTGATTGTAGTTGTATCACCAAGTGGTGCATGCCAAAGAATTCTCCAATCATCCAGCTTAACATTTAGATTATGCCAGACTTCAATTGGCTCATCACTTTTGTTTGTAATTGTACAAGTTATTTCATTGAACAACCACTTATTACTAACACTTCCAGGTCTTTTACACTGCAAAAATGCTCTACATGTGCATCCACACTCAAATTTAACTTCTGGTAACTGTACGTCAACTATTTTTACAAGAATTGTCCCAAGATTATACCAACTACCATTCTTTTTATACAACAGTTTTACCTTTACGTTACCATCGTAAAATCCAGTTAATTTGCCTGAAACTGAAAGCTTAGCTAAATCTCTTCCGCTCTCAATCTTCCATAGAAAATTAATTCTGTTTCGGAAAGGTATACGCGCAGCTTTACCATTTAAATCAGTAATGTAATCAAAGAGATTAATACTTTTACCTTTTGAAAGGTAAACACTTTTCTTTACCACTAGATTAACTGGTAACTCTTTGTTGCTATCGCTAATCTCAAATTCTAAGATTTCATGAACACTTAAAGCATTATCTGTTCCTTTCACTAATTCTTTCATCGTAACTACCTCTTTCGTTTTGAGATTGTATAATCTATTCAAAACAATTTAATGTTTTGAAATCTACTAATGACTTTCTAAAATTTACTAACAACTTTCTAAATTTTATTAACAACTTTCTAAATTTTATTAACGACTTTTCAAAATAGAATAATGCGAAAATACACTTCTGAATCTTTCCAGGTTATCATCCCCACAATTTGGAATTGCAAAGATGACTTGGCTAAAGCTGCGATGATTACAGAGCACATCTGCAAAAGCTTTAGCAACAGTAGTTGCGTTTTGTCCAAAACTACCACAACCCCAAGCACCAAGAATTAATCTTTTTATTCCATTTTCTTCGGCAATTTTTAATACAAAAGAAATTCTTTCTTTCAATTCTCTAACGTTCTCTGTATTTGTAATACCGTATGTTCTAGCGACTGCCCAATTCTGAATAGAACAGCTAATAACATCAATACGTCGATGTTCTCCATCTTTTTCAAAAATTACATAAGGTGTGTATAATGCGTGCTTTCTGCCCATACCACGATTTACATTTACACAATTCCACTGATAGTAATCCGGGCACTGTCTTAAAACATTGTACAAAAATGAATGTTTACACAGATCTGATTCCTGGTCTAAACCACCAAGAAGAAAAGTACTTCCAGGTCTACTGTATGAAGCAAAGTTTAATACGGCCGCACTTGCTCCACCAAACTTCATTACAGCATCCGAAGCATCTAAATCCTCAATCAAAATTTCCATATCACAGTTCAACCCTTTAACTCCTTCTGGTTCAACACCCTTATAAATACCATTAATCCCTGCTGGTTTAATACCATTATAAATTCCATAAACTTTTGTGCCTGCAATACTAACATCAATCTGTGTTCTATACTTTTCTTCTGTTCTTTCAACGTAATCACTAATAGTCTTGTCAAATAACATTTTTGATTTCTCCTTTTATTACTATATTAAAAATTAAATCTAAAAGTTAGGTTTGCTAAATCCCTTTGCTAAAGCTTTTATCATTGCAGTTCATTAAATTAGTGCCACAACTTAAATTTTTAAAACTTAACCTAGAAATGACAAAACCCCCAGCTTACGCTGAGGGCATTACAAAATACAGACAATCTAAAGGATTGTCAAACCACAACAATTTTAGAATTGTTGGAGGATTAAAGAGTACGTTAGCTTTTAAACTAACGTACCCTATTTTTGAGACACTACCATTCCTAAAGTTACTTCTTTGGAAGGTCTTGGAGCAAAATGCTCCAAAGATTTGTAGCAACATTACTTACTACAAATCACTAATTTATCGTAACGTAAAAACGTAATTTCCAGGGGATGGACTCTACCAACTTTTGAGACAGAATCCGAAAACTTCCTTACTGTGAATCAACTTCACTAACCATTTCCCCTAAAGCTAAATGAAGCTATTACACTTCACCTAGCTACAGATTACCTAAAAGAGTTTCTTTTCTCTTTTTCTTAAATTGTTATATGTAAAACTACATAGATCTTGGTTAAACCGTAACAAACAAAATCAAATGTCATCGTAGAATATTTTGATTCTTTGTCCTGTTAATTCGATCTATAGCTATTACACTGTAATCTATAATAGCAATTAATACTATTAATAAAACAATTCCTCCCACTACTAAAGTCTTCAAATGCCCACCTTCTTCCTACTTTTTGCTTCACGTTTAGCAGCAATGCTGTCAATTGCAAGGCATTCTCCTACAACAATACCTAAACCGAATGTTAAAATCATCATTACAAAAACTGCAATGCAAACTGAATCAGTCATACTATCCCTCTTTTCTTTTTAGTAAAATATATTAAATATAATTTAAATTTAAGTTTTATAAATTCACTTTGCTAAAGCTGATTAGCCCATTCAGTTTTACTTTGCTAAGGCTATTGATACCAATTAACCTAATTTAGTTTTACTCAGCTAAAACCATTGGCATAAATTAACCCATTTAGTTCTACTTTGCTAAAGCTATTGGCACCATTCAGTTTTACTCAGCCCCTCTATTAATTAATGAGCCTTGAACAACTAATCTCTGCCGGCCAAAATTAGTACAAGTAGATAATGTGCAAATTGTTTTATCTTTATCTAATGAATTACCAAACAATCCGTGATATTGATTAATATAATCTTCTTGCGTAAAGTTATCCCCAAACTGTATTGTGTAAATCTTAGAACCAAGATTTACTACGCAAACATTTTTGATTTCATATTTCAACACTTCATCAGTATTACCATTTACCCCTTTTACATGAACAAAGAAGTATTTATGCTTCTGCATGTAGCTCTTTGATTTATATTTCTTTAAGCTACCAAACATTCTGCCACTAGTCATATTATGTCCATAAATAATAGTATTATCATCAGTGAAATCACTGTTATTATGATAATCTATAAACAATGTACCGCTGTATTTATACTTCTTGTCTAAACCACGATGCAAATAAAAACTATTATCATCAGATTGTACAACAGGATACTCTAACACATCTGGAATTTCTAGTATAGCTTTGGTATCTTGGCTAAAGTCCTTCCAATTAATCTTTTTTATTTTAGATTTATCGTTTGAAGTGTTTTTATTTGCTTTCTTGTGTTTTGAATTATCATCTTTAGCCTTATTGTCTGAATCCCCAGTTATCTTTTCAATACCAGAAGAAATTTTCTTATCATCTTTTAATTCATCAAGAAAATACATCTTTAAAATTAGTAATGCTGCAATCACAACAATCACACCAACTATGATAATTCTTTTGTTTACCTTTGTCCTATTTTTAGTATTACTTTTCCTACTATCATCTACATTTAGTGTATATTTTGTTTTCTTTTTATTCTGCATTCTTTAATACTTCACCTTGCCTTGTTTTCAATGTTTTACAAAGATTTACATTTCTTTTCAATGTTTTACATTTCTTTTCAATGTTTTACACTTCTTATCACTTCTTATCAGTACTTTACACTTCTTATCAGTACTTATCAATTCTTTACAAAGATTTACATTTCTTTTCAGAACTTTACACTTATTATCATTTCTTTTCAGAACTTTACACTTATTATCATTTCTTTACAAATCAATTTAAAGATTAAATGTTAAAAGCTAAAGCACTGAAAAGAAATAATAGCTTAAGCACTTAGCTAAAACAAAGAACACTATTTCTTCTTTTTAGCAAAAGAAGGTAATTCCATTCCGTTGTATGAACTATTTTCATCATCGTTTTTTTGGTTCTCACTATTGTATTTAGCATGCAATGCTTTTACGATCTGTCTTAATGTTAATGTGATAACTCCAAGCCCTTTCGCTTCTGTAAAGATAAAATCTTTTTTCTCTGCGTTCTCGATTGTAAAGGCTGGTGGTAAAGAAAAGCCAGACTTGAAAATACACTGACAAAACATCTCTGAAATTATTACAGCTTTTTCTGTGCTAAAGCTTTCTGGTAATTTGAATCCTTTAGGAAATTTACAACCATAAAAAAGTCTTAACATGTTAACTGCATTAGCTGTGCTAAAGCTTTCTGGTAATTTAAAGTTATCTGGTAATACTGCATGCAGAAACATAGAACTAAAATCAGTTCCATTACCAGTTTTAAAGTTTTCAATAATATTAGTCACATTTGGTAATACAGAATCGCAGAACATAGCACTAAAGTTTGTAACACTTTCTGTGCTAAAGTACTTTGGTAATTTGAAGTCTGCAGGGAATTTGAATCCACTGAACATACGTGCCATTGTTTTCGCCTTAACTGTGCTAAAGCTTCTTGGTAGTTTAAAATCACCATCTACAATGCAACTGCTAAACATAGAATCGAAAGACTCTGCCATTTCTGGGCTAAAGCTTTCTGGTAATTCAAAGTCACATTTAAACTTTGTTCTGCAAAACATTTGTTCAAGGTTAATAGCTTTCTTTGCATTGAAAGCATCGGTAAATCTAAAAGGTACTTCTATGGTTGCTCCTGCAAACATAAAACTCATATCGACTACATTTTCTGTGTTAAAGCTTGTTGGAAAGTAAACAGCACTTGTGAATTTTGCATTTTCAAACATGTTAGCCATTGTTACAATATCTGTTGTATCAAAAGCTTTTGTAAAAGAAAATTTATCATTAATTTCTGTATCAGAAAACATCTTGTAACAAGAGCTGGCATTAACTGGTAATTCTAAGGTTCCTTCTGGAATCTTTTTTACATGTAAAAACAAACCTGTTTTCTTGTCAGGAGCATACTGTGCTAAATCGAAAAGAACCCAATTCTTATTTCCTGTTGATTCTTGAAACCATGCAAAAGAACGATATGTATTTTTTCTAAGTGTTTGTGCACACTCTTCTTTTGCTTCCTTTGATGTAAGATCAACAATGTAGCTATATTTCCCTTTGGTGAAAGTAAGTGTATTGTCGTCACCATTCTTGATACCTTCCGGGAAAGTAAGAATAATGGTATTGCTTAAATCCACCTGTTTCTTTGGAACAGTTCGGCTTTCTGGTTTAAACCCTGTTTCGTCTTTACTAAGATCAAAAGGCATTGCATCTAAACCACTTTTTGAATTATTTCTAGCAAAACCACTTTTTGAATTATCTCTAGCAAAACCATTTCTTCTATCTTCTATTTTTCTTTTTCGCTCTTCATTTAATCGTCTTTGGTGTTCACACTGTTTATCGAACTCGCTACGAGTTCTTCCAGATGACTTGTGGTGTTCCGTGATTGTATTTGAACCATCTTTGCTAAATCTATTTCTGAATCTGTCATTGTCAACTTTACTATTAGATTTTTCCTTTTCCCTCTGACGCTGCGCTTTACACTGTGCTTCGAACTCTGCCATTGTACGACCCTTTGCAGTTGGAAATCTAATAACATCACTGTCACCATCTTCATCTTCTAAAGCTGTCATATCCATATTATCAGGTAATTCTAACTCTTCAGCTGCACTGTTTACAGTTCCAGTTTTAGAGAAATTTACTTCTTGTTGAAACAATTCCTGTGCTAAAGAATCTGTATGGCTATCTCCCTTTTCTTCCTCTTCTTCTATTTTCTCACTAGTATTTGCTTCAGCACTAAAGTCAGGCACTCTTTTTTCTTTAGTACTTGTTGCTTTGCTAAAGAGATCCATGGATTTCATTTCCTCATTGTTCTTCTCTTCTGGATTGAATAATTCTTTCATTTTAATATTTCCTCCTTTTACATTTTTTATGTGTTCTTCATAAGATTTCATAAAATCTTTGGCATCCATATAACCACTTCCTTTCCTGCACATCTCTAACAAAAGAAAAAAGGGAACCCATTTAGGATTCCCTTCTTAATCTTGCTAGTAAGTATTTATAAAAAGTACTTACTGATAATTAGTTAAAATACATATTAAATTGTCATAGTCACTTGGCTAAAGCTGGTCAGCAGAACTATAACCTCTGTATTTATCTTTATGTACAACACAACTTTTGACATAAACTTTTTTACCACTCTTATATGTTCTCCAATATCCAGAACGGACATGAGGACATTTTTGTATACCGAAATTATTACCACCACTGCCATTTGAGTTACCGCCGGTACCTGAGTTTACATTGCCATAATTGTGTACTGTAATTGTGCCATCAATTCTAAGTTTTTCAGTTTTATCAGAAAATTTATCTACTTTGTTGAGTTCTGCTGGTGCTGCGTATGTACTGTCTTTATTGTCTTTATTATTATCTTTTACATTGACGCTATCGGAATCGAGCTTTGCTAAGGCTCTTTTAAGATTTACTTCTTCTTTTCTGACTAGGTATTCTTGAACACACATTAATACTGCATACGCCATTTGAATACGACCGTCGCTGCAATCACAAAATCGTTCTACACAACAGTTAGATTTTTTACAATCAAGAGATTTAGCACACCAGTTACCATCTTTCCTACACAAGCAATTAATTGCTGGTGCCAAGGTGTAGCTATTTTCAGAACCCTGATGGGACTTGGCTAAATCCTCTACGATAAATGTAAAAATACCAAAGCATCTATCCCAAAGTGTTAATGTGATTTTATCATGCATGAGTTTTTTACTAACATGGAAGGCAAGACGAGATTCTCTTAACTTACCTTTAACAAAAATTTCAAATGAAACATCTTTAGGCATTAAGCGAACTAATTGTGAAAAGTCAGCAGTGTTCTTGGCTAAAGCTTTGTCACATTTAGCATTTAAATAGGCATTCTCAGAGATTAGAAGTAATTTACTTAAACCCACATTAAATGAACTCTTTATAGTATCTCCTCGTATAATTGTTCCATAAATTATAGTTTGTAGCATATTTAGACATTGGTCTACGAGCAGTATTTTATTATAAGTTGAAACATCATCACTAAGACTTCTTTTGAAAGTATTTTTTATGGCACTTCTCATTTTAGTTTGCCCAGGTCCGTCAGTAAAAAATAAAATAGGATACTTATTAATACATCTATCTATTGCGTGTCTAAGATCTTTGATAGAATCAAAAAGCTTATTAAAGCTAGCGTCATCTTTTTTATTTTTCTTATTACGCTCTTTCTCTGCTAAATCCATTAAATGACGTTTACAGCTAATTAAACAATCTAAATCCTTATCTAGTTGTGTTTTTAATTCTTCTGTTAACTCATTCGTAAATTTGAATACAGATAATTCCTCTTTCTTAATTTTCATTTTTAAACCCCATTTCTAAAGTGATTCCCTTCTTGACTAAAAAGTTTTAGGACTGTTCTGCTAAAATGTAAAAAGGGGATTAAAGAATAATCCTCAATCCCCTTTTTCTTAGTTTAACTAAGTACATTAATACTCTTAGCTAAATGAAAGATAGCCACCTTCATCTTCAAGCGTAGCCATGTCTAATTCAATTTCATCATCATCAAAATTTGGTAATGAAAAGCAATCCATAAACATATCGAATCCGGCTGCATCTTCACTTACATTCCAATCCTCTGAACTATAAATTCCGGACAACTCAGTGCATCCTGAAAACATATTAGTAAAATCAGCTACATTGCTAAAGTCCCAACCTAGCATTTCGACTCCTTCAAGAAGCTCACAGGACTCAAACATTGATTCTACACTTGTTAACTTTTCAGTTACAAAATGTGAAAGATCCAGATACTCAACGTCGCTTTCTGCGAACATGTAAGCCATTGTTGTGACTTTATCTGTGCTAAGGTGCTTTACTATCTCATCTGTAACACCTGTACTTCCTAAGAACATGTAGGACATAGTAACAACATCTGGAGTTACAAAGTTATCAAAAGATACATTATTTAAATCTACATCTTCAAACATTCCATTACATGAAGAGCCATTGACTGGCATTACTGGATCAATTTCGCAATCACTAATGTAATGTAAAATCTTTAATCCACACTTTTCTATTACTTCGAAAGCTCTACTGTCATACATTACCCAATGCTCTTTGCCAGTTGCTTCTTTAAACCATTTGTAAGGAACACCCTCAAAGTCAGATAAAAATACTCTAGCGTCTTCTCTGCCTTCTTCAGTGTTTGGGTTTACTACATAATGTACATTCGGTCCATCAATTACAAAAACTTTTTCTTTACTCATACTAATACATCCTTTCTTCTAAATGATTGTCAATATTTTGTAATAAGTTTTTATAATTGAGCTAAATTACAAAATGGGGTTTAAAAGTTCATTTTTTAGTTTATCGTGGCTAAAGCCAGCGTGATATTTCGCTTGGCTAAAGCCTTTGGTTCACACTTGTCTAACTCCTTTGCTGCACTCTCTTGGTTAAAGCCTCTTAACTCCTTTGCTGTGAAGAATTTTATACGGGCAAATTTCCATATCAAACGTCTTATACCACAGTTCCTTAAAATCCACCCAATTTTCTAATGACTTGCTTGGTATGCAATAACTGTGCTTACATGTATTCCTACTGTCAATGTACTCTTTTGTAGAAACATTACAGTATGTAATAGTTAATTTATCTTTAACCGTGATATATCCGGCGTCTGTTTCTATTAATGTACTACTGTCGTCATATTTAGTATCTATATCTAAATACACTATTGTTCCATTAGAATTAAAAGCAGCAGACGTAAATGTTGGATTAATGTAGCCATAACTTCTTAAAGTAGCCTTAAGTGCATTAGTATCTCCATAGCATATACCAAAATTCTTTTCCAAATTATTGCACAGACGGTATTCAACTCTTTTTAATACCTGCGGCCAATCGCACACAAAAATTGGATAAAAATGAAAAAGTCCATCATGATCTTCAATTAAAATATATTCAGTTTCAATTGAATTCTCATTAAAAGGTAATTCTAAAGACTCGTATGCATCTTTAAAACACTTTTTAATGTATGAACTTAATTTCGTAAAATTAACATATACACTTCTTTTATTTTTCATTTTAATTCTCCATTCTATTCACTAAATAATTTATTTTTCATCTTGTCTTCTTATGACGTTCTCTTATTTCAATCACTAAATAATTAATTTTAATCACTAAGTAATTTTCTTTGCCTAGCTGTAATACTATTTGTAACATAAGTTAAATAACCACCGTTTTTTACTGGTTTTACCATTAATACTTGTGCCATGATTCCTTTTCTATAATTAGGCAAACTACGGCAGTTAGAGAACATATTATAAGAATCTAAAACTTTAGAAGTATTAAATCTTTTGCTTACGACAATCTTTTCTAAAGATACACAACTAGCAAACATACCACGTGTTTTCTTTACGCCGAACATAGCTGCGTTTCTTAAATCAAGCTTGGCTAAAGATCTGCACCCTTTGAACATATCAATAGTATTTAAAGCACTATCTGTTTTAAGCATACTAGTGTCCAAATATTTAAGATTAGGACAAAATGCAAACATAGCTTGCATGTCTACAATACCTTCAGTATTTAACTTTGCTAAATCTATACTAGTTCTGTCTTTGTCAAATGCAAACATAAATGCACATGAACTTGCGTTGATTGGTATTTCTGGAGCTAAAGTGCATTCATCCTTATAACGTAAAAAGCGAGGTCCATTCTTAATCTTACGTACTTCAAACATTTCTGTATCATAGAGCACCCAATGTTTATTTCCTGTTTCTTCTCTAAACCAAGCAAAATTACGATCTCTGCTAGAACTTAATATAATTCTAAGACTTTCCATTTCTTTTGGGTCATGAAGATTATAATTATGATAACGGTTTGAAAAAATATCACAATCAAATAAACAAATATTAAGAAAATAATTTTCATTTTGCATTGGTCTTTTTAAAGCTATTTCTGGTGTTACACTTGTTTGATTGTATTTATTATAATCTGCTAAACTGATATTATTTCTCCAAGAAATTATTGTGCTGCGATGTACTCCTAAAACTTTAGACACTTCTAGAAAACTTTTTACTGCACTTAATGCTACCGCATTTACTTTTACAGCTTTTGAAAATACTTTATTATCAATTGCTTCCTGTTTAAGTTCCGCTTCCTGTTTAAGTTTTGCTTTCATATTAATCTCCTTTTCTTTTTCTTTTAAAATTTATAGAAAGGATTGGTTTACTAAATGGTTTGTATAATAACTTTCTAAAATACGAAAAACCCAATATCCCTTTTACAGAATATTGGGCTAAGTTTTGTTTAGTCTTTACGAAGTTTGCGATGTGTTGGCATTGCGTTGTTATTACATTGTCATTGTGTTGACTCCCTTCGGCGCTTCGCGCCTTCGGTCAAACAGCTAGGTCGCTTCGCTCCCAGCTCGCCTGCGGCTCGCGATGGCTGCTGCTGTCGCTAAAGTTTAACTGGGCTAAAGCTGTTCTACTCATGATCGTCTTCTCCGCATCCCTTTTTATTTGATTAGTATTAAAAAAGAGAAGTCATATCACTAAGACTTCTCTTTCTAATTTCGTTATTAATTTTGTCAATTAAATTAAAAGCACATTCTCACCATCTTCATCTAATCTAAACGTGGCTAAATCTCCTCGTTCACCAAGATAACACTTTAGGTATTCAAACTTTCTTTTATCTCTAACTAAGTTGTAATAAGTTGGAATTTTCCACACTGTGCTAAAGCCCTGTAAAGAGCTGTATCTTCCTGGTAACCAAACGAAACAATTTAATTCCCCAGATTTAAGTTCATCTGCTATTTCTACGATTTTAACTTCATCGATTCTAATGCTATCTTCCCAGCGTCCAAGTGAAGGGTACACTGGTGGATAGTTAAAGACTTCAATTATTTTATTGAAATCTTCTTCATTTTCAGTCGTAACATGTAATGTGTAGTAACGATCAACCAAAAACTCTGTTGTGTAAATTCTAGTAGTGAAACCGATGTAATCATCAAATGCACCTTCTACAATTATTGGCCATCTAGCTTCCATTTCTTCTGTTATTTTGCTAAAGGTGGTTCCACCAATGTAACCTCTATAAAGTCCTTGCTGAGCTGCTCCTAGCTGTTGATTATTACAAACTATGGATAATTTAATTCTATGTGTTGTATTCCATTGACATAAAGTGTGAATCATGCCAATGACAGTTGAGTAAGGAGGTAAAGGATAGGTCGGTAAAATCGAACCATTCCACATAGGTAATTTAAAAGAAGCAGTTTCTTGGAAAAATTTAATTCGAATTGCTTTCATTCATGTATGCCTCCATTATCTTTATTGCATGTACTGGTCCTACTGTATAAATGAATCTATCTATTAACTTAAGAATTCCAGTCAAACCCTGTTGATTATAGATTTGCTGGGCTAAAGTGTTTAATCTTTCATCATCGGAGTCACTGATATCAAAATTATATACAGCATCTGAATTATCAAATTCTTCATAAAATAAATAGTCAATTGACACACCCAAAGCATTACAAAGATTTTTAATCATGTAAATATCGTGGGGCACTCTTTTTCCCTGTTCCCAGCTTTGCAGTGTAGCTAAAGAGACATCTGCTGCCTCTGCAAGTTCTTCTTGGCTAAAGCCACTCAGCTTTCTCAGCTCTTTCAATTTATTAGCAGAAATGTACATAATTACCCTCCAGTGTTATACGTATAAACTGTTCCAATAAGTTCTTATAAATTTATCATCTTCGGAGCACTCTCCTGTCTTTTCGTAAATAGTTACGAATGACACTCTATCTAATTCATCTTCATCACTATTGTATAGAGTATAGTATTGATCATAATGATAATAACCACCATCATCATACTCATCTCTATCTGAGTAACTACCGTCTTCCACATAACCTACAGAGAGTAATAGCTTTCTACCGTTTTCTAATGTTAAATCTTCAAGTTCTTCTTGATTAATTTTTCTATAATTCATCATGCTACCTCCTACTCATGTATGACTTTTTCTTTTATTATAAGTCGTACATGAGTACCAGTCAAGTGGGATTTTTCTGCTGTTCTAAAGCTTGCTGTCTGTTAATGTAAAAAGAGAAGTCCCTTTGACAGAACTTCCCTCTGAGTTTATTATCATTATTTATTATTCTATTGAAAGATTGAAGATTGTGATTTTGTATCTTCGTACCCGCAATCTTTACAAAATCTTATCATATGTTTATATCTACCAATACAAGCATTATACTCTCCAAAATGATGGAATTTCATTGGCAAATCAGAATCACATTTATCCGAAGATGTATGAACGTGTGTACGTTCATTATAATTTAATTCTATTTCATTAGAAACATATGCAGATACAGATACATTATTCTTATTTACCAGATCCCACTTATATTTTGAACCTTTTACTTTAACAGCATATCCCTCTTCAAATACTTTTCCACAATGTGGACAAACAAATTTATAACGTCCAGGCTTTACTTTGATATCTGATAATTTGTACTTATTATCTTGCGTAGTGATCCATGAAAAATCAGAATGTGAACATTTTTCTTGTTCAATAAAAGATCCTACTTTATCAGTGATAGGTGAATAATCAAAAATAGGTGCAGCTGCAGTCAGTGAGAATGCTGTATAGAAAATAAATATAAAACATGATGCTACAGCTATTGGAGTACAATCTATCTTACAATGAAGTATGTATTTCAAAAAAAATGTAATACTCAAACATACAAATATAATAGCAACTGCATTTAATGAAGCTCGGCTAAATCCATCTGCAACAAAATCAGAATATGAATAATTAGGTTCTATACCAACAAGATCTGCATTATGTTTTTCAAAAAGATTGTTGGTTGCGATGATTGTAAAAATACCTGTTATTACAATAAAAAATAATAACCATCCAGATATTTTATAAATAGACACGAAAGTATCTTGTTTTCTTGTATGTAAATTCTTTTCTCTTCTTCCCATAATTAATCTCCTTTCGACTGGGTGTGCTGGGCTAAAGCCTTTCAGGATCTAAAGATAATCTTAATTCGTAATGCTCACTTCGCTCTCGTAATCTAAAGATAGCTGTCGCTAACGTATTCACTTGATATAAAGATACTGCCATAACGTCCCTATTATCGCTTGATCTGAAGATAAAGAATGCTGCTTTGCAGATCAGTGTGTACTGGGCTAAATCACAAGCTTCTCATCTCTATTCGTGATTTCGGACTTGTTCTATTCAAAGCAGTACATTCATTAAAAGTTAAAAAGGAGAATTCCTTTGACAGAATTCCCCTCTGATTTGTTAATTGGTTTTGCTTAATCAATTTTTATTTTATTTAACAGTTAAATAACCACCATAACGGCTATCATATCCCATATCAGCTTGTGTGTTAACAAAAAGGTAATTAGGAAGTCTTTCTGCACCATTGAAAGTGTAGGAATCATTTTTTATTCCCCAGCAAACCGCCCATTTGTCAGAAACTAAGATTTCTTCAAGCTGCTTGCAGTTGTTGAAAGTACCTGCCATTTTCAGAATGTTACCAGTATCAAAACTAGTTAAATCTAATTTGACTAAACTAACACAGCAATTGAACATACCATCCATGTTTATAAGTCGTTCTGTGTTAAAGCTTCGCACATTAAGATATTTCAAAGCATACATTTTATCAAACATACAAGCCATGTTTTCAACATTACGTGTATCAAAGCTACTTAAATCAAGTTCCGTGATATTATAAGAATTACAGAACATAAAACTCATATCCACGATATTGTTGGTGTAGAAATGTGACAAATCTTCATTTCCCCAGCTGGCAAACATAGAGTGACAAGTTGTAGCATTAACTGGAACACGCGGGATACTATTGGGCTTCCTAATATGTAAATACGTATCAGCTCCTCTGACTTCAAAAACATCGGTATCATAAAGTACCCAATGTTTTTTACCATACTCTTCTTTAAACCAAGCAAACTCTTTGCCTGTATCCAATTCGATCTCTTCTCGGCATTTTTCTCGTGATTCTGCTAAAAGAACATTTACTTCGTAGACTTTGTTAAAGAGCGCGTTAAAGTTTGCTTCTGCTAATTCTCTCCTAGAGTAAATATCGCCAAGAGTGAAAGTAAGATTTCCTTTTTCATCCTGAATCGGAGCTAAAGCTAATAACGATTCTAATGCAAGATTTAATAAATCACACATTTTGTATATGCCATTGTGTTTTGGAGCATTAATTCCAAACCGTTCTTTACCTGCGGTTTTAATCTCTAAAAGCTCTCTACAACCCCAGAACATCTGAGAAGTGTTGCTTAAGTTTTCTGTGCTAAAGCCTCTTAAATCTAATTTGTAAAGTTTTCCACAATCTTTAAACATACCTTCCATATCTCTAACATTTGTTGTGTTAAAGCTGCTTAAATCAACCGTACGAAGATTTCTACAGTTCCAGAACATGTGGTGCATGCGCTGTACAAGTTCTGTGCTAAAGCTACTAAGGTCAAGTTCTGTAAGCGAACTACAATTCCAAAACATACAACTCATATCTACAGCTTTTGCTGTGTTAAAGCCAAGAAGATTAAGTTCCTTTAACTTATTACAGCAAAAGAACATACTGGTAAAGCTTTCTACATTACCTGTATCTAACATACTAACGTCAAGTTCAGTACCTCTGTAGTAAGCGAACATATCAGACATTGTTACAATGTTATGTGTGTTAAGCTGACTTAAATCAAGAATGTCTTCGCACTTTTCAAACATCGCTGAGCATGAAGTGGCATTGATAGGAATAGTCGGGTCTAAACCACAGCCGGAATTGTATGTCAAATCATTGTAGATATCGTCATTAAAAGATTTGTGATACATAGCTGCATTATAGAGAACCCAATGCTCTTTTCCTCCTGTTTCTTTACACCATTCATAACTCTTTCCTGAAACTCGAATAAGCTCTCTCCTACACTCTTCTCTGCTTTCTTCAGAATTCACATCTACTACAAACTCAATGTTTTCGTAGCTAAAGGTTAAGATACCCTCGTTGTTCTGAATAGGAGCTTCTGGTAAATTAAAGTTGTTTTTCATTTTTGATTTCCTTTCTTTTGCATTAATTTTTATTTTCTTTGTTATAATATTAATGCATTAATAAATCGGTTATGACCTCTTTAACGAGTAATAAAATTAAAGTATTACTCGGCTAAAGCTACTGAGTTTCTGCTTATTAAAGTCTCTAATTATTAAACTCTCTAATTGTTAAACCTTTTATTATGTTTGTGTACAATAACCTTGCCAATCACTGTACTCTGCATGAGCCAACTCAGTCACATAATCTGCTTTAGTCTTATCAGTGAAATACAATTTATTCCAAAGTGCTGACACAATTTTCTGATTTTCTTCATTTACTACAATCACTTCTGTACTGCTAAGAAAATCTCCTGCATGATAACAACTAGTCCCAATGGGAATTAAATTCATATTATCTCCTCCGAATTTATTCTGTAATATCTTTAACTGTTATCTCAAAAACTTTTTTGGACACTCTATCTTTTACAATAATAGAATTATTGTCTCCGTCTAAAACCTCATAATTTGTGGGTAGAACATTATCTATCATTTCAATTACTTCTTTTTCATTCATTTACAAGACTCCCTCTGTTTGCTGATTATTTAATTAAAGTGTTTTAGCGATTCCTCATCTAAATCGCAAAATACCATTGCACAATCAAAGACCGGATCCAACTTGTGTTTTTTAATCCAATCATGTGCTTCGGTACTTGTTTTGAAACCTTCTTTTACTCTAAAATCTGCATGGTCATCAATCCACTCAACTCTGTACATCTCATTCACTCCTTTTTATTATTGTTTGTTCATTTTGCTAATAAAAGAAGGTAGTGCTTTGAAACACTACCTTCCTGTTGTTGTTTACCTTGCTAAAGCTTGAAATAGTTCACTTTGCTAAAGCCTAAGAGATTTTACTTGGCTAAAGCTATTGTACTAATGTCAGATAGCCACCTGCTTCTACTGGCTTAGCCATATCTCCGCCTAATCGTTCTGAATCGTAGTTTGTTAATTTCTCACATAAATCAAACATACAATCACCTTCACTTATTTCAGACATATCCCATTTATCTGATATAATAATTTTGGAGAGATTATAGCAATAGGCAAACATGTTACAAGCTTCTGCTGCAGATGCTGTGCTAAAGCTTCGTAAATCTAATTCTGTTACCCTGCTACACTCTTTAAAGATATTATTCATATAAATTACATTACTAGTATCTAAGCCTGTTAGTAGTATCTTTGTTAATGAATAACATCCTTCAAATAACTTTTCCATATCTGTCACTTTAGAGGTATTAAAGTTTCTGAGATCTATTTCTTTCAGACTAATACAACCACGAAACATTTCTGCCATATCAACTAAATTAGGCGTGGCTAAAGCTGAAACATCTAAGTTCTCTAAACAACAGCAAGCACTAAACATTCCAAATATAGTTACTACATTTGTTGTGTCAAATAATTCCTTTTCTAATGTAAATGATTTGATTAAACTGCATTGATAAAACATACAATGACAACTGGTTGCATTGATAGGTAATTCCGGTTCTAATCCACTTTCTTCTTTATAATGCAGGTAATCAAATTTCTCTAGTCCCAAAAGATTAGTGTCACATTTATTAGAGATTTCGTACATATCGCTATCATAGATTACCCAATGTCTATTTCCAGTAGTTTCTTTAAACCATCTGAAATTTCTTCCAGTATTTTCTCTAAGCTGCTTAATGCATTCTAAACGAGACTCCTTTGAATTGACGTCTACCTTGTAAGAAATATTTCCTTTGCTAAATCTGAGAATTCCTTTCTCGTCTTGAATTGACATATGCGTTGTATTCATATTAAATTCCTTTCTTTGATTATAAAATAAAAGAGGTAGTGTTTTGAAGCACTTCCCTCCTATTGCTGTTGTCCACTTTGTTAAATCGCCATAAATAATTAAAAAATTATCTCGCATCCACTCCAATCAACTGATATCTTCCTTCGTTGAATCCTTCAATGGTGTATTCAATCATTTCAGAATTTCCAGAAAATACTGTGGCTTCTTCCTGTGAAGTACAATAATCAATTACGCTATATTTCTGTTTTTCAAGAGAATTTCCTTTTGAATTACTTATGTCTATACACTTAGCAATGACATAAGTATCATTAATTCTATCTTTTAAAACAAAATGGTATTTGCCGGCACGTGTAATTAATACCGGATCATTATTTGTCTCTACAACAATTTCTATAGGCTTTTCCGCTACTGAATTGTCATTTATTGTAAGATTTTTTGATGTATTTGTAGTTCCATGATAAATTGTTGAATTTTCATTGGTCTTATTAGATATCATATTAATCTTTGATAACGTCATGAAACTAATGATTAAACTTACAGCAGCAAATAATATAATGCTTCCATAAAACATAATATTATATTTTCTCATAATAAATTTTCCTTTCTTTTGTAATATTATTTTACCAATATGTTAATTTACATTTTAGGTAACCGCCCCCCCCCACGCACCAACAGATTTTCTTTAGATTTCTCCTTTACTAAAGCTATTGTAATAATGTCAGGTAACCACCCTCTTCTACTGGTTTCGCCATATCTCCGCCTAATCGTTCTGAATCGTAGTTAGGTAATTCATTACACATATAAAAGGTATCTACTGATTCATTGTAATCAATGTAATCCCATTTATCACTAATGAGAATCTTGGCTAAATCACTACACTCGAAGAACATGAAATTAATAGAAATTAAATTCTCTGGGTTAAAGCCTATCAAGTCAATCTCCCGTAAATGAGAGCATTTGGAAAACATACTATCTGCTGTTTCTGGGCTAAAGATGGAATGGTTCGGCATTTTAACAATTCGTAATTCCCTACACCCATAAAACATGTAGTGTACATTTTGAACGTTAGACAAATCGAAACTACTAAGATTAATCTCCATAAGATTGTGGCATCTGCTAAACATACCTGCCATTGAGATTACTTTAGAGGTATTGAAGTTCTTTACATTAAGGTACTCCATTTCTGTACAATCACTAAACATACCGGTCATATCGACTACATTGGAGGTGTTAAGTTTGTTTAGGTCTATACTTCTACACTTGTAAAAACCATTGAACATGTATGCCATGTCAACTATGTTTTCTGTGTTAAAGTTGGAGAAGTCAAGAACCTCAGCCGCAAAATGACGACCATGAAGTGCAAACATACATCTGCAGCTACTTGCGTTAATTGGAATTTCTGGTCTAAAATCTTTGCCGATGTATTGCAGTACAACATTGTGATGCGTAATGAAACTACCGCATCGTACATTGTACATCTCAGAGTCATATAAAACCCAATTCTTTTTACCAGTACTCTCCTTGAACCATTTGAATTTTTTTCCAGTGTTATGATTAATCCTGGTCTGACAATCTTCACGTGATTTTTTAGAATTAAGGTCTACTATGTAAATGTGATCATTATAGGTAAAAGTAAAAAATTTCTCTTCCATTGTTATCTCCTTTCATTTTGTATGTTATATGTGGAGAGCTTTGCTAAAGCGGTTTGTACTTGGCTAAAGCAGAGATAACACTAAAATGTAAAAGAGGGAAGCTCCTATTACAGAACTTCCCTCTGGGTTGTTTATCATTATTTTATTTTGATTTTATAAGAATCATTTCTACAGAAAGAAAATTTATCTTTCGGAGCACGACTCCAAAGTAATTTACTATTGAATTTATGTTTAATGAGTTTTTTACCAAGTGTATTGTCTGTTGTCACATTATCTTTAAAATCTTTTAGAGTGTGATACTTGGCTAAATCCCAAACATGTTTAACATCACAACAATAAACAAGTTCGTCTTCAATATTTCTGACCTGTGGAACTACTATTATTTTATCTTGGCTAAAATGGTTTTGTAGAAATCTTAAATTCTCTTGCAGAATTGTAGAATTATTTGTATCAGTATCAAACACTAATACAAATGAGTATATTTACTATGAGCAGCCAAGTATGAAGTTTTTAATCTATCTTGTATTACATTGAAAACCTCCAGCTTACCTGGTATGAGTATATGAAACTCCTTAATAAATATTTCTAATATTTTCTTTTCTATTTGCCCTTCGCAGAGATAAATATAATGTTCAGTAGTTCTCATAACTTTCCTCTGACTTGCTTATTACTTACTTAAATCTGTTATTAGATTAGTTTCTGGTACTGAGCTAAAGTAGTCATTTGTGACTGCATCATAGATTGATACATCACAAAATGGTTTACTATAACTATCTAAAACTTCTTCTGCACTGGAAATGCTAATACTATAGCAAAAATCACATAATTCTTTTTTGAGAAAATAAAAAGAATGTTTTGGTAATCTCAAGCTTAGTAATTCTTTATTGTGCGTTGTAAAGAATAACTGAGATCCCTCAGCTAAGTTGGAAATCATTGCTATTAAAATAGAAATTTCTATATCACTATCTATGCAAGAGAACTTTTCATCACAATAGTAAAATCCGTAATAATTATTAATTATTTCTGATAGAATTAAAGAAATTGTAATTCCCTCTTTGGTTCCGGTAGATAACAAGTAGCCTACCTTAGAATTCTCGTCTTTTAATATTAATTTCCTATTATAAAAATTAATACAGATATTTCCATCACTGTCTTTGACTGAAACAATGGAAGGATCTAAAGTTTTCATTACTTTGTTTAAAACATCTATAAATAATTCTCTGTTTTTACAAATATCACTTTTGTAGATATTATTGAATTCTTTTGGGAGTACCATCCAATGTAATTGAGAGAGCTGGGCTAAAGCAGCTTCAACATCACTGGTGTACTCTGTTTGCATCTGATTTAATCTGTCCACACAAGTATAATAGCTATCATCTTTATTAATTAAAGTCTCCAGTACTCTTAATTCTATTTTTGATTTAGTGTGAGATATTTTTACTTCTAATCTCTGTAGCTTATATTTTTCTACTATTAAATCCATTGAAAGGTATGCATCCTTGCTTTTATTACCTATAACGGATTTTAAATAAGTTACATCTCTTTTACTGATAAAAGTAAAAATACTTCCTAATAAAACACCAAATGTAGTTTTACCTGAAGAGTTTGAACCATTTATTATAGCGACCTTTTTATAGCAAAAGTTTGGTCTGTCTTTAAATGTCTCCGGAGTTATCAAAGAGTTTTCATCTTCTTTGCTAAATGCCAGATTCATATGAAAATTATTGAAAGCTAAAAAATTATTAACTTTTATATCCATAATTATCATTATTGGTTTACCTCCACTAAATGGTGTTTTATTGGATTTGTTATTATGTTCTAAGAATGCTTCGCTGGATTTGTCATTACATCCAAATGACGTCATTCTTCTCATCTCTTACCTCCTATTATATATTTTAAAATCTGATTAGTCAATGAGAGACATTGCTAGTCTTTTGGCTTCTTTTTGAGTTATTTGGAACTCTTTGAGTGTTCTGGACTAAAGCTCGCTTCGCTCTCGTGATCTAAAGATAGTGATTTCGTAATGCTCGCTTCGCTCTCGTGATCTAAAGATAGCAGTTGCTAACGTATTCACTTGATCTAAAGATAAAGAATACTGCTTTACAGAGCAGTTCGTACTGTGCTAAGTACTTAATACCCAGAAAAGTAAAAAGGGAAGCTCCTATTATAGAACTTCCATTGGTTAATGTGATTATGCTATTGCTGAAGCACTGTTACTTGGCTAAAGCAATCAGACTCTACTACTTCAGCAAAAACAGATAACCAGTTGGTTTCTTTTTACTATTAAGAATCTTGTATAAAGTTGTATCTCCATTTGGATTGATTGGTGATGCCATTTCAGCATCAACTTGTTCTGTGTTATATCTTGGTAATGAAGTACACCAATCAAATACACCCATACCACCTACTTTTTCCTGTAATTTCCATTTAGGTGATACGTAGATACGCTGAAGGCTATTGCAGTCATAAAACATACGATATAACGATTCTAAAGAAGCGGTATCAAATGAAGTTAAATCTAAGAACTCTAATGAATCACATTCAAAAAACATACATTCCATGTTTACAACATTTTCTGTGCTAAAGCTGCTCACATCCAATAAAAATAAATTAGAGCAATCTTCAAACATATGCCTCATATTTTCTACTGATTCTGTGTTAAAGTTAGATAAATCAAGTTTTACAAGATTACTGCAGGTTGAAAACATTCCTTCCATTGTGGTGATTCCTGTTGTATCAAAATGTGATAAATCAAGGTATTTGCCTTGGTAATTATAAAACATATGGAAACAACTACTGCAATTCAATGGAATGATTACCTTATTTCCTGCCGTATTATTCTCTTTGTAATGCAAATATTTAAAAATCCCAAGCTTTCCCGCATAAAAATAGTCTGTATCACAAAGCACCCACTGTTTATTTCCTGTTTCTTCTTTGAACCAATCAAAAGTATGTCCAAATCCTAAATTATTGAGAGTTTCTTTACAGTTTTCTCTTGATTCTTCGGATTCCGTGTCTACAGCGTATCTTTGACCATTGTAAAGAAAAACTAACTTAGTATCTTTCTTTTTGAGAAGTACTGGGCTAAAGAAAGATAACCTAGTCTTCTCCTCAAGGTTATCATAGTTAACTTTAACTGTGCCGTCTTCATTGTTAATGAATGCTGGTTTAATCAATTCGTTGTCAGTATTACTTTTAAATGAATTCATTTTGTCCATAATTAATCTCCTTTCTTGTCTAAATATCTTAATTCGTAGCTGCCGCTACTGCCATAACGCTTCTATGGTCGCTTAATATAAAGATAAAGAATACTGCTTTGCAGAGCAGTTTGTGCTGGGCTAAAACCTTAGAATACTATGAAAAGTAAAAAGGGAATTTCGTAATTGGGATTCCCGGTGCTAAGGACACTATCTGTTTTACTACTGTTAAACAGTCACTAGCTATTTTACTACTGTTAAGCAACCACCTTCTTCTATTGGCTTAAATAACTCAATTACTGTTTTATTTGTACTAAAGTTCGGCAATGAGTGACATAAAGTAAACGTATTAGCATCATTGTAAGCGGTTATACTTTTTAAGAAACCTTTATTCACTTTAAGTTCGCTTAGTAAAGTACATGCATAAAATGTACCAAAAGCATCTATTTCATGAGTAGTATTCAGTTTCCAGTTTGATAAATCTAATTTCTTTAAAGAGATGCACATCTCAAACATATAGTAAAGTTTTTGAACTTTATTTAGACTCCAATTAGATATTACAAGATTTGATAAAGAAATACATCCTTTAAACATATATGCTAAAGCTTTCACATTTTCCATATTAAAGTTAGATAAATCTAAAGATACCAAGTACCTACTTTCTTCAAACATAGAGCACATATCTTCAATGTTACAAGTATTGAATTTGGAAAAATCAATTGAAGTTACAGCACCGTGAAATTTAGCAAACATTCTATAACAGCTGGTTGCATTGATTGGCGTAACAGGGACAACCTTAAGATCTCCATCATAGCGATAAGCAAGAAAATCATATTCATTTTCTTCTGGGTCGTATTCTTCATCATTTTCACAAAATTCATCCATTGCAGGATAATACATTAATGTATTGTATAAAACCCAATGATATTGTCCACCATTTTCTCTAATCCAATCATACTTGGCAAAAGAGTTAGCATTTACCTCTTCTTTAACTCTTTCCCTCTCTTCTTCTGAGTTGACATTTAAGGAGTATGTCTTGCCTTTCAATGTAAAGGTGAGATTACCTTCTTCGTCTTGGATTGGTGCCTCTGGTAATGTTGCAATTGTTTTTGATTCATTGAATAAATTCATTTTGTCCATAACTAATCTCCTTTTTGTTTTCTAATTTATAGTGAGAAGGCTTGTCTAAAGTGGTTTAGCTAAATCTTATCTTGAAGGTAAAAAAAGAAGTCACTTTGGCATGATGTGCTGGACTAAAGCTCGATTCGCTCTCGTGATCTGAAGAAACTGATTGTGATTTCGGACTTGTTCTATTCAGAGTGGTCTGTACTGGGCTAAAGCCTTAGAAAATAAAAAGGGAACTCTCAGAGTCTATCTCTGAGAATTCCCTGGGTTAAAGAGATACATTAGGTGCCAGTATATTATTTATAGCTAAACTATTTCTATCTTAACATCATAAGATAAATGCATTTTATATGATTTTTGGAAATGCTTATTAACTTTTAGCAGCTTTAGAGAATTGCATCCATGGAACAAATTTTGTATTGAAACTTCATGAATTTCTGGAAAATACCCATATAAAGCATTAGGATCTCTCTCGCTCTCAGCAGATCTATAAGGTTTAACTAAATAACTTGTATAAAAACCACGAATATCGAGAACAGTGAGTCTTTTACAATTCATAAAAGCACTATTTAACATTCTGACTTTAGATGTGTTGAAGTTACTAAGGTCCAATACTTCTAAGGATTCACAGCCACTAAACATATATTCCATATCCTCAAGGTTAGACGTATCGAAGTTACTTAAATCCAATGATTTCAATCGTTTGCAATCCTGAAACATATAATACATCCATGTTACTTTAGATGTATCAAAACTACTTAAATCTAAAGCTGTAAGATTCAAATTGTGTTCAAACATGAAACACATATGAGTAACATTTGAAGTGTCGAAATTACTAAGATTTAAATTAACCAATTTTGTACAAGCTTCAAACATGCTAGACATATCAGTAACTTTAGATGTAATTAGATTGTCAAGATCTAATGTTGTGATCTTCCTACAATTTTTAAACATACCTTTCATACTAACTATATTAACCGTGTTAAGTTTACTTAAATTCAATTCTGTTAATTTATCGCAATCACTAAACATATTTCTACAAGAAGTTGCATTAATTGGAATTATAGGTGTTTGATTACATCTTGGATTATAATGTAAATTGAGATTTCGATTATCTTCTTTAGGCCCATACATTGATGTATCATAAAATACCCAATGACCATCTTTCACATCTCTCTCAAATTCCTCAAACCAATCATACTGGGCTAAAGTGTTAGAGTTTACTGTTGCTTTAATTCTTTCTCTAGCTTCTTCAGAATTCACATTTAGAGTATACTCTTTACCTTCTAATGTAAAGGTGAGATTACCTTCTTCATCTTGGATTGGAGCAGGTGGTAATTGATTTGTAGTTTCTTTTAGTTTTGTGTTTTCCTTTGGTTTTGTGTTTTCTTTTGGCGTGTTGTTTCCAAATAATGCTTTGCTGGATTTGTCGTTATCTCCAAATAGGTTCATAGATTTCATTTTTATTTCTCCTTTCTTAGCTAAATATCTTAATTCGTAGCTGTCGCTACTGCCATTAAGAATACTGCTTTGCAGGGTGGTCTTTACTAAGCTAAAATGCTTAATGTCTGGAAAAGTAAAAAGGGAACTCCGTAATTGGAATTCCCTGGGTTAAATAGATTATGCTATTTTTTTAATGTCAAATAACCGCCCTCTTCTACTGGTTTTGCCATTTCGATATTGGTTTTCTCTGAATTAAAGTTTGGAAGAGATCAACACCCATTAAACATATTACCTGAATATACTATCGAATTAGTCTTCCATTTGCCAGAGATGTAAATAGCAGTAAGCTTTTCACAAGCTGCAAACATGAAACGTATATCAGTAACCTGACTTGTATCGAAATTACTGATGTCAAGTGTTGTGAGCTTTGAACAACCGGAGAACATAGAATACATTTCAGTCACTTTATTTGTATCGAAATTACTAAGATCTAAGTTAGTTAATGCTGAGCATCCATAGAACATCTGACCCATATTAGTAACTCGTTTAGTGTCAAAATTACTAAAATCAAGTGAGGTGAGTTTTGAGCATTTACTGAACATAGAATACATATTAATAACTTTTGAAGTATTGAAATTATTAAGGTCAAGCTGAATTAATAATTCACAACCCAAAAACATATAATTCATGCCAGTAACCCTGCTTGTATCGAAATTACTAATGTCAAGTGATGTAAGATTTTTACAATAATAAAACATAGCTTGCATATCAGTAACTTTACTTGTATCGAAATTATTTAAATCAAGCTGATTTAATGATTCGCAACAGGAGAACATGCCATTCATTCTAGTAACATTATGAGTATCAAAACTACTTAAATCTAATTGAGTAAGTCTGTAACACCTGCAGAACATATTGATCATTGTAGTAACCTGACTAGTATCGAAATTACTTAAGTCAAGCTGTGTAAGTGATTTACATTCACTGAACATTAAATAGCAAGATGTTGCATTAATTGGAATTATCGGGGCTAAATCACAATCTTCCCTGTAATGTAAGTATTGCTCATCCCACTTATCATTAACTATTTCATACATTTCAGTATTGTAAAGAACCCAATGTTTTTCTCCGGAGTCTTCTTTAAACCAATCATACTTAACTAAAACGTTAGTATTAACCTCTTCTTTAACTCTTTTCCTTTCTTCCTCTGAATTGACGTTTAATGAATAAGTTCTTCCTTCTAAGCTAAAAATGAGATTATCTTCTTCATCTTGGATCGGTGCTGGTAGTAATTGATTTGTATTTTCCTTTGGTTTTGTGTTTTCCTTTAATTTTGTGTTTTCCTTTGGTGTGTTATTTCCAGGCAACGCTTCGCTTGATTCCCCCTTGTTAGTGAAGAGGTTCATAGATTTCATTTTGATTTCTCCTTTCTTTTTAAATTATAGTTAAAAATCTGGGCTAAAGTGGTTAATGCCTAGAAAAGTGAAAAGGGAACTCTCAAAGTTTATCTCTGAGAATTCCCTGAGTTACGATTTTTAATTTATTTTAATATTTTCATGACAGGTGTACTAGACTAAGGTACTACAACAAATACTAGTCCAGCACACTACTGTCCATGATACTAATTATGATTACTTAGTCAACTTCAATCTTTATTTTTTATTGTAATCTTTATCTCGATTACAATGGTATTTTTACATACCCAATTGTATAAAGTTGAGTAAGGTACGCGGAACTCATGTGCAATTGCTGATATGTTCCCAGATTCATTGCACATGGCTATAAGTTCAGCCTTGAAGTTATCTGAATAACTTCTTTTTCTGTAATCATTTCTGATCTTCTTGTTTCGCGTACCTTGATAGTCTTTAGTATCACGTTCAGATTTCTTGTAAACTCTTATTTCTATATAAAAGTTACAATCTCTGAAAATGAAAATACTCATCTTTTCACCTCCTCTCTTGTGAGGTTATAAATGAAAAGATGAGTAATGATGTTTTATAAAAATTTAAAATAAAAAAGGAACTCCGTAATTGGAATTCCCTGGGTTAAAGTTTTTACTTTTTCAATGTTAAATAACCGCCATGTTCGATTGATTTAGCCATTTTAATATCTGTCTTCTCTGGTCTAAAGTCCGGAAGAGACTTACAATCTTTAAACATATCATCTGAGAATATTACCGAAGTATTATTCCATTTATCGGAAATGTAAATAGTAGTAAGCTTTCTGCATTTAGCAAACATTTCTTCTATATGAATAACACTACTTGTATCGAAGCTACTAAGATCTAGCTGGGTTAATGCTTTGCAACCCCAGAACATCCAATTCAGACTGAATACTTTACTGGTGTCGAAGTTTGTAATATCGAGTACTTTAAGTCTGGAGCATCCATTAAACATAAATTCTATGTCAAGAGCACTAGAGGTGTTGAAGTTACTTAGGTCAAGTTGGATTAAGGATGAACAGCCTGAGAACATATAACTCATATCGGTGGCATGACTTGTGTCAAAACTACTGAGATCAAGTTGAATTAAAGCACTACAATCCCTGAACATTCCAAGCATTTTAATAACACTACTGGTGTCGAAATTACTGAGATTTAGCTGAGTTAATGATTCGCATCCCCAGAACATCGCATACATTTCAGTAACCCTTGAAGTATTGAAATTACTAAGGTCAAGTTGAGTCAATGATCCACATTGGTTGAACATACAGTCCATGTTAGTAACTTTACTTGTATTGAAACTACTGAGATCTAGCCGAGTTAATGATAAACAATTGTCGAACATATAACTCATATTGGTAACCTCACTTGTAGCAAGATTACTAACATCTAATCGGATTAAAGAGTAGCATTCAGAAAACATACCACACATATTAGTGATATTCCCTGTATTGAAATTGCTAAGATTTAGCTTTGTGAGATTGTTACATTTGCTGAACATATAATAGCAAGATGTTGCATTAATTGGAAGCACTGGGGCTAAAGCACTGTTCTCCCTGTACTGTAAATGATCCCTAATGGCAACGTACTCATCAACAATCTTTATGTATTCATACATTTCTGTATTGTAAAGTACCCAATGTTCTTTTCCAGTTGTTTCTTTAAACCAGTCGTATTTGGCTAAAGTATTAGCGTTTACCTCTTCTTTAACTCTTTTCCTCTCTTCTTCAGAATTGACATTTAAAGAGTACGTCTTACCATTTAACGTAAAGGTAAGATTACCATTCTCATCTTGGATTGGTGCTGGTGGTAATGCTGTGGGTCTTTTGGATTTGCAGTTGAATAGGTTCATTAATTTCATTTTAGTTTCTCCTTTCTTGACTAAGGTACTGTAAATATGAAAAGGGAATGCTTTAAGCAAAAGAGAGAACTCCGTATTGGAATTCCCTTAGTTAAACTGATTATGTTATTACTCTAATTTTTCAATGTTAAGTAACCACCATCTTCGATTGATTTAGCCATTTCAATATTGGTATTCTCTTGATTAAAGTTTGGAATAGAGTAGCACTTTTTGAACATATTATCTGAATATATTACAGAATTAGTCTTCCATTTGTCAGAGATGTAAATAGTAGTAAGCTTTTTACAATCATAGAACATTTCTTCTATATCATTTACTTTATTTATATTGAAACTACTGAGGTCAAGTGATGCGAGGTTTGAACAGTAGCTGAACATATAACACATATTAGTAACCTGACTTGTATTGAAACTACTAATGTCCAACTGTGTTAAGGCTTCACATCTACAGAACATGCAATACATAGTAGTAACTTTAGAAGTGTCAAAATGACTAAGATCTAGTTGAATTAAGACTTTGCAGTGGTAGAACATTCCACGCATATTAATAACCTTACTTGTGTCAAAATTACTGAGGTCAATTTGTGTTAATGACTTGCAGTCTGAGAACATGCAATACATATTAACAACATTACTCGTGTCAAAATTACTGAGATCAAGTTGTATTAAGGTACAGCAGTCGTAGAACATTTTATAGCAAGATGTTGTATTAAGTGGAATTATAGGAGTTAAACTACTATCTTCTTTATAATGTAAATAATTTATACAAGAAAAACGATCATACACTATTTCATACATTTTTGTATTGTAAAATACCCAATGATGCGCCCCTGTTTCTTCTTTGAACCAATCATACTTGGTTAAAGAGTTAGTATTAACTTCTTTTTTAACTCTTTTCCTTTCATCTTCTGAGTTGACATTTAAAGAATATATCTTCCCTTCTAGGCTAAAGATGAGATTACCATTTTCGTCTTTGATTAGTGTTAGTGGTAATGCTGTTGATTCTTTTGGATTTGTATTTTCCTTTAGTTCACTGTCTCCAAATAACGCTTCACTGGATTTGTCGTCACCTCCAAATATGTTCATTCTTTCCATTTTAATTTCTCCTTTCTTGGTTAAACTCTGTAAATACAAAAAGGGAACTCCGTAATTGAAGTTCCCTGGGCTAAAACACTTATCGTTTTAATGTTAAGTAACCACCTTTACCGTAATGAGCGTTGTTTTTCTTAGTCTTGTAGCTTTTATAGTTAGGGAGATTTGTACAACCTGTAAACATTTTATATGAAGATGCAATCCTAGCTATACTCCATTTATTTGATACATGGATGGTACTGAGTTTTGAACAACCTCTGAACATCTCACTCAGTTCAGCTACATTACTTGTGTCAAAACTACTGAGATCAAGTGATATGAGTTTTGAGCAACCTTCAAACATCCACCTCATATTAATGACACTACTAGTGTCAAAACTACTTAAGTCAAGCGATGTAAAGCTTGTGCAGCCTTTAAACATACTACACATAGCAGTCACTTTACTAGTATCGAAATTACTTAAATCAAGTGATGCAAGTGATCCACAGCTTCTGAACATATCGCTCATACCAGTCACTTTACTAGTATCAAAATTACAAATATTAAGTTCTGTGAGACTTGAGCAGTCGCTAAACATATCACACATTTCAGTTACTTTACCTGTATCAAAATTACTTAAATCAAGTACTGTTAAGCTTGCGCAACCACAAAACATATAACTCATATCAGTCACTTTACTAGTATCAAAACTGCTTAAGTCAAGTGATGTAAGACTAAAGCAGCCATAGAACATATCACTCATGTCAGTCACTTTACTTGTATTAAAACTACTCAAATTGAGTGCTGTGAGACTTAAGCAGTCCTCAAACATACCATACATATCAGTCACTTTACTAGTAACGAAATTACTAATGTCAAGTGCTGTAAGGCTTGAGCAACCACTAAACGTAAACTTAAAAGTAGTCATTCGATTAGTAATAAAACTACTAATGTCGAGTGATGTGAGACTTTTGCAATCTAAGAACATATAACTTATGTCAGTTACTTTACTTGTGTTGAGATTACTAAGGTCAAGTGCTGTAAGCTTTAAACAACGTTCAAACATCCAACTCATATTGATTACGTTGGACGTATCGAAATTACTTAAATCTAGTGATGTGAGACTTGAACAGTCACTAAATATAGCACACATATCAGTCACTATACTTGTGTTGAAATTACTAATATTAAGTGATGTGAGACTTGTGCAACCTCTGAACATGTAACTCATATCAGTTACATTACTTGTATCGAAATTACTTAAGTCAAGTGTTGTAAGACTTAAGCAATTTTCGAACATTGAATAGCAAGAAGTCGCATTGATAGGAATTATAGGAGTTAAATTACTATCTTCTTTATAATGTAAATAAAATATATCATCTCTTATTATTTCATACATTTCAGTATTGTAAAGAACCCAATGCTCTTCCCCTGTTTCCTCTTTAAACCAATCATACTTGGTTAAAGAGTTAGCATTTACTTCTTCTTTGATTCTTTCTCGTTCTTCTTTTGAATTAACATTTAGAGAATAGGTCCTTCCATCTAACTCAAAAGTGAGATTACCATTCTCGTCTTGAATTGATGCTAGCAGAAGTGGCTTGTTATCATCCCCAAAGAAATTCATTGATTTCATTTTGATTTCTCCTTTCATTTTATCTAGGTTAAAGGATTATGAATATGAAAAGGAACTCCGTAATAAAGTTCCCTGGGTTAGAGCATTTATCGTTTTAATGTTAAGTAACCTCCCTCTTCTACGGGTTTTGCCATTTCGACGTTAATCTTCTCTTCGTTAAAGTTTAGAAGGAAATGACAATCTTCGAACATTTTATATGAATATGTCACTCTATTAGTCTTCCATTTATCAGAAATATAAATAGAAGTAATGGAGTCACAGTATTCGAACATATAATGCATATCGGTAACATTTCTTGTGTCGAAGGATGTGAGATTAAGAGTTTTTAGGCTCAGGCAATAATTAAACATAGTTCCCATAGCGGTAACCTTAAAAGTATTGAAATTACTAATATCAAGATGTTTAAGATTATAACAACGGGAGAACATACCATACATAGCAGTCACTTTACTTGTATCAAAACTACTAAGATCGAGTGTTATGAGTTTTCTACAACCATAGAACATTTCAGACATATTAGTAACATTTGAAGTATCGAAATTACATAAATCTATTGCTGTAAGATTTTTACAATCGCGAAACATACAACGCATATCAGTTACTCCACTTGTGTCAAGTCTACTGAGATCTAGTGATGTAAGATTTTCACAATTATAAAACATACAACGGCAAGAAGTTGCATTGATTGGAATTACTGGAACCAAATTACTGTCCTCTTTGTACTGTAAATAAAATTTCCATTGACCCACAGTACTTTCTAATTCATACATTTCTGTATTGTAAAGAACCCAATGATGTAGCCCTGTACTCTCCATAAACCAATCATACTTAGCTAAAGCGTTAACATTTACTTCTTCTTTAACCCTTTCTCTTTCTTCTTTTGAATTGACATTTAAAGAATAAGTCTTTCCTGCTAGGCTAAAGGTTAGATTACCATCATCATCTTGGATTGATGTGGGTGGTAGTATTTCTCTAGCTCCAAATAATGTTTTGCTAGATTCTCCATTATGATTGAATAAGTTCATTGATTTCATTGTTTTCTCCTTTCTTGGTTAAATTGTGTTAATTAGATTAAATCTCTCATTCTTTTTAGTTTTGCAGCTTCTTTTGGTTTTGCAGTTTCTTTTGGTTTTTGTCTATTTTGTATTCGTTGTTGCCTTCAAAGGGCGCTTCGCTGGATTTAGCTCCTGAGTCTCCAAATGAATTCATTCTTTCCATTTTGATTTCTCCTTTCGTTGTTATCTGGGCTAAAGCACTTAAGTGATTTAGAGATATGTGTCTGCCATAACGTTCCTATGGTCTCTTAATCTATAGATAAAGAATCTTACTTTGTGAAGTACTTATGTGACCTAGGCTAAAGTATTTAAGTATTTTATTCCTGCAATGTTAAGTAACCTCCATCTTCTACTGGTTTTGCCATTTCGACACCTATTTCCTCTGAGCTAAAGTTCGGAAGAGAAGGACAATCTTCGAACATTTTAAATGAATCTACCCTTCTGTTAATCTTCCATTTATCAGAGATGTAAATAGTAGTAAGTTTTTTACAGTGTTCAAACATGCAAATCATTTCAATAACCTGATTAGTGTCGAAACTACTTAAGTCTAAAGATGTAAGTTCTGAACAACCAGAAAACATAGCATTCATGCTAGTAACCTTACTTGTATTGAAATTTCTCACATCAAGTTGTGCAAGATCATAACAGTTTTTAAACATGTTAAACATGCTAGTCACTTTTGATGTGTTAAAAAAACTTAAGTCTAGTGATTTAAGTGTCGCACACCAAAAGAACATACCACCCATTTCAGTAACTTGACTTGTGTCGAAATTACTTAAGTCTAGTGATTCAAGTCTCCAACAATTATGAAACATAAAAATACAAGAAGTCGCATTAATTGGAATTATAGGAGCTAAATTACAATTTTCTTTATAATGTATATATTTATCATGAGTGAGTGTTTCTCTTACTTCATACATTTCAGTATTGTAAAGAACCCAATGTCTTTTTCCTGATTCTTCTCTAAACCAATTATACTTAGCTAAAGAATTGGAATTTATTTCTTCTTTAACTTTTTCTCTTTCCTCTTCCGAATTAACGTTTAGAGAATACTCGTGATCTTCTAGGCTAAAGGTGAGATTACCATTTTTATCTTGGATTGGTGCTGGTTGTAATTGATTTGTGTTTTCCTTTGGTGTGTTGTTTTCAAATGACGCTTCACTAGATTTGTCGTTACCTCCAAATAAATTCATTCTTTCCATTTTGATTTCTCCTTTCTTATTTAAAGCTCTTTAATCCCCAGTAAAACAAAAACCCTTAATGCAAGCAATGTACTTTACACTAAGGGTCTGTCTTGTTATTATGTTTTTCTCTTCTTTTCTAAAAGAGATTTAATTTACCTAATTTATCTGATGAGGTGTCATCTTTAAACAACCCACTTACATCTACCACCTCGCTGGTATTGATAGGTTTTGTGATAGCTTCGTTGGATTCCGCTGCCTTATTGACCAATTCACTTACATCTGTGATTCCTCTGCAGGATGGATCTTTCATAACAGTGTCGATTGCATCTTCGACGTTATTAAAATGTATTTTAGTATTCATTGTATTATTAACTCCTTTTATTGTTGTGTTGAGTATATGCTATTATCTTTCAGGCACTAGGCTAAAGCTCTTTACTGCCATTCTGTAGACTTCTTCACCTCTGCTTTACAATTTCCAAAGATAAGTTCATGTTCGTACTTATCTAGATTAAGTGGATGTTCCATATAAATCTCTTTTAGACTATCGCAATCGTCGAACATAGCGTATGATCGTATGACATTATCAAAAATAACGTCAGGGAGATTAAGTCTTTCTAGAGCTTTACAATCATCAAACATACTTAAAGTGAATTTAGCCTTTAGCCAAACTCCTTGGCTAAATCTTACGTCTTTAAGTCCTTCACATTTAAAGAACGTATATCCAAAATCAAAGACATGACTGAGATCAGAATGTGATAAATCTACTTTACTTAATTTTGTACAGTAACAAAACATAAAAGCCATTTCTTTGATCATTTTAAAGTTAAAGTTAGCAATAATCTTTTCTAGTTTTTCACAGTATGCAAACATTTCGTTTGCATCGCTTACTTGGCTAAAGTCCCAGCTTTCCAGATCTATTACTTTTAATCTAAGGCATTTGGAGAATAGGCATGACATATGAAGTACATTGTCTACTTTGAAATGCTTTACATTTAATTGTGTTAATTTAATACAACCCTGAAACATCCCATGGAAGTCTTTCGCCTTACTTGTATCAAAACCATCGACATTTAAATCAATTAAATCATTGCAGCTACAGAACATGTCAGAAAAATCTATAACGTTATTAGTCCTCAAGCTACTCAGGTTTAAGTGCTTTACTTTACAGTCTTTGAACATACCACTCATCGATGTTACACCTTCGGTATTAAGTGTGAGAGTCGTTTGGTCTGGCGTGTTAGCTTGTGCATTAGCAGGGCTACCTAGGTTAAAGCAATCTCCGAGAGCAGCCTTAGTAGAACTGCTTTCTGCATTAGTAGCTTGTGCATTAGTATGGCTACCTAGACTAAAGCGGTCACCAAGATCAGCCTCTAAAAACATGTAATCCATATTGACAACATTGGTTGTGTCGAACTCTGTTAGGTCTATTTCTGGTACATTGATATCAACAAACATAAAACTACAGGTGCTGGCATTGATTGGTAAATGTAGTTTACCTTTGAAGTCTTTTCTTACACAAAGGAAAGTCTCGGCATCCAGTAGATCTCTTCCAAAAACAAGATGTTCTATGTCATCGTAATTTCTAACTTCATACTGCTCAGTGTCATAAAGAATCCAATTTTTATTCCCAGTGTTTTCTTTATACCAGCTGTAATGTCTACCTGTTACTTCTAGAATTTCTTTAATGCACTTCTCCCTTTCTTCTAAAATCTCTTTAACGCATTTCTCTCTTTCATCTATGATTTCTTCTCTTTCTTCTTTTTCTTCTTCTGTGTCAAAGTCTGAGCTAAAATCAGAACTAAAACTATGACCATCAATTGTGAATGTAATCTTTTTCATTTTATTCTCCTATTTTCTTCTTTGTCTCTGCTTTAAAGTTCTTGTCTAAAGCTGCCATACCTTTGCCTTACAATCTTTAAGCATTTCACATTTCTTAATTCTACTTAATCCAACTAATTTCTTTATGTAAATCTCTTTTAAAGTATTACAACACTTAAAAGTTTCTTTTACGTATTTGACTGTGCTAAAGTCTATATTCGGCATAACGAGCTTATTTAAAGAACTACAATTATAAAACATATAATTAATGTTTTCTGCCTTTGCTAAAGCAGTCTGATTAAAACTAACATTTGTTAAGCTTTCACAATTAAAGAACATGTAGCTTAAATCTTTAACATTACTCAAATCTGCATTTGTTAAATCAATAGTGTCTAACTCAAGGCAACCATCAAACATACTTGATACGTCATTAACTATTTTGAAATTAAAATTAGCAACGATTCCTCTTAGAATATCACACCATGCAAACATATAATCTGCATTAAGAACTTCACTAAAGTCCCAGCCATTTAGATTTAATTCTTTTAATCTACTACAACTTGCAAACATATTTGTCATGTCAGTTACTTTACCAGTTTTAAAGTGTGATACATTTAGCTGTGTTAAAGCTCGGCAACTATCAAACATCGAATAGAAATCTTCAGCGTTACTTGTATCCCAGTTGGTTAGATTTATATCTATCAAGCTGGAACAACGTAGAAACATGCTAGAGAAATCAGAAACCCTTCTAACATCTAAGTTATGTAAATCTAAATGTTTCACATAGCAAAACTTAAACATGTTATTCATGTCTATTACTTTAGATGTATTAAATACTGGGCTAAAGCTATTACCAAGATCAGCCTTCATAAACATATAACTCATATCAACAACTTCTGATGTATCAAATTCTGTAAGGTCAAGTTTGGTAACATCAGTACTGGTAAATAGAAAACTACAGGCACTTGAATTGATTGGTAAATGTAATTTACCGGTAAAACCTTCTTTTACATGTAAGAACTCTTTTACTCCATCGAATCTGTTATCAAGAACAACAAGTTCAAAAGAGTCAAAATCTCTTACTTCATACTGCTCAGTGTCGTAAAGAATCCAATTTTTATTTCCAGTAATTTCTCTAAACCAATCATAGTGTTTACCTGTGGTAGATAGGATTTCCTCAATACAATGTTCTCTATCAATTGCTGTATTGAAAGCTGTGCTAAAACTATAACCATCAATTGTAAATGTAAGTTTTTCCATAAAATTCTCCTTAATTAAAAAGAGATAGCAGCTTTGATACTACTATCTTCTGATGTTCTTATTGTATTATTAACTTTATTTATCATGCTTTATTACTTTATTATGCTTCTGTTACTAAAGTGAAACAAGCGACCCCACAATTTTCAAACATACTGTTCTTTTGTTCATCACTTAGCTTATTTGGAAAATCTGTTACCAAAATCTCTTTCAAATTGTAGCAATTCTTAAACATATACCATCCGGACACTAAGTTCTCCATCTTTAATCCGGTCAAGTTAAGCTTGGCTAAATTGGAACATCCCTCAAATATACAATCAGAATATTTAATCGCTTTAGCATTGACTTTACTCAAATCTAATTCTTCAAGTACTGCACAACATTCAAACATATTACTTACGCTGCTTACTTTACTCAAATCTAACCATGCAAGATTTATTGTTGTTAAACTTTCACACCCATTAAACATTTCAGAAGCATATTCAAGTCTCTTGGTACTATTAGGTTCTGCAGTAATTGTTATTTCAATAAGATTTCCACACTGGCAGAAAAGTTCTGACATATCAACTACTTGGCTAAAATCCCAGCCAGCGAGATTAATCCATTCTAGGCTTGAGCAATTTGAGAACATATAACCCATGTCTTTAAGGTTATCTGTACTAAAGTGGGACAAGTCAAGTTCCTTAATCGTATAACAATTGCTGAACATTCCGCATAAATCTTCTGCACTTTCTGTGTTCCATCCGGCAAGATTGATTTTTTCCAAATCAAGGCAGCCACTTAGCATCTGGCTAAAATCTGCCACCTTGCTAACATCAAAATGGCTTAAATCCATTTCTTCTGTTTTCTCACAATCCATGAACATCATTCTCATTGTTTTGACGTTAGAAGTATTAAAAATAGGTGTGAAAGTTTCTCCCAATTTACAGGAATCAAACATTTCACTCATGTCAACAATGTTAGATGTATCTATCTCTGAAAAATCTAACTGCGCTAGATCTAATCCATTAAACATACCACAGCAAGAACTAGCATTAACAGGTAAGCGAACTTTACCTTTAAAACTATGTGATAAATGTAAATGTTCACATCTGTATTCGCTGTCTTTTCTTACGTAATACTCATTTGGGTTGTATAGTACCCAATTCTTATTACCTGTTTCTTCTCGCATCCAGAAGTAAGTTTTACCTGTTTTGTCTGATATTTCACTGCAACACTGCTCTCTGCAACGTGAATTGTTTGGTACTGTGCTAAAGTTGTAACCATCGATAGTGAATGTAATTTCTTTCATTCAAAATCCTCCTTAGTAAAAACTGACAGCTTTGACACTATCAGCTCTTGTTTATTATTTAATCTTTAACTAATTATAGTGTTTTCTTGGCTAAAGCACTATAGACTTCTCCAACAACTCTAAATCTAGATTTGTTTTTACCCAGTCTCGCAATTGTATGATGGGTTCGTCATTAAATAAATCTAATGCTGAGTAGTATCGCTCATCTCTGTCACTCTTGCCAATAAGTATTTTATAGTTATTGAATAGTGAATAGTTTTTCCAGTAGTTAATCAGTTCTTTGTGGATTTTTTCTCTGTCTGGACTTCCTGGGCTAAAGCACTGCTCCGCACCATCCAAACTCATTAGAACATTTTGAGCATCTCTAACTGCACCATTGTAGAAGTTAGGGTTATCATTAAAAAGTTCAGGACTGTGTTTGTAATCTAATAAATCATAGCATAGATATGCTAAATCATGCAGGCACGAGAAGTAATAATTCCACAGTTGTTTTTGTGTTATCTTAGGCATTGGAATCTCTTTTAAATATTGTGGAGGGATTTCTTCAAATAATGTCCCTTCTTCTTCGTTTGCATTACAGCGCCATACTACAGTTCTATGTTCCAGGAACTCATCACTAATTTCTAGGATTGCAATGTCATTTAGTAATCTTCTCTTTGTAAATATTAAAATCCATTGAGGTAAGTCAATTCCATCGGTAAGGTAAATTAAAGGTTTACTTTCATGTGCTTTCTCACTGCGTTTGCCAATCTGTGGTTTTAGTCCTTCGGAAAGGATCTGGGCTAAAGCACTTCTCTCCGTGATGTGGTAAGCACCGTTTGGATGGATTGTGCTATCTTTAAAGAACATCATTTGTTCCATTGTAAAACCTCCTTTTGAGTAAAATAAAAAGAGACTTAGCTTTGATACTAAATCTCTTTGCTAAAGCATTTTATTCTTTACTAATAATACGTTATGAAGATCTCTTTGCTAAGGTCACTCTTCATATTTTACATCCTCACGTAAATATTTACCAAACCGTTTTTCAAGGTCCACTTCATCTTCTGGAATTAAACTAAGCCCACCTTCTGCTACTTCATAAGAATAGTTATCTATAAAGTTTTTAATGCGTTCTGGAATTGAAATTCCATTATTAATTTCTGAAAGTAGATAAAGATAATCCTTATGATGTATTCTCTCTATATGCTCCAAATGACGAGTTAAATATCCACCATTTTCCTTAAGAACTAATGTAGTGCTGTTAGCATCAACATTTTTACAATCAAAATTTGGTAAATTTACACAGAATTCAAAAGCGTACTTACTTGTGCTAACGTTTTCTAGATTAAAGTGCTCTAAAACAAAAATATCTTTTAAGTCTAAGCAACCATAAAAAGCATAAGAAAAATCTGCATGTTTTAATGATACATACGTTATATCAATACTTTCTAAATGGTCACAACCCTGAAAAGCGTGTGCAAAGCTATTTACTTTGAAAAATCCAACAGCAAAAGCATCACCCATCCTAACAAGTTTTAGATCTTTACAACCTTCAAAAGCGCAACTCATATCCACTTCTAATTTAGAATAATTTTCTAAATTGTACAAATGTGTGAAGCTCGATAAGTGTGAAAACATTTTATAACAATTTGTTATACCTGCAGGTAAATATAAAACTTTTGCATGTTTTGCTACCAAGTATGCTTCATCTTCATACTTAATTTCATAATTTTCTGTGTTATAAAGAACCCAATGCTTTTGTCCTTTTTCTTCTTTAAACCATGCATAGTGTACACCAAATTCAGATGTAAGCTTGGATAAAACCGTTTCTCTGCATTCTTCTGAATCGGTATCAACAACAAAAATAACAATGTGATTATCAATATTTAAAATATAAGTATTGTAATCATCTTCTTGTAAACCCTCTGGAAATCTGAAATAAGTTGCTCCGTGCAATGGATTTGTATTAAATTGACTTAAATTCAAATCACAGTTAGTTGTACAATTGTCAAACATATGAGCCATGTTATTATGGGAGAAATTTTTAGAGTCAAAATCTTCAGACAATCCTGTTTTTACTGAGTCACACTTCGCAAATATATCAGGCGCAATATCCTTATCTTTCTTTTTATTTCCAAACATATTCATTCTTTCCATTCTTATATCCTCCTAATTATTTATTCTTTATTATCTTGGCTAAATGCCTTTGCTAAAGTCTGTTACTATTTTTACCACATTTTATATCCAAATAATCTTCTGCTTCTTTTAAAGCTTTCTGAACTAAAGGATTTTCTCTAAAATGTTTAATTTCATTGGTGCTATCTTTAAGTACTCTTTGTTCTGTCATTATTGGCCATTCTGCTCCATCGTAATCACTATTATCATGTAGAATAAAACCGACACACTTCCTAGTGTGCAATCTCTCACTTGGACACTTCTCAAAAAGTGAGATTGCCTGGGCTAAAGTTGAAGTCTCTCGAAATTCACCGTATGAAATGAACTCCATGCATTCTGCGAAATAAAAAGTGATTTCTGGTTGTAGAGTGGTTTGTTTGTTATGCAGTACTTCACCACTGAAGGAATCTATCTTTCTCATTATAAACATCTCCTTTCTAATAAAATAAAAAAGAGATTTAGCTGTTGCACTAAAGGTTCTGACTTTTATTATCTGGGCTAAATCTCTTTGCTGACTTGTGGCTGTAATCCTTTGGAAATGATCTGGGCTAAAGCGCTACAGAGCTCTTTGCTAATTTATATTGTAGTCCTTTGGAAATGATCTGGGCTTAACCCTTTTAAGAGATGCACATTGAATTATTTTTACGCCTTCGATGTTCTTCTTTAGCCTTCTTTCGAGCTCTAAGCTAAAGCGGTTACCAACTCTCACAGTTGTTAAAGCATTACATCCTTGGAAGACGTTTGAATCGTAGTTAGCTTTTGATGTGTTAAAGTTATTGAGATTTAGTACAGTGAGTTTAGAACATCCTGAGAATATTTCACTCATTTCTTCCAATCGGTCTGTTTTGAAGTTACGTAAATTAAGGGTAGTGAGTTCTTTACAGTTTTTGAACATGGCTTCCATAATCTTTACTTTAGTCGTGACAAAGCTACTGAGATTAATGCTTTCTAGTGATATGCAGCCTTCGAACATAGAAAGCATACTGATAACGTCACCGGTGTTAAAACTACTCAAGTCTAAGTACTTTAATTTACTACATTCTCTAAACATATTATCCATTAACTCAACATTGATTGTGAAGAAACCACTGAGATCAAGTTGTTCAAGATTGTTGCATCCGGAGAACATAGCACTCATATTTACAACATTTCCTGTGCTAAAGCTACTGAGATCTAACTTCTTGAGACATACACAGTTTTTGAACATACCATACATATCAGTCACGTTCTCTGTGTTAAGACTACTAAGGTTTAGTGTTTTGAGTGATTCGCAGTCTGCGAACATATTACCCATATCGGTTACCTTTTCTGTATTAAAGTTACTAACATCCAATGACAACAATTTTAAACATTTGTAGAACATATTACCCATATCGGTCACGTTAACTGTGTTAAAGCTACTGATATTTAATTCTTTAAGACTATAACAGCCTGCAAACATATAATGCATATCATCCACATTTTCTGTATTAAAGTTACTAAGATCTAGTACTTTGAGTGATTCACATCCTGCAAATAAATAACCCATGTCTGTTACTCTTCCTGTGCTAAAGCTACTAAGATTCAACTCCTTAAGGCTATAGCAGTTTGAGAACACACCATACAAGCTTTTTACGTTCTCTGTGTTAAAACTACTAAGGTTTAGTGTTTTGAGTGATTCGCAGTCTGCGAACATATTAATCATATGAATTACATTTTCTGTGCTAAAGCTGCTGAGATCTAACTCTTCAAGATTGTAACACTCAGAGAACATGCCGAGCATGTTGGTTACTTTTGCTGTGTTAAAGCAACTTAAATCTAGCTTACTGATTTTGCTGCATTCGGAGAACATGCCCTTCATAGTGATGATGTTTTCTGTATTAAAGTGTTTAAGGTCTAACTCTTCCATATTACAACAGTTATCGAATATGAGGTGGCACGAGGTCGCATTGATTGGCATCGTTGGAAGTAATCCACTTAATTCTATATAATGAAGATATCTATCTCCACCATCGTTACTGATTTCGTACATATCAGTATTGTAAAGCACCCAATGGTGGTCTCCTGTTTCCTCTTTGAACCAATCGTAGGTGTACTTAGAATTCTTATTTACTTCTTCCTTAACTCTTTGCATTTCCTCTTTAGAAATGATCCTTAAGGAATACTCTTTGCCTTCTACTCTAAAGGACAGGAATCTATCCTCGTTTTGGATAGGTGCTGGAGGCATTGGGCCTTCCATTATCTCAAAGTTTACAAGTTTGGGGTCTTTAAGCATGCTACCTACGCCACTTAAATAACGAATCTCTTCATCTGTGAATTTAAAGTTTTTTCTCATTTCAGCAGGCAGTGGATCACAGTTATCAAACATACCAGTTGTGACCTTTGGTTTAGAATTCTCTTTGCTTCTTAGATAGCATTCGGCCTCTTTGATTGCTTCTTGAACAAGCGTTGTGTTTGCGTAATGACTTATGTAATTAATGTCATCTTTTAGAACATGTTTGGACGTCATCAGTGGTTGCTTGACATCGTCGTAAATACTGTCATCATGTAGAATAAAGCCTACACATTTGACTGCATTTAGAAGAGTACCAGGACATTTTTCAAAGAGTGAGATTGCCTGGGCTAAAGTGGGAAATTCTTTGTACTCACCATAGTTTGGGAATTCCATGCACTCTGCAAAGTAAAAGGTTATTTGTGGTTTGTTGTTATCTTGAAATAAATTCATTCTTTCCATTTTTGATTCTCCTTTGATTTAATTCTCCTGATAGCTAAGTGTTAAGTATACAAAGTTCTCTGGGTGTTCTTTTATCTTTGCTAAAGTGCTATCTGCAATCACTACTTCCCAACCGTTTGATTTGTCATAGATAAGTCCTGTTGTGTTGTAATTGTAAGCATTATCTAAATCCATTAGAGTGTACTTTAACCAATAGTTTATGCTTGCGAAATCATCTGAATTCCAATTCTCTTTTACGTATTGGGAAACTGTGCTAAAGCCGGATTCCTTGGCTAAAGCTTCGAGTTCTTCTAGGTGTCTGACGGCATTGTCCCTTAGTTCTGAGTTCCATTCTTCTGCTATTTCAATAATATCGTTAGGTCTTTCAAAACCAAGAATGTAAGAGTCAGAAGTACTACTGACATTAGACATGTTAGGTTGTACATTGGTGGCATTGTTGTCATATTGTATGTACATGGCTGCAAGGTCTTCTCCTAGTGCTTTTAAAACTACTTCTCTGTCAAAGTCTTTTAATTTGTCTTTGTAGTAATTTATATCGTCATGTTCTACTAAAACTGTTATTGTGTTTGCCATTTTAATTCTCCTTTGCTAAATCTGAATTCGTAATGCTCGCTTCGCTCTCGTGATCTAAACACATCTATTACCTCTAGCATTCAGATTTTATTTCTAGTAAATGTATTAAATAACATTTACCCTATTGAAATAATTCTCTTTCACATATTGGGAGACTGTGCTAAAGCCAGATTTTTTGGCTAAAGCCTACTAGCTTACTTTGTTAAAGAAAAGAACCTTAAGCTGTTATACTTAAGGTTCTTAATTATTGTTTTATTTTTGTTTTGCTATCTACTTTTACCAAGTAGCACTCTTAGCACTAGTGTACTTATTCTTGGTTAAAGTGATCAAGACTTCTTTAAAGTGGAGTCTCTTCCTCATCGATAACTGTCTGCATAACTGGATCTTCGTAGTCTGGTAATTCTGGAGTCTGGTTTCCCTGAATTGTAGTTGATCCGCCAGCTACTCCGCCAATTACTGCAACTCTTTTAGTGTAAGCAACGCTTTTGTTTATTTCTGCTGCTGCTCTAGTTTTTACTGTGACTTTAGGCCGTGAGGCTGCAACTACATTTCCTACTGTGCTAAAGCGACCAATACAACTAAAGCAAAATAATAAGCTAAAGCAAAATGCTAAGTAAAAGATACTTCTTTTTACTGTACTTAAATTCTGTTTCATTTTTAAATCTCCTTTACTTCCAACGCATTAATCCTGCAATACGTAACCCATTGTACTGTTTGGCATAAAAAGGTCCGCATCCAACCTTACTATAGCCTAATCCATTAGCATTGCCACCTGCTTCGTACACGTAGATTTTTCCATTGCTAAAGCTGTCAAAAACATATGTATGTGTGAATGACTGATTAGCAATAATGTCCCCTCTAACAAGTAAGCCTGCTTTGGCTGCATTTACTACTTTCATACCAATTAAATCTCCGGCTTCTGTTACTACATCTCCCTTTTTTAAAGTAACTAAATTCTTTTTCATATTGTCAGAAACTCCTGAAAAATTACCGTTGGTTTTACTGTAAAAGTTAGCATTCGTGGCTAAAAGTCCCATTTCCTTGAGTGCCCAATTTACTGGCATAACGCAATTAGCACCTGTGGTTTTCTTCTTTTTAATGGTGGTTTTAGCTTGTCTAAAGGTTTTACAAATTTGAGTATTACTACGTGAGAAGTACTGTCCATTAGTTTTAATAAAGTCGGAATACACATTTAACTTTTCAATAAACTGCATTGACTTTTTAGACTGTTCTGTTGGAATGCCAGATTTAATTGTGACTGTAGTACCATCAGTCGTAACTGTACCATTACTAGTCTTGACTGTATCATTACCAGTCTTAACTGTAGCATTACCAGTTGTAGCTGCGTAGGTAATTACTGGGCTAAAGCTCACAGCAGAAATTACTACAGCTAGTGCTAGTGCCGTAGCCATACCTTTAGCCACACCTTTAAAACGTTTTTTCATTGTTAGCATCTCCTTTTATTTTTATCTATTGTAAACAATGTGTTCGTTTAGCTATTACTACGGTGCTCCTTTCTATTAGATTTGCTTTGCAAACACATTGGAAATTTCTTGGTTATTTCATCTACAATGGATAAAAAAGAAAATCCTCCAATTAAGAGAATTTTCTTTGGAGATTCGTAATGTACAGTGTTTTATTAAATAATTTACCAGCAGTATTGAGTTTTAGCTATTTTCTTTGCTAAAACTTCCCAAGCTAATGTTGGGTTAAGTTTTCTTGAGTTGTTACCCTCGGACTCTGTGTTTGAAGTGTCTGAGCTAAAGCTGTTGGACTCTGCATTTGTATCGTCTTGGCTAAAGCTGTTGGACTCTTTGTCAGTAGTGCCTGAGCTAAAGCTATTTGACTCCGTGTCAGTGGTGTCTGAGCTAAAGCTGTCAGACTCTTTGTCGGTAGTGTCTTGGCTAAAGTATTTTATCTCATTCAAATCTTCATTTAGTTTACAGCATTCAGTGTATTTCTTAAGTAAATTCTGTGGAAAATGTTCTACCAACTCTGGAACATTTTCCACTCTGTTTAAATTAATTTTGTATATTGGAATTAATTGTGTGTTATCTTCATTCATCAACAATTCGCTTAAAGGCATTCCTTCAAGTGTTTCGTCTGTTTCTTTTATAACCTCCATTTTTAATAACTGTTCTGCAATTTTATTGTACTTAGGCATAAAAGTACATTTGTTTTCTTCCATTTTATCTGGGTTCATAATTGTAATTATTTCTAATGCATTTTCTGGTGTTGGTGGTACTAGAATTAGTAAAGTATTATTTGTTGGTGGTACTGATGTACGCACTACTAAGTATTGCATTTCTCTCCACATTACTATACATCTATTTTCATTCATCTTAAATCTCCTAACTGCTTTGCTAAAGTATGGTGCTTTGTTAAGCGTGGTGCTTTGTTAAAAGGTGCTTTGTTAAAACACTTGCTAAAGTGCTTCATCGACTGGTGTACCTTGACTTCCACACTCCTTTAAAATATCTACAATTTGTGTGTTTGTTTTATCTTTAATATAAAATTGAATACCTAAGCTTCCTCCATAAAACATATGTTTAGAATAATCAATTGAATTTAAATTAAAACCAATTGGTAATTTAAAATTCTTAGTCATTGTGTGTGCTGCATTAAACATTTCACTCATATCAATTACATTTTTAGTATTGAAGAAATTATTATTACCTAACTCTTCACTAAATGGATTACTGCTTAAACTACAAGCGTAAAACATTCCCTCCATTGTAAATACATTTTCTGTGCTAAAGCCTTTTGAGAATTTTACGCCTTCTCCGAGGAACGCTCTGGAAAACATGTATTCCATACTTACAACGTTTTCTGTGCTAAAGTCTTCTGGTAAATTAACATCACCAAGTAGTTCCGCATTGTAAAACATACCATCCATTTTAACCGCATTTTCTGTACTAAAATCCTTTGGAAAATGTGAATGTACTTCAAACTTAGCACCTGCAAATGTTCCAACAAAATCTATTACTTTAGCATTACTATTTTTGTAGAATTGTGGTGTGCTGCCGTTTTGTAGTGAAGTGCTAGAGCTTTTGTCGATTTGTTTAGAAGTGTTGATAGCATCTTGGCTAAAGTTCTGCTCCTCTTCTGGTGTAATCCTAATGTTAGATTTCTTTTTAAAACGTATGCCTGAAAACATCAGAAAACAAGTTGTCACATTAACTGGAAATTCCACATCCTCAGAATTATCACCTCTATAATGTAAGTATCTAAAATGTGTTGGAACTAATTTTGATTTGCAGGTATTTAAGTAAAATATAGAAGAAGTTTCAACTGTTTTTACTTCAAACTGATCAGTCCGATATAACACCCAATGCTTATAACCTCTTTCTTCTTTGAACCATTCATACTGAACACCGTTTCTTCGTATGAAGAGATTTTGTAAAACATCTCTAAAACGTTTGTCATCGTAATCTATTTCATACGGAACACCATCAATTACTATTGGATTTTCCTGAGTATTTTTCTTAGCTAAATTGATTTTAACTTTATCGTTTTGCATGCGTTTTCTAAGTTGTATTTGTTCTAGCTTTGAATTATCTAATTTAGGATTTCTTCCTTGGCTAAAGCTTCCGTATCTTTTACGTTGAAAATTTCTATGTACAGGATACCCTAACTCTTTAGTTTGAAGTTTTTCATAACGTTCATCAGGTGGCTCACTCCTTTTGAAATGTTTTGAGTACTCTTTTGAGTATTGTTTCGCTTTTCTATTTAAAGTACTGCTCAATGTTGGCTGCACTGATTGCACCGGCTGCTCCGATTGCACAACACCTTCTTTAAAGTATTGCATTGATTTCACTGATTTGACCTCCTTTCATAATGAAAAAATGATAATTAGTACCTCACACTATTTTTACAGCATTAAATGCTACTAAATACCACCTCACACTATTCTTACAGCACTAAATGCTACTAAATGCTACTATTACAGCACTAAATGCTACCAAATACTATTTTTACAGTGCTGAATGCTACCAAATACTATTATCGAATGTGTAGGTAGTAATGTAAAAAGGGATACCATTTTGCAGGTATCCCTTCTAATTTGAGTTTTAAGATTTAAATAATTTATGGTTTGAAATCCAATGATTTGAAATCCAATGATTTGAAATCCAATTATTTGAGTTTATTTTAAAGAAGTATTATGTTTGCATTCCCCTTTCTTTTTATTTTTATTAGTTTGTTTAATTCTTTAAATGGCGGGAATTTTCCCTCAATTTCTAGTTACTGCGCTGATTTGTTTTTCTTTGCTAAAGCTTACCACTCCTTTTCTTTTTATTGTGATTCTCGATTCTTAATTAAAAACTATTTAGATAATACGACCAAACAATAGCAAAGCACTAGCTACTGTTGCTAAACTTCCAAGCAACTTGTTAGTGATACCATCTGCTGCACACAAGTTAAAACATACTTTTACATTGATTGGAAAAAGTAAGGATTCCCCTTTCTTGTTGAATAAATCAATCACTAAGTGACTTGCATAGCCAATTGCAAACCAAGTAGAACTATTTCCAACAACTGCGTATGCTGCTGTGCTAAAAAGCACAAGTGCTAAAATAGAATGCGTAAAACTTCTATGATTGGAGTTAAGACCAAGAACCACTAGAACAGTTAAAGCGATTAATCCTGCTATTGTTGTAGACATTGCTAAACTGCTAGTGAGATTTTTGTCTGCTCCTCTTAAAGCAAGAAAGAGTACTGAGCTAAAGCCTACTGCTTTGGCATGCTTACTGTTTAAGTCTATGTCTGGCACCAGTCCTCCGATTGCACCAAGTGTTGCTCCTGTTACTAAACTAACTGGATGATGTGCAACTGCCCCTCCCATTATTAGAAGTGCACTCGCTGTTCCTACCGCCGCATGTGTTTTTCCTAACATCTTATTACCTCTTTCTGTTTTATTAATTTATACAGAAAGTGGTTGTTTAATTTGGTTTTGTCATTTTGAAATAAGAGTGGAAAAGTGTTAGTTCTTGACTAAAGTGGAAAAGGCTTGACCGTCAACTTGGCTGATGCTATACTATAATCTCCAGTAAGGTTGTATTTCTAGCTATCTAATATGCATTTATCGTGCTAGTTATACATCCAAATATCTTAATAGCAAAGGTGGTTGCGGGACTGTCTTTGCTATTTTTTATTATTGTGAATTTGTTAAATTTGTGTTATAATAATTGGTGTCACCAAATACTATCCCCAAAGTATGACACAATTCAACTTAAATGCAGATGTAGTGATTAAATCACTATTCAACATCATCATCTTAAAAGAGACCTGTATTTCCCCACAGGTCTCTCTTTCCTTATTTTAATTCTTTATTGATTGGTCACTTAATGTTCTTCACTTCATGCTAAGTACTTGGCTAAAGCTGTTTAGTTGCCATCTTCTCTAAATATTTCTTTACATCTTCAAAGACATTCTGCCAGTTTATTATCAATAGACTTCCGTCTTGCCTACAGATAAAAAGTGGTATGTGCATTACTGTACTTAGAGAACAGACTTGGCTAAAGCACTTGCTTAATCTCTTTTCCCACACAAAAATACCATATGGTTTCGCATCTGGTTTAAGTAAAAGCTCATTATAATCATAGGTACTATTCAGCAATTCATTTAAATCATACAAAGGTAATAAATCTATTGGTGTTGCATCAATTATCTTATCTACGGTTAACATTGGTTTACCACAGAAAAGTGTTTGGAACGACTCTTCTAAGCTTTCGATTGTTACGGTTGAAGAATACATATCAGAAAAACTCATAGCAATGAAATCTTCTTGCTTAGCGTTGTACATGAATCCAAATGCTCTGTCATCAAAACTATAGTTTGTATCCGTTTTAAATAACATTGCTGAAATCATTTTCTGTGTGTGCATAAAGTATTTACTTGTGTCGTTACAAAAGCTAACAATGACTATACTTGGATCTTGTATTTCTAATTTGTTGTTAAGAGATAACTGGGCTAAAGCTTTGTCACCAAGAACATCGCATTTCCAATCAAAGACAATTGTCTTTGATTATTCTATCTTCTAAACTGCAGATAGCAGAGAATAATTCACTAAGTAGACTTGTGTATTTTTTGTAAATTGTAGCGATTTCTTCGAGTGTTATTTCACTTTTTAATTTAAGTGGTTTTACGCAATCACTTCGGTAACCAAAGACTCTTTCTAGTAAATCGAATAACTTCGATACATCAGTGGATTGCTGAGGATTTATCTGTGATGCATAGTCCTGTCGGTTATTTAACTGGGCTAAAGTAGCATAGACCTCTTTGAAGGATTGCGTGTTTAAAATATACTTATACAGGTACTCATAATAAAGATAACTACTATTGCATAAGGATAATAACTCTTTCTTTCCTTTTTCTATGTCAGTACTATATACTTTATTAAACCATTTTCTATACATTCCAAAATAACGATTAAATGTACCTGCTGTTTTAGTAGAGTTAATTATTACTTCCAATGTGTTTTTATCACTTGGAATGAATTTTAGATTTTTTAGCATTTCTAGTAAATGTGCATTCGTTTTATAAAACATTTCTAATACCTATTCTCCTCCTATTACTTAATTCATTGTTTGGTATTAGTCTAACGGTTAATGTTTTAGAATGCAATCTCCTTCCTATAATGTTAACATTTTCTTAACAATTAAAGAAAGTGACAAAAGGTCACTCTCTTCTATCACTCCCTCTTTCCTTATTTTAATTCTTTATTGATTGGTTACTTGGTGTTCTTCATTTGGGGTTGCTTGACTCACTAGCGCCTTCGGCGCTTACCCCTTGGGACCTAAAGATAGCTCAAACAATTGGTGGGCGGCACCGGAAGTACTGGGCTAAATCTAGGGATTCGTCTCTAACGTGACTGCCATCTCTAGTGCTGCTTTGTAGATGCACTACAAGGTATACATGGAAATGTAAAAGACCCTACTGGTGATTATACCAATAGGGTCTGATTTGAATCTTATTCGGACCTTTGAATGTGTACTGGGCTAAAGCTCAGCACCTCTGCCTGGCTAGAAGCCTATGAATTATTAGTACCTTTGAAAGTGTACTGGGCTAAAGCTGATGCTGAGCTAAAGCATTGATACTAAAGAACCTCTATGTTATAATACAAATAATAAAATTACATCCTGTCACATATGTAAAATCAAAAGGAGTGATACCTTGTGTCGAAAAAGATTATTAATAACCACATGTATAACACAGAAACTGCAAAACAATTAGGATATTGGAGTAATGGATATAATTACTATGATCTTTACTTTGCAGAAGAGACTTTATATCAAAAAGACACTAGAGAATATTTTTTAGTTGGATGTGGTGGAGCAATGAGTTCTTACTCAGAGTTTGATGAAGACTTTAGATGTGGTAGCACAATCTTTATTCCGTTTACAGAAGAAGAAGCGAAAAAATGGGTAATGGATCGTTTAGACGCAGATACCTATGTTGCTTTGTTTGGTAAAATTGAAGAATAATTTGTACACGCAAAAAACCAGCAAAGACTGTCAAACGATAGTCTTTGCTAAATCGATCTGTTCTAAAGCCATTTATTGTCCCATAGGTTACGCATAATTCTAACTTTGCTAAAGCCATTTATTACTCCTAGTCATCTATTACCCATAGCTATCACTTCTTCTTCCTGTTTTAGTTATCACTTCTTTTTTCAAACTCTTCTTCCTGCTTTAGCATCACTTTTTCTAATGCTGTTGTAATTTGCTGTTTAGCAAGTTCTTGCTTTTTACTAAGCTCCTTTTCCTGCATCATAAGTTCATTGTGGTAAATCTTCCAGCTTTCTTTTTCACTTGTACAGTAACGTCGGCATTCAGAATTAATTGTTCGGCAATTCTCATTAATTCTGTATTTCCAAACAGGTTTTCCCATTAACTGCGTTACCCTTCCTTCACTAAGGGTTGCCGGATTAATGCAAACTAATTCGCCCTCTTCTGGTTGTGCGAAAGTATTTTTTCCATTGCACGCCCAGACTTTTATTATACTTCCTTCAATTTTATTATCTTTTCGCCATTGCGTGATTTCTTTTGATGTATTTGGAATCTCACCTGAAACATTTAAAAACTTTTCTGATTTGTTCATTTTGTCTCCCCTTATTTCCTTTCTTGGCTAAAGCGTCGCTACGCTAAAGCCAACTAAATTAAATGGGTTAAATTAAAAGTGGTGCTAAGCGATTAAACTTAGCACCACTGGAATTTTAGTCTTAAATTTACTCAAGACTTAACTGAATTATTAAAACTGCATCTTTTACTTTCTTGTAATTAAAGCTTCTTGTACAGTCGATTGATTCTAAATCTCCTTTGTCTGTAACTTCTAATTTAATTTCATAGCCAGAATAGCTACCTTTCGGACCAGTAATTTCTGTAACATCTTTGAGAGTTATGTGCTTTGCTAAAGCTTCTGAGAGACTTACAAAGAAATGTATTCTACCATCAAATACAAATCCGTCTTGCATTGCAATAGTAATTTCTGGTTCGTCTTTAACTTCGATAGTAAAATCTTTTGTGTGTTTGGCTTCAAACTTTTCCCCAATGCTTACCATAACACGGTCACTTCCATCAATTAATGTAATGGCTGTATGCTTTTCCTCTTCTTCTTCCTCTTTGTTTACTTCTTCTGGTTCCTTTTCATCAACACTAATCTGATCATGAAGAATTAATTCTACAGGAGCTTCTTTCTTCTCCTGTAGTTCCACTTCTTCTTTCTCTTGTAGTTCCGCTTTTTTCTTAATTTCTTCTACAACTCCTTTAGCATTTCCAATTTCTTGTTTACCTAAATTTCCAAAGAAATTTTCAATCATCTCTGCGCTGTATAAATCATCATTATCTTCTTCACTAAGTAAAGCTTCCATTTCATCTTCGCTTGATTCATCTTTGCTAAAGCTCTCTTCTCTAATGTCTGTGTTGTCTTCAGCAGCAGAGTCGTCGTCACTGCTCTTTTTGTTAAAACTCTCAGCAGAGTCGTCTTTGCTAAAGTCTTCTTTACTAAAGTCTTCTTCGGTAAGGTCTTCAACAACAGAGTCGTCTTTGCTAAAGTCTTCGTTAAGTTCTGTAATGCCTTCAGCAGCAGAGTCGTCCTGATTCTCTTCAGCAATAGTAGAATCGCTAAAGTCCATGTTGCCCTTACTAAAGTTTTTACTAGAATCTGTGTCGTTTTCGGTAATGCCTTCAACAGCAGAGTCGTCTTTACTAAAGTCTTTACTAAAGTCTTCTTCGGTAATGCCTTCAGCAGCAGAGTCGTCATGATTCTCTTTGTTAAAGTCTTCGTTAAATTCTGTGCCGTCACTGCTTTCTGTACTTAATTTCTTCTTTTTCTTCTTTTTACGGATGAAAGAAACCAATGCAATTAAAATTACAATCAGTATAATCATTGTTGTGAACAGTACAGTACGATTACTAAAGTCTAAGAAATCATTTAAGAATTTCTGCAAATCATTCATTTGTGATTAATTTCCTCCTCACTTCTTATTTTGTTACTCGGTTAAAGAGAATAAAGAAATGCATAATAACTTAATTGGGGAAAACCTATTATTACACTTCTTTTCAACTTTAACTAATTTATTATAATAAAATACCAATTATTTTAGGGTGATTGTTGAAATAGTGAATAAAGTAGCTTAAAGCACTTATTTGTTAAAAAGTGTTGGTAAATTAGTACTTTTTTCTCTATTTTTATTCTAAATAGCATTTCAACCCGCTTTACCTGTTTTAAGTAGCATTTTATCTGTTTTATCTACTCTAAGCAGCATTTCACCAATTTTAAGTAACATTTTATCTTACTATTGTAATTAGTGAGCTAGGCAGAAGTGCTTGGCTAAAGCTAGACAATGGTGCTTGGCTAAAGCTTTACACTAATACTGCATGCCATTGATAAATCCACCACATTTAGAAATGTCACATTGCTTTTCTATTTTATCAAGCATCTCTTGTGATACTACTACATTATCTAATAGCAAAGCTTTAAAAGGTTTTTTGTATTTTTCTTTAACATAGTCAATGTATTTATCGCAATCATAGATAACATCTTCTCCTTTGAAAAAATCATCGAGTTCTTTTATTGTTGTGAAAGTACGTTTGTTAAATTCATCTTTAAACTCATATACGATATCTACATAATAAATCTCTACTTCAAATGTATTATCTTCGAATAGAATCACATCTAACCAACATACTGCATTTGGTGCTGTAGATTTGGAATTGCTTCCTACTGCATTAATATTTTCTTTTGCATTAGTATTTTCTTTTGTTTTCATTTGACTCTTTAATACCTCCTGTTTTGTTTACGTGGCTAAAGCTAGCCTTAATCATTAATCTTTTTAAAATTCTTTTGAATGAATTTTTCACTGATAAAAGAGTATTGTATCTTCTCTTTTTCTCTTGCTTCATCATGAATATGAATATAATTTAGTATGTAAATTAAATCATCGCAGTTTACATGTTGCTTGTGAAAACCATTTCGAAACATTTTTCGTTTTTTACCTTTATTCCTACAACCGCCACCTTCAAACATATTTTTGTGAAATAAATTTGATACTTTACTAGAATTTATTGTAACATCAAGAAACCATTCTGATACATTTGTTATTATTTCAAAATTACCATTAAGTTTTACACTAAACTCATACTCATTTCTATTACAAAAGTTTTTTACTATTATTTCATTGTAATTGAATTCTGTTACACTATTATAAATGCCAGTTAGTTTTTCTGCACACTTTTCACATAATGTGTAACCATCAAACAATGCAATAATGCTTTTGTAAATCAATACTATTTTCGGAACTACTGGGCTAAAGCCTGGACTATCATCTTGGCTAAAGCTGCTATTGTGTTGAATGCCTCCGGCGGACGAGCGCGGGCTTAACTCTTCTTGGTTTTGGATGGCTTCGCATTCTATTAAATGTATTATTTCTTGATCACGCTGTATTACAACGCGTTTACTGCAATTTTCCCAAAGAAAAGTTGTGATACGTAGTTTAGACATGAAGTATAGACTTTTTAAATCTTGCAAAAAATAGTAAACAGTACTTGTAAAGAATTTATCAATTAAAACACTATTTTCTATTAAGTTTTTCAACCAAGGTATAGTAGCTTGGTTAAAGGTGCATACTATTCCACTTTGTACCCTATTTTGTAAGTAATTGTTTGGTAAAACTCTTTCTATTTCGCTTAATAGTATTGTCTCAGGCAATTCAATTTCATGGGTTATGATTGGAATAAAGTCCTTCATAGCAGTAAAACTACTTGGGTAATTTTTTCTCTGTAAAACACAATGAATACATAAATTGTATTCAAAAGAATTGATGTAATTACTAGTTAAAAGTTCTAGTAATTCACTTAGAATTACAATACGTGGTGTAAATCCCAGATAATCTAGGATCTTGGCTAAATTGTTTCTGTCCCATATTACTAGAATATTAAAGTCACTAATGTCTAATTTAACTGTGCTGCCAATAAAGCATAATTGTTCACTTCTAATGTATTCATTTGGTAAGCTAGAGTATTCATTCCTTTTGGTTTCACAAAGTAAAGCTAGGTAAGTATTATTACAAAACTCAGTGTAACCTTGTAGCGGTTTTTGGTTTGCTACAAATAAATATTTCATTTTTCACCTCCTTCTCTTTATTTTCTCTTTCGAATTAATTCCTGCTTGGCTAAAGCAGTTGCATGGCTAAAGCTAAGTACATCACTTAGCTAAAGCAAGGATTGCAATTCGAAAGAAAAGAGCCAAAGACTTTTACATCTTTGGCTCTTATTGTTCTTATTTAAAAATTACTATAGTTAATAAAAGATTTACTACAATTAATAAAAGATTTACTATCGCACAGTAAATCGTATCTAATTTCCATGCTACTCTTATCTATTGGAACTAAAATGTTATTAAAAACTTTCCAAAGCATTCCTCCGATTTCTACAGGTTTTCCAATGTACTCCCTTTTATCTACAATTTTTGTAATGTTAATGTTAGCTTTCGTAGCTTGCTCTTGCTGCTTTTCTTTTGGGATATTGTAGATTTTATCTCCAAACTTAAAAAGCTTGCCAGTAGAAAGAAAAGAGTATCCAATCTTGAATTCCTCGCACTTCTTGGCTAAAGTTGAATGCCAAGCAAAGTCTGTAACTTTTCTTCCTGTAGAATCACCGTTTGAGCAGATGTATTCGACGTTTCCGCACTTAGCTAAATCAATCTCTTCTTCGATTTCTTTAACATTTAACCACAAGTGCTTTAAATGTAGTGACTTGGCTAAAGCATAGAAATCTTCTAGCTCATCATGCGTTTTGATAGTCAACGCTATTACCACATTAGGTAATTCACTACTGTTAGGAAATCCGTCTTTAAGACAATGCACGTTTTTAGTATTAATAATAAACAAGCAATCATAACGAATCTTCATCATGTTTAGAAATCGTTGTTTATTTACCCACTTAATATCAATGAAAAAATCATTACCAGGACACACATTAAATACTGTTTCACTTGGAAACTTTAGTTCAATCTCTCCTTTACTTTTTGTTTGTAGTGGTAAATTAATGGCATCGGTTGCCATTTTTACTTTAATCGGGTTTTCGTTAGCAATAAACCGATGTGTGCTGGGTTTGTAGATTTCTTCCCAAATTTTCCAATCAACCATGTAATCTCTCCTCTGTTTTAAGAGTTATAATTGATTGCTTGGCTAAAGTGGATTTTACATTGCTTCCTTAGAACTTCTCTTTTGATTTTAGGAGATGTGGGGGAAATGTAAGGAAGTACATTAAGAGTATGTGAGTGTGCGTTTAGAGGTCATGTCTTCCCTCCGGCGCTTCGCGCCTACGGGTTGACGCTTGCTAGCTGACCCTACGTGATCTAAAGATAGCTCGCTAATGGCTGACACCGATAGTCTCACTGAGCTAACGTATACTTAGTGGAAATCACTGAGCTAAAGTCTTTCAGGATCTAAAGATAATCTTAATTCGCACTTATTAGTGCTGCCATAATGCTCCTAAGGTCGCTTGATCTAAAGATAAAGAATACTACTTTGCAGAGCTGTACATTACAATGGATTCCTAATTATGTTTTGATTTGTGCTACCTACCCAATGGGCATTTTGATCTGCCTTATCTTTCTCGAACTCTCCGTCAACAAGGACATCTATATTTTTTAATACTTCCCTTCGTAAAATTCCCAATTCTGAGTCGTCTTGAAGTAACTGGGCTAAAGTATAGCCGGTGTAAAGCCAAATGTCTTTAGTAGGGTATTCCTTTCGGATTTCCTGAGCTAAAGCTAGAACATCCTGGACGTTTGAAGAGTAAAGAGGATCTCCGCCAGAGAAGGTAATTCCCTTAATGTAGTCCTTTTCTAATTCATCAAAGATCTCCTGTTTAGCTTTTTCATCAAAATCAACTCCTACGTTTGGGTCCCACGTTATTTTGTTTTGGCAGTCTTCACAGTAATGTGAGCATCCAGAAACCCATAGAACAACTCTAAGTCCATCTCCATTTAACATGTCGTCTTTTGTTATGTTGTGAAATTTCATTTTGAATACCTCCTGTTTTTGTTAAATAAAAAACTCCATTGGCTTTTGCACCAACGGAGTCTAGGCTAAAGCATTAAATTCTAATGCTTAAAATCTTTTCGATGTTTTGATGTATTATCTTTTCTAAAGCTTCTAATCTCCACTCTGGAAGATTGTATTTGGAATGCCGTGTGAACTTAAAATCTAATAGATTAATTAAAATCTTTCTCATTCGAGAGTCCATAACATAGGCTGCTACATTAAACCAGTCATCGTAAAGACGTGGTCCTTTGTTTTCTAATATCTTGGTTAAATCTTTGAAATCATCTTTCATAGTTCTTGCTAGTAAAGAAAGATTATGATCAAACAAAGGTGCAAAGCTTACCAAATCCAGAGTATCATTATCGACAAGAAAACCAAAATTATTCTTGTGTCTGTCTTCATTCATTATTACAGCATCTGCAACAATCATAGTTCTAATCTCACCAAGAATACCAAATTTATCGGCAGTTTCTAATAAAGTGTCAATTCCATAAGCATTTGATGTATCAATAGCAGCATATGGTACAAAACCGTATTTCTCAGATGTGAAGATATCACACACAGAGCAAATTCTTCCACCAACACTTCTTAAATCATAATTTACATAATTATTTGTAAATCTAGAAACCAATTGACTAGCATAATATTCAGAGTATGGTTCTAAACCAAAATTTGCAAAACCTGAACCACCACGTTTGAGCATTTTGATATCACCAGGAAAATGTTCTCCTTCTCTGATCCAACACTTTGCGAATGAACCATCTGTACCGTACTCCGGACTTGTAGTTGAAAAATTTTTGCCATGCAAACCACCCTCAAAAGCAGTTTTAGCTATTACTTCATTGAAAGGATGTGTAAATAAAGAAACTTTATCCCAAGTTAAATCACTATCTATAGGTTTTACCCAAAAAGTATCAATAAGAGATAATGCATGTGAAATATTAAGGAATCCTCTAAAATCATCACATCCACTTATTTTTAACAGTTCATTTATATTTTCTCTATGTTTTGGCGCTCTTCTATTTCTAATAAAAATTTCTGTTTTTCCATAATGTTTGGGTAATTCTTCATAATGTTTTACAACATTTGCAGTTTGTAAAATATCATTTACATAGAAGGAAGCAATTATTTTATCCTTATTCAGTAAATAATATTCAGGTTTTCTATCCTCCTGCTTAAAGAAATTCATAGATTTCATTTTACCCTCTCTTTCTTATTTATATTTCTATTGTAACAAAAGTATAACTTTGATACAAGTTACATTTTAAATTTATTTGCTGTTTAATATAGTGCCCTTCTATGCACCTCTTCCATCAAGAAGGACAGCTGGGCTAAAGCACTACAAAGTTCCATGTCAGCTTTCTTAGATCTTAGTTCCTGCTCCTCCTTAAGCTTTTCTTTTTCTTCATTAGTTAATGAGTCATACCATTTATCATATTGATATCTTTTGTAAAATCTAATGGCATCGAAGCCTTTAATGCAATGCCATTTAATACGTTGTAGTTCTGCATACCATGCCATTTTAAATTCCTCCTATTAAATCTGTTTTTCTCTCTTTTTTATTTCATACGAAATTATGTAATCAATTATAAAATTATGTAGAAAAACAAGTAGAAATGAAAATAGCGATAACATACAGAAAAAACTGCTAAAACTATCTATGATACTATTTGTGTTCTTCTTTGCTGATTTATTATCTGACTCTTTTGAATTTGGAAAACTTTTATCGTTATCTACAGATGTTGTTACTAGAGAAACATTTTCTTATTTACTAGTAGCATTAAATTCTGCAGTTATACTCGAAACAGATGAGAGTAATACTGCCAGTGACATTTCTAGTAAGGCAAGATGTATCATAATTTTATTGAACATTTTATCATTCCTTTCTTTTTAATAGAAAAGCTCCAGTAGATTACCACTTCTACCTAAGCTTGGCTAAATATCTTGATTCGATACTTCCGTATCTGCCATCAAGAATCTCACTTTGCGAAGCCATAATAAAAACTCCACTGGCTTTGATACCAATGGAGTCTGTTAATTAAAATAATGACATTTTAGTGATGTTATCTGTTTTACCACCATGTGTTTTCTTCTTTGCTAAATCTTGTAATTCTTTTGGTAAAACGTCATTCACTTTTTTCTTAATACCACTTGTAAGATAATAGTCATCCAATCTGTTCTTATTATATTTCCACTGAGCTTCCGATGATTCCTCGGCTAAAGCAGTAAAGAATCTTTCCCAGCTTGCATACGAGCTACACTCAATATAATCAGAAGGATTCTCTAAAATCTTATCAAGATTTTTACATGTGAATACACCAGCTTTTAATAAAACCCACTCAAAGCTTTCTGGTGGCCAAATAGTAATTCTTTTATTATAATGCTTACCATTTTCGAAATCATCATAATACTCTTGTAAATACGAACCAAAAGCTGCACCATCTACAATACATAGAATATTACTTGCATCTGCAGCAAGTATTGTATTTAAAACATTACCATTACCATTTGCACTTATAACCGGAACGTTACTAAAGAAATTCTTAAAAAACGTAAAACCGGCATTTGAATCTTCCATAATAACTAAATCAAAATTATAGTCTGTAAAAGTGAAATTAGTATAAAATTCTTTAAATTCATATATTCTACGTAAATCACCAGAATCTTTATGACTAACTAATTCATAGATTTCTTGCCAACTATATGGTAAACCTTTTAACGGTTTTCTTCCTATGATAACAAAATAATTACCAGATTTTTTAACATATTTAGCAAAATCATTAGAATAAACAAATCTATTATTTTCTTCAATGAAAATTACAGAATCGGTTATCTCGGATAAAACAGTTTCCCATCGTAAATTAGTATATGCATCTGTATATACAAAATAATTAGCAGATGTTTCCACAGTATATGCTACTGCAGAACTTCCTGACATAGAATTAAACATTGCTTGCAATAAAGTTGTTTTACCTGTACCACTTTCACCTTGTATAATAGTGATATTTCTTTTTAATGTAAATCTGTACTCATTGTCTTTATCATATATCCTAAACTTAACTTGTCCTTTCATAAATCATCACCTTACTAAAACCACTCTGGTTCCTCAATCTTACCTGCCTCGACTAAATTGTTAGATTCTCGTAATTCTGGAATTAAATCTTGCATACGATGAACTACATTTCCTGTGTTTAAAACTTTTATATCGAATGGATCCTTAAAGTGCATTACATGCTCTAAGTAAGCAACTATATCTTTATCTTTACAAATCTCTAAAATCCATTTTGCACAGTTATCTCCGCAGTTAGAAAGGTTGTAAATAAATTTAGGTTCTTTCAATAATAAAATTAATACCTTTACTCCGCCCGATAAATAAGTAGGTGCTATTGGACCAAGTACTGGACTAATTATTAAGTATGGTCCAATGACGTCAGATTTGTCTACATCTTTTATCATCTTCTTGACTAAATCGTCTTCAAACCATTCTGGTCTAAATGCGACATTGAAATAAGAAGGTGCATTAGTCATTACTTTTATATCTCCACCTCTATACCAAATGTTTAACATTTTAATTCCCCTTTCTAATTTCCTTTCTAGTTTTCTTTTTATTTTTCATTAATATTATTGTAGCAAAAGTGTAATGATACTACAAGCTACGTTTTTAGTTTGCTGGGCTAAATAGCTCACTTGGCTAAAGCACTTTGATACTAGTGGAGTCTGCTAGACTATTCTACATAGATATAAATAGACTTTGCTAAAGTCTTGTAATGGTCAGCTGCAATTTTACATTCCACCACATAAGTTTCTTTCTCTGTAGATTTTATTGTTAGCATACCATCTGGAGAAACAGAAATATTTCCTTTAGTGTTATTTTTTACTATTTTTCCAGTTTTGGAATCAATTGAAACTGCTTCAGAATTTTCTTTAGCTAAACGGAATTCACATTTTAAAGTAGAAAGAGCTTCTTTAGTTATGCCATACACTTTTGGCGTATCAAGTTGCTTTACGCATTTTCCATCTTTAAAATCATCCTTGGAGATGGTAATAGGTGGAACATCGCTTGTTTTAATTTCAGCATTATTAACATAGATCTTAACTTTCATTGTACCACTGTATTTCCCTTTTCCTTTTAATTCTACGATACCACCTGTTTTTGATTTTTCTTTAGATTTATTATTAGCAAATTCATAATCTGTTTCTGCAAATATCGTTCCAGCACATATCGTTCCAGCACATAACTTATTTGGACGGTGTACTCTAATCATTTCTGGAAGATTTGACTTACCAGTGTAATCAAATACAAGCCAATTGTATGGTGCATCATCTATAGCATGAAAATTATCTAAATTATTATCATTTGCATGTAGTAATTTTAATGTAATAAACAAGACTACAAGCAATATAAGCAGTATACATTTACCTTTCTTATTCTCCATAATAAATTCTCCTTTATCAAAGGTGTGTACACTTTTATGTAATACACACCTAACATTTTTTGTCAGATTACATTTCTGAACTAAATATCTTGATTCGATACTTTCGTATCTGCCATCAAGAATATCACTGAGCTAAAGCCCTTTGCTTATTCAATGAAAACAAATCTGTTTACATAATCTCGGTCTTTGCCTTTGAAGATTGGGATGTTCTTATCCACATACCAATGTGGTCTTACATCACCATCTCTTTGCTCTCTGATAGCGCATGCACCTCTTTGACAATCAACAGGGTAATCTTCCCATGTAATTCCAATCTGCTCTAACATTTGTTTCATTTCTTTTGTTATTTTGTTTTTTACTTCTGTGTTGGATAAATGTGTACGTGCAGCCATCTGTACGTAATTTCTTATGGCAACGAGCTGTCTCCAGTAAATTAGATTAGTGACTTCCTCTTTTGGGACATTAAAGCATCGTGCATCAAACATGGCTCCTTTTGAAACTGCGTCCTTATAGATTTTTACATAGCGATGTAACTCTTCGTCTGGATTTTCTTCTTGGCTAAAGTCATCGTTCGAATCCATTAGATAGCAGTTTTCCATTACGAATTCACGTGTCTTTCTTTCAAAGATTTTATTAAAGTACATTGTGGTCATGCTGGCTGCTGTACTTACCATTTTCTGAATCTCGTAGTTAAACCAAGCTTCTTGGCTAATGGTTTCGTAATCAACTAAGATTAGAGTGATTTCGTCGGATTGTGTGTAACCGAATACACAGCCTTGAATTGACTGACACAGATTGAGCATTGTTTCCTGCATTGTATCTCTAAAAAGTCTATCGTAAGGCTTTTTGAAGTTTTCTGTGAAATGTTTGAAGGCTTTGCCATCCATTCGTAATGCAACTGGACATCTTCTCATAAGTCGAGTGCGCGGGACATTTTCGTAAAACTCTTTCATTCTATTTCCAATTTCTAAACCGTCCATAGTTCTTCTCCTATTCTTTGCTAAATAAAGCTTCTGTTGGCTTTTACACCAATAGAAGCTGATTTGATTTTTCTGGGTTAGTTTACCGCTTCGCCATCTTACCTGGGCTAAAGCTGTACTTCGCCCCTTCGGTACTGCCATTTAGTTTTCTTAATTTAAAGCTGTGCTTCGCTATCTTTTTTAATTCAAAGCACATACTACATTCTTGCCTTAGCTTAAGTACTCGATCTCAAATCGATCATTGACGGGTAACATCATGGACTTTGAACCTAAATCAATTATGATTCTGTCGAAAGGTAATGCAACCTGCATGTCCTTTACTTTTGTTGATTTGTCCATATGTCTCTTACTACCTCTGAAAGTGTAGTTTAAAATCTCTTCATCGGTAGGTACGTGACCTGCTGGAATCGTGCCTACTAAGATTGCAGCTGGGTAAGTTATACCGGTAAGCGTATCAATAACATTAACGATTGGTGTGTCGTTAGGGTAATCTCTGATACACTTGTAAGGATCAATTCTAAGATTTGCAATATCTTTATCAATTACTGCAATCTTAACAGTACAGTTATCCACCTCTGGAATTTCTGTAATCTCACAGTAGCGCGCCATAGCTGTTGGAACCAATTCTTCCTTGGAGTACTGGTTTTCGTCCAATTCGATTACCTTTTGGTCTTTTACAGAGAAGTCTGTGTCATTGATTTTATTTCCAGAGATCTCTGTGAACTTTTTGTATACTAGAAACTTCATTGTATACCTCCTACTTTCCTTTTTATTAAGAAAGGGAGCTAAAATAGCTCCCTTAACTCCATTAATTATTATTGTGTTACAGTAAGTTAATTAATTACTGCTATAACGATTCCGTTATTTTCTTTGCTAAATGAACTCCTGATTCTGTTGCACACATTAAACTATTAGCTGGAATATATAAAATTTCCATCATGTCTTCTTGATTAAAGCTAACATCTTCAAACTCTGCATCTTCCGTGTAGTAAATATTCTCCTCACGTTCTTTACGATTAGCTTTAACACTATCTGTATAGTCTTTAGCCTTATTGAAAGATTTCTTGGCTAAAGTTCCTGTAGCTTTTAGTAAAGTTCCTGTAGCTACTCCAATAGAAACCAAAGCTTTGCTAAAACCTGACATTCTGTATCCATACCCATAACGTTGTCGTGTTCTGTCGTTGTAATTATTTCCACTGTAGTATCTGTTACTACGATTTTCAGTATTTCTAGTTTGGTTACACCATGGGTAACCACTTGTCCTGTTTCGCTGTCCATTTGAATACCATCCATTAGCCTGTCCATTGCTATGTCCATAGCTATGTCTATAGTTATGTTCATTACTATGTCCATAGCTATAATTTCCTGGATTTCTAACTCTTACTGCCATGCTGCACTGCCTCCTATTTTTTATGTAGTTCCACTACAGTATTAGTTATTTTAAGTTTTTCTTTGTATTTCTTTAGTAAAGCTTGAACTTTATCAACGCTTTCTTCAGTGTAAAGAATTGTTTTATGTTTGGTTGACAAAATGACAAAGCTAGCTTTGCTTACACAATGACTAATCTCAAAATCTTGTTTACTGTGAATTCCCATTACTTTGCTAAAGTTTATTATGTTCTCTTTAACAACACCGTCGGTCACTATTCTAAAATCATTTGAAGTTGAATAGTAAATAGTATTTGGATTACATCTTTGAATGGTAGTTATTTTATTTTCTTTAAGAAATAGATAAAGACTTTTCTTTCTGTAGTAAACAACTTTATTCGTCACTTGTTTTCCACAAATGCAAATCACTCCGTCTTTTGAAGGAAATTTGTAGTAAATGTCACTGTCAATCTCTTCAACTAATGTGAAATTATTGACTTGGCTAAATCGCCAACCGTTGCACAGTAACGAAGCTTTCCCTAATGTCTCATTTTGTTTATTATTTTTCTTAAAAGGATTTTCTAAATAAAACTTACCATTTGCTATAAAGACCTCTTTTGTCATTCTCATCACCACATCTTTCTTTACACTCTTGTCTTCCTTTCGAAGATATCACCTAAAGTGATAACACCATCTTGCGTATGAAGAAGACACTGTACACCTTCTGGTTTATTTTTAAGAAATGTGGAACCGCTCTTTTTAAAATTACTAATCTGTGAAGTTTCATCGTCGTTTTTGACATACTCTAAAACATAACTAGCATTTTTAACGTTAACAATATTTTCGCCGAAAACAGTTTCTGAACTAATCTTTCCATCGGTACAGACAATAGTATTACCTCTAAAATCAAATGAATGATTTGGGTCTTCAACAATAACATCATCGATTCCATATTTCTTTAAGAATTCTAAGATTTTTGTATCATAGAACTTAGTGAAATAGACTTCTACGTTATTTTCATTCTTGTCTTTGCACAGAAAAATAGCCCCTTCCATTAATGGATAGATAGCTCTGTTCGGTCCTTTAATTCTAATCACTCTCTTGTCTAAATCGGCTTCAATCTGCCATTTACCAATAGTAAGTGAATTAACTAGCTCTTTATTTTCATTGTTGTAAGAATCACGAGGATCAAGAAGTCTTCCCCCTACAACAAGTATTTTCTTACACTGCAAACTTATCATCTCCCTCAATCTGCATAAACTTTTTTATTTACTAAATCAATTGTTATCTCATCGTAATCTTTTAAATTGTAATCTTTCGTATTATTGTTATCCAAGTAAGTTTTCTTGGCTAAAGCTGACTCATCCTTTGTGGTTGAATTAATCAAAACATCACAGCTATCTTTTGGTTTACCGTTGCTAAAGTGAACACTAAAGTTATCTCCGTTTTTAACGTAGTGAACTCTAAGTACATCATTCTTTAATTGTAATTCCACCTTTCCATTTGGTAATCCAATCTCATCTTCAAAGAATTCTCCATTACTGTAGTAATCACCATAGAACTTTGAAGTTACATAAACTTTTTTAGCTTCGATGTTTGCGAATTTTGTAGCATCTGAAATTAAAAACAAAGCTTCTGGATCTCTATCACCTATAGTCTGTTGAACTGCTTCTTCGTCTAAATTGTCTGCACAATTAATTAAGTATACATAGCCATTACAATTTAGCGTAGCAGTGTAACTGTCTTGCGTTGGAAAGACTTTAATTTCAGCCGTACTTTGTACTTCTGTATCATCATAATCAATCCATCTATCAGTAGCGTCTTTAAAGCTTATCCCCTTTAATTTAAAGATAACTACTACCAATATAATAATTCCACAGATTATTGTACTGCAGCCTTGCTTCCTTACTTGGTTAAATCTTCTGGTTGGTCTTACTTGACTAAAGCCAAAGTCACTTTGATTCTCTCTATCAGTGCCATTGCCATTGCTGTTATTATTTTCTATACCTCTCACCTCCAGAATTAACATCTAATTTAATTAGAATTCTACAGTAAAACGTTTCTTTAAAATAATGGGTAGCACCTTCTACCTTACTATCAAAAAATCTTACTTTAAAATGTTTACCAATTTGCACAAATGTAATTTTGTTTTGTAAAAACTTAACAAAAGTGTTTGCAGCCTGCACAAAATCTAAACCCATTACAGTAAAAGCAACCAACACGCACCACACGGCTAAAGTGTTAGTAATTTTAAATACAACAAGTTTTTGTACAATTGCCATACAAGTAATTAACAGTAAACGTATTAGAATTCGTTTTTTAAGTCGAAGCGAAAGTACTTTGTACTGCTCTTTAGTAAAAATTATTTGATTCGTTATTAGCACCCCCATTATTGTTAACTGTTTCTTATTTCTTTAGATTATTTTTCTAAAGTTAAAACCCAGTCAAGCTTTTGTACTTAACTGGGCTAAAGCTATTTCTGATTTTTTATTTTCTTCCGCCGTAACGTTCAAGCAGATCTCGTCGTCTACTACTAATCTTTCTTTCTCTTTTTTCTCCAGTGTCCTGATTTGTTGTTTCAATACTTACCATCTTCTTAGGAATTCTTTTACGTGGCTTTCCTGCTCTAAGATTACTAAACACATCATTACTTTTTCCTGCAAGAGGGTTATCGTCTTCCTCATTAACGGACTTGGCTAAATCTGCTGCAATGGAATCAACGCTGTCACCAATGGACTGCACTGTGCTAAAGGGCATGCGTAATCCACTAAGACACACAATGTTCTTCTCCTGATTAAATGTGTGGTATTCGTCGTAGTACATACCAAAAGACTGAATCAGTGCTTCGTAGTTAAGTGGGTCAATCGTTGAAGAAGCAATGTATTTTAATTTACGATTCTTTAAATCTGTATCTACTGGTGCAAATACTGGACTGTGCTGTAAGTCCTCAATCATCTGAGCAATGTTAGTTTTTCTTGGTGTTACTGAAATTACAGCCATTCCTGGTGTGCTAAGAACTTCTTTAATCTCTGCCCTATCAATGTTACCAGCTTCACTTTTATGTTTCTCTGGGATTTCAAGAAAAGAGATAAAATTGTTTACAAATTTCTTGTTAAGTGAAAGTTTGTATTTATCATAATCTAAATTGCAGCTATCTGGCTCTTCGTTGTTAATAACAAAGGTCGCACCGAGATTTTCAATCTCTACCAACTCACCGAAGCACTCACGTGAGTTAAACCTGGCTAAAGGAGTTTCCTTCAATGCAGGTAAAATCGGCACAGTGAAAACAGTATGAGTTGGATAACCGTCTTCATCAAGCAATTCCTCATTTACTAAGAAATCAACTAAGTATGGTCCAATTCCGGAGCCTGTTCCGCCACCAGTAGCAAAAATTACTCCAATGAAGCTTTCTTTGCTAAACTGTGCTTTAATACGCTCAATCAAAGAATCGACCGACTTGGCTAAAACTCCTTTGGCCTTATCTCTATTCTTTGAGCAACCCTCTCCGCCTGGAATGTGATAAGTGTGCTTAGCACCTTTAAGTGTATCCAGGTCTTCCTGAGAGGTGTTAATGTAAAGAACATTAAATCCTAATTCGTCAAATAAGTTACCAATATTTCCGCCTGCCTGCCCAATGCAAACAAAGCCAATTTCATTTTTCATAATTTAATCCTCCAAAACTAATTCTATTGTTTTAAAATTAAAAATGGCTACTAGTCTGTTTGAAACTAATAGCCATGCATCATCTACTCATCCTAGTATTCTGTTTCATCATCTGACACTTCTTCTTCGTAATCAGGTGGAATTATTTTTGTTTCTAAAAATTTAGAACCTTTACTATTTAAAAAATAAGTATAAGATCTTCCTGCCTTAATTCCGTACTCTACATAACCACATCCGACTAATGACTGTAGAGTACGATATAATGACTGGTATTCAAAATCCTCCCGTATTGCTTTAATCTCTAAAAGCTCATCCATTGTTTTTGCATCGTAACTATCAGTAACTGAATTACTATACAGTCCGAGCATTAACGCAACGCCACGTCTTGTCATTTCTAACCTCCATTAATCTTCTCTAGCTATTCACCCTTACAATTAGTGCAACTTTCACACAAACTACACGGATAAATCTTATGTCCACAGGACATACAAAAGCTAGGCTTCATTAAGTATACTTGTACCTTTTTACCACAGTTTTTACATGTTTCCATGATAGTTTCTTCAGCATACTCTTCTGTAACATCCTGCCTAGACTTCTTCAATGCTTTAATACTATAGCGCTTAAGTAACTGTGTTAAACCAGTATCAAAAGACTGCACTGAAGCAGAGTTCTTTTGAAACCTTAAATCCAAGTTATAACTTTGTACGCTTGCAATATATTCACTCACTTCTTTAATACCTTGAATGCCACGATTCCACCATCACTAACACTTCGTTTAGAGAAGGTTAAGTAATAAGTGCCTTTCTGTAAAATTTGATAGTCTTCAAGAATTTTTTGAGAAATTCCCTGACCACTAAGACCAATGTAAGCATTTCCGCCAAATCTAACATCTGTTTTAATTTTGGCAGAAATTGGTTTGTCAACTTCTAGCTTGTAAACAACTTTTTGTGTAATGGCTTCGCCATTGTACAAAACATCTGTATACTTTGTATCAGTATCAATCAATAACGCTGTTTCTGTGCTAAAGTTGTTTTTACTAGCGTAATAATTTGTTGTTGTAGTAAGATAAAATACACTATCTGAAACTCCACTTTTAGGTGTTACTTTTAAATAGTAAGCACCTTTCTTTAAAGCAAAATAAACTTTGTCCTTGTTATTACGATAGAATTTACTACTGATTACATTTTTATGTTCATCACAAATACTAAAATAGTATCCACTGCTATTGTCATACTTGGCTAAAGCAATTCCAAGTAGTTCTGGTGAATCTAGATTAAAGCTGAAGTACTGCGTTGCTCCGCTGTTAGTGTATCTTTCGGTAATACCATCTGTATCCCCAACAGCTAAGTTCGTGCTTGCATCTGCATGTGCAAAAGCCAATGTCATTGTAACTGGAATACCCACTGAACCTGTCTCAATCAAAACGTAGTAAGTTCCGGCTCTTAAGTACTGGTCTAAACTTCCACTACTTGCTTCTTTACAGTATGCAAATTTTGGTGACACTTTTGTAGTGCACTTAGAGTCCTTAAAAATACTGATTCGCACAAAAGTGTTGTCACACTTTTCGATTGAGTATAAAACATTTAGGATACCACTTTTTTTGATCGTTACTTTAACTAATCTATTACAATTATTCTGCGTGCCTGCCATGTTAATTGAATAGTTTTTAAAGTTAGAATCATCGTAAGAATTTGGTACTACTGCGGTTGTACTGTGATTTGTCTGTGCTGCATTTACTACCATTACCGTCTGTGCAGGTGTAGGCTGTGCTAAAGTCAAGCACAGAGCAACGGCTGGTACAATTAAAGATTTCTTTAATTTAGTTTGTTTCATGTGTTACCTCTTTTCTAAAGTACTATTTATTAGTACTTTCAGTTGTTAATTCTGAGGTAGTGTCTCCTTCTGTGGTAATGTTTCCTTCTGATGTACTCTGCTGTTCTGTACTATCCTGCTCAGGTGTGTTATCTTTACTTCCGAACAATGATGAAAAGAAATCTTTTATTGACTGTGCTAAAAAGGAAAAGAAACCTTTTGTCTCTTCTTTGGTTTCTTCATTGTCAACTTTACTTTTAAGCTTATTCGCTGTTTCATTAAGTTTATCGCTTACCTGCTCTAAATTGTTCTTTACAATGTTCAGGTCATAGTTTTGTTTGGAAACATCCATTAAAAGTTTCACAAGTTCATCCTGATTTACTTTAGAGACTTTAAGATCGTTCTTGGCTAAAGTATCATCAACAATTTTCTGGACTTCATCTTCTGTAAGTCCATCTTTAGAGTTAGCAGCGTCCTCAATTACCTTTTCTTTTGAATCATTAATTAAAGTTGTTGCATCATTATCGCCAACTTCATCGGCTAAGTCGACCGATGTTTTAATTTCTTTGTTAGCAATGTCTTTCTTCTTTTCATCAAGTTTTTGATCTGTAGCGACTTCGTATGCTTTCATTGCACCTGTTAAAGCTCCGGTTCCGGAAACCTTAAAAGGAGAAGCAGCTTTTACCTCACAATTCTCAACCCCGGCTGTTGTTAAAGCCGATGCAATCATGTTGTCTGTAACGTAGGTAAGATTTGTTGTTTCTACATTAATACCACCTTCTGTTGTAGGTTCAATGTAAGCACAACTGTAAGTCTTTGTACCAATCTGTTCTGTAGGCACAATACCTTTCAACGCATCCCTTTCTTCCTCATTGTTAATAGTGATAAAACTATACTGAGATTTATCACTATCTTTAATACCAAAGTATGATAAAACTAAGTTTTTCTGGTCTGCGGTTAAATCCGCACCAAGAGTTACAGTTTTTACAGAATCAGCATAAACTACTGTTGGCATTACTGTAGTTAAACAACAAACACTCATTAAAGCTGTTGCTGCCGCTTTTTTAATTTTTAAAGAATTCATTTAAATCCTCCTAGTTCTTTGTTAAATAATACTTTGCTAAAGCTTGAGACAATAGCAAATTTCATCAATCCTCGTCTGATGTGTCAAACACATAACTATCAACATCAAACTCTTTTGGTTTACTCTCTTCTTCTTTATGACAGGAGAAGCCAAAAGAGTCTTCATCATCGGTGTCAAAAACTAACTGGTTATCAACGCTTTTCATGTCGAAGTCACCAGTCTCAGAATCGAATACCTGCATTGCCATGTAAATTTGGCTTTTTGTAGCCATGCCATTTGATGAAGTGCTTTCATCTTCATTCTCGATTAACCGTTCTTCGATATCATCGGAGAGTGACTGTGCTAAAGCTTCATTGTCTGCTACATCATCAGAAGTGGACTGTACTAAAGCTTCATTGTCTGCAGCAGTCTCTTGATCCTTATCTTCCTCATCTTCTTCATCTTCCTCTTCGACAAGTTCTGCAGTACTTGGTGACTCTTCTAAAGTGTCCCCATCAATGTTGTATAGACCTTTAAAAGTTGAATCAGTTTCGGACAACTCACCATTTGTATCTTCTGGCAGTTCTACATCTGCGAAGAAATCATGATTGTTTTCCTCTTCTCTTTCTTCTGTAACTGATTCACCAATTTCACTATTTTCGATGTCTTTTTCCACTTCGTCTTCAAACGATAACATACTGTCATCTAAATTACCTGACAGTAATGGATCCAAGTCTTCTGGTTCACTAGGCGATGTAGTGTAACTTGTGGATGTGTAGTCTTCTGGAAGTTCTTCCATACCACTTCTATCAAGTTCACCGTCAATAGAATCGCTGTCATAGTTTGACTGAATGTCTTCTGCCCTCTGTTTAGCGATTTCTGCTGATGGAGTTTTGCTATCTTCTGGGATTCCATTTCCCTTTTTCTTTTTCCCTTTTCTAAAGAATGCCATATTTAATTCCTTTCTAATTTCACTTGGCTAAATATCTTAATTCGTAGCTATCGCTACTGCCATTAAGAATTCTTAGTTAAGGCCACAATAGTGGTACTGTGCTAAAGCCACTAAGAATTCTGACTTGTATAGCCTGTCCATCATCATGCGAATCGGCTTGCTAACTCATCAATGTCATCTGTGTTAAAGCCTTCTCCAATCGCAGCGAATACCCACTCACCATCCAGTAAGTAAAGTTCTCCTGCTACTACAGAGTGCATGCCTTTAAAGTTCTCTGTGAGATTGTAATGCACTAATTCAGTATCATCCCTGTCATCTATAACTCGAATGAAAGCATTTTCGATCTTGTCGAAAGACTGTCCTTTTCTTTTACCTCTAAAAATGTTAACAGTGAAAATAATTCTATCTACATCGGAAGGTAAATCTTTTAAATCTACAATGATTTGCTCATCGTCACCATCACCTTCTCCTGTGAGATTATCACCAAGATGTTCCACTGCTCCGGATTTGTGATGAAGTCTACCAAAGTAAACTAAATCATCAATGTCACTGTATTTACCATTACGGCACAGGATTGCACTTGCATCACAATCAATATCGACCTCTTTGAAACCAAAGAAACCTCTTGTTTTAACTGGATCCCATCCAAGACCAACTACAACTCTATTAAGTCCTGGTCTTTCTTTAGTAAGACTTAATCGTCCACCTTTCTTTAAATTTACTGACATAATATCTCCTTTCATTAAAAAAGCTTGGCTAAAGCGAAATACTTAACCAAGCTTACTTTATGTTTTTATAAAATTAATCAATAGCCAATTTGATTCCTGATTTTCTCTCAGACGGCTGTACGATTACCTGTGTGCCAGGTTGACTCCATTCCATTTGATAGGACTCACCGGAAGCACCCATTTTTCCTAACAGATTCTTAAATGAGACATCTAATTTAAACTGTGGATCTGCACCATCCCAAGCCACCAATGCGTCAGGATCGACACAACATGGAGAATCTAAGATTAAAGGGTTACCATCTGACAAGACTGCTACCTGTGCTCCGGCTTTTCGTCCTACCAGAATTGTTGTAAATAAACCTTTCTGTGCTACAATTCCTTTACCAAAGAACTTTGATTTGTACTCACACGAATCTGTGAAAGCGAGTAAATTCTCTGATTCGACCATGAGTCGTTGTCCCTGGGCTAAAGTTATCGCAACAACATGTCTGGCTGAGTCTGCATAATACTGTCGTGAACCTTTACCACTGATACACTTCATCAATGGTAAGTTCTCTCCAGTCAAACGACGTGCTACCTGCCCAAAGAGTGCTTTGACAGCATTGCCTTCTGGTCCAAGTAGAACCTTGTCAAACTTATTGTTGCCTTGATGTGCTATCATTGCTCCAGCTTTCGTGTAAATGCATCCACCACCATCAATACAAGTGGCTCTTAGCATTAATTCATCTATAACTTCGAATTCAAACACATTTGTACCTTCCTTTCCTTTTATTTGTGTCTTGCCTAAATTATTGAGTTAAATCTTATGGGCTGAATATCTTAATTCGCACTTAGCAGTCACTGCACTCCTTTGATCTAAAGATAGCAGTGCTGCCATTAAGAAAACTACTTCATAGAGCCTTGAGAACTTCTTGGCTAAAGCAGCCCACTTCATTTTGATTTAGGCAAAAGAAAAACGGGTAGAAGCTTTGACACTTCCACCCGTTGCATTGAACATCAGTTTTAATTTTATTCACTTAGTGAAAAAGAAATTAATAAAATTAGTATAAAAGAAATTTCTAAATGCACCTATAGGCAAACAACAAATAATCACAATGAATATAATACTGACAACAGAAATGATAAAAAACGTACACCCTAAATGATACTTACCTAAAGTACTAATTGGAAAAATAGTAATAAATGCTATTAAAATAAAAAATAAAACAAATGAGCATAAAGCACTCAGCATGAGGTAATCAGGTAAAAATGCACGTAGTTCACTCTTACTAAATACTTCCACCATATCATTTACTAAATAATAGGTAGCCAATAAAGTAGTGACACCATAAAGCAATAGCACAGGTAAAGTCAGTAAAAATCCTTTCAACACATCACCTATATTTTCTCTAATAGAACCTTCATCATGTAATCCCTTCGATACATCATCAATTACACATGATAAAGCTTCCGCATCATCATGTGTAAACATTCTGGTAAATATTATATTAATCATTCTCATCTTCCTTTCTTTTTGTTTATGTCTTGCCTAAACTTCACTTGGTTAAAGCCTTCCAGGATCTAAAGATAATCTTAATTCGCACTTAGCAGTTGCTACACTCCTTTGATCTAAAGATAGCAGTCGCTGCCATCATGAAAAATACTTCGTAGAGCTTTTGAGAACTCCTGGGCTAAAGCAACCACTGCATCTCGGACTGATACCAACAAAGTAAAAACAAGCAGGAGATTTTACACTTCTGCTTGCTGAGAATATTTAAAATTATGTTATTAAAATGATTGTTACTATTGTTTGTTAATTATTTGTTATTTAATTATTGTTTGTTGTTTATTATTGTTGCTGCTCTTTAGTCATCGACGTCAACGCCATAGAAAGCGCACAATGCTGCAAGACCACCGTTGAAACCTTTTTCTACAGGCTGGAATTTCCACTCACCATTGTAGTTGTAGATTTCACCAACAACAATGGCAGTTTCCATTGAGAAAACTTCTTCAAGATTGTATCTACAAACCTTCTTGTTTGTTTCCGCATTTGTAATACGAATGAAAGAATTTGAAACCTGTCCGAAATTAAGTTTTCCTTCCGGATCATAAATTGTAGCTGTGATTACAATTTTCTTAATGTTATCTGGGACCTTTGTTAAATCAATGTCGATTGTCTCGGCATCTTCCCCTGCAACTTCTGTTCCTTTCTTGTTATCACCATTGTGGATGACAGCTCCTGAAGAATGCTTTGGCTGATTGTAATAGATGAATTCTGCATCGGAAGGTACTTTGCCATCTTCTCCGAGCATGAAGACAGAAGAGTCTAAATCTGCATTTTCTCCTGTGTCATACTGATTAATTAACCAACCAAGACCTACGATCGCTTTTGTTAAACCCTCTTTGCTGAGACTTAATTTCTGTCCCTTTTTTAATGTAATAGCCATAGAATTACCTCCTAAGAAATTATTGGATTGCTGGCTATGAGCAATCAAAAAGAGCCAATGGCTTTTACACCAAAGGCTCTTGAATTTATCGCTTTGCAGAGTACTGGACTAAATAGATAGGCTAAAGTCCCAGACTAAGGTCATTGATTAAAGTCCCTTCATCTTTTCTGCATACTGCTGCTTAATAACATCCAGTCTCTTTGAATCCTCTTCTCGCTTTCTCTTAGCTTCTTCCTGAATTCTCTTAGTCTCGTCGATACCATTAACAATTGTATTCCATGTTTTCTCTAATGTTTCAATCTGTACAGAACTTGTGTTGGTCATTCTTGTAATCTGTTTAGACTGCTCGACAGTGTTCTGTGCATTCTTGATTAACAATTCATTTGTTCTCTTGTCTAAAGCTGACATAGAGTCTGCCTGAATCTTCTGACGCTTTAACATCATTGCCTGAGCTAAAGCCTGCTTAAAAACTGGAAGGGTAACAATGAATGCTGAGTTGATTTTACGTGTGAGATTCGCATTACTGAACTCCATTGTTTTGATCATTGGGATTGACTGGAGTGCAATGCTTTCGGCTGTCTTGAGATCCATTACTCTTTGTTCAAGCATGTTCTCTGCCTGTCTGAGATTACTGATTTCAAACTGTAAATCTACATTGTTGCTTGTTGCCAACTCCTGCTCTTTCTGTTCGATGTACTCATGAAGTTCTTTACAACCCTGTTCACCCGCAGCGATGTATTTTACTAATTCGTGATAGTATTCCAAATTGGAATTAAACATCTGGTCTAAATTCCTGTTAGACTTTTCTATCTCCCCTTCGTAGACTTTTAGCTGCGTGTAAATCTTGTCTATCTCGTCTCCCATTGTGTTGTACTTACTCAGAAGTTTTTCTAACTTCTTTTTAGCATTACCAAAGAGTTTACCAAAAAGACCTTTGTCTTCTTTGACTTCATCAATGTCAAAGCTTCCCATTATCTTGTCTAAAGCTTCGAGCATTTTACCAGAATTATTAATCTGGTCCATGTTCATTCCATTGAGAACAACGTCGGCAGATTTGGAGACTTCTTCGGCCGCTTCTGAACCAAACTTAACAATACTATTAGGATCAAACACTTCGATCTTAGCTGTGTACTTCTCTAACTCTCCTGTCTTTTTAAAATCATCAATGTAACCCTGTCGACACTCAGCTAGGCTAAAGTTCTCCTTCGGAGTCTGTGCCGTGGTTGGTTCTGCAACCTGCGTCTGCTCCTGCTCTGTTTTATTTTGTAAATTTATCATTATTACCTCCTGCTAAATTATTTAGCTTTTCTGTGAAAAAGTCTACTTAGCAGACCCTTTCGATTTGAAGTTATCTCTGAATACTGTATTGAAAAATTGTAATTACCAAAATCAATCTTTTGTAACCCTGATCGTAGTAAATCTTCTGTTACTAATCCATACCCTGTTGGTATAAACAACAATACATCCAAACCAATTGCGTGCAAGTACTGTAGCATTACCTCTTCTTTTGGTTCTAGCTTTCGTGTACCAGTTAGTACCATTACTATCTTAGGATTGACCTTGGTTAAATCCCACACATGGATTAACTGGGCTAAAGCCTCTGGAATAGCAAACAGAATTCCTGCAAAAGTAAGTGCATCCCAAACACTATTGAATTTGTATCTCTTTATCATCTCATTAGCCTTTTCTACTAACAGTTTTTGTTTTTCTTGACTTAGGATGCTAAGTGGTGTAAAACTTAACACTCTTTCTGCAAATTTCTTATTAAACTGTTTGTCAGGCATCGTTTTTAGTGAACTGTCACCTTTTAATTTAATTGGTGAAATCTCTAATGTTTCTGTTACAAAACACATAGAGTTCTGGGTTAAATCGGAAACGAAATCAATGTAACTTCTCTTTGAGGAATTTCCCAAGCCAGTTATCTGTGCATACAATGTTGGGATAATCACATTGCCATTTTCAATTCCATAACCAGTTCTCATTTTTATCTCTTCACCCCACAGACCAGCTACATCCTCTCTTGTGACATTGAGAATAATACTTTCTACGTCACTGTATTGATTAGGTCTTGAGAAGTTCTCGTCACCATACAGTACCTGGTCTAAAGTCTTTTCCACACTGGCTGCACCTGTTGCTAAAACTTCGTCAGGGAACTTAGCTAAAGGAGAAGCGAATTCCTCTTCAATCACCATGAAATCACCTTTGAAGTCATAGCTCTCTTCTTTAGCATGATTGAGAATGATTACGTCTATTGGAAGTTCTTTTGCAAAGTCTAGGAACTGTATTTCTTTTTTCTCCGTAACGGAACCATAGTAGAAGAGCGTCCACACCCTCTCTTTGCTTACTTGGTTAAAGTATCTGCAGCACAAGGCTTTTAAAACTTTAGCGTCATTACCAACGATTCTTTTCTCTCTTAGAAATCTTTGTAGCACCGTCTTTGTAATTCCGCTGACTTCTTGCTTACCCTCGTCTACTGTTGGATTTGGGATTTTACCATTGATTACAATACATTTATCAAGTGTTCTTCGTAGCTTAAACAAATCCTCTGCGTAGTTTGCAATACAATTAGTACCTTTGATTTCACAGAAAACAGTGTTAAGACCTTCTGGTCGTCTTTGAATCTCCTGCAAAGGTGCTGGCTCTTTCATCCACGCATTTCTGCACACACTAAAACCTATGGCTTTCTGTTCCTTGGCTAAAGTGGTTAACTCCTTTGCAATCTCTGGTGTCACACTTACAAACTTGTAGTCAAACTTCTTTAACACTTTCACCATGTCTTCTGCGTGTTTGTTAAGCTCTCTTACTGTCACAAAATCTTTCTTAGCTAAATCCTTTAGCTGAAAATGTATCCAGCAGCAAAACTTAGCACTAACATTCTCGTTGTTCTTTGAGAGTTTCTTTAATTCTTCTATCATTTCCTCATTAAGGTGTTTTTTCTTAGCTAAAGCTGAAAGTCCACCGTCGTTCTGAACTTCTTTCTTGTACCAAGCAATTTGTTCATTATCTGGATTTCTTAAACCTTCTTGAAGAATTGTTCCATCTTCTTGACACTTTTGAAAGTAATTGATTAATTGTTGTTTGTTGTTGCTGTTTAAATTTTCTATCTGAATCATTTTTCACCACCAATTTCTTTTATTAATTTATAGTAAAAAACTATTTAAAAAGGGTTAAGTTACTCAAAGTGACACAGATTAAATAAAAGGTATTTAAAGCGAAGTTTTGATGCTAATTAATGCTTTTCTCTCTAATTTCAATAAATTTCAATAAATATCAATGCTCTTCAATAAATATCACAACTTATCATTATTTATCGGAATTTATCACAACTTATCATTATTTATCGGAATTTATCACAACTTATCATTTCTTTTCAATGGTTTTCTCAACTTATCATTTCTTTTCAAAACTTTTCAAAGTTTAACAGGTAAGACTTCACTCTAAGAAATGAAAAACAAATACTACATTTACAAGTGGAAATAAAATAGATGCATGAGTTTACTGTTGAGAATTGAAATGGTTGCATAAGTTTACTTTTAGAAATTTAATGGACTTGGCTAAATTGGAGAGCTGTTAAAAGAAAAATAGAAAAGGCTTGGCAAGGATGTTTAATTCCTTAACCAAGCCTTGCATGATTTTATGTGAATGATTTATTTATTGTAGTTGATTGCAATTGATTGTTGTTTACTGCTTTGCAGAGCATTCACTTGGCTAAAGCTCTTCAATCCTACATGCTTACCCTGTCTTTGATCTCTGCCATCTTAGCTGCATTAAGTCTTGTATCACCGTGGACACGACTGTATGACAAATACCCATTCATTCTTTCAATCTTAATTATGTCTGTGCTTCCACAGATAGGACACACATCCATGTCGAGCTGTGCATGTCCACAGTGATTACAGTATGATAAAGAGAGGTTAACTCCTTCATACAGTCCCATCTTCATTGCACGTCGTACTAAAGTAACTATAGCTTCTCTATTGTAAGCTATTGGGTATTTAACGTACTGAATACGACCTCCCCAAAAATATTTCCAGAAACGATACTCTAAATCCTGCTTCTGAATTGGTGATATTTTCTCTGAAACATGACAATGAAAACTGTTAGAAACGTATTCTCTGTCAGAAACATTTTTAACAATTCCAAACTGTGTTCTAAATTGTTTTACCTGTAAACCGCATAAATTTTCTGCTGGAGTTCCATAAATAGCGTAAAGATAACCATCTTCTTTTGTATACCCTTTTACTTTCTTTGAGATGTAATCCATGACTTCTAAAGCAAAGGTACCGTCCTGGGCTAAAGACTTCTGACTGTAAAGTTCTTGCAATTCATTAAGTGCCGTAATACCAAAGGAAGCAGTGGAACTTCTAAGCACTGGTTCTATCTTATCGTTTGGTTTAAGATTACCGCCATAGAAACCACCTTCGCAGTAAGCCAATGGATTGATGGATGCTCTTTTCTCAGCTAAATAGTCATAAGTTCTTCGATGAAGATTGTGTATCATGTCTAAATAGTAATCAAGCACTTCATAGAAATCTTTATTCTCTCTGCGAGACTTGGCTAAAATCATTGGTAGATGTAAACTAACAACACCTATGTTAAATCTACCTTTGAAGATAGGCACGTCATTTTCATCTGCAGGTTCAATACCACCTCTTTCATACCATGGCGAAAGGAATGCTCTACATCCCATAGGGTGTATTATTTTTCCATACTTCTTGTACATTTTACAAACGTGATTGTCTGGATCTTCACTAGTTAAAGAGAGATAGTCCGGATACATAGTCTTAGAAGAACAGTCAATGCTGGCCTGAAATACATGTTCTAAAGGTTTTCCCTCACCATGCAGTTCTTCATCGTAAAGAAAGATTAATTTAGGGAAAAGAACTGGACGTTTTTTACCCTTCTTGCCTTGTCCATTCTTTCTTACCTCTAAGCACATAATACTTGTTAACTGTTCGAACTCTTTTTTACCATGACCTAAAGTAAATGCGATAAAAGGATAATCTCCACGGCTAGAGGAAAGGCTATTGAACTTATACTCTAATTCTTGGAATAGCTGTTCTAAATCCTTTGTTACTTTCTTTAAAGCATAGTTCTGAGCTAAAGTAATAAGTTTACTATCTGTGTCTTTTAATAACTCTTTACCCATGTCGAACTCTTCTGTATGTTCTTCCTCAAGCATGGAATGGTACTGGGCTAAAATGGCTAAGGTCTCCGGCATGCTATCCTCATCTATCATTCCAGTCCCTTTTACTATGTCAATGTATTCATCCATGTACTCTAAGAAAGTCTTTTCTGCATACGGAGCAATGACTTCATCAACACTTGGTACAGTAAATCCACCATACTGCTGGCTAGCTGCACTTAGAACAATATCTCCTATAACACCGGCTAAAGAAGAAAGTCTTTTTGGCTCATTGTACCACAGGTTACCATGTTCAAAACCATTATGTAAAACTTTTTCAATATCGAAAATACAACAGTTCATTGTATCTCTTCTTGATGACATATCATGAATGTAAATATACCCATCTTTAATTGCCTGAATCTCTTCTTTAGTTAAAAAAAATTTCTTGTACAGTTCTTTGTTAAAGATTCCAAATGTAAGACATCGTTTGGTTGAAACCAGTGTACTATCGGAATTACTATTCTCTTTGTCACCATGATACTGTATTCTTTGGGCCTCTGTGTAAGCTTTATCCAGCATTCGTATAAAATCTACCTTGTAGTTTCTATACTCTTTGTATGAGTTGGCCACTTCGGGAACTACCTTGGTTAAAGCTTTCTCAACAGTGGAATGCATTACCATGATTGGAATTTCTTTAGTATCATTTTCGAGTATGTATTCAGTTAAGATTGACTCAATTATAGATTTAATTTCGTTTAACTCAAACTTTGTAAAACTATAATTTACTCTTGTGGCCGATTTGTTTATAGCGATTATGATTTTATTAAAATCGTAATCTTGCAGATTACCATCCTTTTTAACTACTTTGATATTTTTTAGATATTCTTTTGAATCCATTTTAGATTACCTCCTATTAATTTTCTTATGTTATAAAAGGTAATCTACATAAAAATGGTACATTATCTTAGGCGAAGTAGAAAAGTAATATAAAAGTAATATAAAAGTAATATACAAGTAGCACAAAGTAATATACAAAGATTAAATATATGGATTCTTGACTAAAGGGCTAGATTTGTACTTAGCTAAACGTCTAGATTAGTGCTTAGCTAAACGTCTAAACTCGTACTTAGTAGTACTGCCATCTAGGATCTCGTCCTGTGAAGGCTAGAAATGAAAAAAGCACAGCAACCCTTTTAAGATTACTGTGCTTAATATTTATTTAATGATTAATGTCCATTTGTGTATGTCATCTTTTTTCCAATTACCTTTTGAAGTTTTTATTTTACAACTAATTGTAACTTTACCTTTTTTCTTAAAGGTAACTTTATGTCCACCATCACTATCACCTTTAGTAGATACAGTAGCTATCTTTAAATCGCTGCTTGACCAGTTTGAGGTTCTAGGATGTGCACCTCCAACATTTAAACCAACGTGACAATTTTTATCACTTAGTTGATATGTGCCTGATTTATCGACAGTTTTAGCTTTAACTGTTGTAGTTCCAAAAGTTGTTGTCAGTTGCATAATAAATGCAATAACTAGTGCTAAAGTTGTTGTTAAAACTTTCTTGGCTAAAGCGGAAAGATTTATTTTATCTTTCTGCTTTGGTAATCTTCTATTGCATTTAATATCATTTTCTGTAAACATATTTCACATCATTCCTTAAAAATATTCATTCTATTTGGATTTCCTTGAGTAACAGCTTTTCTGTTATTTTCCTGTGCATACTCAGTTGAAGTTTGATAAGGTTGATTATCAATTTTATCCTCTTTCTTAAAGCTCTTAAATAATTTTAACAGTAACATTATTATTAAAATTGCTGTCAGAATGTAAAATGGAATTGTTAATAATTTTCCAAATAAGAGGAATATTTTAGAAATAAATCTAAAAATAAGGCCAAAAAATGGCATCTTTCCTAGCAGGGCAAACAATGCTGCAGGTACTTTTGATAATTTAGATAAAAATAAAAGCACAATATCAGCTATAACTAATTTCTTCAAAATAACATCTCCTTTGCTAAAGCTTTGAATCTTAATAGTAATTCATTGCATTTGTTGCTTTGCTAAAGCTCTGCACCTCAATAGTAATTCATTACATTTGTTGCTTTGCTAAAGCTCTGCACCTCAATAGTAGTTCATCGCATCCATTCCTGCAACAGATTGCGATTCAGCGTTTTGCATACGATCTTCAAGCTCTTCATAGTACTCCTTAAATTTCTTTTTATTTCTCATGTACGAAATTCTAGATAAAATCTTTAAGAGTATTTTTAATGCTAAAATAATAATTAAAACTATGAATATTGCTTTGAAAAAGAATGCTAGTTTACTTGCAATCTTAACAAAAAATCCAAAGAACAATTTTAGTGGCTGTAATGGCAATGAAATAGCTTTACCTGCTAATGGTATCTTATTAATTGCTTTAATTACACCGTTTACGGCATTGTATGGTATTTTTACAAAAGTTAATATAGCTCCTGATGCTTTTTGCAACAAGAAAGCTACTGCTACAAATGCAACGTTCCAAACATCTCCCATTGTAAGTAATGGTCTAGGTTCTTTAATAACTGGAGGTGTTCGGACATTTTTATCTTTCTTCAAATTTATCACCACATTTCTAAATTATTTAACCCGTAGTGTAATCACTGGGCTAAAGTGCTAGACATCAATGCTAATTGTTTAATCCGTAGTATAGTTACTTGGCTAAAGCACCAGGCACCAATTAATCAATTCACATTATGTAATCCTTTAATTAACGACTCATCACTAATGTCCGTTGCTCTTATCATACGTTCCCAGATTGCAGTATCTTCCGAACCAAGTTTCTTCTTACGTAAATCTAAGTACTCCCTTTTTACATTCTTATCTGTAAGATAATCATCATAGTTTCTCATTAATTTAAAAAATGAATCAAAATACTCTTTTTTACAATAAATTCTTACCTTTGCTAAATTGGAATCCTGCAATTGTTTAGGAGCTTCTCCGAGGAAAATAATTCTTGTCGGTCTACACCCAACGAATGCATTTGGTTGCACAATCTTAACTGATGCAGGTATAATTAATTCATCTATTCGTTTACATCCTGCGAAAACCTTTGACGGTAGAATTTTTAAAGTATTCGGAAGTTGTACGCTTTTTATGTTTAATAAGTTATCTTTAATGCTTTCTACAGAAACATCTTGAATCCTTTCAATTGAAAGACCACGTCCAAGACTTTTGATTGCATTAAAACGTAAGAAATTCTTTTCTAAATAGCTTACCGGCATGCCCTCCACATAACTTGGTATTTTTATTTCTGTATTAATACCAACGTATTTATAGAGCATTAATTCATCTCCCATTTCATAAAACATGAAATCTCCAAATTGAATAATGTTATCATTCCTTTTGAATTTCTTTTTTAGCATTTTATTTTGAAAAGAGGAAAATAAACTAGTTATATCTCTTTTTAATCTGAAAGCTAAATTTTCTCCTGCGCCTTCCACTAAATCAAGTGCTACGTTACAACCTGTTTCTAAACTATTATAGATTTTATCCTCAATTGTAACTTCGTCACCATTTTCATCTTTTGTTTTATTAAGCTTTTCTCCAGGTGTTTCTGTGGCTAATTTCGCTTTAATTTTGTCAATGTAGTCTCCTACTTTGCTTGAGCGTGTTTTCATGCTAACATCTGCGAAAGAAGTTTTCTCTTGGCTAAAATGTTTTGCATCACCAGTAGCAGAAGTTTTCTCTTGGCTAAAATGTTTTGCATCATCGGCAATCTTATTGACATCCTTATTAACATCCTTATTAACATCTTTTTTACCACTCTTTTTGACATCCTTATTAACATCTTTTTTGGCATCAGAAGTATTTTTGGTGTTTGGTATTTCATACCCCTGTACATGTTTATTTTTAGTATTTGGTATTTCATACCCCTGCACATGTTTATTTTCAGTGTCAGCGTAAAGATCTATTTGTTTGGGAGCTTTCTTATCTAAAGCTTTCTTATCTGAGTCTTTCTTGTCTAAAGCTTCATCAACTGAATCTTTGTCTTCTTTAGTCGTTTCATTAGAATTGATTTCTCTGTTAAATAAAGAAGATAAATCGTTATCCATGTTAAAGGCATCTGCAGATTTTACTTCCCTTTTATCTTCAGCCTTCAACCCACTGGTGTTGTCTTCTTCCGCAGCTACAGCTTTCGCCGCATTATCGCTGCTCCCTTCGTGGCTAAATAGGGAAGATAAATCGTCATCCATGCTAAAGGCATCCTCAGAATTATTAGAATAATTCTGTAGCTGTTCCTCTATAGTAGACTTTCCTGGCTCCGTAGAATGCTCTCTTTTTTCAACATCTCCAAATAAATCCATTTCATTTATTTTTTGTGTATTTTGTGATGTACCAGATGAGGTACCAGATGATGTATCATCCTCTTTTTTCTTTGGACGTTGAAATAAATCATCACTCATCGTCTTCATAAAATTCACCTCCTTTTAATACTGCATAATCGTGATTAGCAATTAAGACATGCTCGTGTAGAGGCATGTCTAAAATCTTTCCTAAATTTTTAAAATGTTTTGTTGTTTGGCAATCTGCTAGGCTAAAGTGTAAACTTTTATTTGGGTGGTTGTGTACTAGGCTAAAGCTGGAAGCTTTTAGCAGAATTCCGCCTTTAATAGCGATGCTATACTTAAAGTTAGAATTATCGTTAACACCTTTTGAAACAAATAAAATACCTTTACAGTCGTATGTTTGACTCCAATAGATTGCCAGGAAAAATTCTGATGCTGAATCACTAAGTCTAAATTCTCTTTCTAACAATGATACAAGCTGATTAGTATTTATTAGCTGTTTTGAATCGCACAAAACATAGTAATCAACTAATAGCCCGTTTGATTTCTCATCGTAAAAATAAATAGGAACCATTACACTCCTTTTTATTAAATAGTAATACAATGAATTACATTTTCTACAATAGTGTAGTAATCTATTAAGTGTAATTCAAGTAAGTCAAAAGCTTCTTTTACTTTGCTAAAGTCTTTCTTAACAATTTCGTTATCATAGTCATGCTTATTACTAAAAAATGTGACTATGATAAACTCACTAGATTGGCTTAAAATACTTGCCGTAAGTAGTTCTTTGCTAAAGACTTTATTGGTTGCGTATCCACAGGTAATTATAAAGACAGCAGATGTTTTTCCTTCTGCACCCACAGAAATAAAAAAGGAAGCATCCTTTTGGACACTTCCTCGTAATTTTTTAAGTAAGGCTTTTAAACCTTTTTTTGTTGTTATGTCAGTATTACACTTTATTCGTTTGTATACAGCTGGATACACAATGCCTTCATTTACCATTAATCTATAAATGTTCATTGTACTTCACCTATGCTATCGCAAATTCCTTTGCTAAATCATTCAACACTATTGCCGGTAAAGATTTATTTTTAGGAACGTATCCAAAAATCTTACTAACATAGCTTACGTATAATCTGTTAATATCATTTGGATCAGTTAGATTTAAACTGTCCACTACATTCTCAAAAGAGAAATTCTTCGGTTTAATCTTTTTAAACTCATGTATGTTATTTTCCCCATAGGTAGCTACGATGCTTTTATTAAATTTCTTTGTTTTAATTGCAATGTGTTCTTCTATTACTGAATCTGGAAAGAAATTGTCTGTTTTCTCTTTAATCTTAGAAAATAGATTTCCTAAACAATCAGAATTTTTTGGTGAATAGAAACCATTGTGTTTTAAAAAGGCATCCAAACCAGAAGTAGTTTTCTGATAGTTCTTCTCCATTTTTGTAAACGATGATAGAAATTCAAAAGAGGTTATCTGGGCTAAAGCGGAGAATGGCATTTCTGCTTTAACACCCATCTCTTTTAATTTGTAGAATAGTGGTAAGAAATCACAATCTTTGGAGAGTAATGTAACGGTGAAATCAGAATCTTTTGAGTATAATACATCAAAAATACAATCAACCGTCATTTTCATATCAGTAATATTTTTGCCAGAAACTGATATTGCCGAGGTTTCTACATAGGTTAAACCGTTTGCTAAACAGAAAGGAACGTATGCTTTTACAGAGTCCCTATTCCCATACAATTTACCTACGAAAATATCAGAAGGCTTAAGTAATTCTAAGAAACTATTTACACTATTTACAACTTCCATTTTTGAAACATTTTCACCATCAATATATAAAAATCTAGTACACATGATTAATTCCTTTTAGAATCCAAAATCATAATACTGACTTTGTAAATAAATTCAAAATAACTAGTAGCATCTACACACAGATTTCCTACTTGGTTAAAAAGTAAATATTTCCCTTCACTTTCCCATAAATAAAATAAATCTTCTAAAAATAGTACTTTACACTCGTAAACAATCATTCCATTTTGAATTTGAAATGTATTGTATTCTCTAGTTAACTCTTTTTTTAGTTTAATAAGGTTTTCTTTGCTAAAGCGGAATTCTTTTATTACACATGTATACTCTGGAGAATGCTGTAAAAAACTTTTCATTAAAGGTACTGAATCTAGTTCCGTAAGAATAATAAAAAGTTTAAGAGAAAATAAATTACACTTCTTATTTCTCACCATTATTACATCGTATACCATTTGCATTTTGCTGTAATCACTAAAATTTTCAAATTTAGCATTAAGCAGAGAAATTAATCTATCCCTGTCTTTGCACATTTTTTCAAAATCTAAATAGTCAAAGATACAGTATTCAGTAGCTTTTACCAAACTTATCTCTGGAATTTTTAATTTAAATTCTATTACTTGGCTAAAGCATGAGCAACCATCTCTTTGCATTAGTAAAAGGTACGGAAGACTACGCATCTTCAGTACCTAACTGATAAAAGTACTTAGCAGTGCTATCATACCATCCAAGTTTAGCATTACGTGGGCCAATCAATGCCGTGTCTAAACTTGTGTCGCTGCCTTTCTTTAAAACAGTTGAAGAGGTTAATCCGAAACAACTACCATTAGGAAGTGAGTATGAATTTCCATCAGAACTCACCATGCTAAAGCTGTCGTTGTAAGTAAGGTCAGTGCCAGACAAATTTCTAATTGTGTAATGAACATAGTATAGAGAATTTTTCTGGTAGTCTACACTAATGTTTGCATTCATGCCACTAATAGAGCATAGTTTTTCGTATGCGGTTTGATCTTTTAAAACAGAGTTAACTGTTACTAAAATCTTTTGCTGTGAAATAACCTTACCAGTTTTATCCGTTAACGGATACACCATTACTTTGGATTTACCTATTTTAAAATCACTTGACTTAACTTTCGTAGTGGTTTTTTGTGGTTCTGGGTTAAAGGTTGTGTTAGCAACCTTTGTAAACAAATCTTCAAGCACTTTGCTTACTAATTCAGTAAGAAAAGAATCAGTGCTTAATTTACCACTACGAGTTACTGTAATACTACACGTTTTGGTTTCGTTTTTAATTGAATTACTATCATTGCTGCTGTAGCTACCATCGCTGTCAAAAAGTTGGATTAAATAGTCTAAGACGTAATCCTTTACTTCATCCTCGCTCAACTTCAATGTTTTGAAGTTATTGTAGTCTTTTATGAAACCTTTGTAGTCGCTAGACAAGTAATTAACTATTCCATCAATTGATGGCATACTGTACTTAAGTTTGCCATCTTTGTATGAAATGAATTCTAATTTTTGTAAAACTTCTAAATACAATTTAATTTCTTTTTTAGATTTACCATCAAGTGCTAAGCTTACAGTATTACTTTTAAAGTTTTGCTTAACACAATCTTTCAGTTCTTTAGAACTATGTAAGTTGGAAAGTTCTTCAATTGTACCTTTAATTTCTTTGGTATCGTCATCAGCCTGCGTACTCGTTTCAGAGTTACCTTGGCTAAAGCTTGAACCAATTAAATTATTAGTGACTTGTCTAAAGCTTGAAAGATTGCACCCAGCACTACTGGTCAACACTACTGCTGTAGTAGCTATCAGTACAAATCTTTTAGTTGTCTTTAGCATTACCATTCTCCTTTGTAGTACTTAGGTAAATTACGAGCTTTCAATTCAACCTGATAAACAACATAGCGTCCGTTGAATTTTAACATTTCTTCATCACTTCTAGCTTTTCTTTCATTAGTAAACTCAGGAATTACCCTAACATACATTGGATCTTCGGAATCCAAATCGTAGCTAAGAACTCGGTTAGTTACATTGTTAGCAGTTTCACCTTTCTTAATGTAAGGAAAGTTTGAAGTAACGTAAGGAACGTAATCATCGACATCAGAGTAGTTGGTTCGTGTAGCATCCTGATAGTAAGTGTAGTTGTACTGTGAGTTATTACACGTATTAACCGCCAGCTTAACTTCTGAGTTCATTTGTACTCCGCTAAATGTGTTAAACCTTGTTACTACTCTTCCATTTACTCTGTCCTTTAATAATTTGACTGTGTAATCTAAATCCATCATTTTGACTAGATCAGAGTAAGAATCAATGTTCAAATACTCTTGACTGCTGCAAACGCTATTAAGTGTAAAAGAGTATTTAGCACCATTGATTGATTTAATTTTAGTTGTATCCTTAATACGTTTAATGGTAGGGCCATCAGTCGCTTTTTTTAGTAAAGATACATCATAGTTTACACTGTCAAATACAACATTATTTTCTGTGTCGGTTAGGTTAAATTTAATGTAATCACCGTCGCTAAAGTCTTGTGTAGGTTGTAAGCAAACTTCAATGTTTTTTACTGGATTACTTTTGTAAATCTCTGCAATCTGTTCAAAACCATTCCACCCAATGTTAGCAATTTCACCAATTACTTCTCCCTTGCTATTTAACAATTCTGGCTTCACTTCAATCTTGGCAGATTCTACTTGGCTAAAGTACTGAGTAAAATCAAGCTTAAGATTAAAAGTGTAACTGTAATAAATCCCATTAGAGACAACGGTTGGATTAGTGTAATCCCAAATACCAAGTCGTTGTGCAAGATTAAAATGCATAACTCCTTGCTGCTTACCGTCTTTGAGAATGTATGCATCCTGTCCGGACTGGTATCTTAAAGCAGGTTCGTCTTGCGACAATTCAATTGGTTGTTTACTAATTTCTGTGTAAGGTTTTGATTCTGTGGTTGCTTCTTGGGCAATCTTTTTGATTTCAGTTGTAGCTTCTTGCAGTATTTCGCTTTTCTCGTCTTCACCCGTAATAAGTGTTTTTACTTGGCTAAAGAGATTACCGCTTGCAGTGCCTTGGCTAAAGCTACACCCGGAACTGAACATAGCGATAGTAACTCCAACCATGGCAACAGCAATACGCTTTTTAAATTGTATTTTCTTTTTATTTCTTATTTTTTTCATCTTTAATTTAACTTTGGTCTAAACTATACTTACAAATCTAACCAAACGTCTACCCAAAAGAAAATGTTAGAAAAGAAATCTCCGATTTTTTTATTAATCTTTTCGGTATCTTCCTCTGTGTATGTTTTCATAGAACTTGGAAATGGGTCTTCACCACGTCCACTGTTTTCGCATGCACACAGTAAAGCTTGGCTAAATGTAAGTAGGGCTATAAAAACCATCAAACGAAATTTACTAATTAAAATACCTCCCTACTTTTATTTTAATGTTATTTTTCATCTCACTTCTCCTCCTACTTCTTTATTTTGATACAAGAGTTAACTATTAAGCAGTCCCTCAAAAGATCAATATCAGCGCTAGTATTAATCTTAGGAAAGATGTGCTTAACATAGTTATACTTCGCAACAAGGGTTAATTCCTTAATTAAAGCATCTACCTGCTCGCCCTCTAAGCTTACAGCTTCGTCCTGCTCAGCTCCCAATGCTTTTGTTAGAAGAGTTTTGTTATAATCCTTGTTATCAAATTTCCAACGAGAAGCAAGATTTGCTAAAGTGTCTGGCTTAATTCTATCACCATAGCCATACTTGGCTAAAGTGTCTTCAAACGTACCTTTCTTCCAATCCTCAGTATAAATGATGACCGCTGCCTCTTTAAAGTCTGAATTGGCATCAAACTTTTCTACAAGATTAGAGGCGAGATAGCTATCTGAAACATTTTCGTTCATGAAGCTTTTGAGAGTTTCATAGCCAGCTTTTGTTACTTCTTTTACTGTGTAGGAAACCTGTACTTTAATTTCAGAATTTCCACCAGTAAGAGTAACAGTCTTTTCTGGACCTAACTTGGCTAAACCTTCCTGCTGAATTAATCGTTCATACTCAGCGTTCTCTTTCTTAATCTCGTCAATTCTATGTAAATTAATATTGTAGTTATCAATCACATCAGATGTTGTTAGTTCATGTCCTATTGTTTCCCCATTGGCTAAAGCAGCATTGAGAGAATCAATGCACTCTGCACAAACATACCGTGAATTGATCGGATTAACAGAGTCACGATTTACTTTGATTAGACTGTTACCAACTTTTCCACAGCAAATACAATGTGGTCTTGATTTTATTAACATTAAAACATCAGGATCTTCACTCTCCACAATATCTACCTGAGTCTTATCATAAATACCTAATGCTCTTCTAATCTGCACAGGAATTGTAAATCCACCTTTTTTAGAAATTGTTCTTGTATCTGTTCTAAACATTTTACTATCCTTTCTTTGTTAAGATTACTTAGCTAAAGCAATCCATTTTTCTTACTGTACCATTGTCAGTACCATTGGCAATGCTCTTAGCACCATCAGATGTAGTACAGTTAATTTCTATTGCCTTGTCTAAAGTGACTCCAATTGCACAGTTTAAACACATTGATGTACTTCCATCACCCTTTACTGTAAGGTAAATATCGCTTTCTTTACCGCATTCAATACACTGACAAGAGTTACTAACTCTTTTGACAACTCCTTTGTCAATTAAAGTGTTTTTATTTGCTATAATGTAAGCAACAATGTCTTTTGTAATCTTTACTGGTTTTCTTCTGTAGTTTTCAACACTATTCATAACCATAATTACGTCTCCTTTCTTTTTAAGTAATTTTTTATAAAAAAGGTAAGTCAATGTATGGTTTTTCTTTTTATAATGTTTTAATAGTTGTGTTCTTGGCTAAAGTAAATTTAGCACACTAGTCTTTTAGAATGACAATATAATATTCCTGTAAATGTCTCATTAATGTGGAAATGTTTAGTAAAGGATAATCAATATTTAGAAACTTATTATTCATTAGTACTGTCTTCTCGCAAACTTATTATTCATTAGTACTGTCTTCTCGCAAACTTCTTGCGACATCTATGTTATACCAATCTTCAGCTATAATTTGAATATCTTTATTATACTTTAACTTTTTTAAAGACCTTAGAACTCTTAATCTAACCCTGTCTTTTCCTATTGAATACTTTTCTGCAATTTGTGTATACTTAAGTCTGTCTCTAAAACGTAGTAAAATAATTTCATAATTCATTTTAGTTAACGAATTTTCTACAATTTTCCAAAACTCCTTGGTTAAAGCATTTGAATAAATATCTTCATAATGAATTGTATACATAAGACTTCCGTCAGCAATGCCATCTAATATCTCATGATTTTCTAAGTAAGACAAATCCATTGCATAGAAGTCTGAAAGCTTGTCTAAATGTTTTGCATTGTAGTAAGCTGTATTTGTGATTTTAAATGAATATTTCATGCGAAGTAATTCTCGATAAAAATAATGTATTAGCCAAAGATTCAGATAATTTAAATAACTCAAACCTTTTGATTTATCGAATTTTATGGCTGAGTCATAAATTGCAAAAAATGCAACCTGTGCTAAATCTTTGGCTAAATCGCTGTTTGTACTGATATTACAATCCATCATAGTATCGTAAATAAAACCGATGTTATTCTCATAAAGCCTTTCCAAATTGTACGACACTGCAATACCATTTTGAATTAAATTTATTAATTCTAGATTAAATTGTTTTTTAGCTAATGAATAACTATTTTTCTGTATTTCGCTCATTTCCTCACCCCATACAATTATCATTTGTTGTTCTAAACAATTAATGCACGAGTTTTTAAGAAATGACCTCTATAAAATATAAAAAATTAATAATTAATTATAAAATCTCTTATTTTTGCTAAAGACGGATAATGAGTCCCATCTTCGCACATATTATCTAAATTGAAACCTGGTAACTGTGAAGCTTTGTTAATCATTGCTAAATCTTCTGCTGAGTATCCCTGCATGGCATAGTCAAATAGATTTATGTTATGAAAACTTCCAAGACAGATTTGATAAAGAATATCGTCGGATAACGTATACTCCGAAACCACCTTTGCTAAATCTGAATCCTCATTGTGTATCGTAGCGATGTAAACAATTGCACGATTAGACATGCTAGGATTTATTAATTGTGTAAAGTTATCTCCAAAATAACCAATTAAAAAATCAATTAATTTAGATTGTTTAGCACTCCAGTTTTCTCTTATTTGGTATTCCTGCAGTTCTGACAAATAACCATGAGCAATGGCTACATTCAGTTCTTTATCACAATAATTAGTAACAATATTTTCTAAAGTATTATTAATGTCTTCCAGAGACATCTTATCTAAACTAGTTTTATAGCTTTCTATTAATTTCTTACAAAAGTAGTTATACAATTCATAATTAGTCACATCGATGTAAACTCCATAAACTTTGTATAAAACTTCCGAATACGATGATACTTCTCTATGTCTAAGAAGTATTAAAGTACAGACGGATAATACCCTAACATTTGGTACTTTTCTCACCTTCTTGGTTAAATCTGTAAAATTCATAAATTTAATACCTCCTTACTAAATCAAAAAAGTGCTTTGCTAAAGTGACAATGTAATTAGTAGTCTTTGAGTAAGGGTAATACATTTAATCATTATCACTTTGCTAAAGCACTTTAATAGATCTCTTTACTAAAGTTCTTATTAACTTATTATCACTTTGCTAAAGCACTTCATAAAGCACTTCATAAATTATTGCAATTTATAATCGATACAGATTGATCCTGTAACATCATCAACGCTAACAACAGATTCTGAATTCTGTGCCATTTTGTAAAATCTGTCTATATGTTTAAGAAAAATTTCCAAGGAAATTGGATTATTGTATGTCCTATTAAACTGCTCATCGTTTAAGATAGTGATGAATGTGTTCTTACAGATTGATTTACAACTATTTAAATCTTTACCATGCAGCAATAGAATAAAGTATGTAAGTAAAATAAATTTGTCTGCACTGTTATAGTAAATAATTCTTAAAGCTTTTAGATAATTCATTATTACTGCGTAGTTCTGGCTGTACATCAGCAATGAATATGGAGTTTCTACATTATATATAACATAGAGAATAGCGTCGAATGCAATGTAAACACTGAACTTATTTTTGTATAACACAGCACAATTAATCTTGAAATTATTTAAACACCTTGCCTTGTCCATTTCATAGAAAGAACTCTCTTTTGGATAAAATAAATCAATGTTTTCCCCAATTACGAACATATTAAAATATTTCATAAATATTGTACGGCTTGTAATTCCGTATTCTTCAATGTTGTAATTTCTTAAGGTTTCTTTCTCAGCTAAATGCTCTAAACTGTATTTCAATAGTTCTAATGGTTTTTTGTAGTGACCGTAAAGATTACGCTTACCGATGTATAAAATTTTATTCTCTTGGTCATATGTAACATAATTTATCTCCCATTTGATATTATTATTGATTGACGCTTCTATGCCTTCATCCATATAAATAAAAATATCAAGTGGTAATACCTTTTCTACCATTTTAGAATTAATCTTTATTACTATGCTTCTCTTAACATCTTTATCAATCTTCACATTTTTAAATCCGAAGTATGCTGCTGCATATTCTGCCCAAAACTTATTAAAGTGTGCTAAATCGAATTCTTTATGTGAATTGATTAATTCTGTATAACGCTTACAGTCTTGGCTAAAGAGAGCCACCCACTGCTTGTAGTCCTTTAAAGACATATCAAAAAGTTCTGAATAATAGAAACAAACAACTACTTTAAAAATGTCTTTAAGCACTGCATCATTACCAACTAAAGAATTCATATCTGTCGTAAACTGGTCTAAATCATAACCAAAGCGATCAATGTCATTAGCTATGATTGCAACGCACACGTCTCGATATGTTTGGTAGTACTTGGCTAAAGCTGGCTGCTCCGAATAATAAATAAGTAAGCCAGCTGTGATCTGTTTATTGTCAGGTTGTACAAGTGTGATAGCGTTGTACAGTTCCATATCGAAAATACCTTTAGAAAGTCCTTTAAATAAGTCAATAAAGTATACATCATTCTCATACCTGTTCAAAAAGTCTAACAAATTTATTGTAGTACCATTCTGTAATAGAATTTGATTATTAGGGAAATTCTTGTGTATTTTCTGTAAGCAATCTGAAATTATTAATTTATCATCACAACTTTTTGTAAATAATGTTTGTGCTATGTCTGAATCTCCAATAACATTCACAAAGCTACGATATAATTCAATGTCTTCTTTATTATTTCCTATTTTATCAAAAATATTTTGGACATAGCCACCATTCAACTTAAGTGTTAAGTATTCATTTAACTTATTTAAATCATTCGTATACTGTAACGCTTCTTTCTCATTAAAATCACCTTTTTGCATTAATTTAATAAGTAAAGGAGTATCTTTCTCTTCAAGAGAAAATAATGGAATAATGTAATCTTTATACCATGGCTTATCGTAGCAATCGCTAATCATTTCGATTTCTTTGTGGCTAGCTGTTCTAAAGGTAAAAGCGATCTTATCAAAAAAATCAGTAGGAAAGTTAATATAATACTGCAAGAATTCTGGAGCTAAGTTTACATTTCTTGTTACTTTTAGATACTGTGCTAAAACGGATAACTCTACTTGGCTAAAGTCGCAAGCCTGTACATCAGCAGTAGTTATCTTGTCTGCTATTTCATCGTCCGTGTACGCATAGAATATTACGCTTTTTGTTCTATCACAGAAGTCTTCGAAACTTTCTGAGTTAGGTCTATATCCCTGTTTTGCCATGTATTCTAAGTAGTCTTTACACAACGGTGTCAGCTTGGCTAAATCAGTTAATGTAATCACATCACCTGCAGTACCAGTATTTGAAATTATAATGTTATTTAATCTATCTTTTTGTATATCTGCATAGGTTGTTCCATTACTATTTCTACTATCATTTGTTACTTCATTGGTTTTATTAAATTCTGAATTTGTTGCCATAACAGCAGCACCGGAATCTGTGGCCATAACAGCAGCATCTGCAGTAGCAATATCGAAATCTGAATCTGTGGCCATAACAGCAGCAGCTGTAGTAGCATTACCATAATCTGGGGTCATAGCAGCAGCATCTTGGTCTGTGGCATCATCAGAATTTAAATTCACACCATTGTTGCTTCCCTCATTAACTTCAATGCTTTCCTCATTAACTTTAAAGCTTTCCTCAACACCACTTGTGTTTAATGTACTTAAATCAATTTCATCATCGTCGTCATCATCATCGAAATTGAACTGTGTAGCATTATTTAAAGAATTCAAATCAATTTCATCATCGTCATCGTCTTCTTCAATGTCAAAATTAAATTGTACTTGTTCTTTATCATCTTCGCTAAAGTACGACATTGGTTTTATTTCTTCATTGTTAAAATTTCCCACACTATCACTCCTTTTCAATACATATTTTTATTTGTTCGATTTTAGCGTCCGACTTCAAAATTACATCTTCTTTAAGATGTGCATAAAATTTATTGCTATTTGTTTGATTATGTGAATTAACAAAAATTACATAGTACTTAGTGCTTACTTTATCAAAGATTAAATTTTCTAAATACGTGGCTAAATCTTGTGGACGATTAATTGTTGCTAAATGCAGACTGTTGTACGATGTTTTTTCTAAAGAAAAATTTAGTAAATTATCATACTTTACTGTGTAAGCATCACTTTTATCATCATTTTTCTTAATCACAGTTTTAGAACAATTTGTATTAGCCAAACTTTTTTCATAATTGATTGTTGCTAAATTAGTTATGCTTGCTTCTTGCCAATAGATGTTGGAAATTGTTACATCAACACCAGATTCAGTTATTTCTTGACTAAAGCTAAATGGAACATACAGCATAATTTTATTACTACAATCAATTAGTGGTTGCTTAATTACTTTAGTGTTTTCGTTTACTTTAATTGTTAACTGAAAATCTTTAATAAATCCAGAATCTTTAAATTCCATACAAAGAAATAAACCATTATTTTTATGTGTTAATGATTTAATTATAAAAGGATAAGAGTTGGATTGCCCTGAGACATCAGCAGTTAATTCACCAGATTTGAACTTAAAAGTTAAAGGTTTAATCTTATAGTCTATTGAGGATTTCACTTTGCTAAAGCTGTTATCCTCGTCACTTTTGAAATCAGTAAACCTCTCTGCTTTATCATTTTCATAGTCATAGCTATCTGTATTAACTGCCGATGTACTTACAGATTTATTAATTAAAAGAATTATAATAGTCATCAGCAGTACTGCCATTACTATTATTAGTTTATTGAAGTTTTTTAACTTTTTCATAATAACTCCTCATTACTTTTTCATAGTGGCTCCTCGTTACTTTGCTAAAGTAATTCAAGGTATTCTGTAAGTTTTGGAGATGTACTATTTTCGCTAACAATTGCATTACCATTAACGAACACTACTTTACACAGTGGTTTACTTAATTCATAAAATGTAAAACTATTATCGTCCCAACTTAAGAAAATGTTCCCATAAACTTTAATTCTTAAACCGGTGATAGTGCTGCAGCATACAGCTTCTGACTTCGTCAAAATAAATTGCTGTAATTTAGACCAAGTAGTGTCAGCTATGCTAAAGTCATTATCTGTGAATAAATGTGCAGCAATTTCTTTGAGAGATTCCTGGTCTAAATCTGTGAATCTGATTTCTGTGTACGTATCAGTACCTTTGTAAGAATTAATCAGTTCTCTGCATAAATGTGAATTAATGTCATTTCTGTGCATATAGTCTTTTAGCCACAGTTGTATGAGAGAATCACTTTTACCAACGTAAGAAAAGTCCTCTTTACGACTTTTAGCTTTTCTGATATAAGAAAGTTGTTCTTGAGAAAAACCCTCAGCTAAAAGTTCTTCGCATTCGACATTAATACTATTAATTATGTTTTCGACATAATATTTAAGCATATCCTTTTCACATGGTAAATCGAGAAAAATATCTAAGTCAAATCCTGCTTCTATTGCTTCCAGATAAACTGCAAGAGTTTCTTGACTAAAGCTGCGACCAAGTAGCTGTAAAGGCTGTACTTCAGCTTCCAATAATTTTAGAAGCAAACCATAGCAGCCCTGATTAATTGTATTATCAAGTAAAATACTGTAATTAAGATTTTTGTTCAAAGCTTTGTAAATAACTTCTTTCTGTTCTCGATTTAAATTAAAAGTATTTTTAGAATTTTCATAATTATCCAATTCCGTTGGTAAACGATTATAGATTAAATCTGTATTCTCACGTACCATAGCTAAAGACTCCACTAAAACATCTTCTTGCTCTATTACACCTGTTTCAAAAGAACTAAGAATGTCTAACATATCTAGCATATCTGGTGTTATGTAAATACGTTTTAAAGAATTTAAATCTATTGTATTAGAATTGTTTAGCTCAGGTAAATCTGGGCTAAAGCGAACCATCTCTAACATCTTTACCTTCTTGGAGTCTTGCTTAACCTCGCATGGAAATGCTTGTTCTATGTCATACAGTGAATACACATTAGTTATCTTATAAAAATATTCTTTTCTAATTGGTAAACTAATTTTAATTTGTGTGTCTGTTTCACTTAACTTCTTAAATCCTAATACTTTTGCAGCATGTTCAATCAATATATACTTATCTTTTGGGATATGTATAGGTGTATCTGATACACACTTAAAATAAATATTTAATAATTGTGCGGCAGATTCATGAATATTAAACTCTTGTGACTTAAAAACATATCTCTTTTCCAGTTTGTTCTTTACCATCTTTTCTACGTAAACGTGCTGTGCTAAAGCATACTCAGGCATACTTGCGTAAGAATCTATTAAGTTAATCATCTCTTTAAACTTTTCAATCTTTTTTTCATCAGCTGATTGAATAGGTTCATTACCTTCCAGCTGTGAACGTAAGAATAATTGTGATTGTGAAATCATACCTTTTTCTACAACTTTATTTTTGTATGATACATACCAGCTACACTTATCAGTCTCTACTGGACTAAAGTCAATCTGTAATGGTATGTCTGTTTTCCTCAAATCGGCTATAGAATTAATTTGTGATAAATCAATATCGTTTTCCGTATACATAAAATTATTGTAAGTATGTGTATTTGCATAATTCTTAATTACAAAAAACACAGATCCTTTTATCATTATTCCTGATTTAAAGGAGTTTACAAATTTCCATCCTCTTTTAAACAGATGGTACATTACCAATTCTTCTGCATTGTTAATGCCATTGAAAAACTCTTCTAATTTCTCTTTTTTCATGTTTATCTCCTTTTACCATAAGTTTATTTACTACAGTAGTAGTATTGTTAAAAAAGTTAAAAGCCCAAACTAGCTTTTACACTAATCTGGGCTAAAGCGTTTCCTGCCTGAAACGTTATTTTATAGCATTGATTTAAATTGTTGAGCAATGCTTGCTACGCTTTCTAATACTCCAATGTTATTCTCATCCTTAATACTTAAATTACAAAACTCCTTTACAACACTATCGAGCATCAAAGATTCGACCAATGAATCTGCAATTACAAAACCAGAGACATGTACAATTAAATAGATTGTAATTAAATTGATGAAAGAAAATGGCAACACCTTCAACAGAAGTAATGTTTCTACTATCGCTATTACTGCTTTAATGAATGCCGATGTTAAACATACAGTGGTTGTTTTGATTAATAGTGTTGCAGAGTTCTCTAGAAAAATTACAACTGCATTCTCTGCTGCTGAACCAAGGGAATCGTTTGGATGTGTGTAACAGTATGATAAAACGCACTCATCCAGGTAATCAAAGCATTTACCAATTATGTATTTACCTCCCTTGGCTAAAGTGCTTCGACTTATTTCTGCAAACAATTCAATAGAACCGCAGGAACCATTTTTGATCGATTCAACAATTTCCTTGGCTAAACCTCTTAGTATTTTATTAAGAATTACTATTACACTAACTGTTCCTATTCTGGAGAAAACAACTACATTCGGGTTTTTATCTGGGACACAGATTGAAGCTATTTGGAGGTGCTTTAAATACAATAAAATAGTTTTCTGGGCTAAAGAAAGTACAGCATTAAAAAGTAATGCTGTACTTATACCGCAAAATAATTGTATTAGCCAATTATTAAGTCCAATCAATTGTACACCATACTGTGCACCAAGCGTAAAGCATTTCAACAACACTAATGCAAATAAAGCATTGAAAACCAGTCTAATAAATATATACTGCAGTTTTCTCATTTTGACCTCTTTTCTTAATGATTTTTTTAATTATTTTTTAATTTAGAGTAATGCGGGTAAACTTTACACTGTACAATTCCTTTAATGTATTTTTTATTTATATACGGATTTTCCCAATAACGAGCATCGCTAGAATTAGCTCTATTATCTCCCAAAAACAAGTATGAATTGTCTGGCACATAGAAAACTTGATTAGTATCGCATTCAGAAGAAACATAGCTCTCTTTTAACTTTTTATCATTAATGTACACTGTGCCATCTTTCATCTCTACTTTTTCACCGGGTAATCCAACTACTCTTTTAACCAGGAGAAAGTTTTCTCCTGTCTTTTTAAAAACACAAATATCACCACGTTCTATCTCATTGCAGAAGAATGAATTTTTAACCAGTAGCATGTCACCAATTTTGATGGTATTTAGCATACTTCCTGATGGTACTTTCGCTATGAAAAATACATTTAAAAATAATACAAGAGCTACACATAAAAGACAAAAAGGTAATAATAATTTACTTAGGAAATTCCAGAAGGAATCTATGATTGAATTTTTATTTTTTGTTTTCATTCAAAATTATCCTCCTATTCGATGAAGATATCTTCTTCATCTAAATCCTCCTGGGCTAAAGCTTCGAACAATAACTTTTCTTTCGATCCCTCGTCTAAAGACTTTGCCATACTGTCGTTTGCATTTTCATAACAGAATTCAGTATTCGGTAATGAAAGCCTAATAACCTCTACTAAGTATTTAATGTATGGTAATGGTACTTCGTAAAATACCAAATTAACATTTCCCATTTTTCCCATAAATTTTAGCATTTCAATTCCAACGCTTTTTTCGTAGGAATCAATGTCATCTTTAAGAAAAGGTTCTAACACTTCCATGCTTACGTTTTTATTTCTTCTAAGAAAAGAAAGAGTGTCGTCGTTTGGAGCGAGTCGCTGGTGTTTAACAAAATTTCTTTCGACACTAGAAGGAACTGTGGTTGCCGCTACTAAAAGATTGTAGTCGCCTTCCCCCGATGCTAAAGCGTTCTGTAATAAATCCAAATTTGGATAATCAATTTTAAAATCATCAATACTTTTGTAAACTTTTATCATAAATCAATCTCCTTTGCTAAAGTCATTAAATCTTTTAATTCTTAATTTTAAGACTGTTTTAAATACCACATGGGTTCTTGTACCTCTAAGTATATGTACATGGTATCAAGCTTAAGTATGTACATATTTAATTCTTCCGTAGTCATCTGGTCTAAATCGACCTCATCTAGGCCAAATGCAATTTCCGAATCTCTAATGAATTCAAGAAGTGTTTCGTCTTCATTTATCTTTTTATTCAAATCTTCATGCGTATAACTGTAGTTAGGTAATACATTTGTTTTTAGATAATTTTCTATCTCTTTAGAGATATACTTGTCTAAAACGGCATTCGCTTCTTCTGCTGTTAGAAATTTATTCATAAAATACTCACCTCTTTTATTAAAGTTGTTAGCTTGGCTAAAGAGATTGTCTTGGCTAAAGTTGTTATGCAACCACTTTAACTAATAGCACCATACTCTAAATGCCAAGGCATTACGGAATCTAAAACATTTAACTCACTCTTTTTGAAATCTTTCTTTTTAGTTATGTAAGCAAACATAACTTTGTTTTTATCATACTCGAACTCAAAACTCCAGCGTAAAGGTTCAATTACTTTATCTGGTAATTGTGTAACCGTAAAGCTATACGTTGACGAAGCCATTTTAATATTTCTCAATAAATTATAGTTACCATCGTCATTATAAACCTTTAGCTTTGGTTGAAAGTAATCAACGGTCTCTCCTAAGAAACCAAATACAGCTTCTCTAAAGTCTGCCGCTGAATGTACATTACTAACATCAACGTAACGATAGTAAACTCTGCTAATATGTGTTTTCTCAACTACACCATAAATTTTAGGCATACCTTTGTCTGTGAACGCACACTTTTTATAACCAAGTAAAATGCCACAGGCATCAAAACCATCTAAATCTTTTGCAGGTGACATGTAAAGATAATTCTTTAATAGTGGCTTCTTGTCACAAATATCTTCAGCACAGTTCAGTTTTGAATTAATACGACCGGTTCCCTTACTCTTATCAATAATTCGTGATTTCCAAGCCTGTGGAAAAATTGATTGTAGTTCGGTCTTGGCTAAATCTGGATTGAACTCCAAGTAAACCTCAAGCTTACCAAATAACTCGGTTAAAACTCTATACGTGTATGAACCAACATCCTTTGGAACTGGTCTCTCACAAACAATTAAATTAACTGTTTTACCTTTGACCAATGATCCTATTAAATAAAAGATATCAGCAAAATAATCTTTCTTATCTTTGTTAGCGTACTCAAGCTCTAACAGAATATTGACTAAGTTTTTGGTATCCTGAATGTAAATACCGGTACACGAAGTCGATTGGTCAATACCAATCTCATACTGTAGCTGCTTAGGTAGCTTTAATAAATCAGTAATGTTACTTACCTGCATACGTTTAAAAGTAGAAAATTCATTTTTGGAATTAATGGTAATAATTCCTGAAACTAATGCCATTGTTTAGTCTCCTCTCTATTTTTATTAATGTTTTCCATCTTTATTAATGTTTTTCTTTATTAATGTTTTTTATCACACAATACAATTTCTGGTACAATAGGACAACCGCACATGCACGATGTACGATGTTTGCAATCTGGACAACTGTGGCTAAAGTGATTTCTAAAATCATTGAATGTGCTGCTCTCCCAGGCCTCTGCGATGGAGTACTGGACTAAATCGACCGCCCACTTCTGTTCCTGATTATCGAAACTACATGGAAGTAATTTCATGTCTGGAGTAATGTATGCTGACCACCTACCGCCTTCACATGTGTCTAAGCAGTTGGGATCAACCTTGTCCAAATTGATTAAAGCTGGTACAGTGCACGAATCAAAGCCAATTTTGTACGGGAATTCCCTTTCGTTCACTAAATCAAGGAAATTCAAGAAGTCTTTGTTATCTTTAGTTATCATGTCTTCCTTAGTTCCTAAACCTACCGGTTTGTGAAGAAGAAAAATAACTGCATTAATTCCTTTGGGGAATTGTAAAGAGTAGCGCGAATAGGGCTGAGCTAAACCACCTTGTGAATTGAATTTATTCCTATCGATACTGTTATTCAGTTCATCTCTTCGTAAATGTTGAAGAGCTTCTGTGAGAGTACTCTTTGAAAGTACATAATGTATGTTAGTTTTTACTCCCTCGGCTAAAAGTAAATTTACTGTTTTAAGGGTGTATGGACTTCTGTACCAACTTACTGCTACTGCTCCGCAATACTGCTTGCATAACTTGGCTAACGCTTTTGTCATACCAAAGCCAGATGTTGTGAAGTTAGGCACAATGCCATTCTCTTTGCACACTTTTAATATCTCTTCGAAGTGTTCGTGCTGGTCTGGGTCACCACATCCACCAAGTGCAAACTGAAAGGTTTTTCCTTTGCACTGTTCTGCTATCTTTTTGAAGTCTTCTAGAGACATGTTGGGATTGTTAGAATGCAATCCGTCTTGATAACAACCAATGCCGGCTTTTTGACACAGTCCTGTTTTTCCATGGATACAATGGCCCATTATTCCTACATCGAGGAGTTCTGGGAAACTAGCCATGAAAGGGTCTACTCCGGTGTCTTTTCCATTTTCTAGAATTCCTGTTCTAAAGTAGAAACCTGTTTCTTGGTTAAAGCAAGAAATGAAATTCTTATCTTTCTTAATCTTTGTTGCGCTTTTATTTTTCATTGTTTTTCTCCAATCTTGTTAGGGTCGGCTTGGCTAAAGCACTGCCATTTCCGATGTAACATCTTTGTTAAATAAGAAAACCCAAATCTCCTGTTGTAGAGAAATGGGTTGATGTGGGTTGCTATTTGTTTGTGAAACCTCCTTTCTTTTTACATAAGAAAACCAGTAGCTCTTTTTACTACTGGTCATGTATTACTGTTATTTAATTGTGTGTTGTGGCTTGACTAAAGATTTAGCTGTTCTCCTACTTTTTCCACAGCCAACTCTAAGTCTAAATCATGTAGACCATAGTAAGCCTTTTCTAGGAAATCAAGAGGTACCTTCTTAATAACATCTTTGCTTGGTATATTGTAATACCATTGGAAGTAAGCATAGAATTCTCCTATCCATTTTGGTTTGAACCCTGTCAAGGTTTCTCCTGAGCTAAAACTGTAGTTGTCTGTTTTTATAAAATACTTTAGCAACTCTTTGTAATCCATCGTATTTATATAAGCATGTGATTCATCAATATATCTTCTAGTCTCACTTTGCATGTACTTATTAATAAAATCTTTTGTATCATAAATTGGATATTTGTATGCCACGAAATCAAATAGATAGCCTTGAGTTTCTACTACCTGTTCTAAATAGGACTCGCTGTATGCTCTCATGATGACCTCCTCTACTAAAGTGTATAAGAAAACCAGTAGCCTTTTTACTACTGGTAATGTGCTGTTGTTATTTAAATTATTTCTAAGTAAAACCCAAATCCCCTATGACAGAGAAATGGGTTGTGTATGGAAGATTTGTTTCCTATTTGCTATATTTATTTAAACTAGAATAACTCCATCTTCAACGGTTTCTGTTTTGTTCTTACTATCTTAATGTTTAATTGCTTTCCAACTGTTTTGACTGCTTTCTCTATATCCATGCTAATTAACTTAGAAAAAGACTCCTTTAAAAGATCAATAGGAATTTTTTCTACTAGTTCCTCACTAGGTATATTATAATACCATTGAGCGTATGAATAAAACGCTCCTATCCAACCAGTCTTATATTGATCAAATGTATTACCAGCTTTTGGCCTATAATTATCGAATTTTACAAACCATTCATAAAGATCTTTAACATCTTTGCTAGCTAATTCCATATTAGCATGATCCAAATAACGTCTTGTATTACTTTTCATATACTTAGTTATAAAATCGTCTACATCATAATTTGGAAATGTACGTACTACGTACATAAACATATCGGCTTGCGTGTACATAATCTGTTCTGCATAAGATTCATCATAAGCTTTCATAAAAATCTCCTTTTCTAAATTGATTAAATCAAAAATATATTAATTCTCAAGTAATTTTGAGAAATCATACACTTTAACTTCGCTACCAGTGTCTTTTACACTCTTACTGTTAGCTTCTTCTATACTCTTACTATTAGATTCGATAGCACTTGAGTTTTCTTGTGAAGAGGTAACTGGGCTAAATCTGGATTCGGTGCTGACAGTCACTGTGTTCCTTTGATCTAAAGATACGCCCCTGCCATCTAGAATCTCACTTTGTGAAAAGCTATCACTACCATCTTGTGGAGAGGTAACTGTGCTAAAGCTCCCATCCTCATCTCTCGTCGTGATTTCGGAAGGGTTTGATTTGAAGCTGACAATGCCCTTGTCTTCAATTCCATACAACTGATAGTAAATTGTTCTGGCTGGAACATTAGCTTGCATTGAGAGAATGAATTCGAAAATATCTTCCTTTGGTCTCCCGTCTCTTTTAATTTTATTTGCCAATTCTAAGTAATGACTGGGAACGTAGCTCTCTTTTAGCCTTTTTGGTTTAAACGGTTTAAATTCGAAACCGTCCTTAAAAATGTTGTACGTTGTGTATACTGTGCTAAAGCCTAATGTAGCCTGCATGATAGAATCATTTTTAAGAAAGTCATCAAGCAAACCATAGTACGATAGATTTCTGCCATTCACATCGTTCTCATACTTTAAAACCAAATCAATGTATGTTCCACCAAAACCGCAGGAGAAGCAATTACAAATCCCTCTTTTCTCTGAGAAAGAAAAAGAAGGAGTTTTATCGTAATGGAAAGGGCAATGTGTGAAAACATTACCCCCTCGACATTCTAGTTCACTTTCGCTTTTAATGTAACCGTTCTTAATAAAGAAGTTAGTAAACGTGTATAGTTTACCTGCATTACCATTCTTTAAGTAGTCTTTGACTTTTTGTGCAGATTCATAGTTAATCTTTTTGTTTGAATCCATCATGTTTAAACATCACCTCTTGGCTAAAGATAACACATCCCTGCCTGTCTTGGCTAAAGTTGGATGTTAGCTTCTCTTCTTTATTTAGCATTGAACTCTTCATTGAGTGCTTCCGAAATATACTCATTGATTTCCTCTTCACTTTTCTTGTTAGGATATTCCGCTATCATTTCTTTTAGAACAGACTTGTATGGCTCAAGAGTTAACTTGGCTAAAGTGGTCTCCCATCCATCCAGATTGATTGCTTCTTTCATTGCATTACGAATTGTTTTAGCATCAATGTATTTTGGATACTGCTCAAGCATTTTCTCTAACTGTTCTCGTCTCTCTTTGTCCTTAATCTCACTGATTCCATTTCTCCATTTGATAATACGTTTCTCTTCCCTGGTTAAAGTCTTTGCGTGTGCATCGCTCTTTAGCTCTAAAGTTATATCTCGGCTAAAGCTGTCAACAACAGTTTTACAACGTAATACTCCATTTACATCAACTGAGACATCGACTGAGATGTTTGGTTCACCTGCTGGTTTAGGGTCAATTCCAGTAATAGTAATATTGCCCAAGTAAGCAGCTTCCTCTGGAATTTTTGTGTTTCCCTGATACAGTTCAACGTTAATTGTGTTCTGATTATCAACGACTGTTGTGTAACACTTTTTGCCAACCGCTGGAAGTTCTGTAGCTTTTGGGATAATTGGCACTAAAGTATTACCTTCTCTTACATTAATTGCCAATGATAATGCATCAAAGATTTTAATATTTTTATCACCAAACTTATTTACTTTAGCAGCAATAGCAGCTCCAAGACTAACAGAAAGGTCAGGTTCCTGATTACAATTAATTCTGTAATTAGTAAAATCTCTTCTTAAATTTTCTCTGATAATCTCTGATTTAGTACTTCCACCAACGAGAACTATATCATTGATTGGATAAAGAGATTCATACTGGTTAATCAAGTCTTTAAGTAATTTAACTGTTCTTTTGTAGGTCGGGGCTAAAGACTTTTCGAAATCATGTGGTCCAATCATAACACTTTCATTAATTTCTGTTTTGGCAGCATCTTTGAGTATTGTATTAACATTGATCTTATAGCTAGAACGAATATCTGTCTTTTTGTACATCTCTAAACGACGAATCATACCAGCTTTGAAAGAGTCTGAAAGTAATTCTACATTTACACCTTTTTCTTTTAATCGTTCTTCAACGATTGAGTACAGGGCTAAATCACAGTCATCGCCACCAAGGTGACTATCTCCATTCGTATCAATAACTTTGTAATGCATTTCAAAATCATTATCAGCCGTATCCGCCGCTTCATCTGCTTCATCATCAAAACCATAGATATCTCCGAAGTCATCGTCGTTTTTACTTGTACTTGAAAGTCTAATTAAAGAAATATCAAACGTTCCGCCACCTAAATCATAAACCATGATGTTCTTGGCTGTTCCGTCATCTAAACCGAAAGTAAGTGATGCAGCACTTGGTTCAACAAGAAGTCCTAAAAGATTAAGACCAGCTAATTCACAAGCTTTAATGGTCGCTTCTCTTCCAGTTGTGTTGAAGTATGCAGGTACTGTTACAATAACATCGTTAATTTCCCCATACATCCCTTTAGTCTGCTTGACTAATGCTTTGAGAATTTCTGCTGAGATTTCTGCTGGTGTCATTGTAATTTCTTCACCACCGTAGCTAAAGGTTCTTGTGTAGTTGGGATCTTCCATGTGACGTTTAATTGAATAAACACAATGTTCTACTTCGTCAATTCGTCGGTATGCTTCCTCACCAACAATGAATCCCTGCTTACTACCGTTCCATAAAACACAAGATGGCATTGTCTTTTTGCCTGATGTGAGTACAATTGGTTCTGGCTTATTATTGTTAATAATTACACTAATTGCGGAATTTGTTGTTCCCAAATCAATTCCGAAGGCGGGTTCTACCCTGCCATTAAGTACCTTGGCTAAACCAGATTTGTTATCAAATAAATTCATTTGTTCCATTTTTTATTCTCCTTTAAAATAAATTATAATTAAAAAGACCCAGCCTATTTGACTAGACTGAGTCTTAATTTTAAATGTATTACGTTGTCTTGGCTAAAGCCACTGAACTAAAGCCACTGCCATTAAGAATACTGCTCTGCAGAGCTATCACTATCAAAGATATTAAAAGTTCTGGGTTAAAGCATTGATTAGAACAAATGCATTGTTTTGGTTGATTCTACTTCTCCCAGCTCACTGATTGCTTCTACAGGTTCTTCTTTTGTGAAAGTAGTATTACTATTTGTAATGCCTGGGAAACTGGAAGTTAGCGTCTTCCATCTTCTTCTCTAATTCACTAAGTGTAATGTCTAATTCTTCACAGGCATCTTCTGGAGTGAGCTTCCCTTTTGAAACTAATTTGAAAAGCATTTCTTCACTACCTTCTAGTTTTCCTTCAAGTCTGCCTTCAAGTCTGCCCTCATCTCTAATAGTTTCGGTATAAGTACACACTGTGATCACCTCTCCTTTTTCTTTCTTTTTAATGACATTAGGAACTGCATTCCTATAGCCTTCGTCTCCAGTAAATACTGAAAACAAATCAGCAATCTCTGTTGGATGTTTAATTTCGATAGTATCATTAGCTTCTAAGCGTAAACGCTTATCTTTGAAGAATCTAGCAACAGCTTTGAAATCACTTGTAAATTTCTCTATTACATCGTCTTCAAGAAAAGCCACGTCAAATACGTTAATCTTGTAGTCTTGAACGTACTTGGCTAAATCGGATGGCAAAGCCATCATGTCATGCAATGATCTACTAGTTTTCCATTCTTTCTCTGAAAAATTAAGAACTATTGTTATTACTGGATAAATACGTTTTCTTTTTTGGTTAGTCTGTTTTGAACTGCTCTTTATATCAAAAACCTGTGATTTATATGCTGATGCATCGTAGTTCATAATTCTGGCTGGCATCACATTATCAATAGTACTTTGATTCTCAATTCCGTATGCTGCTACACAAAATAAAGCACCACCGCCAATATCATAATACTTAAATGTATCTCTTCGTTGCTCTTTATCCTGCTCTTCTGCTTTGTAAATGCTTTCTGTTGGACCGTCTACGATTTTGTTTTCGTCAAGACGGATGCTAGAATCACTGAATAATAAAGTATTTACAATATCAGTAAAGACTTTAGGATAATCTTCTAATTTCTTTTCTGCCATGTCTTTTTCTGCCATTTATCTTCTCCTTTTATTTATTATAGCATTTTTGACTTTATTAGTCTACAAAGTCTTCTGGGCTAAATCGCTGCTTCGCAGAAGACACTGGACTAAGATCACTGCTATTAGGAATACTGTTATCCAAAGCCGCTGCTATTCAAAACTTGTGAGCTCTTTAAGTCGAATTGTACTTCTCTTGGTTAAGTCTGAATCACGTTCTACTTTAAAGTTAGTATCAAGTCTGGCAAAGAATTTACACTTATCATAGTCAAGAAAAGGTATGAAAGAAATGATACCATCTGAATCATCAGCAATACCAACGGTTAACTCAGACTCCAGTAAATCTTTTTCCATCTCTAGCTGAAAGCTATCCGTAGCGTGCTTCATGTTTGCTGAGCACCGCAGAAGCGTGTCGTAATTAATGGAAACAATCATATCTTCTGGAATCTCTAACTGAAATAATACAGAATCTTTAGAATTTACAGACAAGTACTCACTAAACTCAACCCCAGCAAGACTGCCCGTTGTTGCACATTTTAAGCTTGCTAATGGTAAATTATCATAGCCAATATTCTCACTGACAAAATTTCTTATCACTTCCATTGCCATAGGATGTATCTGTGGTAATGTACTGAAATTACTGATTCTCCCACTTTCTTTTAAATCTTTTGCGTATTTATTTGGTACAATTGTAAGCATTGTAACAATCTTCACAAAAACCACCACCTTTATTTTATTTTAGGGATTACTTGGCTAAAGCAGAAGCATAGCCCAGTAAACAAATTTCTAGCATAGCCCAGTAAACAAATTTCTATTATGTCTAGTAATTAAACATTTAGTATGCTTCTAATTCATACAAGTTTTCATTCTCTCCATAAGCACGATCTAACTCGGCTAAAGCAGATTCAGCCTCAGCATTTTCAATCACATCAACGTGCTGTAAGCTAGCATCATACTCAAAAGAACAACAATTAAAACGTTTACGAAGAATAATTGGATACTTAATTACAGGTGCATCCCTACGCTTCTTGTTCTCTAACATTAACTGATCTTGTTTTCTCAAAGCTTCATTGTCTTTTAAGATAAAAGTTTCATCAGCTTCTGCTGCTAAGTTACTACTACCTTTAGTAATAAACTCACCAACTGTTTTGTCTTTGGACACTGCATTACGTGCATCGGTTGAAGGATGCGATGCAACGCATACATAAACTGGATAAGTTCTTTTAAAACTACGAAGAAAGATTGACATCTTATCAATAGATGATTTACCATTATCTTTCGTTGAGATACCAGTAAGAGCGTAGCTGTGATCAATGAAAACTGCATCAAATTTAGCTTTTTCATAATCTGCTACCAATTCGTTGTACAAGTTGTCATAGCTGTAGCTTTCTGTCAGGTAAAGTAAATCATTTACTTCCTGCATTGCCATAGTCTTAATTTTTATGATTTCTTCTGTGCACTCACTATCGTCTATCATGTGCATCATAAGTAGACTTTTATGATATCTAACCCAAATGTATGCAAGAAGAATCTGTGCATAGATTTTAGCTCTCGTTGATTCACCAAACATGTAAACGACTTTTCTTTTCTCGGCTAAAAGCCTTGCTGTTTGCCAAATACAGAACATGGATTTACCCATATTAATTTCACCTACGATTACTACAAATCGGTGTCTGAGGATTGGTGTTCCCGGTGTTTTTAATTCCTTGTCGCTGTAGTCGATCTCTGGGATACCGTACTGGGCTAAAGGAATATACTGAGATTTCAACGAGGCTAAAAGATTTCTTCCTTCTTCCACGTCTCCTACATTAGAAGTGACCATTTGTTCATCACTTAATCGTTCTGTTAATTCTATGTTTAATATCTGAAGATAAGATAACCAATCGTTCAATCCAGAATAGTTATGTCTATCAAGATTTTGCTGACTTTGTAAAATAGCAACTTGTGTGTGAATTGATTCTGTACTCACATGTGCTAAAAAAGCTGACCTTAGCATTGGTACGTGATTGAGAGCTGTTTCACTCTCTTGTTCAAGTGAGAAGCAAGTTTCATACAATTCCATTGTCATTGCATACAACTTATGGCAAGCGTTTTCTTTAACCGTTTCGATTTCTAAATTACTTGGTAAACCTTCTCTTTCAAGAATTTCTTTCATTCCAACTACTGGATTTGTAATTGAATCAGCGATAGACACTTCTAATGTATTACTTAATGACTCTTCGGTAAGAACTGGGCTAAAGTCTTCAAACCTTGATTTTAAATCCTTTAACTCAGTTAGTATTTTTAATAAAATATAATATGGGCCACTGAACTCTTCTAATCTTACATATCTAAAAAGGGTCTGCAAAATTTCAGTATAATAGGTAGCATTGTACCTATCATGTGGTAATAAAGCACTGATAAAAATATTACAGGCATCCTGCAAATTCTCATCTTTATTAATATTTATTTGTAACATTTATGATAACCGCCTTTCTGATTACCATTACAATTTAAGTATAGCCTAAAGTTAGTTCTTGGCTAAAGTTGTGTGAATGCTGCTAACTGTTCTTTATCCTCCAGTCTTAGCTAAAGTCTTTAATAACTTACCATCCTTTGTATACATACTGTTCAGGATGTGTAAGATGTTCTAGAAGTTCATCCTCTAAATCTAAGACTTCTGAATAATCTTTCCTAAGAACATACGATGCAATTTCACAACGTTTGTAAACATTATTGTAAAAGTAATCTACCTCTTTTGTTTTGTCTGTTATTATATAAAACACAAATAAATCTTTATCGGTAAAACCACGTTGAGCACGTCCAATCATCTGTTTTATATTAGCTGTAAACTCATAAAAAATTACATAGTCACAATCTAAATCAAGTGCTTCGGTTACAGATGTTATTACAACATCAACTGTTTTCTCTTCATTGAATTCTTTTAAGGTTTTCTGTCTTTCATCGTTTGGTGTTTTACCATTAATACAACGATAAGTAATTCCTGCTTCGTCTAAAAATGGTAGTACCCATTCTCTAACTTTGTGTCGATTAATGTAGACAAGTCCACGTTCATTCCCATTACTTTTATTAAATTGGATAAGCTGGGCTAAAGCTTCAGCCTGCTCCGTAGCTCCTTCACCCTTACACAAGTCTGATAGCTCCGAGTACTCAGCGTCAATCTGAAATGGCATTGGATCTGTCCAAACAATAATTCCATGTGGTGCTGTTACTCTACCAAAAGCGTCTGCGTTACGTGATACAAAAAAGCAAGGGTCATCACTAATTCTGTAGGAATTATATTTGAATGCCATTTGTAATCCGTGATAATCATGATAGGTCTCGCTATCAAAGATGGAAGCTAATCTTGCTAGCTGCTCTATGTCTGTTGTTATTGGTGTTGCTGTTAAAGCGTAAGCATACTCAAACTTCTTGATGATTTCGTACAATTTTGCACCAACGTCGGCTGTTACGAAATTATTTAATTTATGTGCTTCATCAACGATAATGCAGTTATAGTCGTTACGATGTTCAAAGAAGAAATCCATGAATGCTTGACTTGCTAAACAACTATACGTGGCTAAAGTGACATCATAGTCCATAGCCTTACCAATAAAGTTCTGTATTGAATCTTTTGTGCCATCAGTACAAATTACATCAAAATTTGTAAGTCTTTTAATTTTGTATGGAGTTTGTAATAACTGATTCTTAGTAACAAACATAATAAATTTACTTTTGTGTTCTTTATTATGTAGCATTTTCATAATCGCTGATGCTAAAAAGGTCTTGCCTAAACCTGTATCATAAATCGCAATTGCATGTTTGTGTGCGAGCATTTTTAATACATCAATGCTCTGTAAGTCATGTAGATTATCTTGTTCAAGTACTTTTGAGACTGCTTTACAACTTTTCATGCTACATAACTTCTTTTCCAATGACGTATAGTATGTATTAAATCGTGCCATCTTTTTACCTCTCAAATTAATTTTAATTTTATTTTTTTAAGTTTATTTTGTAGTAATGTAAAAAAGCTCATTTAGACGACTAAATCTAAATGAGCTACTGTTTTGTTTTAATTTTAATTTCATGTAATGTGCAGTCTTGGCTAAAGTGTGCCAAAGCTTAGTCCATTTCTCTGGAAGACTCTATTGATATTAGTTTGCAAGAAAGGATTTCTTAAAGCAAAAAATTCTAATACTAAATACAATGTTGTCTCTGTATTTTCTTTATGTTCTTTAATTTTGGTAAAGCATGTAAAATCGTTTGCGTCTGTTTTGAAATTATTGGGAAATGTTTTACTCAATTTTAGAAAGCGTAATTGAGTTAAATCATTTACAACTTTAACCTCGTCTTGGCTAAAGGTCACATCAAGATACGTTTCACTATTCCTGATTATCTCTAATTTCTCAGACAATACATTTAAAATTTCTATGGTAGCACCTTCTTTCTAAAACAGGGTATGTACTGTGCTTAAAGTGTGTTGTCATCACACTTTGCTATTCTTCAATAATAAACTGATTTAAAATAAAATCAGCTATAACACTTGCATGCGAGATATTTCCATTTAATAGAATTACAATAAAAATTCTAAGAAAACGGTATCCCATTGCATTCCTCATTTTGGCAGTTTTAGCATCAATCTGACTTAAAATTACAATAATACTATTAATCTTTTTTAACTCATCGCTCTTCACAATTTTTTCTGTAAAAACTAATAGTATTTCAGAAACTTGTCCCATGTTTGGATACCTAGAGTAATCAAGTCTAATTTTCTTATGAAACTTCATACGGTGGGAAACATAGCTAAGGTAAATAATACTCTTCAAAGCCTTTCGATCATTGTTCTTTCGTGTCTCTTTTGTACTGTGTGAGATAGAGTCTTTTAATTGAAGTAAGCAATCTTCAATGTTTAAATCACACAGTTTTCTTGTACCTTTTGCATTGATTTCTTTTAAACCGTAGATGTTTTCTAATTCATTTAAAATTGTGCTAAGAACCTTTGTATAAACATCTTGCTCTACCATGGCTAAAACATGTTCATTCCTGGAAGAGCATTATTGAATGGTGTAGACTGTGCTAAATCATCGCTCTGCTCACCATCTTCTTTGAGAATTTCGTATGCCTGCTGGTCGCTAATATCACCCTTTAAAACCTGTTTAACAATATCTAAAGTAATCTTATCCTCGTCAATATTAATAATGTTTGGTCCCATCATTGCTTCAAATGGTTCTTCAAGTTCTGGGTACTCATCAAAGAAATTTAATTTAATTTTGTAGATAGACCTTAAATCATTAATGGATTTAGTGTACTCTTCCGGATTTAATCCGTAGTGCTTACAGAACTTATCATAGATTTCATCAATGTAAAATCTTTCGTCCTTTTCCTGGCAATTAACACTTTCCATGTCAAACTCAAAGTAGACAATGAATAATAAATTCTTAATAATATCTTTACCATAAGTAGAGAGTGTATTAAGATCTCTGAAGCTTGGGCATGTCCATGAACTAGAATACTTAGTAACGATTACATTGAATTCTTTGATTATTACCAAAGTATTCTTGATGTACGCATTGAGAGAATCCCACGTCGAATAACAATGATTGTAAAATTTAACGATAGCATCAAAGTTCTGTATTTCTGCTGCTTCGATTATTTCAAGCAATTCATCGATATCATCGTCTGTTAAAACTGTTTCTAAATCAGGCTTAGCTAAAGCATTGGTTTCACTATTTTCTGAGATTTCTTTAAGATAGTCACCAATCTCCTCATCAAAGCTCTGTAATCCTTTAACGATTGAAATACTCTGATTTAAGAAATTAAATAAATCTTCAGGCTCTAAATTTCCAATAGTATAATTAGCCTGATGTTCTTTTACTACAAAATGTTTTTCCATTTTTATCCTCCATTTTTATTTAAATTTGTTGAAGCCAATCAACATCATCATTTTCCATGAAATTGTCAACTTGGCTAAAGTCATCATACTTTTGATTACTTAAAGCTATTTCTATTGTACTGTCATCTATGTACTTAGAATTTTTAACAGCAGCATCACACATTTTTTGTAATGTTTGCAATTCTTCATCTGTAAACAACAAATTCTTATTTGGTTTTTTATCTCTTTCCTGTAATTTAGTTACAGTTGTCTGATGTTTGTTTTGATAGTTTTTAACGTTTTGATTACTGTAGACTTCATTGTTAATAAACTGTTTTGGATCAATTCCTGCACAATCATACTCCAGGCAATCATTCTCCAAATAGTTATTATCAATTAAATTTTCTTCTTTTGAGTCTACAATCCGATTATCATTTTGGGATTGTTTGTAAGCCTCATCAATCTCTGAAATTATACTGCTGTTTTGTAACCTATCCAGATCTTCTTGGCTAAAGTGGTCAGAAAGACCACTTATAATTTCATCGTCATCCCCATCAGCATCATCATCAGCATCGTCTTCAAAACCTCCCTCAAAACCTCCACTAAAAACATTATCAGCACTTGTTGAATTAAACTCTTCGAAAAGATTTTTAACTTCATCATCTTGAGTCTCTTCGCACTGGTCTTTAGTTGTAGCTTCTTTAGCAGAATTGGAATCTTCACATTCTTTACATTCTTGTTCATTGTTTTGTGAATTGCTCAAAATTTCTTCCAATTTAGAATGAATAGAGAAATCATAATTTTTTACAAATCCCCAGATTAACAAAATTGTTAACGGGGCTAAAGCTTGAAAAACTATTGGAAATTTACCATTTAGTAAATTTACATTGTTAAAGAAAATACCCACTACTACTTCAAGACCTATTATGAAAATAGCAATTGCTGTAGCAACTAATAACAGTTTTTCGATACGTTTTTGTTCTAAGTAAACAACTTTCTTACTAATTTCATTTACTAGTCTAAAAGGAGATAGCAGTAGCAATTCAATTATGCTTGATAAATAATCTGTAAAATTGTCATACTTAGTTTTTAAATCTTTTTCTGTGTATCTCATAGAATTACCATCACCCCAATTAAAATTGCTGAAGCGAAAGCATAATCAATTTTAATACCAGATTTTTCTTTTCCAAAAAGTAAGACGTAAGAACTAAGTAAACAAAAAATCACAAAAGTTACAATTTTTATTATTATCTTTATTATCTCAATTACCACTCACTCTCCTCCATTCGATACTAAAATTATTTAAGAAAATCAAGGCATTCGCTTTCTCTGACATTTGAAAGTTTTCCTTTACTATTGCAATCGTACATAAAAATAAAAACTCTATCCTTATCGATGTTTTTATTTGTAAGTGTGTAAAGAATGTAAGAAGAAGTTGCTTTTACCACATTAACTGATGTTGCATCTCCTTTAAACTTTAAATAGGTATTAAGTGTTCTTTCTTCGTTGTCAACAGTTAACTGATTGTAAACAGACTGTGTTGTAAGATTTCTAATCTTTAGCATGTTCTTGTCTAAATCTTCTACTTTGCTAAACTGGTAAAGGTCCTGTACCACTTCAACAGCAGTTTGCGTTCTCTTTGCTTCGATTCTCTTAATGTTTAAAGTAACAGCAAAGCACGATACCATGCTAACCATTACTATAATAATTATAGCTATCACAATAGAAAATTTTGTTAATCTTCCTCTGCTTTCATCCTTTCTATTTTCTTTTATTTTTGGCTTTTCACGTGAATTGACTGAATACTTTGTAGTTTTCTTTTCCACTCTATCACTCCTTTTATCAATCCTCTATTACTACCTTTTGCTACTCTTCTAAAATTTTCTTTACGTCATAATACATTGTTCCCATTTCGGTCTGTATCTTATAACTTCCATTAGTACCATTTAAAATAGCCTTTCCTAAAACTGAATGAATGCCGAGTACTTTGTCAATTATAGTATCTCCCTTTTCGTCCAGATAAAATTGTCTTGGCTCTGCTAAAGGTTTATGGTTTTCATCGGTCTCAATAATTTCTACTTTACACCCCAAACCAATACGTGGTCCTTTATCAATCTCAATGATTTCTACGTCAGCAAGTTCATCCGCAATTTGAATTAATCTTTGTCTACTTTGCTGGACATTTTTGGACGCTGTTGAGTACTCTTCATTTTCAGAAAGATCCCCTTTATCTCGTGCTTTTCTCTGCTCATCTAAATAGAACTCTAAATCTTCATTCAGTTTTTCTTGTTCTTTTATTAAAGCATCGTAACGATACTGCGTAATCTGTTTAGAAATCAATTTTAGTTTCCTCCATTTCTTAGTTTAATTTTTCTTTCTGCAGCATGTGATTAATCCAACAATACTGATTAATTCAACAATACTGCGTAATCTGTTTAGAAATTAATTTTAGTTCCCTCCATTTCTTGGTTCAACGTATGCAACTACTGAAGGGTATTTTCTATTATCTTTACTATTTGAATTTTTTAAAGAATCAAGTGAATTGTATTTATCCCATTTATAAAGTGTTTTTAAAGTGTATCTTGAAATTATAAACGTGGCTAAACCCATTCTCGCTCTTCGATTGATTAACTCGTCTAAAACGGAATAAGCATCGTACCTGTAATAAGTATGAGTTACTGTAACGAAAACTACATCACTAGTCATGTAATCATCGTAAGTAAATCTACTATACAATTTATAATCCAATTTTTCTGAAGCTAATACTAATAAGCGTTTTAATTCAATCGTGTCAATAAGTGGTGCAACCGAATATCCATTTGCCAAAGCGTACTGCATGCACGAGTAAGCAAAAATCGTCTTTGAATATCCAGGAGGTGCTATAACATACACAGATTTATTTGGTACTCCGCCTCCCTTAAAAATATCATCCAACTTTGTTAGCTGGTCTAAAAACCTAACAAACAATCTATCGTTGTATCTACCAGCAATATCAAACTTTTCTGGTAACTTCTCTGTATTATCATTCTCCAGAATTCGCCTATTCCAGAAAACTCCTTTGTAAGCTGATTGTATAATTTCAGCAGATCCTTCTTCAACAAGTGTAGTTTCTGTGTTTGCCTTAACTTGGCTAAAGCTGTCCATTTTTGGCAGCTTTGAAGAACTGCCAGCAGGAGCATGCCCGCACTCAGGGCAAACACAATCAACTAATCCTTGTCCACCACAGGTAAAGCAATACTTAGACATTCTCTATTCCTCCCATGCTTTAATGTGAGTTACACGTTCATCAGAAAGGCCATAAGCGTCTTCTTGACGTTTTAACTCATCACTATCGATTTTACGTATCATAGAAGCATACTTGTATACATCTAATCCTAAATTTTTATCCATACGTTCGTTAATTTTATTTGCTAGATTAGAAAAATTACACACTTCTTTAACATCAGTATTTAGAAATGTACTGTCTGGAAATACAATTAAATTCCAAAAATGTATTGGTAATTCACCAAATTTCCTATACATTGATGCATTTAAAGAACGAGTGTGTAATACATTCTGGTTTAAAGTGTTAAAAACAAATTTTGCTTTTTTATCTCTTGAACGAAGTTCCCATAGCTTATCGCTGTAAAAACCTTTCATTGATGTTATAAAATTCTTAGATTCAATTACAAAAATTCCTCCACTAGAAATCATTACAACATCAGTTTGTGTTTCTTTTTTTAGAGCGTAGCTAAATGAATTTACATTATGTAAAATGACTGCATCTGGAAAATCTTCTTTCAATTTTAAAACAACTTTAGTTTCAAACATTATTCCTAAGAACTCTAATGATCGTCTATTCATTTTTTCCTCTTAAATTACTTACATAATCATGTTGTGTGTTCACTTGGCTAAAGCCTTCCAAATCATGTTGTGTGTTCACTTGACTAAAGCCTTCCAAAGCGTATTGTGTGCTTACTTACCTAAAGCCTTCCAAATCATTCCGTATGCATGCTGTACCTGTTTAACTCTTGCAGGAGTTATCTTGGCTAAAGCTTTGCTTATAGCTGAGTAAGTCTTTGGTCTTTTAGCTTTTAGAGATTTGTTATTAAGTAAATAGTCTCTGTAGCTTTCTGCAAAGTACTCTGAAGCACTGGATGTTACGTAGGACTTGTTGTTTCCAACATAATTATTCTTCTCACTGTTATAAATATTTTTGAATTCGTTTGTATCACAATACTGGCCTGTAACGAAAGAAACAAAATGTCCCAACTCATGGTAAACAGATGTATCAGTATTTTTTACAGTAATCCTATGATTTGAAACTGAAAATACACCACTGTATTTTTTAAGGTAAGGGTCTACATAAATTTTAAATCCCAACTGATTAAAGGCATTCTTAACACTACTGTGTGCTTTAGGAGCTAACTTTTCAACACTAATAACACCTCTGTACTTAGTGGTTGTTGTTGTAGTTGTTTTTGTTACAACAGTTGTTTTTATGACTTTAGTCTTAGAACCCTTAGTTAAAGTGGTTTTAACAATAGTTGTTGTTTCAATCTTTTTGCGAATTGAAGTGGCAACATTTGGTGCACTATTAGCATTTGTAGTTTTTTTACGTGTACTAGTAGTTGTTTTGTTTTTCTTTGCTTTTGAAGATAATTTTACTTTCTTAGTAGTTGTTTTTCTTGTTTGTGATACATTTGTTTTTACTGTGTCAAAAGCATTCGCTTTTACTTTAGCAGGCGTCATAGCTAAACAGCAGATACCCAGAAGTACTGCTGTTACTGTGAAAATTTTATTAAATTTTCCTTTCATCTTTAATCCCTCCAATTTTGCATTGTAGGATTAGATGAATACAGTTCTTAGTAATGTTTTGCTAAGATTGCGTACCTTGGATGGTTTAGTACTTGGCTAAACTAGTCCTATACTTGGCTAAGGTTAGTCCGATACTAAACTTAAAAGATCTGCTGTAATTAGAATTTAATCTATCGTAGACTAAATTCTAAAAACTACATTAGCTTTTCACTAATGTAGTCTATTGCCTTGGCTAAAAGCCGTACTAACATTTAACTAATGTGGTCTGCTTGGCTAAACTAAAAGCCGCACTAGCATTTCATTAATACAGCTTTACCTGTCATTTAAAGAATGCTATGTGCATCCTACTTTTGACCTCTTACTTTTGACATCTTTTTAAAATTTATTTTTGTACTTATCTAAAGTTGTTATGCTGTCTGTTGACTTTAAAACAACTCCATTTTTCTTAGTACCGTTACAATTTCAAGTTCTCCATTTTCGCACTTGACATCAATGTCTTTTACCTTACTTGTATTGTTGAAGACTTCAAGGATTGCTTCCCCAAATCCTTTAAGGCGTTTTCCGCCATCTGGAAAACCTTTAACTTGGCTAAGCTCTTCTATTGTGTGAGGTTGCTTGGCTAAAAGGTTCTCGATTTCCTCATCTTTGTAAATTGTATAAGGTAAAGTATGTCTTTGCCCTACCAATTTACTACGTAAGCTTAAAAGTAATGCTCTCTGCTGTTCAATAGTGTCTTGTGTTACTTTGTTTACATTATCTGCCATTTTTGTATCTCCTTTTAGAAATTTATAAAGGAATGCTGTTTTTACGATGGTAATTCAATTCACAGTTTTAGTTAGTAATACCATTGTATCTTAGAAGTACATATTTCTTTCCACCCTTTTTACCATAATGTACTGTATTTTTACTTCCACTCTTATTTGCGTAAATAGTTGTTCCTCGGGCTAAATCGGTTACCTTTGATTCTTTACCAGCTGTAGCTTCTGCAACTGTAAGAGTATTCCCTTTATCTTTTAAGTAAAACATAGCATGGGCCTTTTTCTCTCCAAATGTAACAAGTACATCACCAGGTTTTCTGGCTTTCCAAGCTACTCGGCTAAAGTGACCATCCTTTACCAAATCCCTGCATGATAACGCATTAATTTTCATATCAGCATCGTAAAAACTTCTCCAAATGAAAGTAGCTGCATCTAAATGGGACGGATTGTTTGAATCATAACAATAACCGTCACAACCTTTACTATGCCTGCAGGCTTTGTAAGGAGTTCCTAAACGACCGTAAATACCTTCCATCAATGAAACTTGTTTCGGGGCTAAAGTGCTCACTTCGATTCCCTGTTGACTTAACCAGGTATTCACTTTAGAATTGGTTGATGAACTTCCATTATTAGAACTGCTGTTACTACCACCCGGAACATAAGTACCAGACTTGGCTAAATTGTTCAGGTATGTTGCAGGATTGGTTGGATCTATACCAACTCCAGATACTTTTAGCATTTTAGCGTAAACGTATTTGCCCATCATGCAAGCACTCACTAAGTAACCACCACCTACTAAATCATAACAACTTACTAATGTGTGATTTTTTCCATCAGCATATTTAATTTTCTTATTAACAACACAGTAAACACTACCCCAACCACGCTTCTTATTGTATTTTGAATCATCATAATCACTGTTTGTTTCGTAAACTGTTTTGGTTTGTGCGGATGTAAGGGACTCTCCTGAAATGTTTTTGATTGCTGTGTTTAAATTACTAATACGTGATTTTACCTGGGCTAAAGCTTTACTACTACTGACGTTTTCACTTGGATAAAGCTTATTCCACGCATCTATAAAATCATTGCGATGACCGCTTAAGTATTTGTACGCATCTTGACTAAAGAACCAATTGTTTGAATGAGCTGCTATTGCTGCGAAGATTAATCGTCCTTTGTCAGAACTTGTAAGACTTGAAAGATTAGCTTTTGAGTTTGACATGTAACTAGAAAGTAATGAAGCTGAATTATTAAGGGCAACTCCTAAATTGTAATTATTATTTTTTAATACTTTGCTTGCTTTGTCACTAGACTCTTCACCTTCAGGATTATATCCGAAGCCATACGCACATTGTAAAACACCACCTTCACCTCTGTTGTGTACGCTCGCGGCTAAAATGGAATTCTCCTCACTTGTAAGTGAGCCGGAGTCTACCCTATAGTGTTTAATAAAGTTATTAAAACGTCTATTAAGACTTGCTATGTTATCTGGTATGTAATGCTGTTCTGCTTTCTTTCTTCCAGAATTGCTAACACCATTAATAGTGGACTTGGCTAAAAAGATATTGTTTCCCTGCATACACCATGGAGTTCTATCCTCTGGGTTGTCTGCTCCTTCGCTCAACCATGAACAACGTCCTCCACCGAGTTTTTGCCATTCCTTGTCCCCGAAACCACGTACTGTCATTTGTTCTGGTGTCAGTCCTTTGTAACTTTGTTTCCAAACTACCTTATTATTTTTGTATGGAAGGTATGACTGGGCTAAAGTGCCATCATAAGTTCCAGTTTCATTGACCTGCATACCTAGCAAAGTACTGACTTCAACAAAGTTAGTATCTTTAGTTGTAATCTTTCCTTCTTGCAAATCTTTGTAAAGATTTAGTAATTCTTTTGCATAGCCATCATTCATTTTAGCAATTAAAAGTAAATTAACTCCTGCACCTGACGATGCGGAAGTGGTACCTTCACCTTGTGTTTCTTTACTCTTATTTCCAAATACCTTTTTTAATTTTGTTATTAATTCAGTATTTTGTGCATTAGGATCATTTGGTTGTGCATTACTTTGATTAGATACTAAATACATATAATCAGAATTGTCTGTGGCTAAATGTGAGCACAGACCTACAGTACCTAATGTTATGAATAAACCTACACCTGTAAGAAATTTTGTAAATTTCAATTTATCACCTCTTTAATTTTAAAATAAAAATACCGGTAAGCTTTTACACTTACCGGTACTATGGTGTTGATTTAATTATTTATTTCGTGGTTGTAACGTGATTGTTTAGTCTAATACAGGTAATGGAATTTCTACGCCATCCAATCCATCCAGAACAGTCTGTGCTAAAGAGAATAAAGGTAAGAACTCACAATCGGAAGGTTCTGCTTCATTCCATTTTGAGAACAACGGAGAGCTTTCTTCATAGTATTTACTAATGTTGGCGTGCTCTGCTATCTTCGCAGGAACCTTAGCTGAAGAAGTCGTAATGAACTTGTGTAGGTGACCACTTTCAGATTTAATGAGAAATCCAATACTCTTTTCTTTTTTCTTTCCTTTACCTTTTCTTTTCTTCTTCACTACGCACTGAATGCTATCACCACAAAGGTGTCTGTAGTTAATCATAGCTTTGTAGATTGTGCTGTAAATAAAATTGTCCATTAGAGAATCTTCCCAATCAATGACACCTTGTAGCTTTGCTAAAGTTCTAAAGACAGCATGCTCTGTGAAGAATACTTTGTATTTTTTGGTGGAGATTTTCTCTTTTTTGAGATTGTAGATAGGACAGAGTTTAATTACACTAAAATCGATCAAAGCTATGATAATCCGTTCTAACTGAGTGGTTTGGGTTTCTGGGCTAAAGCGTCTTAATAATTCCCAGACCTCCAAATCTAAATCAGTAAAGGTGTTTTCCTTAGCTAAAGCTAGCCATACAATACTAGTTAAAACTTTGTAAACAAAGGCCTCACTTACATCTTCTCGCTTTGCTATGGTCTTACAAACTTTTAAGATCTGGTCGTAAATTTCATTGTAGTAATCTCCATCCTCATAGTATGTTTCTACTACCTCCGGATAACATCCTACATTCTGGTAAACCTCTAGGGCATCTGCGAACCAAATATCATTGTGTTTGCCATTTTTGTCATTTCTGCCATCTGCTTCTTGGACTCCTATGCTATCTACGGTTGTAATGTAGTCTTCCTCTGCCCCATAGAGACCTAAGAACTCTTGGAAAGTAATGCCAGTCATTTTGGCAATGTAGGTGTATGGAGAACATACAATGTTAGAATACTTGGCTAAAGAATCCTCAAGAGTGCAAATTAATCTAAAGTCAAACTGATTTAAATAGTTTATTAAACCAGTTGGGTCTTTGCTAAACTGTAAGTTCTTTATTATCAGTACTGAATTTTTAGTATTGTCCAACGCTCCTTCATTACTGTAAATGAAAGAAAAGACTGGGTGTAATCCATGTGTATCACCGTCTTGTGAAAGATCTGGGCTAAAGTCCTTAGAGTTCTGTACATCCTTAGAGAATTTCTTTGAGAACTCCTTTCCGATCTTGTCTTCTAAATCAATGATGTAATAGTGTTCGAAATTCTCTTTGACATAATGCTGAATGCTGGTTGTTTTACCAACGCAAGGTGGTCCTTGGACTACTAGAACATCATTAACATTGTGCTGCCAAATGTAAAGATCATTGTCAATTTTTCTTTCTAAATACATAGAACCTCCTTAATAATTTTAGTGTTAATTCCTATTTAATGATTCATCACTATTGTGCTATTATTAGTTCTCCGTAATGCTAATTCAAATCTGTGCTGCTGTTTAATGTTTGGATATTTTTCCATGTCTACTTCTGACTCAAACATTTTAACTGGTCTTACCCAGACTTTGAATGGTTCCTCAGCTAAAGCGTCTAAAGCCCTGTACACCACAACGTCCTCTTCGAGGTATTCTGCATAATAAAGAATTTCATAGAGATATTTACCACTACCTAATTCATCTTCATTAACAGTTTCTCTTTTGAAATGTCTAACTATATCTCCTGGATAAAACTTATGTTTTTCTCCTAAAGTGATGCATGCTTGGCTAAAGCAGAAATTATTAGCCAATAACAATTCTGTTTTAGCCATGAAGGTCTCAAGCAGTCCACATCTAATTTTACCAGTGTAAACTTCTTGATAAACAATAAGCGCATCTCCCGTTTCTGTATGTTCTGCAAAATTAAGAATTAAGTATGATTGTCTGTTTTCTGTTGAGAAAGGCTGTTTAGCTCCAACTACGATATCTCCGATGTGTAATGTGTCATTAATCATTTTTAGTATTTCCTTTCTTGTAATAAAATTATTATTGTGTTCTTTGTTTTGGTAAAATAAAAGCACTCAGGGAATTTAGTCCTAAGTGCTTGTGGTGAGTGTTATCATTCTTTTGCGGTTCTCCTGGATGTGCTGAGCATTTTGAAAGTGTGTTGCAATCCTTAGAGATATGTTAGACCTTTGTGATTTTCTTGAAGTTTTTTAGAACTCTTTTAGTGGTGAACAAGGCCTCTACCACTATCGGTCATGCAAAGGGTTGTCTGTAAGGATCTTTCTTCCACTTGGCTAAAGTGGTGTCCATTTTACGTTCAAAGTAAAGTTCTTTGTTTTCTTTTGAAATCAAATTAATACCTCCTTCTTGTAGCTTATTTCTTTTTCTTCTTTAATCCATACAATTTATGGATTTTCTTCTTGGAATATCGGAGAACTCTGGAGTCCGAGTATTTTTCTAAAAGTGCATTCTCCATTTCTTTGCTAAAGGTAAAAAATATTCTTTCTTCACTTTTTGTCTTTTGTAGCATGAAAAGCACCTCAGGTATAACGTTAATAGAATAGTCTGGGCTAAAGCACACATCCTTGCACTTATCAATGTCTTCGGATGTACTCGATTCATAGCACCCATCTTTGTACTTATCAATGTCTGCGGATGTATTCGATTCATAGCACACATCATCATTACACTTACGTAGGAAGATGTTTTTGTCTTTAGTTAAGCATCCTGCCCTGTGAGCATCGTAAACATAAAAAGTTAAGTCTGCTGCTGCCTTTGTTTTTTCTGGGCATAGGATATCTTGGCTAAAGTAGTTATGAAAAAGAATATCTGTGAAATGTAAAGTGTAGTATTCTGTATCATTTCCTTTCTGCATATCGTAGATAGGTTTCTTGGCTAAAATGCCATAGTTAATCAACGCTGCCAGTATTTCTCTTACCTGTTCATATTTGAAGGCGTAATTAAAGTATGTTCTTTCTAAATAATTAGTTAAGTCAAAAGCAATGTCTGTAAAGATAAAGTTCTGCGTTAAAGCTACTTTGGTGAAAGCAGTTAAGAAATCAAAAATAACTTCGTAATTGTAACCAAAATACTTAGCGAAGTTGTAGACATAATTTATGATGATGTATTTTGGTTTGATCTTTTCTAACTCAGGATTTAAGTATGCTTCCAGACATCTTGGAAAACCTCCACACTGTTTGTACAACTTAAAGACATCTTTAGGGCTTGCTCCCATGTCTGATGTTCTGTAAGTGTTGTAGGCTTTGCTAAACTCTTTGATTGTCATTGTTTCCATTTCCATGACAGTTAAGTCTGTTACAAGATAAGATGTGTCACCAAAGAAGTGCTGACTTATTACTGTTACTGCGATTTTACAGTTATTGTATTTTCCAAGTCGTGAGACAATGTTTAGGAGTCCAAAGACATGGTCTGCATTGCGAAGAATTAGTAGGTTGTTTGGGTCTTCTAGAAACTCTTCTCCTGTTTCACTCTGTATGAGGAATTCTAGCTGTGTGTAGTCATCTGTTCCGACATTTCGAGGTTCTAATTTGGAATTGAGCTTTATGTTAGATCTTGATTTGAAATCAGTCAGGTCAATGACTTTTACTATTTTAAAGTTTCCTGTTAAATTAAGCAAACTAGTGAACTTACCTACATCGGGTGCACCACGTACAATTAAAGGTGTCGGATTTTCTTGGCTAAAGTGTTTTAATAACTTCTTGTCTATGTCTCTTTTGAAATACATAGTAAACTCCTTTCTGAGTGTATTCTTAATGTAAATTAAAAAAAGCCAATGGCTGTTATACCAAAGGCTTCTGAGTTAAAGTAAAATATTTTATTGTTTTGGGTATGCTTGGATCTTCTTGGATCTCACTTTGTGAAGTATTCCCTTTCTATTTTACTGGGCTAAATTGTTGATAATTATGTCAAAATTAAAATAATGACATTTTATTATTATCGGATTTAAAATCCATTATTTTAAGATTACTTAATCTTTTTAACTCTTCTGGCATAATATCTTTTACTTTTTCTTGATTATGTTTATTATAATAAAATTGATGTAATGTGCCTTTAGTGTATTTCCATTTAGAATCTGAGTACTCCTCGGCTAGATGGGTGAAGTATCTTTCCCAACTTACATACTCCTTACATTCGATGTAATCTGACGGATTTTCAAGTATCTGTGTTAAATTTCCAAATGAAATAACACCTGCTTTTAAAAGTACCCATTCGAAACTTTCTGGTAAATAAAAAGTAATACGTTTGTCAAAATCAGATTCCAAAAACTCATAACAATCACTAATCAGTGAACCAAATGCTGCACCATCTACAATACAAAGAATATTTTTAGCTTTAGCTGAAATAAGTTCATTTAAAATATTTGCAGCACCACCTGCGCTTATTACTTCTACTTGGTTAAAGAAGTGACTATAAAATTGATAACCTGATTTAGAATCTTCAGTGATAATTAAATCAATATTAGAATTTATTTCAGGAAAATTAGAATAAACTTCTTTAAATGTGTAAACCTGTTGTAAACCTTTTTTACTACTCTCTATTTTATAAATTTCTTGAAAACTATAAGGTAAAGTTTTTATTGAATTTCTACTTACTATTACAAAGTAATTACCAGATAAGGCAACATATTCAGCAAATTCTACTGAATAAATAAATCTGTTATTTTCTTCGATAAAAATAATTGTATCGTACAATCCTTCAAAAACCTCTAACCAGTTTCGACTTTGATCGCTTCTTAAATAAACAAAATAATTAGCATTTGTGATAACCTTACATGTATGCTTTTTCTCTATAGTTTTAGAATCTTGTAAAATTTCAAGTAACGTAGTTTTTCCTGTTGCGCTATTACCTTCTAAAATTGTAATATTTCGTTTTACATCAAAAGAATAAAATTGTTTTTTATTACTCACTTCAAAATGAAAAATCCCTTTCATTTCATCACCCCTAATCAAAAATAGCTTCGGGTAATTTACCGGAAGTAACCATTGCTTCTGCTTTGAATAATTCTAAAACATAATCTTGCATAGTACGAACCTCTTTACCTGTATTTAAAATCTTTATACAAAAATTATTCTCAAAACGCATAATGTGCTCCAAATATACTACTAAATCTTCATGCTGAATCAAAGCTTTTTCTTCGGCAATTTTAAGAATCCATTTTGCACAATTATCTCCACAATTCGAAATATTGTAAATAAAATTAGGATCTTTAAGTAAAAGAATTAAAACTTTAACTCCTCCTGATAAATGTGTTGGTGCAATTGGACCAAGTACAGGACTAATAATTAAGTATGGACCAACCACTTCGGAATCATCAACATCTTTTACCATTTCTTTTACGAGTGGATCATCAAACCATTCTGGTTCAAAAACACCATCGAAATAAAGAGGTGCATTTGTCAATACAGTTACATTTCCACCTTTATACCAAACATTTAGCATACTATTTCTCCTTTCTATTTTACTGGGCTAAAAACTAAAATTCGTACTTAGCAGTTGCTACGCTCCTTTGATCTAAAGATAGCAGTACTGCCATTTTAGTTCTATTGGCTAAATCACAAGTCCTTACCTCTGTCATGGATTGCGGACTTGCTACTCAATTAAAGCCTTGTTCTATTAAAGTCCCAAAAGGCTGTTACACCTAGAGGGACTGGACTAAATCGAAGCAAAGAGTTCTTGGCTAAATCTCTTGCTCCTATTTAATGTTCTCATTAAAATCTCTTGTCTTGAATTGCTCAAGCATGTATTGAGGTACAACAGTTCTGTAGATAGCTTTGTCGACATCAACTCCTGTGTCGTAGAGAATTGCAAAACAGTTTTGCCATCTGTTGGTAGATTTGTCGTTAATCTTCTCTAGCTGCTTCTGAATTGGCTTACAACCGTACTCCTTGACTAAAAGGTCAATATCACCGTCCTCTAACTTACCAACTATCTTGGTGGTAATGTTGGACTTAATAGCATTCAATTCATTATTGTTGAAAACTGATACAGCATTGAGCAACAGGAAAATCATTACGTTGTTACTTCTAGAACCTGTTACAGCATGACTTATTGTTTCTACTAGTTTACCAAATTGATTACTTCTTTGCAACTCTTCGTAGAAAGCCGCTGTATGTAACTTCTGCTCTTTTCTAATGGATTGCTTTTTCGTGTCTAAATACTGCACCATAAAAACTCTTAGAGTGTCCATTGTGTCAAGCATTACATCGGCGTTCTTATTAAAAGAGTAGATTACTAATGGTTTTCTAAGAACCTCAGCTACTGTGATTTCATTCTTAAATGCTTTACTGTAACGTCCCTCTGTTACAAAGTAAGTTGAGCAGCGAGTTCTAATTACTGAGCATAATTCACGCTGATCTTCGCTATAAGATTTGGTCGTGGCTAAATCGGAAATAATATCAATAATATCAGCGTACTTCATTCTTCTTGTATTAACAAATGTTTTTGGATTCTTTGAATCCACGTTATTCTGTGAAAAGTACTTTAAGACTGCCTGCTCTAAAATGGTTTCTAAGTCGGTGACGTTACCCTCTTCTGGTTTTAAATTAACCATGATTGAAAGTAAGTTAACTGTTGCCCTTACTGCCATTCTAAAGTAGTATTCGCAGTTCTCTCTTGTACATCCAAAGTCATCAAGTCTCATTGTGTTAACAAAACGTGGATTCTCGTCGTCCATATTAATCTCAACACCATCAACAAACTTAAGAAGTTTTCTCCATTCACGACCTTTAATATCAATGGCTGAAACATGAATATCTAACGCTATCAAACTTAGAGCAATTTGAAAAGCACTAAATGTCTTACCTGCACCAGACTTCGCTAACATCATTATTACCTGTGCTGCTCCTGAGTTAAAGAAGTCTACCATCAATGGTAATTTCGTCTCGGCATCCAAACCAAGTAGCAATCCTTTACCACCAACGAGACCTTTTGTCTTGTATGGCATTTGCTCAGTTAAATTCTCATTGCTCATTAACATTGGGGCAAATCTGCGTACATCATCTCTAATGTATGTTGCAGGTCCGAAGTTAGATAAGTATGTTCCAATCCTGCCTACAATTTCTTTAAACCCTACATTAAGTGAGCCAAGCAAAGACATTAATTCTTTCTTGTAGATTTTCATGTCTCTTTTAGTAGGTGCAGACGCTTGTATAAAATAGTATGTGTGCACAAAAGTACCGCCACTTGTAGCTGTTTGATAGATATAATTATAGCTATCATAGTTATCTTTAATTCTATCTAACTGATGTTTTGTAATATAAAACTTCCTACCGTCTTGTGTGTAACCAGTATGTCCAGTTGCTTGCTCAGACTGTGATAACTGGTTAAAAACTGCATTGTATTTAGCATAATCATCCTCAGCACGGTGGAATTGTCTTTTGAAGACATCGTTATTTACATTTATTCGTAAAGGAACGTTGTAGGTGTGTACAATTGTTTTTACCGTTGGGCACAACTTGAACATTTCTTTACGAATTACTTCTGTTATGTTTAAATCATTATGTACAGGAAAAGAGTAAATGTACCAAGCTTTACTAATCATTTTATGTGTAACAAAACGATCATAAAGTGGTTTAATCCCTAAAAGAGAAATCTTTTCCTGATTTATCAGATTGCCACCAGATAACCAATTGGCGAAGTAATCTGAATATAAATCTATTAATCTCAAATAATTACCTCCTATATCTAGGAATTGTGTTGACTCCCTTCGGCGCTACGCGCCTCCGGTCAAACAACTGGGTCGCTTCGCTCCCAGCTCTCACTGGGTTAAAGCCTAACTCAGTGGCTGTCACTGCTCTCGCTGGGCTAAAGCAACCACATCAAATTGACTCAGCAAAGAATTTACTAAGGGCATAAATTCTTGTAATTACAGGACGTGATGATAGGAATAAAAATCTTCTTTCTCTGTCTTTCATCTCCTCTGTTTTTAATTCTGGATAATAATCCCATGAGATTCCCTTTTCCTCATCACCTGCAAAATTAACTATTGTGTTCTCTTTTTTAATATTGTAGGACTCTAAATGTTTTAAGGTTCTACACAGGTTAAATTGTAAGTAGCTTCCACTAAAAATTAAGTCATTCAAATCTTTGTGGTCAAACACTAATAAAACATCTAAGTTAGAATTATTAGTTAAGAGAACATCGAACAATTTTCTGTAGTCTGCCGTTTTACAAATAAAATTATGTACAATGGCTTCTTCCGATGTAAATTTATTGTATAATCTGTAGTAATAGTTTGGAAGCGTTGAAAGCTTTCTTGTCTTTGCACTGTCATAGAGTCTGACGACTTTAACTGATTTGTGATACTGATTTGTAAACACATAATACAGTGTTTCAATAAAAGTATCCAAATAAATTAAATCTTCGAATTCTTTGAAATAAATAATTAAAGGTCTGTTTGTATACTTGGTTAAATCAACCTTTTCGTAAACATCAGCGGAAAGGACCGATTCATAAGTTTTTAAAGAAGTGTTTAATTTAAATACTTTTTGTACAATGTCTGCGTAACCTTCTACGAATTTAGAATTCTCTTTTTCTAATTTAAGATTTTTTGCATCCGATACCTCATACAATTCCTTATATCTATCACGATCAGTAATCGTTAAATCTAAAGTATCTTTCAATGACAAGTATTCATTAGCGAGACTTCTTAATCCTGCATTATAATTAACTGTGTCTTTTAAAATTCGCTTAGCTAAATCTCTGTTGGTAGTCTGCGTCACATCTATCTGTAATTCTTCTGGTGCCTTGGCTAAAGTGGTGTCTCCATAGACAGCACTTTGAACGAGATCGAAGTCAAGAAAAGTAATATCACAACTGTAAAGAGTTGCAATTCCATTAAGTCTTCCCTTAAACTGTTCAACATTACCAAGACAAAAGATATCTAAATCAAAAAGCTCTTTGTATAAGATAAGATCTGATACTGAGTTAGCTTTGTTGAAGTATCCTTCAAGAATAATTAATGTTTTGGTTTCTGCGATTAACTCTTTTGTAAGTTCACTAAAATTGTTTATGAAACTTATTCCATACAAACCAATTTCAGATACATTTGTTTTGATTTTTAATCTACTTGTATCATCCAAATACAGGATTGCCCGTAAGTGTTTGGTACTTTCTACACCGAATTCATTATCATAATTTGTGGTTGAATTATTTTTCTGTAAATTCATTGGCATTCAATTACTCCTTTCTTTATTTTAGTAAAATACGTAACTCTGCTAAAGCTCTCACACCTCCAGTAGCTTAATGCAGAAGCTCTGGGCTAAAGCTCTTACACCTCAAGTAGCTTAATGCAGAAGTACGCACCTAAATGTAAGTCTTCGAATTTAATTGGAGATACGACTTTACACTGATTTGCTAAAATTTCTTTACAAGTCTTGTCATCAAGTAAGATTGAGTCGTCCATCACATTAATAACATTATTTAAAATTACCATTGTATGTGCCTTGTCAATCACTCTGCTAACATAAGTATTCATCAGCTCAACGTCATGCTGTATTACGGATGTACAAAGAAATAACTTTGATAGCATGTCACCAACAATTTTCACGGCTTTTTCCATGTAATTGATTGATGTTACAATAAAAACATAATCATAAGTATCTACTCGGCTAAAGAAATTCTGTAGGAACTCTGACTTAACATTTCTCTCTTTTTCGTTAGTTAGACCGCATACTCCAATTACTCCCTTTTCAACTTTACAATTCTGCAGTAATTCAATCATACTGTACTGTTTGCACTTAATTCGATTTAATACCATTGTGTCATAAATATCCTGATTATCTGTGTAATCCAATACCAACAGTGACTTCCCTAAATCGATTGCAGACGTGGCTAAAGCACATGTCCAAGTTGTAATGCCTGACTTGGCTAAGCCGGAGATACAAATTGTTTTGTTACCATGTAAGATAGAATCAAAACTAACTGAACCAAACGAAGGTCTTACAAACTTCTTCATTGGTTTCATACTGTCAACGTATTCAATACCACTTTCAGTCCTGCTTGCATTTTCTTTTGCCTTTTCATAGTTTCGGTTAGACTCATAATCGAATGGCTCAATGGTTAAACCTGTATCCAATTCTGGAAGAAATACTTCTTTTGATTCATTTGAATTCTCAACCCTGTATACATTTTTACGTTTATTTCTAAATTTAACGCTTTCAGTAACTCCAAGTAATTGATTATAAATGTCCTCATAAGTCATGGTACTTTCAGACCGTTTGACCTGATAATTGGTGTAGCCAACGTCCTCCATTACTGATTTAAAATACTCGATTGCTTTTGTATTCTCATCTGGATTACCATTCACAATGTATGTAATTTCGCCTGGATCAAAAAAGCTTGACTTGGCTAAAAGGTTCTTAAGAATTCCCATATCATACCTAATACTGATTTCATCAGGTTGATACAAGTACAACATTTTATCGACTTTAATGATAGAATTCTTTATTTCATTAGAATTTTTACTTAAAGATTCATAGTAAAAAGGAACTTCAAATGTACCTCTTTCAGTCATAAAATCTCTAAGATTTTTAGAATTCTTTCCTGCTACGATTAATAATTTACTCATAGCTAAACTCCTTTCTCTTTTAATTTTATTTAAAAATAAAAATCCTAAAGAGCTTTGACACTCTCTAGGATTGGCACTTTAGCTAGTTGTCTTGGCTAAAGTCTTCTTCGTCGTTCTGAATTTCTTCATACGTTTTAACTATTTTTTTCTCGCCAGTTACTAAGATTGCATCTGTATTTAAATCTGATTTAAATACCCTACCATCGTTTGATTTTAATGAAATAATTTTTACGATTTCACTAAAATTGCTATCAATTCCCTCTGACAGTTCGATAGCTTTCATCATGGCTAAATCGATGGCTTCAACACTGTAGAACTCTCTATAGAAGTCTAATGTCTGACTTAGGTCTAAGAAAGTTATTTGTCTAAAGCAGGTGATATGCCCCCTAAAGATTTTTAAAAGATGTTTAATAACAGCTTCCAAATCTTCCAATTGATAACTCGATGCAGTCTGAAAACTTAAGTACAGCTGATCTACATTACACTCTTGAAGTGATACTCTGATTATTTCGTCAGACATGGCTAAAATGTGAGGCTTTAAATCCTCATACTTCGTAGCATTTACATTGGCAATGTAATTATCAAACTCTCTGGATTTCTTAAAGTTTTCTGAATCACTTACTGTTCTAAATGTGAAATTATTATTTGTCAAAACTTTGAATGCTTCTTCTAAACACTGCTTTGTTTCATTAGCTTTATAATTTTCATTAGAACCGAACTTAAATCGAATAGTACATGTAGCTTGTCCATTATCGTACTCAAAAGCATGCACGTAAGCATTTCGGCTTACTTGTATCTCATGTGTAGAGTCTTTTCTTAAATGCATAAAACGTGCAAAAGAATCACTATTCTTATCTGAGTATTCACGCATTTTAGCTTCTTCATTAAATATCACGTATCTAAAGATAAAGATACCAAAAAAGATAAAGATAGCTAACTGGACTAAAACGAGTACAAACATAGGGAGTCCAGCCATAATTACAAGTACTCTATGTAAGATTATAAATAGAAAGAAATTTGCCATTAGAAACAATGAAACTATAAAGGTAGTTTTATCTGCACCAACCAATTTTTGTCGATTTGCAACCCTTTCGTAAATGTCTAATGGATAAATCTTATCTCTTTTATCTCTCATCGTCTGTTACCCCCTTTGTTTTCATCACCTTCGTAAATCCCTTCAATCAAATCATTACTAGCGTTATAATTGTTTTCATAATCGAAAGAACCAACTGAGTTGTCTGCAAAGTCATCAATATCACTATCAATTCGGTATGAGTCGAAAACACTTCTTTCTCCTTGGCTAAAGTCGGAGTAAGAATTTCTCTGTCCATAGTTTACGTTAGTTGTATTAACCTGCATATTTTGCTGCATACCTCTACCAAAAGGTAAATGCTTGGCTAAACCGGTGATCTTTGCATTAATTGTTTCATTACCTAATGTTGCAAAACCTTTTACTAATGAACTAAGTAATACTGCTAAAACATAGGTTATAAGGGCTAGGACTAATAGAGTTAAGAGCAGGGCTAAAGGACTGCCATTAAGCTTTGAGACACCTACAAGGCACAAGCTTAAAATGGTAAACAATGCAAATACGATTACATTGCACTTTAGATAACCTGTAATAGGTGCTTTCAAATCATTTTGAGTAAATAGTTTAACTACAAGTAACGTGGCTAAAGCTACATAAAGCACCGACACTAAAAGTTTCAAAATGAAAACAACGAGGTACATAAGTACAACATCAATATCAAAGATAACTAAGAAAAACCATCCAAGATCATTTCCAACATAATTAACAATATCCATATCTAAATTGACATATTTATTGTAATCACTTGTGTAAATACACTTAGCGATATCTCCAAGATTATACTCATCATAGTTAATACAGTATGGATATAACCAGTTTCCGTATTCACTTGCCTGCTGAGTGAACGCAACCAAAGCTCTTAATGAAATAAGTTTAATCATAGTATCATCAGACATTGAACCAACCTCGTCAGACATATCATAAATAAACTTCTTTGTTTGATAATTTACGTATACAACTAAAGAATTCAATTTATCCTTGACAGGTTCCCAGTCTGCGGTGTAGTAACCATTCTTTCTTAATGTTTGTGCCCATAAAGTCTTTTTCTCACTATCACCAAGATTGTATACTAAATCACCAATGCCTAAGTAATCAGTACCACTGCCAAACTCTTTAGTTAACTCTTCTTCCACAGTCTTGTTATTTAAAGCCTCTTCCTCTTGGTCTGAATCAGACAAATTAGTTTCTTCAACATCATTTTGCTTGTAATTACCAGGAGTTGTGAAAACTGGACTATTTACAAAACTGTAAACTAAGTAACTATCTTTTACTGTGCTCTGTGCATACGTTGTTGTTTTTCTCGGAATGTCGTAGATCTGGGCTAAAGCGTTTAGCTTTCCAACAAATCCATCGACAATTTGATAGTAAGGAGCATAGTAATCTAAGTTGTTACTAACTGTTTTGGTAGCCTTTAAAGTGTAAGTACCTTCGCCACTGTCTTCGTAAGAACCAGTAATTGGTAATGTATTAAAGAGAACATCAGCACTTATCTTAAGTTTATCACCCTCAGCGTAAAGACCAGAAGCTTGGTCAACGATGTATTTTTTACCACCTAATAACTGTGATTGCTCCACATTAAGAGAATCTGCAAAGTCTGCAAAATCTTTCGTACTCACTTTATACAATGTTAATGAAGTTGTTTGATTTAAGAAATCCCCATCATTGCCAACACTAGAAACATGTGTATCCTCAATATCATTAATTTCAGCAGACGTTCCTAAAACTTGATAAGTAAGATTTTCACTCACATTATTAATAACAGAATTGTAAGCTAAAGGTAAATATACTGGTACAATATTAACAAAAGCGTAAGTAATAGCCAAACTAACTACTACCATAACAACTGACTCTATCAAATCTCTTCGCATACGCATGAACGCGGCTAAATAGATTAATGCAACAATAAAACAGAATGGAATCCAATACTGCCTAATCATTCCCAGAAGATTTCCAAGAATTGGATCAGTGTAAGTATTTTTTAGTCCAATGACACCATCCAGTTTACCTAACTTACTAAAGATTGAATTACTCAAATCAATCAACTGTGTTGTAAATCTTTCAAGCGTGTTCTTTACATACGTATCATATTGCAGCTGGAAGTTTTTCGCATAACCAACAGGATTGTTTGTACCATTTGAATTACAAAAGATAAAGTTATGACAAATATAATTATCATTCAATTTAGACGTACTACCACTCTCGCTAGCATCTCTTGTATAGTAAGTATACAAATTACTAGCGATGGATGCACCAACTGAACCATCAGTATCATCTTTAGGTACATACGGAAAGATTATCTTATCGTCAACCAATGGCGTCTTTTTCATTACAATAGAACTCCAATTATACAAATCGGAATTCTTCCAATTTTGGTAAGAACCTATTGCATAACGTCCAGTGGATAAAATATCTAAGCTGTCAATACTGTTCGCATAAAACTCTCGTTGGAGCTTGGCTAAAGCGATCTCGCTTGTTTCATCAACACTGTCATCACCATTAATTAAATAAGCACTTACATCAGCATCGGTGTAATCTTCATCCATTGTATTAGCCATGGCTAAATATTTACCAACATCATTCTTTGAAGTGAATTGTAAGTTTTCACTATTTGTGATATTGGATGGATAATTATTCACCCAAGCTGCTGTATATGGATTATAATTAGCATTATCACTGTACAACAAAGGATTGGATGCTCCTGGCAAAATTACTAAGTTATCGTCAGTAACGATATCTCCGTAGCAATTCATATACAAAAATCTAGATGACTTGCTCTTTATGATACTTAATGCACTTGCATTCTTAAGAATGTTTCTAAGCAGCATTGATGTTGTATTATCAACTGCTCGCTCATAATCTGTACCGTAGAACAAAACAGGCTGCGTCATAATATTTTCGTCAGTCACTTCATCATATGAATAGGTGGCTGTGTCTAAATTATATTTCTTTTCCTGTGTGCTTTCTACAGCCGGAGTTGTAGTTGTTGCTGCTGTTGTACTTGATTCTGTACTAGTATCATTGCTAGCATTGTTAGAATCATTACTGGCATTGCTAGAATCAGTGTCTTCATCATTGTTAGAATTCGCATCTGTGTTTGTATTACCAGAAGTCTCTGTTGTCTTATTTTTAGCATTTTTTACAGCATCACTAACTTTATTTTTAACCTTTTCAATTTGATTATTATTGTTATTATTCTTATTAATTGTGCTAGTTGTGTTATTATTTTGATTATTTGTTTTAGCAGCGTAAACCTCCAATGGTTGGAAGTTCTTGGCTAAAGCTTTCAGAATCCCGTCACTCTTAGAATTATCACCAACACATTTTGCTGTGCTAAAGTCAAAGGTAGTAATCATCACACCATTTGTATCATCAGCATGCTTCTGCTCTTTTGTATTTGATGGATAATAATAACCATTTTCTTTATACTCAGCTGCTGTATAATCATACTTACCACTTACTAAATCATAGGTCCACGTATTACTTCTCGAATACCCTTTTACTTTACTTTTCTTAAAATCTTTAGTTAATTTGATACAATTTTTAGTAATGTCTCCCATGTAACAGAAAATACCTTTAGTATTATCTTTTTTGATAGCCTTTTTAGTGTAAGCTTGGGCATTACTTTTAGTTACTCCATTATTACCATAAAGTTTGCTAAATCCATTAATATACGTAGCGATTGGTTTTTCACTTAAGTATGTTTTTGCTTCTTCATAGCAAGTTCTACCACTTTTACCATTAAATACCTTATAAGCATCAGTTGCAACTTGTAAATTTCTAACAGCACTATCTAAGGATACTTTTTTGTATCTAATGTTAAGTACTGTGGCTAAGATGGTTCCAGTCGTTGTTGTAATAGCCGGATCATCAAAATTAGTCATTCCTTTCATCTTTTTAAGATTTGCACAATCTTTATCAAAACGTCCTTTAATAGGATTAAGAACTGACTTATTTGCTTTTAACTTTTTAGCCGATAGGTAATCTTCATGAGTTTCTATCAAATCAATTAAAAGTTTATTATAAGTACTTTGATCGCCATAATCATTTACTTTAATTTCTTTCTTTTCACCATTTTTGTAATCTTTTTCTAAAGAATCTAATGTTGTTGTATCACCTGTATCTTTAGATTTATTTACTTCATCACCTTCCGTATCTGTATTATCATCTGTGTTAAAGGACTCTTGAACCTCCTGTGTAACTGTATCGGCTAAATCGTCTTTGTAGTACACCCAAGCATTTCCTTCTGTGCTAAAGCGGAACTTACCCTGAATTGCTACTAAAGCTCCTGAGTTACCTTCTTCAATATCTTTGAAAAATTCGCTTACAGTAAGAAGTTTTGCTGTACCTGTTGGGTTACCATTGGAGTCAATGCTTCGTTTGTAAAGAGGTTTTCTATAGTCTTTTGTGTTGTTATACAAATTAACAAGATTTTTGGCAGTTGTTTCGTTTTTGGTTAATTTAATTAATGATTTTGTAAAAGTATCATTACCTGCATAACTTTGTAATGGCAAGTAAGTACCAGATGCGGCCAAAATAGCAAAGTAAGCTCCTTTCAGAGCATAAGACTCCTTTGACACAATCTGTCCATGATACATCTCAGCATCACAGAGTTCAGTAATGTAATCCTTAGTATCACTAACATTTAAATCAACAGATTTTAATGTTTCTTCGTAAGCTTCTTTACCTACAGTAAGAATTTTAGAATAAGTCGTTATTAACTTATTAATCTTTTTCTTTGCAGTTTCATTGTTTTTCTCGCCTTCTACAATAGAAAAAGTCTTACTAGTATCATCAGCTTTTAACGGTGTTAAAGATGTAAGATCCCTTTGAGCATCCTGATAAGTGATTATGATTTTGTACAAATTTGATAAAGTAACTGTATTCTTTTTAAGAATCTTTTCTTTATCAGTATTATCTGTGGCATTATCGTAATCTTTTTGGATTGCTCCGAGTTCCTTGTCTAAATAGGAAGGAATTACATTAATGAGATTTTCTTTCACATTCTCATAATTAAAGTTCTGTTCTGATAGAGTTAAGCAGTCGTACTTAGAGGACTCTAATGAGTACATCTTATTAAACTGTTCTACTAAAGTTTTGTACTTCTCACAGTAGTAAGTTTTTTCAGCTGTGCTAAAGTTTAGAGAAGTCTCTTTCTCTATCAGTTTTGAATACATTCCAATCTCAGTAATAATACGGAGATTGTATAACAATGTGTATTCACTTATAGCTTTCGTTGTGTATTGATTTTCCAATTCTACACAACGATTTAAAATACTTTGACGTTGATCTTCCACGGTTCTAGTGTCTGCTCTAACCGGTATGCTGTATGAAGAAATTACAGAACTCGCAGTCAAAATTAAAACTAAACTGAATACAATTAATTTTTTGAATTGTCGCATTTTACCTCCTTTTACGCCAATTCATTAATCTGTATAACATAAGGTTATCACTCAATTAAAATTGATTAACAACCTAAAAGGGATTAATAGCTTTTACACTATTAACCCCTGAAATTATTGTAGTAACAAAACTTGGCTAAAGCTATGCCTAGCATTACTTGGCTAAAGCATTGTCTGACATTACCTTGCTAAAGCATTGCTACTGCATTGCTACTGTTTTCCACTATTCTTTTTGCTTGTACTAGAATTTGATTTTCCACTAGATGTTCCATTCTTAGTTGGTTTTGCTCCATCGTCAGCTTTGTGCCAATACATCGTCTCGTCGGAATTCTTCTTTCTACTGATGGTGACATGAATGTAGTTACCATTAGCGGAGGAATTTAATCCAACGTCGTATGCAGAGATTACCAGTTCGACTGCATTGGAGATCTTGTAGCTATCTTTAGTACTGTTGGAGATTACAGTATATGTTAAGTTCTTAGCATCGTCCTCGCCCTTGAAACCTGTGGTGTTTCCAATTGCCTTTGCTAACGTGTCAGCATCCGTGAAAATAGAACCTTTACCCTTACCGATAGAAATTGTCTTATTCGTTGAACCTTTGTAAAGTTTCATATCACTTTTATTGTAACCTTTACCTGTGAGGAAAATGCTATCAACATAACTTCCGACTGACTGCTGAGTATCGCTTGTGTAGTCCCTACCATTCTTGAGTGCCTGCTTGTAGACAGCTTTGACCATATCTTGCATAAAATCACCATAGTCACTGTCACTGGCATCCCATGAGAACTTATAAGCTTTACCTGTGTTCATTGCAGTACTAACAATTGAATTAAGATCTGTAGAAACTAACTGATCTGCAGCAGTTCCCATTGCATCAACGATAACTCCGTATCCTTGCCAAAGAGTTCCATTGTAGCCCATAGCAAAGAAGAAAATCATCATGATTGTCGGGATTGCTGTTTTTAACATGTAAGTTGTACAACTGTCATCTTCCTGCACATTAAAAGCCATTCTTTCCGGATTATAGTCAGAGTACTTTTTAACGTCTGGAAGTAAACTTAAAAGAAAACCTACAATAGCATCAAGACCAGTTCCATACTGTCCTCCACCTTGCATAGCATTAGTAAACATTGAGCGAATACCAAAAGCATCTCTTCCGCTACCACCACTAAGGCTACTTTTGATTTCATGAACCGTATCAAAGGTATTACGCCCTGCTAAATACAGCAATGAAATCAATCTTTGATAGCAAACTAAGAAAAGTCCAATCATGCTGAACACTGAAATGATGTAGCTCATGAGTTTACCAACCCAGTTAAACTTATCGATAGTTTTCAAACTTCCGCGGAAAGCGTAGGAATCAAACAAATCTAATAGGTTATCTGCTAAAGCTAAATGAATAGTATTTAATACTAAGTAAGCACACATTGCGATTAGAAGTAGTTCTAGGATTATGGCTGTGTCTCGTTTCTGTCTTTCTAATTCTAAATTAACAACTTCTAAATTCAAAGTGCTCAACCTCCTAATGCGGTAGTACAAACATTACCACATAAATTATTGCTACGTTAATGAGTGACGTTGTGAAGAACCTTGCTAAAGTAGGCTCTGTGTCCAAGTTGTAAATTCCAAGAGTAAAGACTTTAATTAAATCAATTCCTCTAAAAGATTGCATTCTTGTAGGATTTGCTATCATCTCTAACAAATGTCTACCAATTCCATAACGCAGAATACCATATACTAACCAGCTAATTACTGTTAAGTACGAGGCTAAAGCGATTATGATATTATAAATCAATCCACGAGAATCATCGAAAAATCTATCTCTAAATCTCTTAAGGAATTCCTTTTTGGCAACCTTTGCAAACTCAGAAAGATTAAACTTAGACATACTTAATGTAGCATTTACGTTGCTAAATCTGTCATAGTCTAATTTCTCACTAAGGAATGGTAAGTTACCAAGAGACTCGGAACCAAGGTATGTGTTAGCATATAGTAATGTGTATGCGTTACCTTTATCATTAATTGGTCTACATAACAAATTGTCATCGAATTTTACTTTAATGCAAATTTGTTTGGCAGCAATTTCTGTTCCCTGTGCAGTATTATCTTTCCAAACTTTTACAGTACCGCCCTGCTTATAGACAATTCCATTTTCACCATTTCCTTCATTAAACAGTGTTCCGGTATCGGCGTCTATAACATAGTCACTGAGATTTCTTTCTGCTCCATCAACTCGGACTTTTAATCCCATAAAAATACCTACGGCTTGTCCTTTGATGGATGTAGTTCCAGCATCCTTAGCTATTGCTACCAATTCATCGCTTGTAATAGGTGATGATACAAAGTACTCACCTTTTTTACAAAACAAAGTTGTACCAATGTAAATGGTATCATTATCATTCAATTCATTGATTTTCTTTGTCTTCATGCTTTTGTACACAGAGTAATCAATTACGCTTTGATTAATATTTTTTAAGAAAACATTACCATAATGAAGTGCTGTTCCTTTGTAACCGGCATTAGCCTTAAAAACAATATTATTACCTGAACTTGAAGTCGTAACTGAAATATCACCAGTTGGAATATACGCAATAGGAACTGCCGCTACGTTCATATCATCGCTAGGATGTGACACCTCGGCTAAAGTATTAACCCTTTTGCCATCCTTAGAAACTATCTGCCTAGAGTAAACCTTTCCACCGCTAAGATAGTACTGTTGGTCTCTTCCTTGGCTAAAGCCATTGTCGCCAAACATACTAGCATTAACTTTCCATAGCTTACTGGAAGCTGTTTTAGTTGTGTATCCAGAAACATCTATTTTGTCCCAAATGTCAGGAAAACCAACTTTGTAAAACTGCTTAAGGTAATACTGAATTGTATTGTCCGTGGCTAAAGAACTTATTGTGTATGCACTTCCACCAGCTGTTTGTAAAACAGGAGAACCTTTCTTCCAGGTGGACGAAGCGTTCTTCATTAAATTAATATCTGGCATCAATACATAATACCCATCTTTAATACCGCAGTAAGTCCAGGTTGTTGTCTTTTTATTCCTATTACCATCTGAATACTCGTATTGAATTTTATCTCCAACCGAAGGTTGTGTTGTGCTATCACTTGTAGTCTTTGTAGTTAAATCAATTCGTTTACTACTATGGTCAATTTTGAGATTTTTTGTAACTACATCATCTGCATTGTCAAGACTTCTATAAATTGTATTAGCATTTGTAATGAAAAACTTACCTTGGTAATTAATACCTGATGTTGAGCTTGTTCCTACAATTTGTTGGAATTTACGAGAATCCTTGGCTAAAGTTTTTGACAGATTTGTAAGTCCAGTGTTCGCATTAGCATCGAAGTAAAACTCCCAAAACTTGTCTAAATCGTTACCGAAGAATTTCTTGTAAGAAATTCCATTAATGTCATACAATCTAAAGTTTTTGAAAATCTGTGAAACCTGTTTATCAGTAATAGCATCTGAGCTTTTTAGAATTGTCATGCTTGGTGCCAAGTATCCACTCTCAACGTAAACAATACCATTTGTACCATACAAGAAATTGTACAATGCGTTAGAACAACCAATATTAGAATCCCACCAGTTTTGTAAGTCTGGTTCAGAGTCAGAAGGTCTATTGAAGTACGATGCTGCAATGTTATTTGCTGTAAGTGGTCCATTAAGAAGATTGGTTGATAGTTTACCATCAGCAAAAGCTGTACTTGATGGTACAACAAAATCTAAATCAACAATTACTGTAACGCTTGCATCTCTTCCTTGTGAGTCTTTTAGTTTAAATACTCTTGAAGCAGTATTCATTCCTCTACACATTGAATCCATGTTAAAAAACTTTGTACTCTTTTCGGCACCACTGTTATTTTTTACTTTTAACTGAATTACATCAGTTTTGTTAAGTAAAGTACTGTCAGAGTACACCTTGTATCTGCTCTCATTAAGACTTGAGTCTGAGATGTATAAACTTGTAATCTGATTACCAATCTTCTTATCTAATTCTTTTAAGTATGCGTTAGTAAGTAAACTGGTAATAATCTCAAGATTGTAGTAAACATCATCTCCTGCATCGTGTACAATTAAATCATCACTGACAATCACTTTAGTACCAACAATTGCGTATCCTGAATCTCCCATTAACATTGCTTCACAGCCAGTGTTAGTGTTTTCTAATAATTTATCATGCACAACTGAAATTTCTGGGAAAAGTTGTTCAATACTTTTCTGAGAAATCATGTTAGTTACCTTACCATTTGAATTTTCAATAGAAGTAAAACATGGAACCTCTGTACCTTCCGTACTTAATTCACATGAAATTTTTCCATCAACTGCAGAAACAGCATCTTCACTACTCCTTGCTTTTACAACAAAAGTAATTCTAGTGTAGTCATTAGTTTTCTCAATCTTTTCTACATCTGGTGACGATTCACTTAACTGTTCTAAAGCTACATCATTGTAGGTGTACTTCATTTTGTTATCAAAGAGCTTTACAACTTTGTAATTGTTGTAAGTAGTGGCTTTCAAAGCGTATGCAGATTTAACTGGGCTAAAGCTGCCTAGTGCAGCTTCTAACCGCTGCTTTATCTTACCAATAGTTTTCCAACCATCGTTCTCTTCTAAATCTGTAGTATCTTCATCAGGATTGTTTGACTCTACAATGTCTTTGTAGGTAATTCCAGACTCCACAGTTTCTACGGTTGGGACAGTTGTAGTCCTAATGACACTTAACGTATTTTGTGAAAAACCTTTCTTTGCCCAAAATGACTCTTCATCAGTCAATGCGACTTTGCTAAAGTCATAACGAGCATCTTTGTTAGCAAATCGGTAAATCAAGTCGTAAGCAGAATCGGTGCTAAAGGTGGAGTAATAGTTAGGGAAGTCTTCGTCCTCGAAATTAAGAACACCTTTTGCAACTAAGAATGATACTGTGTCAGTGTCTTTCTCGGCTAAACCAGACAGAGCATTGGCTCCATACTTGTATGTAATTATGTTTGCTTCTGTCTTTGTCATGTTTTTCTCAGTAAGCCGCATAAAGTCCTCAATGATTGAGAGTGCTTCCATCTCATCGATTTGTTCGTCTACAAAGTAATTGTACTTCTTATGTTTGAGCTTACACTTACTATTGTAGGTGAATGACTTGCCTAAAGCCTTGTTATTCTTACCAGCGTAGGCTACAGTTCCATCATTGTACCATGCCGGTTTGACTGATTTCTTTGAGAGCTTTCTGTATTCTGATACAAAAGTGTGGTTATTATCTTGAATTAATTCGGACTCATCTATCAAACCTTTGTCAAGCAACTTTGCTAAATACTGCTCATAGACATTAGTGGATACGTATGCCCAGTAGTCACCCTCTGCAAAAGAAGCAGTACCTTCTTTGCCTTTGTAGTTAACAACATCGGAAACAACACTATTACTTCCATTAACTTTTCTCATAGATGGTAAATTAAAGACAACAGGTTTTGAATCTATTACACCATAAACAGCCTTGTACAAGGCTACATACAGGTCAGATTTCCTGTAAATCTTTGAAGTGTAGTTAGTGTCCGATGGCATAACTAAAGGGTCTGTGCTAAAGTTAATTTTACCATTCTTGTATCTAAAGTTCTCGAATCTTGAAATGATGTTATTACTAATCAAGTATGACGTTGTTGAATCAGTATCAATTAAGTTCTGCCTGGTATCTTCAGTATTGTAATCCTCCACAGTTTTACTGCTTGGATTAATTTTACTTTTAATCTTATTATACTTATCTTTTGTTAATTTGTAATCAGAATTCTGACACAAATTGTTAATCAAATGAATACCAGTTACAGACCTGTATTTTGTGTCTTCGTTATCTTTATCTAGAGGTGAATCACTTTTATCACCTTTGTTGCCATTGCCTGTTATTTCGCTTATAATGTCTGAAGCCGATCCAGACGTAGCTGCGTATACCGTTTTGGGTACTGCTTGGCTAAAGCAGCTTAAGCTGGGGAGTTCTGGGCTAAAGCTGACAACACTTAATGCCACTACTGCTCCAGTCAAAATCTTTCTTTTAACATCAAGCATTTTTAATCATCACCCCCAACAACTTTCTTTGTAATTTTTAATGGGATTGGCATGTTATTGAATGCTTTTCGCATGTCACTATTTTCTTCTATTAGTTCTAAATTGTATGAAATGAAATCTTTACGCTGCATCACTCTGCCTAAGCTTTCTTTGTATTTAGCATCGATGGCTAAAACGATTTCAACACACTTAGTGTCGTGCTTTGCTAAAGATGCATTCTTATTAAGTTCAGCATGCGTGAATGCTAGGATAGTCTCACTTAGTTGTTCATCCATTTTTGTAATCCTGGCGAACTCTTGTTCAGACTCTCTTTTCACCATATTTTTATAGAACTTTGTTTGGTGCCATTGAGATACAAAGCCTGCAATTACTTTATCTACTGGTTTTAACTCATTTAAGTTTACTTGCTTATCTGTATCTACAATGCTTCTTACTTTGACTCTAATTGTTATCACCTCCAAGTGAATCTTCAATGTAAACAATTAATTCTTTACGTAAACTCTTTAATTTAGTTTTAAATTAATTTTTATTGCCACCTCCAAATTTATATTTTGTATTGCCTGTTGCGAATGCATGCAGAGAACTTAATCCTTCTGAGGATTTCTCTACTTCATTAGCAGAAACTGCTGCAATACTTTTCTGTGTTATCACTGATTGCTTCTTTTCTCTCACAATGTCAGAAGTTTTCTTATTATGAAAGTATTGATAGAGATTAATTAAAAAGAAAGAAAGGTCAACACGTTTTGCATTGCTTGGTAACTTGTTAATTAAGTTTCCTAGGCTAAAGCGATCTACTTTTTTCAGAATTTCACTAACAGATGTAAACTCCATTACGTTAGAGGTCTGGGCTAAAGTGTCCACATTTCCCTCAATCTGAAAGAACATATTAATGTAAAACTCTTTTAGACCATTAATGAAATTTCTGATATCGTATTTATCGACCTCTTCCTTTAGATAACAATTTAAATCATAGATTGTACCTGTTGCTAAAACTTGGAAAAGTTCGAAGTAAACAGTATCATTAATCTGTTGGATGTGATCGAGCAATTCCTCTAATGTTTTAGTGTTCCTGCTTAAAAACTCAGTTGAAGTTACTATTTCACGTGGAATTCCCTTAGTGTAATTAAGTATTGCTAATTTAGCTTCTTCTTCCATCGAAATTCTGTTATCCTGCAAATACTTATCTAAAAGTAATCTTGACTCTTTGTCAGTTAATCTTTTAAATTGAAAAAGTACAGCACGACTTCTTAATTCCGGAATTAAATCATTTAATTTAGTTGTACACAGGATAATGTAAGTCTTGCTATCTAACCTGTCTATTTCCTCTAACAAAGAAGTTTGTAAAGCTGTAGACAATGCATGCGCCTCTTCTAAGATGTACACACAATTTCTTTCTGAAGACTGTAATGTGAAGATTTCTTTAATCATTCTATCAACATCTGTTTTTGTGTTTTCCCTGCCTAAATTGATTTTGGCCACTGTTGAAGATTTAGTGCCGCTTTTTATGGCATCTAAATTACTTTTGCAGGATGTACACTCTAAGCATGGAGAACCATTCATTGTGTGCTGGCAAGTCATGGCTAAAGCTGTGATTTCAGCACATGTAGATTTACCTGTACCACCAATGCCATGAAATATCGTAAAATGTGGCAATGTCCCTTGTGTAATACAAGTTTTTAAAATACTAATACAGTGTTGATTACCAATTAGTTGGTCAAATGTATAAATTCTCACTGAATTAACTCCTTTCTTGTTCTTTTTACATTGTCTCTAAAAAGTATTGATTAATTATTAGTCAATCAATTCTTGTTGAATTTTTACTAAGATTTTATAAGTGAAATTTAAAAAATCTTAGTTAAATCACTGGATGTTTTAATTTCTTTATTAAAGTGTTGTAAAAGGTGTTGTAACCTTAAATTAATAAAATTTTTGGCTAAAGCTAGTAAATCTTGGCTAAAGCTCTTAGTATTTTAACCAAAGCGACTTCATGTTAGAGCTATCTTGGCTAAAGTGGATTTCAAAAGAACACCCACAAAATGAAAAAAGGGTATCACCCTACTTGAGAGTGATACCCTTTGATTAGTCGATTTTGAAGAATTTTTTCTTGCTGCTTTGATTAGTTAAAAATGTCTAATAAGTTCTCCTGAATTTTAGAAATTGGTGAACCAACTCCCTGAATGATGTCACCACCAAGCAGTGCTGCTCTCAGGAAATCATCGTTAGACAGTGTAACCTTGGAAGAGCTGGTACGAGTTGTTTTTGTAGATTTATCTACTGCTGAGATAAACTTATCCTCGTCAATGTGGAAGCTGTCAAATACTTTCTTGAATTCTGGAATAGCAAAAGGTCCCTGCTCACGATCATCAAGTTTGTGGTAGATGAATGGGTATGTGAATACACCGGATTTTCCTTTACTAGCTTTCTTATCTCTCTTAGCAATTTTAACTTCTGTAAGATTCTTTGTCTTATCGTAGTATGTTGGAATTTCTCCGAATGTTGCTGGTCCTGCAGATTTTCCTTCAGCAAATACATCAGATGTAACTCCTGTTGCTGTACGAACAATGTTGTTTGTGCTGGATTCATTAAGCTGTGCTAAAATGGAACCATCATCATCACTCTTAAGCATGGATTCAAAGTTGTAGTTAAGCTCAGCTGCATCTTTTGCAGAAAGGTTCTGGTATGTGATTGTTTCGTAAACCTTTGCTGGGAAATAGTTTCCAGGAATCAGTAAAGATTTTCTCACATCTTTGTTCTGAACTAATTTTGCTCTTACTTTAGGTTTAGAAGTTTCTTCATTTTTTCTAGCTGCTACGACTGTGTTAACAAGCTGTACTGTTGTTGCATTTGCACCCATGTTAACTTCATCTTCTTTAATCTTACCGTCATACCATGCACTAAGAACAATGTATGTCTCTTCGATTGGATGGTATTTGTACTGTAAGTCAGTGTGCTTCTCATCAAATTCGTATCTCTTTTCTGGATTAGAAAGGTCATTAAGATCGAAGCAGCCTCCGATAGGTGTAGCGATTACTGTTCCAATTACAGAACCAGGATTTGTATTTCTTAAGCACGCACTTGTACGTTTCTGAAAATACTTAGTAGGAACTTTCTTACCTGCATCATGTTCTGCTTTGATAGTTTCTGGTGCATCTGCTTTCAGAGCTGGTTTACCCTGAAGCATTTTAACTACCTGCTTTTTAGATACTTTAACTGTAGAATCTGTTTTTGTAACGTATGCAATTAATCTACCAAGTTTCTGGTTCTTACTGATTACAGAAGAACGGTCAGCTAATTCCTGTCCGGAAACTTTTGTTTTGATTTCTGCAATTTCCTTCTCTTTAGCTTCTCTGTTTTTCTGAGCTTCTGTTTTCTCTTTTGCATCTGCTGCAACTTCTACGGGTGATACTGCTGGTTTTGATTCATTTTTAATGTCTTTTAATGCGTTTTCTCCGAACTCATCTAATAAGCTCATGTTAGTTTCTGCCATAGTACTATTCTCCTTTACTTTGTTTTCTTCTGGAGCTTTTGCTCCTGTACTAGTATCTGGTTGCGTTGAAATCTTTTCGACAGTACAAATTTTTCCATCGATGATTTCAGTAAGAAAGTATTTTTTAGCTTCCCTATTCCAAACTCCCACATGAAGTCCACCATCACCTGAATAGATTTTCTTGGCTAAAGTGGGATCAGCTCCACGAACTGTTGCATACCACTGAGCACCGTCAATCACAACGAGTCCTTTAAAACTACGTTTTTCATCCTCGTTCATTGCTTTGAACTCTGTTTGACTTGCCACACGTCCTGGATAACTGTCTAGGGAAATAGATTGTAGAGCAGATTTTAATGCTCCAATCTGTATGAGATCGTGTAAAGTAGTCACTCTCTCCATCTCCTTTCTTTAAAAATTTATAATGCAACACCAAATTGTTTTTGGTGTAACAATCGAAATTAAAATTAAAATTCTGATAGAATATCACGAATAATTTTCGCACTAGACTTTAGAATTTCCTCATTAAATTCTAAAGAATTTGAAATTTTAGACTCAATCTGAAAATCAATCACATCTGTTAATTCATCGGTGTCCTCTGAAATTGTGTATGCGAATTTTGAAATATCAGTGTGTCTACTGTTTACTACGACTAGCTTATCGGTGTCTACGCCTGCCTTGGCTAAAGCGTAGAGATTATCATCTTTTGTACCAACGCCACACGTGTTCCTGAAATACACAACAACTTCAATCTCGTCATTGAGTACGTGAAGTATTTCAACATCTTTTTCTCCAGGAAGAACAGCTTCGAAGGAATTTCCCTTCAAATCAGAAGCCTTTAGGGTTTCTTTAACTACTGTTCTAAACTCCACAATCTCGCCGGCTGACTTGCTGACAAAATTAAGAGAGTTAAGATTTGTTATGATTTGTACCATATCTTCAAGAACACTATCGCCTGCTGAAATCACATCACAGTGATTTCCAACTCTAATTGCTACAGGTCTCAAAGAATCCAACGATGTTAAGGCTATTTGTCTTACTGCATTTGCAATAACATTGGCACAGCCTTTTCTTACCTTTTTACGCATAGTTTCCTCCATGAAATTCTATTAAATTGTCTATAGTTACTCCTTGTGCTAAATAGGATAAAATTGCTGTAGCTAAAATCCAGCTATTTATCTTATTTTTTATATCATCCATACTCAATACGTAATCAAGTATGAAAGAGTACTCACTGCTCTGAATTATCTGAAATAATTCGAGATCTGTTTTGGCATTAAGTAAACTTTCTAGAAAGTTTTTCACTTGACTAAAGTCCTTGTACTCACTAATGTTACCAAGCAAAAACTTTAAATCAGTCTCACCTTCTGGATTGAGTGTTACACAAAGTTTCATATTTAGAGGATTTTTAATCAGAAAGTTCGCAATATCTTCATAGAAGTAATTTAGTACTTTTATTGCTTCATCCTCTAAAAAAATCTCACCTTTTAAAAATTTGTAAGTATTTAAATACGCAAAAATATTGCGACCAAAAAAGTCAGTCACAACATTACTGTGCAACTGACTTTTAACATACTCAATGAAATTGATTGTGAGATTGTTTGCTTTTACCTTAAATTTCTCTTGGTAAATTGAATTATCTCCTTTTGCGGAGATTACTATTAATTGATTCATTTTTTCAAATTTTAACAATTTCATTTCATCCATGTTAAATCTCCTTTGCTAAAGCTATTACTAATCTCCTTTGCTAAAGCTCCATTAAACATCCCGTAGAAATAAATCCTCTTCAAAAACATCCATGCTATTGATACTACATTCCTGACTCCTATCAACCTCAAAAGCACCAGTTAGTAAATCTTTGGAAGCCTTACGCAATAAATTAATATCGTCCTGGGCTAAAGTTAATTTACTATACTTCAAGCACCTAAGAGATTCATAGTCATTAAATAATGTAAGCATGTAGCACATTTCATTCGCATTGATTTCTTTTAGACATGTGCCGGTGATAGTAACACCTTCTGGACACTCCGCAGGGTATACAAGTTTTACTCGGTTAAAGACATCTAATCTTTCTTCATCGGTGAATAATCCTGACATTGCAGCAAAAATATTTACCAGTTTACTATTTGTGATAATATTGTAATCAAAACTTATTTCCTGTTTTCTTAAGAATTCTATGTACTTGTCATAGATTTGCTTTCCCTTAAGACCACACTGTAAGGTTAACGATGGTATCTTATCAGAGGTACATCCACAAAAAACTTTGTATGCAGAGATGGTATTGAAGTAAATTGTTACTCCTTTTTCAATAGCTTTTTCGAAATTAATCATGTATACGCTTGTTGTATTAGAACTGATACTTTTAAATACTACATTACGTTGTACATTATGTAGCAAGTCATGGTCATTTCCGCACATCTCAATTTCGAGGAAATTATTAACATTTTGCTGTACTGCCCATGCAATAATATCATCTGCTTCATAGCCATCGTACTTGTAGCAAGCAACGTTTGCTCTCTGTAACATTTCGTATGCCATTTCTAGCTGTGACTGTACTCTCTTATCATGCTTTCTTCCTGCCTTGTACCCATCTAATAAATCTTTTCTAAATGATCTGGAATCAAAAGCAACTATGACGTGGGAAGTCTGAGCTAAAGCTGTGGTAACATACCGAAATAAATAATGCAGCCCACCTACAGGATACCCATAGTAACTTTTGTCTTTATGACGTTTTGAGCACATTCCTGTATAGACGCAGGCAGAAGCATCAATGATTACTAACTTATTAAACATTTTTTACCTCCTGTTTTTTAATAAAGAAAATGGTAGGCGTTGAAACCTACCATTTCTATTGTGATATTAACTTATAAATATCAGTCCTCTAAAATAGTACCTATTGGTTTAATGGTACTAACTAAGTCTTTAATGTTATCAAGAACATTTTTAAACTCTAAAATCTCTTCATCAGTTTTTACGATGTAATAATTTGAAATAAAAGTCATGTTTCCAATTGAATCTTTAAATAAGTTCATTGAGAATAAATTAATACCACAAATTCCAATTTGATTAAGAGATTTAATAAATTTCTCCCACTCAGATCTAGTGTAGTTTAAATTAAAGATTTTATTTAGTCCAAGTATTCCAATGCAATCTACCACGTCATAAATGTTAGAAAGTAAGTTAAAAGTCTCATCAACCAAATCATCTGGCTTTACAAAACCTAAAGAATAGATTTCAAGGAAAAATTGTTTTTTCTCTTGGCTAAAGCTATTGATTCTTTCAAGATAAATTTTATTGGACAAAGAAAGATTTCCGGATTTATACTGCTTCTTAGAAATCACTTCTGTCTTTAAAGAGTTCTCAAATTGCTTCAAATCTATTCTCATTTCTTTAAGAAGACTTGTTAAAAAACTTTCATTATTTTTGGATTTAATAATATCAAAACGTTCTTGCGTTGCCCAATACAACGATGTTGGTTTACGCATCATTAATTCACGAAAAGTTTTACCAAAAACTCTATTTTCGGTAATCTCTTTTACCTTCAAATGCGAAAGCAATTCAAGAATTGTTTCATTAGAGGAGACAAAGAATTCAATCACTTTAAGCTCTTCTTGGCTAAAGCTTACTGAATTTCCATTTACAATAAGATTTTCTGGAACTTTCTCATTTAGTAGGAATGACTTGGCTAAAGCCTTGTAGTCGCACCCTCCTGCACCAGTCATCAATTCTTTACTAACTTTTCTATAAATCTTAGTTAGATTTGAAAGATAGAAATCCTCATCTTTAATGATTTCTTTTATTTTATTAATTACTACTAATCTATTATTAATACAAACAGGGTCTTCAATTCCTGAGACTGGTTTAATTTCAAGATTAAAATCAGTTCCAGATTTATTATGTTTCTTTAATAAATAAATAACGCATCCTGTTGCCAAGCTCATGTAGAAGTCTTGCTCGTCAACTCCTTCTGCATAGAGTTTTCCATTAGCATACCGAATGCTTTTATCAAAGTTTTCAATTGTTGGGAAATTATCAGGAGGAAAGTACTTTTTTGGAATTTTATCTACAGCACGTAATAAATAAATTAATTCTGCTTTTAAGTCAGTAATAATTTCTTTATTAGTACTAACAGCATTCAGCATTGGAAGAATACTTTCCATTCCATTCTGTTTGGTTGCAATTACAAGCATAGGTGCTGTAATGCCCCAAAAACTACCTAAACGCATACTAATCTCCTTTCATCATTTATTTGCTAAATTGATGCTGTAAAGTAAGTAACCACCTTTGTCACTTTTTTCTTCAGTTAATTGCTGAACTTCGAATGACTTGCCTAAATCTTTCTTAAGCTGTTTTGTAATAAGATCTTTAGGATTTGATTTTTTCTTTTCTTGTTTTTTCTTAACATACAATTCGGCTTTCATTACACCATCTTCGTAAGAAACGTTTTTAACATCTTTTCCGTATGGTGTCTTGGCTAAAGTGTTGTACATCTTAGCGTATGTAGCAGAAGTATTTAAGTTATTTGTGAATCCCTGATAATCGGATAAAACTGCATTAGAAGTATCAATCTGGTCAAGGATTTCTTCATTCTGTGAGCTAAGTGCTCCAATCTGCTGTGTGTATTTTGTAACAGACTGTGTGCTGTATGCAGTTGAACCAAGCATTCCTATCGCTAATGCTATTCCTATCACGTTTACAGCTGTTGTGACTTTGTTTGCAGCCTTCTTTTCTCTCTTTTCTTTCTTCTTCTTTTCTTCTTTAGGCTTCTTCGGTTGTTTCTTTTTCTTAGGAGTTTGATTAGCCTTCTCAAGAATCTCTTTTGAATTATTTTCTTTATCTTCTTCGGAATTCTTGGCTAAAGCTTCAGCAGCCTCAGTGTCCTCTGATTCCTCTTCAATCTCGTTTCTTAAGTCTTCTTCGTAATCATTCTCGTAATCATCTTCACTATGTATTGGATTAGCGTTTATCAGTGTAATTCTATCCTGATTAAGCTCAAAGTAATGTGCAATCTTTAATTCAGAGTAAGCAAATGTTGAAAGTGCAGCCAACACCATAATTAAACTTTTGGCTCTACTTTCATTATTATCCCTGACTGATTTCTCAAGATCTTCCTGAATTTTATTTACGTTTTTAAAGTATTTAAGATAACGTTCATCGTAGTAGGTTGTCATGTCAATAAAATCACTGACAGCAAACTTTTTATTACAGTTAATCAAGATTTTTTCAAGATTCTGATAACTATTGTAACTAATGTCCCTGATTTTATCTTTAAAAGTGATTACGCTGTAAGCATTGCCTAAAGTGTCAATCATACAGCAATCCTGCTTATTAAGTGAGACGTAGTAACCGAACTTGTCTAAAACTCTTACATTATTAACACCGGCTGTGTTAAGTAAATTAACAACTTTATTCACATCAAATTTACTAACGTAGCAATTGTGTTCTGAATCCCTGATGCTAAAGCTAAACACTTTGTAGCTTTCATTAAAGAATTGTTCGCTAAGAATTCCTTTTGTGATAACAATTGCTTCATCAACATTGTGTGCAGCAATCTTTGAATAGAGCTGGTCTAAAATGGATTCCGTGTACTCATACTCTTTGTAAAGAATGATACATCTATCCACAGTAATACACAGTTTTAATTCATTATCAAGTAATAAATATAATTTCTTCATTACTCATCACCTCCTATGAATTTCACTGATAAATCAATTTTCTTTCCAGCTTTATCGATACTCATTGAGGTGACGTTTAGCTTTAAAGCATTAATTGCGCTAACTGTTTTATCAACGTCATCGATCTTAAGTTTGTAATCAAGTAAATTAACATCTGACGTTAACTTGGCTAAACCTTTTGGATTCTTGAAGGTCTTAACTAAAACGTTACCACTCTCGTCACTACTGTTGTAAGCATCTACGGATTCGATTTTTACACCTTTTATTTTTTGTAAATTCTTACTAACTTCTTTTAAATCGTAAGGACTGCTTTTAGTTTTTCTAATACTGTTGATGGTGTCTTTCTCAGCATCTATTTGTTCTTGAATGTTATCCAACTCACTTTGATTTTCACTATTACTTTTACGTAATTCAGAGCATTCTGTTTTTAAATGAGTCATTTCCTGCATTTTGGGTACACCAAATACTAAAGTGAAACAAAATGATACTGCAAAAATTCCAATGCCTAATTTTCTCATGAGATGTGCACCTCCTCTGCTAAAGTGGAGTAAAACATTAATACAAATACATGTGACTCGTTGTCTAAACTTTTCACAGTATGTTCACCTCCACTCTGTTGGTGTCTTTGGAAATTGAAGCGTAAGATGACTCAATTTCTGGATCCATGTAATCTAAAGGTACATCTTCATTCATAAGTAAATCCTCGACATTTTTTATTACTTTACTGACAAGTCTCTCATTAATAGAACCGTCCAGCCGCGTATCTAAATTTATTAACGGTGCTAAATCTTCTTTGTTTGGTAAGTTACACAGCATAAGTTCATAGGAACTATCCACGGCTAAAGAGTAAGTAAGCATTGTACCTTTTAGCATACTTAGCATAACATTATGTCTGTTATTTTGTTTTTGTTCTTCCGTAGGAATACGGGAGGCCTGCTCTTCGAAGTCTGGTTCATCAAAAACATCAGCTTCTTTACGTTTTCTACCTAACATTTCACACTACCTCTCTTCTGTGGTTATTTAATTTTGTCATTATAAAATATAATCAAGAGCGTTATAATCAAGAACACCTCTTTGAATACCATCAAACATAGTATCTTCTAAAGTATTCTTATTTTCCCTAACAACTTCTTTAATTATCTCTTCCATCTGCCAAGCATGGTCGCATGCAAGCAAACGGCTTTTCAGCTTATCATCAAAACGAAGAAATTCAACGTAAGGTTGGTTAACACCTATTACACTTCCAGTTTTATTGTGGCCTGAATGTTTTACAGTGCTTATGCATTTTTCACAACCTTTAGCAACCCAAACATTTTGAAGACCTCTCTCTTCGAGAAATGCTTTCTTGGCTAAATCCCTAATGCTTGACGTTGGATAAGCTTCTCTACAATTGGGACACATTACATCAAACATTTTTTGATTCATTACTCCATTTATCTGACTAATTACATCTTTATAGCTATCTCCATAGTACTCATTCAGTTTGTATGGTAAATGCCAGATTCTATCCATGTGTATTGTTGTAATAACGTGGATGGATGAATTAACTAAATCTTTTACCGCAAAAGCAACCTCTTTGCTTGGAATCTCATTTAGGAACGCAACGTTAACGTCCTGCTTCTTGGCTAAACGTACACAAGCTAAAAGATTATTTTCATCGGCTAAGTAATCCACTTGGTTAAAGGGCATTAAGACTTCAATTGGTGAAGAGTAATCAATCATTTTAATAGGGTACTTAATCATTTCATTCGCTAAAGCAAATGCCGTTGTGTTTTTACCTGTTCTGATAGCACCTGTGATTAATGTGATTCCGCTTCTCTTCTTGCTTAACCACATTAAGAAATCCTGAGCTTCTTTGCTAAAGCCAAGTGAATCAATTGTGTAAGAGAAAGTCTTTTTCTCCTGTATTCTGATTACGCACTGTAAACCATCTTTTACTTTATTGGCAGCTATTCGTAATTCAACATTACCATTATCAAGAATATCGCTGCTATTAGCTGTGATTCCATCTGGAAGAGATAAGTCTAAGCTATTTGCGGAGGTCTTAGTTTCGACTAATGTAGAAATGATTGAATGATTTAATTCCTTGTCTAAAGTGAATAAATCTAAATCATATAAATCTCCATTAACCCTGTACTGTATGGGATACTCAGCTCTCATGTTTCTGTGAATAACTCCAAAATGTAAATCTGTACCATTCAATTTAATAACTTCAATCAGAATTCTCTTAAACAGAATCATAGGGTCATATTTTGGTCTGTACCCATACTCAGACAATTCTCTAAAATTAACATCAGTGATGTTAACAATTTCGATTTCTTTAAACTGCTTTAAATCTAATTCAAGGTTTGTCTGGTCTAAAGTTTGGAAAACACTCTTTATAACTTTTACAGACTTACTGTCAATGTGGTCAAGTAGAATTCCATAACGACCTTCAATTGTTAAGAACTCTTCTTTGCGATTAACACTTTTCACATTTTCAAAGATAAGTTCTGGGAATTCAAGCTTCAAATGTTTCAGTATTTCATCGCGTGACATAAACTTATAAATCTCTAAATCTGTGATTAATTCTGTATTATCAGGATAAATCTTTGATTCAAAGATTTTAACTACTTCTTTCTGTAATCCAAAATCCCTTACATTTAATAATGCATCAAGATTTCTCGTCTGACCTCTCTTTTCATCATCTTTTTCTAATTTTATCAATTTTATTCACTCCTTCCTGTGTAAATTAAATCATGTACTTTAAGGAGTTCCTTTTTGAGAATAAAAATAATACTCTTAGCTAAAGTGTAACTACTAGCATCTAGTTCAGGTAAATTATTGCTAGTCTTTTCTAATGTGTCATTAATAGAGTCTAATAAGTTTTCGTATAGTTCTAATGATGGTAAAGACTTAGCTAACGGTGCACTATCTTTAATCCGATAATTCATCTTTGCTAAAGCTGCCTTATTATTCAAATCATTTTGTACATACTGAATACTTAAATGAACTCTTCTAAGCGTGGCATAGAGTTTATTGTACTCTTCATAATCCTGATAGATTTCATCATCTTCAATTGTTCTTTTTAAACTGTCCATCATGTGAAAGGATTCAAAAACATTAAGAAAGTAGGGATTAATTGGTTGTATGTATTCTAGACGGTTGAAGTCATCTAAAAGCTTAACTAAATCTGATTTAGTCATACTACCATCCTCAACGTTTTTTAACTTACTCTCACTTTGCTTACCAACTACAATCGATCTATAAGGGTCATAGTTGTACTTTAGGATAGAACCAAAGATACCTCTATTAATTTCCAAATCCGTATAAACATCAGTGTCTGGTAAAAATGAAAATTCCAGATTTCCAAAATCTTGGCTAAAGATATCTTCAAGTCCTGTTGTATCCTGTAATGCGAATAAAAACTTCTTAGGTCTATCATAACACTCTGACAACATACCACATGTTTTTATAAAAAATTCTAAAGGTTGGGTATTACTAGGTAATCTAGTATTTACATAAGCAAACCCAAGAATGTCATCGATATTAGTTTTAAGTAGACCTTTTAAAGCATTGGTTACGTTACCATAACCCTGTAATTTAAAATCATAATGTAAAGCTTCTTTATACAATGATTTTAAAAAGGTAGGGCTAATAACATAAATTATTTTCAAGTTATCACCTCTTTCTGAAGTCATTAAAATGCAGGCACTCTCTGTTGTTAAAATGCAAATACACCGCTTCGCCGTTGACTTGGCTAAAGCGGTGTACTCTATTACATTTTTATAGCTATTGCCCTTAATGAGTTATTTCTTATTGGCTGTAATAGAATAGTATCACCAACATTAAGAGCAAAGGATGACTGTATAGTGCAGCCATCCCAATTATATAAATAATAATATTTAGCTTTGCCTCCTGTCATATTGACAGAAAATACTTTTCTTAAATAAACCAACGGAATGTCTTGTCCAGCAAACTCATTGTACAATGCCATATCCCTTAATAACTTTGTATCTGCTTTAGCATAGTTGTAATCAAAGATAATTGGTTTATTCTGTAATTCTGCAATTGGGAAATCACTGTCTAATCTTTTAAAATTATGTAAAAAAGATTCAAATTCCAAGTAAGGTATTTTAATACCAAATGCAGCTCCATGCCCTCCTGCACTACAAAACTGTTTAAAGATTTGTAGATAATTTCTACCTGAAATATCTCTGAAAGAACCTTTATAATAATTTACCATTGGACAATAAACAACTGCAGGTTTACCACACCTATCCGACAATTTATTTGCAATCAAACCTGTATAGTTATACAACTTATTTTCGTAAATCTTGAAATAGTCACTAACACTTTTCAAGTCTGCTAAAATAAAATTATTCAATTCAACATAATCTATTGTGTCTGCTACGGCTAAAACCATGTTTCGATTAGATGTGTAAATGTCTTCAATTGTCTCAAGGCATCGTGCTTTGTCGGCCGCTTCTATATTTTCGTTAAAAAAGCAATCATTAATGTATTCGAACTTTTCTGTTCTAAAGATTGAATTTATTTTAGGTATTAATCGAAATTGAATAAACCTTGAATAGAAGTATGAATTAGCATGCATGAACATTTGTATTTTTGTTGGTAGCTCATCTCTATTAAATGTTTGTGCCAAGAAATAGATTGAACGATTTATGTCATTTCCCATATTCATGCTATCTGCATAAAGAGCGACAGTAGCGTAAGCAGCAAGTGATTTTAAATCTTTATTGATGCTCTTTGCAAATGTGTCAAAGACACAAAAGGTTAAAGCCCCTGCGGAAAGTTCATAAACCTTTTTTCCTTCTTTTTGATTCTCTATTGTTGTATTAATTATAGCAACTGGACTAAAGTCCTGCTCAGCATAGTAGTCTTTACCGACTTGGCTAAAGTCCTGATAATCATAAATAGTATTGTGATGATCCAGTACTATTACCTTAATACCATAGGAAACAATCGTTTCCAGCTTATCCAGTTCTGAAGAACCAGTGTCGCAAATAATACAATAATCTGGCATGGCTTGTATGCACTCTATTACGGCCAATTCATCTAGCATGTGAGTTCTCTTTTTGTACCTATATACAACAACATTATCGCATCCTAAAGCTATGAGAGAATCATGTGCAGTCAAAACACTAAACAAACCGTCTGGATCGTAATCTCCGTAGATAAAAACTTTTCTATTATTTTTTACGATATCTAATAAAAAAGAATTAACCCTTTCAGTTCCATAAAATACCAATTCATGATAAACTGAAGTTCGTAAAAGTGCATGATTATTCATTTCATACACCGTACTATAAAAATCTTTACTCATTGTTATAATCTCCAAAAAGCCTTGAAATGTAAGAATCACTACTCTTAAATTTTTTCTTGTTTTTGTTTAAGTTTTCTAAATGCATTTTTGGTAAATCAGTAGCAGGAACACTAACCTGTTTTGTGATTTCCTGCATTGTCTCACCAAGTTGAACATTTGTAACGTCCTTAATTTCTTCCTCAATTTCTTCCTTATAGTCACGATTTGTTTTAGCATTTTCAATTTCATTCGTTGCATGAATAGATGTTAAATTATTTAAAACACCATTCATTTTAAAATTACCATCATCATCCAAATAGAAAGTAACGTCATCGTCGTCCTCATCGAAATCAAATTGCTGTTCTGTCTTTGCTAAAGTGGAATCAGCGACTTCTTCTGAAGTTGATTGATTGTGTGTTACCTTTGCTAAAGAACTATCAGTTTGTGTATTTTCATCTGTTGAAAGTGAAACAATAATATCCTTTGTTTCTGCTTCATCTTTGCTAAAGAGATCCATCTCTGCTAATGGAGAATCTACTTTAACGGCAACTCCTTTTCTACTATTCTTTGCTTGAATGCTGGCATCCACTTCGCCTGTACTCTTTGCTAAATCGGAATTATCGGATTCCATCCCAATGCGAACATCTTTCATGAAAATACTAGGATTTTCTTCATTGTAGTAAATTGTTAAATTATCTCTTGCACGAGTTATTGCTACGTAAAATAAACGTCTTTCAGCTTCTTTTAATGAAAGATTGGTCTTCTTTGGATACTCTTTACTATCGATTAAAGAAAAATTAGGGAATAAATCATCGTCCATATTAATGATAATAACGTTATCAAACTCTAATCCTTTCAAGCCATGTAAGGTTGATACTGCCAAACCAGTTTGCATTTCTGCATAACGTTTTAATAACTCCTTACGTCTTGAAATCTCCTCTAGAAACTCTGGATAGGTTAAATCTGAGTTAAAGAGTTCATAAATAAAAGTTTCGAACAAATCATCAATTGGATTATTATTAATTTTCTTTTTAAATTCCCAGAAGTAACTTTTAACATAATAAAAAAGTCTTTTGAAATAACTTTTCATTGGTGCTGTTTCAATATTATCTGAAATATTAGATAAATCCTGCATTACAGTAGCAAAGTTATTGTAGGAATAAAACTTACCATAATCAATTTTTTGGAAAATATTTCTTTGATATTTTGGACCGAAAGAAAAAGTTCTTGGGTCATAATCTAACAGTTTGTAATTTTCAGCTTTCTTGATAGGTAGTACTTTGTATAAATTCAATAAGCATAAACTATCGCCTGGCATCATCATTAAATCAAGTACATTGAATAAATGTTTATACAGTTCGTGGCTAAAGGGTTGGTAACCGCTTATAACATAGAATGGAATATCTGCATTGGCTAAATAGTCAATGAAAATGGCTGATGTATCCTTTTCTCTGTAAGCTATTACTGTACTTGCTAAGGTGGTTTGTTCCATCTTTTTAATTCTATTAAGTAAATTAAAGTACTCTCCCTGCTGCTTTGTATATTTAATTAATTCTACATTACCACCTTTTTTAACACTTTGGATTTCTTTGCTAAAGCGTAATGAATTTTTATTTATTACGCTTTTGGCCACATTAAGAATGTTTTCTCTACATCTTCGATTGCGTGTAAGCAAGAAGGTTTCTGCGTCGCTAAAGCGTTCCTTAAACTGTAACGTGTCATAAATGTCTGCTCCTCGAAAGCTGTAAATATTTTGATCCTCGTCACCTATACAAAGTAAAGGAATGTCATCCCCAGAAATTAAGTGCAGAATCTTCCACATTATTGGTGTAAAATCCTGCACTTCATCTGCAACAATGTAATCATAGTAACTTCTTATTTCATTCAGAATGTCCTCATTCGTTCGAATTAAATCGTAAAAGCTAAGAAGCATATCCGTAAAATCGTATAACCTTTTATTTTTCTTTAGAGAATTAAAAAGTGTAAAAACTAATTTTACGAAAGGAATACTTTGTCCAACGTCAATAAATTTATCAGTTTCAGTTAACTGTGCTAAATCAAGCATTGTTTCTCTTTGGTAATTATAGAGCTGTACGAAATTATCCACTGCACTTACTACTGAAGAGTCAATGTTGAATTTTTTGCAAGCAACATTAATAGCTGTTGTCATCATGCTTTCAATTCCGGATTCTGTAACTAGTCTAAAGTTAAGAAATCCCATTTGCATGGCATAGGTGTTTCCCCATAAGTTACAGAAAGCATGCATTGTCAGTGCATTAATGTTTGGATCAAGATTAGTAGAAGGGTTCGTGGCTAAATTGATTTTGGTTACAAATGTTCTTTGTTTTTCTAACATATCTTTACGATTGTGCTTATTATAAACCAAGCAAAGAACATTTCTACCATCTATCTTTTGTGCCGGATTTATGGCTGATTTTCTCCATAACTTTTCTAACACTATCTTAATCTGTGAAAACGTTGTTTTACCGCCACCTGCTGTTGCCAAGCACAGTTGTGCATGATTTTCAGAAAGTAAACACAGTAATGCATCATTACTTAAAGTAAAACCAAGTATCTCATAGACCATTTTAATTATCTCTAATCTAACTTTTTTATCAGGTAATCCTGATTTATTTTTTACCAGGGCTAAAACTTCCTGCTCGCTTAGGGAATCAATGTTACTAGGTGTTAATGCTTTGAAACGTACTGGTTGTGTTTTTGTTGTTTCAACAATATCATCGTTCTTAATCATCATTGTCCCCCTTATACTTAATTAAATTAGGTCTCAATGCTATTTGAGTCGTTACATAAGGGTGCGGGCCTCCGAAGAAAGTTAAATAGCTTTCTTTTCGTAATGCGTCTGTATCAAATGTTCTGAGTAAACTGTTATAATAAAAGCTATCACCAGTTCTTGAATTTTTTCTAAACTGTCTTGCTGACTCACACCAAATGCCTAATTCGTCAATAGTTGCAAATACAGATTTATTACCTACATGCTTTAAATCAGGTATCTGTGTTACAATAAAATACTCGTATAAAATACTTACGAAAATAATTCCATCAGCGTAATCACTTAACTTGAAATCGAGATTACTAAGTGAGAATTTAGCACCACTATTTGCCAAATAATTTAAAGTATTTTTCCAGTCTAAATCGGTGAAAATACTCTGTAATTTATTGATTGACATTTCACTTCCAGAAAAAGAATTACTTAAATCAATTCTAAATGGTTCATAGTTTTCATCCATTGGATAAAGGATAAAAGGAAGTTTTCTAGAAATTGAAGAAATAAATCCAATGTATGTATTTCCTTCATACTCGTATAAAAGTAAATTTCCTTGATGAATTATTTCTGATGGTGTAATTCCTTTGTTCTTTAAATTACTATGAAATTGCTTGACTAAATCGGAAAGTGAATTAATTACTTTTTTAGCATCTTCCTTGCTTTCAGCATCTAAGCTAAAATAATCATGAAAATCCAAAGGTTTTATAGAATAGTAGTCGTAATTAACCTCTTCGACGTTTGTACTTAACCAATGTTTTGTTGCAGGGTCGTATTTAACATTAATAATGGTAACTTCATACTTGTAATCTCTTTTAAAATCGGGATCAACTCTCTTAAGCTTATCATAATCAATTACGCAATAATAACCCATTTCATCGGAATAATAAGTCGTAACATCAGGAAATTTATCTAACATTTCTAAATAATCTTTAGCATACATGTTATCCTGTGCTAAAAGCCATGATGTACTGGAAGCAATATCATCACCATTATTTGCGGTTTTAACGCAGCTACAACGATACTTTGTTGTCAGCAAAGAATAGAATGAAGCATAAATATGATCCATATTACTAATTACCGTTTCAATATCCTTAACAGCATTTAACTTAACACTATGATCGATTTTATAATAAAATACCAGATTATAGCCTTGCTTATTACACTGAGATTTCTTTCTTAATAAATCATAAAGTAATCTACGTGCACCTACAGCATTGTCAATACTATTTGTATTTTTGATACAATTCTCATAAATTGGTTTATACAAATTTAAAAATTTACACCCTCTTAAAGACCGCTTATAAAAATTAATATCAATGTTTTTAGTAGAATTAATACCGCTTTCCTGTATTATGTGTAGATCTCTATTAAGAAATATTACTTGTTTGAAAGTTCTTTCAATCTCTTCTACAATTTTATTACAATTGTACAAATTCTTATTTCTTAAATTATTATCTACGATACAGCATGCACATTCTCGGCTAAAGTCAATACCAACTCCCATTTTCTTATCCTGGGCTAAAGTTGATTTAAGAGTTCCCTTTAAACTATCGTAGTTATTACACAGATTTTCAGTGTACATATTATCTAGCACAACATAATTTATTGTTGGTTCAACATACTCTTTTGGATTATTTATTCCTTCAAAATAAATACCAAGTGCATTAAACTGTTTGATGCGAGCCACCGAATGCTTACTAAAGCCTCGATTACTGTCAAACTTCAATTTTAAATCTGTAATAACTTTTGCACAATTTTGTAAAACGTACACATCTCCAAATTTTTGTAATTTAAAGAACTCAAATAAAGTTCTAGCAAAATTGTTAATTAATTCATCATAACAGCTAGCCTCCTCTCCCTTGAAAATCTTAGATACAGTGCTGTAATCAATCTTTACCATTTCCAACACTCCTTTTTATTATTTTTAAAAGAATTAATAATCTTTGACAATTAAAAATTCTGTTAGCAATCGTTTTCAATCGTTTGCAATTGTTTTCACACTTTTACATTTCTTTTCAGAACTTATCACTTCTTTACACTTCTTTACACAACTTATCACACTTTTACATTTCTTTACACAACTTATCACTTCTTTTCACTTCTTTACAATTCTTTCCAATCAACAAACTTGGCTAAAGATGGATTACACTTTCATTTGAAGTTTGTAATAATCCATCTTTAGCCAATTAGATTTGTTATTTTAAAACTTTTATTAATTTTTCACTTATACTATTTTTTATAATCATAATTTGAGAAAATACAGTTAAATTGATTTAATGTTTGCAAAATCAATAATCAGTGATGCTATCTATTACAACACTCTGTGTAATGCTATCTTTATGAAAATAAATTTCTCTGTGCGGAATATTTTCATAAAGACTACTATTCTGTGACACTAAAATAACCTGTATTCCGTTCTCTGCAATATTTTGTATGATTGGTCCCATCTTTTGCGTATTATCAGCCGATGCTGCTCCAAAAGCTTCGTCAATAAACATTGTATCGCTACCCAAAGCTGTTGTTACTCCTTTGACTGCAGCAAAGCTTATTAAGTACTGACACATCTTTCCTTCTTGTACAAAGGGCATTCTTTCATTGCCATCTCTGTCATACAAAATTAATTGTGCATAATTTTTACCTCTTACCACATCGCAATCTATCTTGGCAATAAATTGTTCATTTGGAAAGATCTCGGCTAAAGCTTCAGTAATACTTTGATTGAGATAACCAAGTCTACGTTTTTTGAAGTTTGTTTCCTCAATATTAACCACTCTTAAAAGAAAGTTTAAATTTTTAACATAATTTTCCACATCATCAAGAAGTAAATTAACATGTTGCAATCGCTTTCTTAAAATTGTAATCTTATCATTCATCTCTTTAGCTTTTTCGTAATCAAGCTTAAGCCGGTCTAAATACATTTCGTAAAGTTTTTTATTATTTCTGAAATCTATCATTCTTCATCCTTCATCTCCCTGAATTCGTCATTGTGAGTGATTGTTCTTTGCTAAAGTAATTGCTCTTTGCTAAAGTAATTGCTCTTTGCTAAAGTAATGCAGAAGACATTACTCTCCATTCTTCATTCTTTTGAGCATTATTAACATCATTAGCATTACTAACATCATTAGCATCACTAACATCATTTAGAATACAATTAACAAATTCTTTATTCGTATTTGTGTAAAAGTTCTTTTCTTTGCTAAAGTAGCTCCTTTAGTTTCTATTGAGAAAAGAACTTCTCGCACAATACTTTCTGGTATTGAAACAGTATAATCGGCGTTAGGTACTCCTTTTAGATCACTAACTTCGATTGGTACTTCATAAGAAATTGTTCCTAAATTAAAATGGGACGTTCTGTTTTGAAGATTAAGTTTAATGTTAGAATTGTCTGAGTGCATTTTATTTAAAAAGTACTTTAAATCTGTCAACCCAATGCCACACACAATTGAAGCTTTCTGTTCAGTAAATAGAGTGTATTCACTGTTGCTAAAGCTTTTGCATTTATTTACGATTACAGTTAAACCGTTCTTTTGTGCAATTAAAAAGTTATCAACGTTGTAAACAATTTCAGAACATCTTTTTAATAAACTGTATGCAAACTGTGTTACTGCAAATTTATAATTACTGCTTACCTCTTTGTAAACTCTCCCATTAGTGGCTACAATCATTGCTACTCCGTCGGAGACATTTAAGATTGATTTGGTAGTTCTCATTAATTTCTCTAAAGATTCGAACTGTGCTAAATCTATCTGAGCTTCGTCTGAAAGATTTCTAATCACTTCCATTTTAAATTTATAATCGTTAACCGGAAAATCCTGCTTTAGAAACTTTGCTGTACAATAACAGTTTTCATTTTCATCGAGTAACTTCATTTCAACAATTCCGTCCGAAATTCTCAATTCAATAGAACCTGATCGTATCAACTTGGCTAAAATGACCTTTGGAATTCTAACGTGGCAGTCAGGCTCCGTTGTTATTGTCTTTAGATCAAGAACATTAAATACCTCAGCCTGATTAATTAATAAATGTGAATTTCCTTTACCAATGATTGCATTAACATAATCTGTATCTGCAGCAGCAAGGAAAGTATTTAATAAAGCTACATCCAGAATAAAAATCTTATACATATCTACCACCCATCACTTATCACTTACTTCGAACTACTTACTTCCTACTTCTTATTTCTTACTACCTACTACCTACATTAATCAAGACCAAGCTGTTTTCTCACATTTTCATCAATCTTTATGTAAGCATCGTTTAATGTTTGCTGTTTCTTGGCTAAATACTCTGCATCCGTTGTCAATGCTTCAATGTCTACATTTAATAACTCTTCCACATCAATTCCGAATTCATTTAAAATCTGTATATGTTCTTCAGTAACCTGCTGAAGTGTTTCTTGAATCTCTTTGGCAGCAATTTTATTATTTTTTACTGCTTCATTGTAAGCTCCAAGTTTTAAGTTTAATTTATCCCTAAGTCCTGCCAAACCTGCTGTGTTTGCTACCTTGTTTGCTGCTGTGTTTGTTCCTTCCATCATTGTTTAAGTCTCCTTTCAAACTATAATAGTATTCTGTTCCTCTTTAACTTTTCTATCTTTTCTTGTAAGCTTTCTCCGATTTGATCTATATTTGAATTTTGTAAATCTAAAAGAATTTTAGTTACTTCTGGATTAGTAGAAACTTGTTCGTACACATTTTGAACTGGATTATCAGAGGAGGCCTTGTAATCTTTCAATTTTTTGAATTCTTTTACTTCTTTTCTCTTTTCTTGATTCTCTTTTACAATCTCTTCTCTAATACACTTAGAACGTGGTAATAAATTAAATTTATTGTCTTCCACTTGGCTAAAGCAGCCATTCTCCACAAGAACTGCAGGGATATTTCTTTCTAAAAAGTTATCCTGTATTTCGCTATGATTAGTACGTCCCAGACTTCCTAAATAGTATAAGGTAGTTTCATCACCAGTGTTTTCATCTTCCATCTCAAATTTTCCATACATTTTGTGCATATGTCCAAGAAAGCAATAATCATATCCCCTGAAAACATTATCCTTGTCCAAATTAATTACGTCATTTGCAAAAATATCCATATCAAAACGTTTCTTCATCCAACTAAGAATTTCACTGCAAACAACTTCTTGATGGAATAAACCAATATTTACTTTTCCTTCCTGGGTTAAACCTATCCCGCACCCATAATGATTAAAGTTAAAAAGCACCTCCCCATCTTTTAGAATATCAACAATATTGATAATCTGCATACGTCCTTTTGGTCTGGTTACTCTGTCATTAACACGCTCTAATCTAGTAGAGTTAGCTTGGCTAAAGAGAGTGTAAAAAGGATTATTACGATAGTAAGTTAATTCGTGATTACCTACTACGGTGTACATTCCGCTTACCTGCTGCGACAGATAGATAAGTAAATTATTACCATCAATCGATGCAGATGGATCTGTATAACCTCTGTGGTAAATGTCACCTAAGAAAAGTAAAATAACCTCGTAACCCCTGCTTTTGTAGTTTTCTATAAAACCAAACAAAGCATCGTTTACATCTTTCATCTCTTTGCTATAATCAATACGATTTGAGACTAAAATTTTATCAATAATATGTAAATCAGTTACAATCAGATAGGCTCGTTTCATTCCTGTTAACCTCCTCATTGCTTAAAACACCATGGAAGCACTCTTGCCCATTGTACAATACTTTACCAAAACGAGGGCATTCTAGAATAGTTCCCTGCTCTGTAATTGTATTTCGCAATTCCTTGATTTCTTTATCAAGATTTCTAATTGTTTCATTACCATTTACTATACAATTAAATTTCTTGGCTAAAGTGGAAAGTAACTCTAATGTATCAAGTTCGCTCTCTGTTTTATCAAGCCTGTTAACGATTTTAAGTTTATCCAAATCTTTCAGGTATTGCTGGAGCAACTCCAATGCCTTTACTTCAAATTTCACTTTGCTAAAGTCGTCTTCGATAGTTATGATTTTTTGAATTTTATCAAACAGTTCTCCAACAATTTTTAGCGTTTGATAATTTTTCGATGCCATTTGTAGATTTGTTTTATCAACTACTTTAAGCTGTTTTAAAGCTGTGGAATAGTCCTTTAAAAACTTCATACAATCTATCTCTTGAGTAAGTTTTCCGTAATCTACTTGCTGTACAGGTTTGAACTTGGTTAAAGCATTACCATAAGCAATCGCCCAGTCCATTGTTTTAATTTGCTCTTGTTTTACTTTCTCTCGGAAAGTGATGGACTTGGCTAAAGTGATTGCGTTAGCAAGAACTTTTAGTAGCGCAAGTTGCTTAAGTAATTTTGGATAGTCAAGATGTTCTACCCAATTGTTTTGAATCTTGTCATACAATGTATCAATCTGATCCAATGTTTCCATTAGCTCCATCAAAAGCTCTGTTCGGTTGATTCGTGCTTTAATCTTATTTACATCTTTGTATTCTGTGTTTTCTAGTAAACTTTCAATATCTAACGATTGAAAACGCAAGTCACTCTCTTTTACCTTGAAGTCTTCCAAATTGAGTTGTATTTTTGTTTTCAATTCATTTAATGATTCGTCTTCAGTAAGTAATTTAATTAATTCATAGTTCTCGTGTACATTTGAATCAACCAATAATAACGATTGATCCATGTCAATTATGTTTGCTACAAACTTATCTGAATTATGAATAATTCCCAACTTCGTTATCATCTCATGCGGAGGTTCTTCGTACTTTTCAAAGTTCTTTCCATCTGTGGCGTAAAGATACATTACCCTTGTTGGGTAAACTGCACAAATACCGATACTTCCATCTGTAAATGCATAAAGTATATTTGCACTATCACACCCATTTCTAATTAATTTTTTCCGTTCTTTAGGTGTAAAATATCCCGGACATGCTGTTATTTTTAACATTTTAAAAAGTACACTTTTACCGCTATTGTTATCTGCTCTCAAAACATTAATTCTATCCTGGGCTAAAGGTATTAAGCCATCAGCCCAGGACTGACAATTAATGAGTTTAACGGAATGTATCAAAATGTTTACCTCCTTGTTAAAAGTCTTGGCTAAAGTGAATTAACCAAAATCCATTAATTTTAAGTTATGCCCTAGTAATGTAAAAAGGCGTACAGCAGTTAAACTGTACGCCTTTGCGTTTATGTTATTGTACTAAGCCTGTTGATAAATTAGTCAACTTTTACTTCGGCTGTTTCGATTTCATCTAATGCAGAATCAATTTCATCGCTAAGTCTTCCTGCAATGTCAAACTGTTTTGCAACATCCTGCGCTGCTCCTGTATTAAGATTGCCCTCAGCCTTGTCAGAAATACCGCAATCAATCTCTGCTTTGAGTTCATCATACTTTTCACCAAGTGCAAGCATTAAGAAGTCCTTGTTGCTTTCAATCACTTTCTGTGTAAGGAAAGGATTATTAATGTCAATCAGAGAACCACACGCTTCGAGCAACTTTGACTCTACGCTAGAGTCATAGCTAGAAACGTAGCTACTTCTGAATACCGTTTCTTCAAGGTTTTCAAAGTTATCTAAGTAGTCAATGGTTGCTGCTCTAAAGTTATCGTAACCTTCCATCTCATTAAGATCTGTCATTTCCTTTTCGTAAGCAGTTCTCTTACCTAACTCTGTAGGTGACTCCGCGTCATTAGGGCACGACATGTCTACAACAAAGTATTCTGGATACTTGTCGATTGCTGAGTAATCTCCTCCACAGAACTTGTCTAAAACGTCAGAGATTGTTCTGTTCATTCTAACGAGAACAGTCTGCTTGTCAACCCAAGTTTTGTCACTCGTTGCTAAACACTTTGAATCATCCAGATTGAACTTCTGGTCTAAAGGAATCTCAAAAGCCTGAATGAAATTGATTGGTGCAAGGTCAGAGATTGGTACTTTGTTAAAGATTCCCTGGCGGTACTCCTTCTGCTGCTTTTCATCGTGTTTAATTTCATTCTTATTAAGTTTATCATTGTAATCAGCCAACTCTTCATAAGCCATTTCAATGAAGAATTTGTGTGCCTGTAAGATCAGTGGCACTTCTCCAACATAGCGTCCAGTGATAGGATCTACCTTTACATCAACAGTATAATCTCTTCCGTACGCATTATTGCACATTGAAGGGATTGTAACATGTACAGCAGGAATACTAAAAATTCGTGCTGTAAGATAGCAACTAAAGATTTCGTAATCCTCTTTCGTTACAACATCTGGATTTGATGCATCCCACTCTGTAACTCCTGCGTGCTGCATTAAAGCCTGTTTAGCGTCATCACTTACTGCTGCGTAGCTTTTAGCTAATTTAATTACTGATTCCACAGAAAATGGTGGTCTCCATTTTGAGTCTGCGTTAAAAGTCTCATCATCTTTACCTGTCTGTGGATTAAAAGGAATTGCAATTTCCTTTACGAAGCACAGCTTAGATTTCTTTCTCTTTTCTTTCTTAAGGTGATTAAAACGTCTAGGCTGAAATTTCTTCTGCTTCTCTTCGTTTCTCATGTTCAGTTTAGAAACACCATTGTCTCCGGCTGTCTCCATTTTTTTCTGTAACTCCTTGAAATTAATACTCATAGTTTTTTGTTTCCTTTCTTTGTTTGATTTTATTAAATAATTTCTTCACGAATGGATTTCTCAATCCATTAATTTTTTATAATGTAGGAGACTGAGCTAAATGGGTTTACAACTTTAAATAAAGCTTAACAATGTATACTAAAATAAATTCATTGCTAATTCTTTCTTTTGTATTATGTTATCTAACATAGCTAAATAATTATCTTTGTAAGAAGTTTTAAGTAAATCATCGACATCTTTAGTATACTTCTGTTTAACACAAACAACATTGTTTAACTTCTTGGTTAAAAAGCGAGCAAGCCTTAACCCCGCCTCATCGTTGTCATGTGCAAGAATAATTCTATCAATAAAAGTAAGCTGGGCTAAAACTTGCTCATTAACGTTTGAACCTAATAAAGCTGCTGCCAGATAGCCGTAAGAGCTTAAAGAAAGACAATCGAATAAACCGTCAGTAATAATGAGATATCCCTGGGCTAAAGCTTTTTTATAAACTCCGTCCAGACAATACAAATAATTACCTTTAACGAAAAGATCTTTATTTGAGTAGCCATAGTAGTTTAAACTCTTATCACCTGTTTCTTTTGCTTGTAAGTAATTGTGTGGATTATAGCCTGCCAGACCGACAACATTGCCTGCCAAATCTGTGATTGGAAAAACCAAATTATTTAGCCATCGGCATGTACCATCAATTAAGTAGCAATCATACTGACTGTTTTTTAGTATTTCACCAAACATAACAATCATGTAATCATCGTTTGGAACATAGAAAGCATTGGCACGGTGTACTATTTCGGAATCCATTCCCCTAACATCTTTACAGATTATGTTAATAAACTCATCCTGAGCTTTACTATCAATCTCTCTTATTTTTTGAATTCCTTTTTTTATTACTTGGCTAAAGAGTCCGAAATCTTTCATTCAATCACCTCTTTTAGTCATTCCAAATTACATTTGTAATTTTACTGACAGATACTTCGTAAGTTGTTTTGGTTAATTCTTTCTTATCTACTCTCTTAATGTAATTACGGCTTTGTAATCTACCAGTAATTTCAATTGTAGTTCCTGCTGGAATGTCTGCTATTTGGTTAGCATTCTTTTGCCAGAAAATGCACGGAACGTATGAAATGTTTTCCATGCAAGATACACGTAGTATTATCGTGGCTAAAGCTAGATTAGCTGCGGTGATTCTGAAAGTAGGTTTTTTACAAATAATACCTTCAAGTCTCACTTCGTCCACATCAGGCTCATTTCTAGCCATTCCCGTACACAATTTAAAGCTCTCACAGATAACAAATGTTATTGTGTGATTTTTTCTAGTATTTTCGTCATTCATACTATGTACACAGATTTCACCTGTAAGTTTTAATTTAACACCTTTTTTAAGCAAGTGCAGCCCACTCATGTCTCTCTGGAAATAAACTTTTAAAGTGTCTTCTCCTTTTGAAAATCTATTACATTTCATAGTTATTTGTAAGTAATTTTCTTTAAAGTTTTCATGGCATTCTCCTAAATCACTAATTGTAATTCCTTTTAAAATAATTTTATTATACATTGTTAAATCTCCATTCTTTATTCTCTCTTTTCTATCTTTTATTTTCTCTTTTTATTTTTTATCTTTTATCATAAGTGTGTTTGCTTACTTGGCTAAAGCGTTAGCTTTTAGCCGAGATTACCAACCAGTACTACCTGGTATGTAATGCTTGAATTAGTAGTCTCTAGTAAATACACTTCTTCTGTATTAATAAAACTTCGTTTAAATAAATCCGTAAGTCCTTTATTCTTTAAATCCAGGCATGCGATTTTATTTTTACGAAAAGTTAGTTCACCGACTTTGTAGCACGCTTTAGTTTCTGTAACTAAGTCTGTTGAAATAAAAACGTATGGAAATTTAAATCTTACTTTTTGTTTCTTGGCTAAAGCATACATTTCAGTCAGAAAAGTATACACAGCTTTTTTAAATCCATTTATGCTGCTTAAATTATTTGATGCATAGTACAAATAATTTAGGAACGATGCCTTGTCGTCAATGTAAACATATTCATTACAAATGCTTGGTGCACACATGTATCGTATTTCCCCATCTACGCTTTCAAAATAATTTGACAGTTTTCCTTTGCTAAAGAGGTCTGTAGGCAAGCACGTGATCTTACTTTTTGTGATATAATAATCATGAGCATTAAAAGGAGCTACGGCTGTGATCTTACTAGCACTAATCTGCTCTGCTGCATCACCGGCATTGCCGACATCATCTGCATCACTGAATAAATCCATGTTATCAAGTGTTTTTAAAGCTTCAGACTTGTATGCCTTAACTACTTCACGAATTTCATTTATTGTTAAATCATCACTGATTTCAAACAGCTTTTTTTCTTTTTCAGCTGGTTTACAGTAGGAAAGTATTTCAAGAATCTCTTGTACATTTTCAATCAGCTGATTGTATTGAACCAATTCATCGTCAGTGTATGATTTAATCTCGTTTGAGAAAATAGCTTTAAATTTAGTAATGTCGTCAATAGTTCCTGTGTATCTAACAAGCTTGGCTAAAAAGTCAAGCCGTGTTATTTGCGGTTTTGAATGTGCTAACCGTTTTTCACTGTCGTTTTCGTATGACTTGTCTAAATCATTCCAAACAGCACAAACTTTATGTAATCGTTTCATTGTTTAATCCCCTTTCATGATTTTACTTCTTTGGATGTAACTTCTTTACATATTTAAGATGTTTACTTCTATACTCATCACTTCTGTTTGAAATTATATCCAATGCTTCTTTAACGTAAACCATTTTCCAAAGTGTTGGAATCTTTTTCCTAGAGGTTGGAATGTTCTTGGCTAAAAAGTCAAATAAATCTTCAATTTCAACCAAAGGCATTAAAGCTTTATTAACATCTGTTCTAGCATCAACTATTTCTCCTTTTGCTAGGCTAAAAAGAGCCAATTGTATTGGAAAAACTTGTGAAGATTTATTACAACGGTATGGTGTGAATTGTGCCAAAAATGTCTTAGCATGTAGATAATTCTGTTTGTAAACATCGAACGACCTAGCAGGCGTTGTAATTGTACACTCATTAGTGAGTACCTTGTTACCTGTATAAGATTTGCATTCAAACAAATATATCATTTGTGGTGTGGCTAAAACCAAGTCAATCTCAGTCATAAAGCCATTGTTAGGATCTTCGATATCTTTTATTATCAAGCCTTTCTTTAGTACCCAATGCTCGCATGCTTTTGGATATCGTTTCATGAATTCTAGAATACCAATTTCTAAAACCGTCTCGCACACTTCACCATTCATATCAGTCTTAAAATTTTTCTTAGCATTCTTTAAATTTACGTTATACATACTTTTTGCAACGGCTACAGTTTTCTGAAATCCATTTTCTTTATAATAATCTAAAAGTACCTCATTAGTACTGTCCTTGTAATTAATTGTAATCACCTCCACCTTGGCTAAAGCTTAGCTCCGCAAATAATTTAAATCTCCAACGGTACGGAGAAAATCTAAATCAGTTTGAATAGGTTGTCTATATTTATCCTCAATACCTAATTTCAAAGCCCTTTTGTATGCAATGCATTGCGTAATTTTTTGTGCTTTAGCAGGCCCTTCTCCACTAGCTTTAATTAATTTAAACAGAGTTCTATCATTTAGATACAATTTATCGTCGTAATAGTTGTTATAAATCATTACTGCGAAATAACCTTGGCTAAAGGCTTTTTCTTCTATCACAGGAAGTTTACTGTACACATACTGTTTAATCACGTCATCGTCTAATGTTTTGATTATTTTAGCATCAATACGATTTTTATCTATGTCGCAGAAACAAAGTAATGTGCAATCCTCTAGCTTCTCATAGTAAATTGACATATTTAAGATAGGACTAATTGGATAGTACTCCTCTCCACTGTTCTCTTCATCGCTTTCAAAGTATTCAATCTTATCAGTGTTTTCTTCATAACTTTGCTGCATCTCTTTTTGCAGATTTTCATCTATTTCTCTGTAGTAGTATCCTGGGCTAAAGTCAATACGAAGTGGAACCCAGTTATCTACGATAATATCAGTAGCCTGCTTGAATACCCATAAATCCTTTTTAGCTGTCTCCTTAACTTTGAAGACAGGCTCATCATGACGTACCATGTAAACGCTAACATCATCTTCTGTGTAACCTAGCTCATAAAACATATCCAAAATCTTATTTACTGTTAGAATTACAACTTCTGATGTACCAGCTTGTATTGGTGTATTTAAAGCTTTGAAAAGTGGATTTCTGTCATAGGAATCTACATTAATTATCTCTTCGTGACCAAAGTAGCTTTTTACTGCAAAAGGCATTCCTAACGCAATACGTTCATTAATTCTTTTTTCATACTCAACGTATTTTGTACAATTTTCTAAATAATTAGAAAGCATTTTAATAAACTCTTGCTTTGGTTTTTCAATTGAATCTCTTGTTCCATACATTGTAGCTAAAGTTAAAGTTTTGTACATTTTTCGCATTTCTCTAAACTTAGCTAAATCAAATGTAGTACCTTCATGCTGTGCGATTAACCTGGCTAAACCTTCATACTTATCTTCAATGTCACTCATAAATTTAGTGTTGTTTTCATTACGTAAAAGTAGATTGAAAGCAATACGGAAATCAGACTGTGCAAAGTCACCCCAGACTAAGAAATACCCATCCTCAGTTGTGAAGGTATTAGTATACGTTTTAGGGAAAGCAACAATATCACGATTTTTATAGTTAAACCGTAAATTCTGTTGAACATTTACATCATAGTAAATGGCGTGTGTTTTGATACCGAATTGATTTACTCCTCGTTGCTCAGTGCACTCTTCTAAAACTTTTCTGATAGTATTACAGTAGGATTCGCAGTTTCTGTATCTTTTATAATTCTCCAGAAATTCTTCTGCATAGCCATTAGAAAGTAATTTATCTATTACTTTTTTCATATCTATAGAAATACCTTTTACTCCTTTTTTCTTAAAATAATGCTCAGGACAATGTTCACAATAAGTTAAATATCTGTACAAGGGTTCCTTTGCTACAGTGCTATAGAAACCATTACTGTGATGTGACATTACGTCTACAGCAAGATTTTGATACGTAATCTTTTTTGCACTTTCATAATAAAAGATATCTTCCATCTTTTTTCTATCATACAGAATATATCCGTTATAATGTAAATGCTCATTGTAAGTATCTACATCAACAAAACTATCTCTTGTAAATTTAAGCATAGCTTACCTCCTTCTCTTTGTTATTTAAATAAAGCACTTAGAAGAAATTAATCGTCTAAGTGCTGGGTTCTTACTTATTTCAGCGAATGTTTCTTGGCTAAAGCTTTGGACAATTCACTTGTGGATGGGTGCTTGGCTAAAGCTTTGGACAATTCACCTGTGGATGAGTGCTTGGCTAAAGCTGATTACCCTACAGGTGGCAATTCACCATCAAGAAACATCTTTTTAAATTTACAACATCTATTCTTTGACAACGATGGCTCAAACAGTACTTCAAGACCTCCGCCTACTTGATTAGGATAGTCGTCGGTAGCTTTAATTCTACCAATATTTTGTGCACTTAAATCTTCACACAAATACCAACGCATACAATCTTTCAGGTCGGTTAAGTTCTCAAAAGTTGTCGTAAACACTAGATAACGAATATTTATCTGTGAGCAGTCCATAAGAGACTGTTTAAGACTATTGATAAATTTACTCTTCATATCTCTACCAAGTCCCTGAATTTTATTAAGCCCAAGAAGCCATACATAGACTTTTGGTAGCTTTTCGTAACTTGCGTATTCATTAGCCAAATTGTAAGATTTGTACAGGCTAAACATTGCTTTTATAACCTTTGCTAAATGGTCATTTGTGACTTTTGTAATACCTGGGAAGAATGCTTGTCTAAAGGTTTTATCTGTACTGAGTGTTTGAAGCATGTAATAGCAACGTGATTTATTTAACTCATTGTCGAAACCTACAGGTACATTAAGAGAATCAAAGAACTCATCACTTTTCATGTCTGAATATCTTCTTGCATACACTTTCTTATCAATCTCCAATGCAAGCTTTCTTCGATCTATCATGCTTTGTGCGATTGTAAAACCTTGATTAGTTTCATAAGATTTACTATCAAAAAACAATGATATTCCATTACCAGTCTTTGTAGCGATTTCAGATGCTTTACAGTCATTTTCAAACATAACATCGCCACAAATCACAATATTCATAATATTACCTTTTCTTGCCTTTTTAAGGCTTTCTTCTTGTAATTTAACATTTGTTTCTAACATCTTAAAATTTCTTTTGAGATTTTTGTTAGTTCCTGTGAATACACAAATATTTTCAATGTCCTCTCCAGTTAAGTTCAGTTTAACTATCTGTTCATCGTCATTCATTACAAAAGACGGTTCACCCAACAGAAATCTGTTTGGATCTGGGCTAAAGCTACGAAGATATTGCTCGTAATCTTTCTGATAAACATGTTGCTGTTCATCGTAAAAAGAAAGAGTTCTCTTGTAACCAAGTGCATCTCCATTTTTTATGATACTTGTACCAATTTCTGCAAGCTCATCGTCTGGTGCGAATGGAACTCTATACCTAACATTTTTTTCTTTGTTTTTGTCCTCGTTAGCATTAGTATTAATGATTAATGCTCCTTTTGTTCCATAGATTGCTGCAGCACCGTCATTACCCAGAATTGTTGTACTTACAGCTGGAGAACAACCCATGGCTGCTCTAACTTTAATATTTCCAAGCATACCTTTTGGAATATCACTACCCAACTCCTGCGAAGCTAAAAGTAAATGATAACCAGTGTTTCGACCAAGCCTTCCAAAGCCATCCAAAATATCAATGATTTCTTTGGTTCGTTTTGCTGCCATCTTGAACATTGTCTGGAACTCGTCGATTACAATTAAATTTTGTGGAAGTGCCAAGTAGTAAACGATCTTTCCGTCTGCATTTCTCTTAAGAAATTTCTTTCGGAAGCTTTTGATGTTCTTTACACCAGCTACAGTGAAGACTGAGTTCATTACTTGCATTTCATTGTGAAGATTAGCAAGGACAGAAATCAAGTAATCTGCATCTCCTGTAGCTGCAATTGACCTGATGTGAGGCATTGGGAATTTTGTGGCATACGTCTTAAACTCTACGATCTTGGCATCGCACATGGTTAAATTCAGCTCCCACGGAGCATACTCTGAGCACGCCGTAAGAATGATAGAGTTTAATGTTACAGATTTACCTTGTCCAGTTGCTCCGGCTAAAATCATGTGAATGTCAGCATCGTCAAGTTTCTGCTTGGCTAAATACCTGTTGTCACCATTGACATAACCGCAGCCATGTAAGTAAAAACCATCTATTGTATCACCAAACCAATTCTGTGTGTAAATTCCTTGTACAGGTTTGGTTACTGTAATTGTGTAGGCTGGTTCGAAATCTCCTTCTAACATAGCGTTCAAAGATTTTGGAATTCCTACCTTATACGGATAAGCAAACTCAGTGTGCTGGGCTAAAGCGGGAAAGATCTCTTCAAAGAAATTCTTTTGCATTAAAGCACCAACCTTACTATGTTTAAGCGAATCCATGTACAAACCATGTTGTCTAACTGCTCCCATGTTGTCTATTGTTAGCATACTAAACCTCCTAACTGTTTGTTTTGATTTGGTCTTAGTAATGCCTCAAAAATTTATTTTATAATGTCTTTTCTAAGTATTTAAACTTCTGTTTAATGTCATTAAAACTTCCATCTTCATCCCCAATTTCTAAAATGTAAGGTACCTGATAAAGCTTACATTTATCTTTGTCTTTAATGGCGATCTTTGTTTTATCACCAAAGATAGACGTGGCTAAATCATTGTCAAGGTATTCTTTACTTTTCCATGAGGATGTTCCTCTAAGTCCAATTATTTCACAATGGTCTTTTATAAACTCTGAATTGCAATACTGTATGTCGTCCGATGTTAAAATGAAATGATAACCATACTTAGCCCCTGCTGACATAAGCTTGGCTAAGGCACTGAGTATAGAATTCTTGTATTTTTTGATTTCATCATTCGTCATAGTATCAAGTATTTTGTCTGCTGTGCCATTAAGTTTGGCTATTTCATCACCATTTTTACCTCTTGTTTTTGCATACTGCTCTAATCTAAATAGGTTTTCGATGTGGTCGATTACAATGATTTTTGCAGGCATTGTAGCAGAACTCCCTGTGTTAACTCCATTGCATTTTCTTCGGTACTCATTGAAATCTTTTGCATCGACATCAGAAAACTTATTCTGTCTTTCTTCCATTTCTCTTTTGATTTCTTTGAGGACATTTAAAAATATTATTGTGTTATCTACTCTAGTTTCGGATTCACAATGTGGAAAATCAACCAAGGATGGCAGAAAACTCCATTCATTACAATGTAACTCCCTGTATTTTAATTCGTAAGGTGAATACTCGTGAAATAATCCAATTATCATGGTAAATAAGGCAGCGTATGCATTTCCACCTGAAGAACATCCAACAAAGAGATTTCCATCCAAAGTTAACTTGGCTAAAGTGCCTCCAGCATCAATTCCAATGCCATCCAAATCAATTCCATTTACTGCTGTTTTAAACCAGTATTTTGTACCGCAGGCAGAGATACAATCTGAATCGTTTGCTTGTGGCTCTATAAATTTTTTGTAGAACTCTTTAAAGAAAATTAACAAGATTATTACCTCCCTTTAACACAGAGTCAAAACCTAGATACTAGGCTAACACTAGAATACTTGGCTAAAACTCTGTGGTCACTAAATTTAGAGAAAGCTAACAAGTACATTTGCAAAATTTACGTAAGCTTTTAAACTATTAAAGTAAACGCAATCATCGTAGTTTTCTAAAGAACCAGTATAGATACACTGTTTTACAAATTTTTCTACTATTTTCTTTAAACGAATAGCTTTACTTAAATTGTGATATTCACTTTCTCCAAAGATATTAATGAACTCGGCTAAAGTGAAAACAGTAAAGCTTTTGATATTACCGTCCTGTTCTACTATTAAGGCAGCGAATGGTTTATTATTTTTGTCAATTAATAATTTAGGAGAATAGTGTGCATTCTCTTTGTTTGTGAAAGCTCTAATTATTTTTACATCTGGAGTTGCCTGCGGCTCTGTTGTCCTAGAAGTTACTTGTGACTCTGCTGTCCTAGAAGTTGTCTCACTGTTAACTTCTTCTACTTCTTTAACCTCTTCCTTAACTGATTTTACTGGCTCTGCAGCATTGTTAGATGTTGTAGGCTTAACTTTGTCCTTCACTGTGCTAAAGCTGTCCATCTTTCTGACCTCAGTGTCGCTCGCAGTGTTCTTTGCTAAATCGTTGTTTTGATTTGCAGATTTGTAGAAAGCTATCTCTGAAACAAAGTTTTTATCAATTACTTCTTTGTAGACATTAGCAATGTTGTCTACGTTACCTACATTACCAGCATTACTTGTTGCATTAACTTTTGCATTAACTTCAAAGAAAATAGGTAAAACTTCTTTCAGAATACACACATCAATTGCATTCTGTAATGAGCCTACAATCTGATAAGTACGTTTCTTTTCTAGTAATTCTTCTTTAGAAGAAAAACTAATTGTTTTAAATCCCATAGCCAAGCTTGGTGAATCAAATTTACTATTTAAAATTGTTAGAATAGATGGTGGAAGTTCGCTATCCATTTTTGCACCAATCTCCATGTAAATCCCTGTAAGTTCTTCACTTCTAAAGAAAGGATTGTAGCTTTCAAGCATACTACTGTTGTGAAGTTTTTCAAGAATTGATGTAATTGTTTCTACGTGGTCTAACTTAGCTAAATTGATTGATGTACCATCATAGGTAACTCCAGAAAGATTTTCAACAAAATCTTTATCATTTTCAATCAGTTTAACAAAATCAATAAATGAATAGTATTTGTAATTTGTTGTCACATCATCTTTGCTAAAGCTTTGTGACTTGGCTAAAGCTTCTGGAACATAGTCCGTTGCGATTCCAATACCAACTGGCACAGTAATTCTTTTTGTGAAATTCTTTGCTAAAGCTGGTAAGCTTTCTACACTCTTGTCAGTAATTTCTTTATCTAATACGATGTACTCTGCCACATAGTTGTCACACCCGTCATGCTTAGCAATTACACATGTACTTAAATCAATTGCTTTACTTCTAACTTCATTTGTACCTAAAACAAATACCTTATCGTAGTTATCAAAAACTAATGCTGTTGGTTTATCAAGTCCCCAACGAGATAACTGTAAGACTGCATCTACATACACCTTATAACCACATTTAGTACTAACACTCTTCAGGAAATTTTCTAGAAGAACAAGTGCATTAATATACCCACTTCCTTGTCTTTCATCTAAATAAAATTCGTATTTAGATTCAGCAGAAGTAATATCGCTATCTTCTGAAACATTATCAATAGCTATTGAGCATGGAACAGCACGATTGTGCGACCAATGAAGAGAATACAATCTTTTGCACAATTCAAGTAAGTAATCTTGCGAAAATGGATCAATGATTGCAGTGTCTTTGACATCACCATTCTGGTCTAAAATCTGAATATTGTTGCTAGCATCTTCGTAGTATGTTTTAATGTTTTCTTTTATCTGGGCTAAAAGAGATTTGTAATATCTTTCGTTGTACTCATAAATTAAATTACCATTGTTACTGCTCTGTCCTTCAATTAACTTAATTGGTGTGTACTTAACCTGTTTGTAATCAGGTGTGTATGCAATTTTTTCTGTGTAAGGTTTGCACACATCGTTAATTAAATCAGGGATTAAGGTACCCATGTCATCAAGTTCATCGTTAGATAAAGTGTAGTACGATGGGATATTAATAAAAAATTCATTATTATAAGCATTTTGTTTTAATGTCTTATTGTCTCCTATAATAATGATCTTTTTAAAGCTATTGATGAAATCCTGTGTTTCTGCGAAACAATCTGCATCAATAATGTTATTAGATAAATTATCAAAATCTTTAAGTGTACAGTAATGTGTATAGCGATAGAATCCAAAAACGGTATCAATAAAGAAATTGAAGTATTCCCCAAAGCTTTTTGCAAGAGCAGATGCGGCTAATTGTTTTTTTGCTGTATTTACTATTTCTTTAAAAGCTTCCATGTCGTTCTTGGCTAAAGCCTGGTTAAGCCCAAAGTTATCGTTGAAAATCTTAATTAATTTAGTATAAACTGACGTAACACCAGTCATTCCTAAATACTGAATTACATTTTGTTCAACTGTAATCACTGGTGTTGTAAACTCTTTGATTTTACCAATCTTAAAATCACAAACATCATGCACAAGACCTCTTACCTCTTTATTCTGTATTAAAGAGAATGCGTGTACATCTAACTTCTGTCCACCTATTGTGAAAGAGCCTCCGAGTAAAATATTTTTCTGTTTAACTCCTTCTGGTGTTTTTAAGTCGTAGGTAATATAAAAAATCATAAATCCTCCTAACTTGGCTAAATAGCCATTTTAATTCTTTTTATTTTGTTAAAAAGTTTTCGTATCTTTGACAACATGAAAACTTAGCTAAAGCCTTTCTATGCAAGGCATTCACGGAAAGCTCTTAACTGCTCAGCATTTCACTTGGCTAAAGCCATTTTGAGAATTATCTCTGGGAATGCAAAAAGGGGATTACCTTCGATTGAAAGTAATCCCCGTGTGCAACATGTAATTACAATAGGGTATCACCACTACTGATTAATGTTCACCTGTTAATTAATTAAACTTGGGTCAAGAGCATCAATACCAAATGAAGCATCTGTGGCAGAAACTTCACCAATGTCAAGCTTCTTGACTCTTTCGTTAATTTCTTCTACTTTCTCAAACTCTTTAATAGCAGCTGTTGCTGATTCTGTGAAAGAGTTGAAAGTAGTCTGGAAGTTTTTACAGCACTCTAAAAGCTGTGCTGATACTTCGTTATCGCCTGCTTCAGCAAGCTTACCTGCGACACTCTGGAAAAGATCAAGAATGTCTGAGTTCATAACTTTCTTACAATTAGCCACTACTTCTGCAGTCTGGTCTACATTTAACTTAATTGCCATTCTTTATTCCTCCTTTCCTAGAGAGCACCTGTAGCTTCTCCAATCTTTTTGTACTTTTCAATAAATGCAGTAAAAGCTTCAATTGTTTCACCAATCACCTTAAGCATAGTGCCTGCACCATCTTCCAAGCCTTTACAAGTTTCAATGAGCTTTGGCATTTCAGTGAATTCACCTGCAGCTACGATTTCATCTTTAACTCTGATAAATCCAGGTTTAATCTCATCTTCTAACCGTGTGACTGCTTCTTCCATCTGAGGGACAACCTCAAGATTAATGTCCTGCATGATGATTCCTCCTTTCTTAATTTAGTAAATTTTTATAACTTACTAAATTTTTAAAAGGGGTAGAAGTTTTCAAAAGGTTAGTTGTAGGATTTTGGTTTTTTTAGTACAAAATCGGAAATTTGGAATTAATTTTAATGATTAAAATTAATAAAATTAAAGAATTTATTTTTATTAAGGAAATCTTGACTAAAGCTGTTTAGCTCTCTTCTCCAAGAATTCTCTCCAATACAAAATCTTTAGCCTTACGTTTTAAGATAGTATTAGAGCCTTCGTATTGATGCGTAGCATCTTGGTCAAAGGTGTAAATGTTATCAAAATATTTAATCAGCTCTTTGGCGTCGTTACCACCTTGGCTAAAGTTCTCCATACTCAGGAAAACAAAAGGGTAAATACCAAGGTCACTTCCGTTTAATAAGATCTGTCTAAATGTTGTTTCAAGTAAAGTGTTAAGTACAATGTCTTGTACAAAGAAAAAAGTATAGGATTCTGGTAAGGAATTTTGTGAGAGCATAAAGTTGTTGTACTCAATGATGTTATTAAATTCTCGTTTAATATTTGTTGTTCTTGTTATTGATAATTCAGAAAGTTCTCCGACATAGTTTTTTAACTCTTCCTTATTTATCAATAATCGCATGATGTTATCGTACTTGTCATCTTCGGTTTCTTTAAAGCACAGATAATCTCTTCCCATGAATTTATCATCAAAAATAGTCATATTAATGCATGATGGCTTTAAACGTGCTCTTACCTGCACAACAAATAATTTAATAAAATTAATGACATCTGTAATATCAGAATAAATAAACAAATTACTTCCGAAATTAAATTCAAAGAATTTTGGTTTCTTTGTAACTGCATCTATATCTAACAAAAAATCTTTATCCATAACGTAGGAATCACCCACCTTATCAAAATTAATATACTTATTCTTTAAGTTGTCAGCCGCTTGATCAAATTGTTGTTTTGTTACTTCAAGTTCCTTAAGCAGGGAATCGTACTTTTGCTTTTCTTGTAATTTTAACCGTTCTAATTCTGATTTTTTATTTTTATTAACAATCAACAAATTATTTTGATTTTCTCGTAATTTATCATCATCGTAAGTAAATCTTTCCTTGGCTGACATTAAAATTGATTCTAATTTGTTTTTAGTGTCACTTAACTCATTTTCTAATTCATTTTTAGTTTCTTTGTAGCTTTCCTCCAGTTCTCTCTTCTCTTGATTTAACTGGGCTAAAGCTTTTTCTCTGTACATCTGTTCAATAGCAGAAATGTTATCTTCGATCACTTTTCTTAACAAGCTTGTTGTATAGATTTTACTGCTAAGTTTGACATTGTAGATAGTAAACATGGCTAAAGCTATGACATAGATTGGAAACACAAATTTGAAAGCAAAGTAAAAAATAAAACAAAGAACAAGCATAACCACTAAGGTTAACTGTTTATTCCCTGTTTCCAATGCATTTCCAATAGTATTTAGTTTTTTAACGATGTTTTCGATAGAAGTTACCTTGCTATTATTGTTTTGAATATTATCAAAGTACTCTGTTAATTTTTCAAAGTAATCGCAAATCTCTTCTAAATCATCCTCTTGTATTTTAAAGCTTACAGAGTCTAATTGTTGATTTAATTCTTTTTGGAATCGTTCTCCAATTAAATTTGTAAGGCGTTCGTTTAACATGGCTAAAGCTTTGTGAACATCTTCTAGCATTTCTGATTCACTGTAATAGTAATCTATTAAATCTTCTTTTGAAAATTTAGACATTTCTTCCTTAAATCTGTCTTCTAATTCAAGCAGTTCGTCCTCCAATTCGGTGACCTTATTCGCAACGGGTGCACTTAGATTATTAACGTACTGATTTAATTCTTTGTTGGACTCTTCGCTTAAAGTTCTTTCAAAACTTTGTTTAATGTTTAATTCTTCGTGCTCTAAATGTTTACTTTGACGTTCATAATTTTCTATGTTTTCTCTACACTTAGCTAAATCTCTTTGAAGATTAGTTAATTTTATTTTGAGATCATCGTAGCTTAACACTTCTTGTTGCTTTTTGTCTGTATTCATGTCTACATTCAGTTTATGCATCTCCTTTCAATCTACAAAATTTACCATACTAAGATTACTATACTAAACTTACCACACTAAGGTCACCACACCAAGATTACCATGCTAAGGTCACCTTACTCCTTTCAATCTACAAAACTACCAAAGCCAACGTAGCCAATGCAGCCAGTATGACCAACATAGCCAGCGTAATCAACGCAGTCAATGCAGCCAACGTAGCCAGCGTAATCAACGCAGTCAATGCAGCCAACGTAGTTATCTGAACATACAATTAATCTGTGTTTTGTAATCAAGTAGTAAACACCAGTAGATAAAAGAATCATAAAGTGAATTATGAAATTTACTAATTTCGTTTTGCTTGGCTAAATCTTCAGAGAATCCTGAAGGCATTCCTACATTTTTAAATATAACATCGTAAACTTCATTAATCTCTTTTAAGCTTTTGAATTTAATTTGTTTAATTGTATCGCTAAGTTTCATTTTAATCCCGTGGTTAAACATGGAAGACATTGGCGACATCAAGTCAAAATAATGACGTCCTTCTGACTTGGTTAAAGCTGTTACCTTACTACCAAAATTAAAAGGCTCATAGCCGTTGTTCTTTAAAGTTTGATTAACAAGTCTGTTATCGAATGGAATGTTGTACCCAACGAAAGTAATGTCTTTCGCATCAAACAGAAATTCGTACTGAAAGATTTGTTCTTCAAATGTTTTTCCCTGTGAAAGTTCCCATAAAAGTTTCTTATCTAAATGATGAACTTTTAGGGCATCTGGATTACTTTCAATCTGTGTGTAGGCATAAAAATTAATAATATGTTCGTTTCTCAAATTATCATCCAGCAAATATCCTGAAAACTGTATTACTTCATCACGTCTAGTAAATCCAGTAGTTTCAACATCATATAAAAAATATTTCATGTTTTTATTCCTTCACCTATTCCTTTATATTTTACAATTAAAAATTACATTAATTAAACATTAATGATTTTTCTTTATAAGGACACTTAATTTCATCGCAAGATGCGTCAATAACATAAGACTGATCTTTTGTTAATTTAAAAAGTAAAACACCATACTTGTTAAATACAGGCATTTGATCAGGCAAATGAATTCCGTAAGTACTTGCAATTTCCTGATAAGTAGTTCCAATAGCTTTTGCAAAATCTAAAACCTTCAAGTATTTACTATTGTCCTGAATTGAAAGAAATAATAAGTTTTGAGATGTTTTGAATAATTTATTAAGATTTGCAGAGTATGGAAAACAAGCAATCTCAAGTGCTTTTCTTTGTATCAATAGTTTATCTTCATCAGAGTAGTTTACTGGTGTTATACAATATTTTCCTTGAATAAAAAGTTTAGAACCCTTTTTGTATTTTATCTTTGCTAAAGCCCTATTGATCTCCTTGTCTGCCATCAAGACATCTAACATCTTTTGTATATTTACACTTTTTGTTGTTAAGACTTCTAAGCTGTAGAACATAGGTAATGGTCTGTTATTAATAACACAAAACAAATTGGTATCGTTTTTGTAGTAGAAAGATAAGAGTTTTACAATTTCTTCATACTTAGGGTCCATCTTCCAATCCTCTAATCTGTAAGATAAAATTGGAATTCCTGCGTCTTTAAACATACTATTGATGTTACCAGTTTCCTTCACATCAAGCATCTTAGCCAACTCTTTATTTTGCCTTGTAATGTACAAAGCTCGTACTTCACTTAACTCTTCGAAGGATAACTTGGCTAAAGGACCATGCTCAATCTTCCTGTACCCAAGTTGTGAATAGAGAAAATCACTATAAGACATTTCTGTCTTAGCTCTCATCTCTTCAATCCTATTATGTAGTATTGTATTTTCAATACCATTAAAAGTGCCATGCACTTCGTAGTAATTTCGTATCATCATTGTTATACAAAACATTTAATCACTCCTTCACTCTTCATTAAAACTACTGTAGGCTTTTTCAGAAAAGTCATTGCAATCATTACTTGCATTGTAAGCCTTCTTGGAAAAGTCATTGTAAGCGTTGTCGCACATGTTTCTAAAGTTCTCTTCTAGTACATCATTTAGGGAGATTGTTGCTAATGTTTTACAATTATTTTCCCAATTGTTATTATCCAGTAAAAACTGAATAATCTCCTCTTCTTTGCTAAAGATGTATTTAATCTGTGCTAAAGCCTCTTCATCAATTAAGTTGTCATTAGTGGCATCAACGCTGGCATCAGTGGCATCAACGCTGGCATCAGTGGCATCACCGGCAATACCATTAGTAGTAGTGGCAATACAACTATTGCTTGCTAAAACAAAATCAGCAACATAACTGTAATTGAATACCTTACGGAAAAGGTCATTTCTTTTAAATGTCAGCATCAACATTTTTTCCCAATGCTCCCAACTAATATTTTGCTGTTTACATAAATAATTCACGAAGTCATTAATTCTCTTTGTATTATGTTTTGGAGTGCCTAAGCTAAAGTAAAGTAAAATACTTTCTTTCTCAAAGGAAGTAAACTTCCTTGGCTGCATTTCTAAGTTCTTGTCAACACTAATAGTATTAATACACAACTTTTTAAACTGTTCTAAATCTTTAAAACCGTTTTCTGTGTACATAGTCGTTACTCCTGCAAAACTATTACAAATGTATTCAATCTGATTTACAACGTCAGTAAAAATACTATAGTTGTTCAACAGGTATTCATAGATAGAAAAGATATTACAAAATCTAGAGGACTCTAATTCCACCAAAGCTGCGTTAATGTAAGCTGTTACCAATTCGATCGACTGTTTTGAGCATTTTCCAAATAATGGTGAGCACTGGACTAAAACTCTGCTAAGCTGTGTGGATGTTATTTTAGTTAGAGCCTTTGCTAAAGTTAGCATTTCATTTACTTCTCTATCAATTTCGCTGTCTTCCTGTAATACAACTTCAACATTAAATTCTTTTTTTAAATAATTGGCTACATCTTCAAAGTCATACCAAGCGTCGAGTGTATTTAAAGCAATACTGGTACACAGCGTAGACATTTTTGATGTTTGTTCCGATGTTGGTTCTGATGTTTGTTCTAATGTTGTTTTTATTTTCTCAAATTTAAATACTTCGGCTGCAATTACTTCAAAGTTTTTACAAAAAATGTAAAAAGCATTTGTATTGTATGTCACTTCAATAGTATCTTTTATTTTAGATTTAACATCTGAATAATAAAATGGCAATGCCGGATTTTTTATTGGAATAATTCTATCTTTCAATTTACTATCTCCTTTAATTTATTTTATTCATATTTTGATTAGGCTGGGTTGTGTTGAATGCCTCCGGCGGACGAGGGCTGGCATAAAAACTTTGCTAAAATTATTATCTTTGCTAAAGCAATCGTCTTGGCTAAAGCCTTGACTTCCGTTTTAGCTAAAGCAATCTCATCTCTTGTAAGTATGAGTAAACCGTTTCGACCGTTATTTTAGGAGGGTCTATTACACTTGGCCCATAGTTAAAAAGGTTTTTAATATTTCTTTCACAACAATAGTACAATGCGTCTTTCTCTATGTACTGTCTTAAGATTTCAAATTTTTTCTGTGCTGCTTGGTCATTTTTGGCTTCATTACAGCGCTGCAATTCAAAAATGTAATTCATTCTTGTGTAGCACCTTGGAAGTTTATTTCCTAACGGGTCATCCAAAATTTCTGGTTTGACAAATATTTTATTTGTGACAGAAGGGAACGTGTCTAAAGTTGGATTAAGAAGTCCAACCAATAACTCGTAGAAAAAGCTAGGAGTAAATCTCATAAAATGTGTCATTGAGCATGCCCTACATATCTCCTCGTGGGTTAACATGTAAGCATGTAAACCTTCTGGATTACCTGCAATTCTACCCTTTTCAACTGCTAATTTGTACAACTGTAAATGCTCCACCAAGTTATCTGGATTATCAAAGATAGGATTGTACAAATTAGGGTAATAAATAAATACAGGTATGAAGCTGTATAGTATCTTATAAAAGCTATTGGCTCTTGAATAAAATCTAGCAATGAACTTATTTGAGAGTCTGCAAAAGACAACTGAGCTAAAGTTTCTATAGGATCTCTCTTTAAAGATACGTACTAAATTCTTAAGTGATTCACGATCTGTTATTTCAATCTTCTCAACAGTGTTTTCATTACTAACATTTACTATTATTTTACTTGCAGTAAGAGAATCTTTATTACAAGCAAATTCTCTTGCAATTCTGTAAATACCTGTTTCTATTATCAACAACGACATATCTTGGTCAATTACGATTTTACAATCATTCCAGTTGAATGGTATTTTTAAATCAATACCGTATAATTCGGTTGACATGATTTCCTCGGCTAAAGTGACATCAACAGCCTCTGCTTTCATTTCTCTTGGTTTGTCAACACGTTTAATAAAGTAGCGTAATTCATTTATACCAAGTTCAACATTACGTGTAAGCTTTACATAAACCATCTTAGAATGGTAAAGTAAGTATTTACCATTTAAAATGATAGACAATCTGTCAACTCCTGTCTTTTCTAATAAAGAAAGAATCTTTTCATTAAAAATGTGCCTGCAAGCTGCAATCGAATCTGTGTACTGCATATCTTCACCTCATTTTATTTAATTATAAGCCATATAAATTATTAACTAATGTGTAACTATTTTCATCACTACCTTCGAGTATTGTCGGGGCTAAAGGGTCATCATTAATCGATTTAAAAGATAGCTTGGATTTGTATGCATTAACACGTATTTCATATAAGTATAATGTCATCAATAAATCTTTCTTCTCGATTAAATATTTCTGTCCATAAGCTAAGGAGAGTAATTCTGTAGGAATCACTGATTGCTTGTACAAATTCAGAAAAAGATAAATAATAGTTAATTCATCTTTTGAATAAAAACTATTTTCCATGTAAGTACAAACTGCATCTATAGAACCTTTGTCATTAATACAACTTACGACTGCATTGTAAAGATTTGTGATTTCTGATTGTTTAAAAAACTTTTTGCTTGATTTGAAATAAACTCCGTAAGTGCTTTTGTAACTTGAGGAACCTCCTGCCCATTCTGGTGTTTTGTTTTCCTTTGCTAAAGCTTCGTGCTGCGTTGCTATAAAAAACTTCAATGCTGCAATAGCATTAGTCCATTTAACATGCATTGAAGTCGCCTTATTAACAAAAGAATTAATAATATTTATTTTAGTGTAAAGTTGCATCATTTTTGCATAATAAATATCATAAGTTTGTGAATTGATTGTTTTCGTTCCTACAAATGTAACTCCAAGAAATCTATTTTCTATCTTATTTAAATTATCTTGGCTAAAGAAATCCATCTTATTGATTTCTTCGCCATCTCTAACACCACTATTTTTATCTCCTTTTGGAACTCCGAAGTAAAATGGATGGAATTTAATTTCCTCTCCTTCTAGTGTTACTAACATTCGATTGTAGATTTTACTTTCTGTTGTAAATCTACAGTACGCAGACATAGTGCTATTACTTAGTTTAATGTCGAGAAACTTAGCTAAACCTGGACCAATAAGATTATCCTGATCTCCGTTAATGTCAATTTGTTTTTCATCTATAATGACATAATTGTTGTTAGCACCTTCCTTTGCTAAAGCGTAGAATGAACCAGTGTCTTGCTTAATCTCTGTCAGCTTATTTATCTCTGATTCAATACCGTTAAAAGCAGGTACAATTTTAACGGTTGTGCACTTTAGTAATCCATCAACAATTTTAAAATCTTTTATTAAATCATCCATTTTTTCGATTTCGATTAAATGTTCCGAATCTACTAAATAAATAGCACAATGTTTAAAAAGTTTATCGGCTAACGCCAATTCAAAAGCAACGACATCTTTAGTCCTGTAAATGTTATTTAAATAACAATAGTTAAAATCACTTAGATTCATAAAATACCTCCATTTTGTAAAATTATAACTTATTAGCTTTGTTTAAGAGGTACTCTAACAACAGCATAAAAATCTCTAGCATTATATTAATGCTCTAGTAGGAGCGAAAATACCTCTATATTTTAATAAAAACTATTGTTAGCTTTGACACTAACAATAGTTACAATGTACACTATTCTGCTTTAATACTTAACGTATCCTCCAGAACGTGTAGATTTTCGATAAACAACCTGATTAGCTGTTTCTGAATTTTTAAGCATGTAATACTTAACTAAATTGGATAACTTAAGATTATTGCACTCACCAGTTTTATGTGTGTAATTTAATCTACCTCCGGCCGGATTAATAAAATTAAGATTTCCATTATTCTGGAAACCGACTAGTAGAATACAGTGGTTGTTGTCAGTAAATTGAATACCATCTCTTTTTGTACTATTCACATAGACTGCTACGCATTTTCCCTGGGCTAAAGCTGCTGTAATATCATTGATTGCATCCTGATCTTTTGACCATGTAGCAACATAATCGCAGCTTAATCCCATGTTACGCATGATTGCACTAATACCAAAACAGGTTATCGGCATACCATTATTGAAGGCATCGTAGTCACTGTACTTACCACTTTTCACACCATACTTCTTAATAGCAGCTTTAGTAGAGTAGTCTTTATTTACACTCGCACTATGAATTTGATCAGCTGTGTAGTTGTACCCTGCGGAGGAAAGCATCGTGGCTAAAACACTGGCACTGCAACCATGTGAATGGCACCAACTAGAAGTACCTTTTGATTGTGCATACATAGTGTATTTACGCCCTGCAACAGAATAAATACCATTTGAATGTTTACCATCGATTTCCCTGTATTTACCTTTTTTAACGGTCTTCTCCGCTTTGGATACATTTTTTAAAGTCACATTACTAGTTAAAGATGAATTTAACTTAGAAGAACTTGCTTCTGTAACATTCCCCTTTACTGTTGGTTTTGGGTACTTAGTGGCAATGTAAATAAAAGCATCGTAAAAACTTTTTGCATACTTTTTCTTATTCTTTTTTAATGCTTTGGCTTCTGTAGGATTACTGAGAAATCCTATCTCGGCTAAAGCAGCAGCAGCTTTGTTGTTGTTTAAAACTGCTAAGTGTGCTCTATCTGTCAGACCTCTATCTGTAAAACCTGTAGCACGTTGCATGTACTTTTGTATAATTTTTGCATACTCAGTATTGCCCATTCCCTGACTAGTCTTTCCTTTTCCAGATTTATTAACTTCGGTTTCTGTACCATGTGCGGATGGACTTTCCCAAAAATTAAGATGTATACTAAGAAAGCAATCAGAGTTAAACTTATTTGAGATTTGAGGTCTTTTTGAATTTGCAACACCTGCTGGTGAACTACGTGTTAAATGTACTTCAAAGCGTGAATCGTTCTTCATCATGTTGTACAGTAATTTCCCTATCTCTAAAGTGTACTCCTCTTCCTTTATTCCATTGCCTGCTGAACCAGTGCTCACTTTACTATGTCCTGGATCAATAGTGATAATGTATTTTCCGCCATTAGAATTAACACTATCGTTGTTAACAGTTTCTTTAATACTTTCTGAAGTTCCACCGGCATTAACAACTGTTGCATTTTCAAGTTTAGGACCTGTTTTATCGTAGCTTTGATAAGAGTCTTTCTTCTCTTTTTCTTTTTCTTTTATGTCATAATCTCCGATAATAAAACCTAAAGAATTGGAACCTGATTCTTCCTTTGCTAAAGCTGTTATAACTAACTGTCCTTGGGTTACTGTGCTAAAGCAGAGAACTTGGCTAAAGCAGAGAAGAAGGCAAAGCACTTTACAAAATAAACGTTTCATTTCAATGCCTCCTAATCTGTAAATCTTAAGATCGAACCAATCTTATGGCTTTCACCGTATGTAAATCTGAAAGGACCACAACCGTATGGAAAATGTGGGCTTGTTTCTTTACGAGCAGCACCTCCAGATTCGTAGTTAAGAATTCTTCCTTTTTTATCTAATCCTGCGTAAACAAAAGTGTGCTGACTTCCATTACTTAAATTAAGACCAACAATATCACCATACTTTAAAAGTCCTTTTTTGCTTGCTTCTTTGACAGACATGCCGTTTGCTTTATTAACTCGTTTTGTTACTCTAGCAAGTTTTGATGTAACATTTCTAAAACCACTTCTGTGCTTAAAATACAGATTACAGCTATCTATCAGCCCCATGTCCTCCAGAGCGTAATTAATACACGTTACACAGTTTGCACCAGTAGTTTTATGTTTTTTAACACTCTTTAAGAAAGAATTGTAAGTACGTGGTACATACCCATTTGATCGAACAATGTATTTTCCATACTGTTTAAAAGTAGGACTATAACTATTTAATAGTTCAATCATCTGATGTACATACTCAGAACTTGTCTTGTTGGTAATCTCATCGGTTGAAGGGTCAACTATTGTTGAATCTTGTACAGTTTTAGTTCCAGTTGGATTGCTAAAGAAGTTACCGCCATTAACAGACTTGGCTAAAGCACAGTTCCACTCGCTGTGAAAACTTTTAGTTCCAGGATTAACATGCTTCTTGCTTGCATTCCCGCCTTCATCAACAGGATACCATGTAGCTCTATCAACAAAGAAATCTAAGACATCTTTTCCACTAGAAGTTCCCCACTTGTTAGAACTATTTTTAATATCACCAATTATGCACGGAATTACAGTTCCATTCTCCTTATAGAAATCTACGTAATCTCCAACATCACCGAACACTTTTGTACAAATTACAACGTAACGACCTCTAACTTTTGCAAAGCCTTCATTGTCAAAGTGCAAACCTGTTTTCTTTACTAATTTAAAGGCATCTTTATTAGAAGAATTAACGGACTGCCAAGATGTAAACCTATGTTTCTTGCCTAAACCTTTTGGTATTTTTGTTTCTGAACCACCAACAATTTCACTGTAGTTACCTAAGCTATTAGAACCAGTACTGCTGTTTGCTGTTAGATTTCCAGAAAGATCAGATAAGTTACCAGTTGCATCGCTCTGTTGTCCAGACTTATCGTAACTAGTTAACTTTGTTTTACTTGTATGTTCGACTTGTTTAGTATCAAAACTTTGTTGCATGAATCCTAAGTCATTACTGCCTGCTTCTTTACTATTTTGATTGTCTGCGTACACAATGTGAATTGTACACAGTGCTAAACCTATTAAAATAATGATCAACGCAATCAAAGTCATTTTAGATTGTTTCATTTCTCACCGCCTTCCGGAGAAAAGTTAGTACTTGGCTAAAGCACTAAGATCTCTCTAATTAATAGCATTTCTTATGTTATCTGTGACTGCTTATTAATTCGCCATTGATAGTTAGTTCATAATGTCTTGACTAAAGCTGAATCACTTCTCTCTAATCAATAACATTTCTTATGGTATCAACTGTCCGATATTTATAATTACTACTTATTTTAATACCACCTTTTGGGTATGCAGCCTCATTGCTAGCGTGTACAATTTTTCCATCACCAATATACAAAGCAACGTGACCGTCGTAGCAAATAATATCTCCAGGCTGTGGTTTTCCCACTGCTTTACCATTATGATGTTGGTCATCTGAACTTCTATCTAGTTTAATACCAAAATGTTCCATTACTCTCATGGTAAACCCAGAGCAATCAATGCCCTTGGTTAAACTGGTACCTCCATAATGGTATTTATTTCCAACCCACTGCAAAGCGTAACTTACAATCGCTTTTCTTTTTGCAGTTGTGTTGGCCAACTCTTTATTACCTTTGATAGCTTTTCTAACAGCTGCTTGTCCGTTCTTATTTTTAGTTATAACTTCAGTTTCTTCTCCAGTTCCATTGTTTTTATCTATTCCGGATGTTACTCCTTCAACTGTATTTTGCTTGGCTAAAGTGGAAACTCCACTTGCAATCTGTGCATTAACTCCAATTACTCCTGTTGTGTTGTAATTTATGTAGTTAACAGTTGGAATCGACTCTTTTTCTTTTACATCGTAATTCCCTAGTATTACACCACCAACGGAACTTTGAGAAGAACTTCCAAAACTTGTGCAGCCTTGGCTAAAGCTAATAGCAAAAAGGCAGCCCATTAACAAGACTGCCTTCTTTTTAAATCTAATCATTAAATAAACTCCTAATTGATCTGACTGCTCTATACTTGTAAGAACTACTAACCTTTATTCCACCTCTAGGGTATGCATGATGATTGCTAGCATGTATAATTTTACCATCTCCTATATAAATGGCTACATGTCCACTATAGCAAATTAAATCACCTGTATTTGGTTTATCAACACTTTTACCAGAACTACGTTGTGAGTACGAATTTCTAGGTAATTTTTTACCAAAATGTCTCATTACATAGCGAGTGAAAGCAGAGCAATCAATACCATCAGTTATACTTTCACCACCATACACGTACTTATTTCCTATGTATTGCATAGCGTAAAGTATCACTTCTTGACGCTGTTTAGAAGCTTGTCTAAACTCTGTATTTCTTCTGAGTGCCTGCGTCATTACAGTCTTGGCTAAAGTGGAATAGCTGTATCTGTAATTAGAGTATTCATCAGTGCTTGAAGATTCATTCGTATCGTCGTCACCATTACTACCATTTGGGCTAACTGCCGTACCATCTGGGGAATAGTATGTAATGTCTGCCGACTTATAATTTTCATCGTTTTCATCCATTGGTAAATTTGTATGTGTTGTTTTACTATTTTCTTTTGAGTTCTTTTCTGCGTCTTTTTTGCTATCCTTTGAATCAGCAACTTTGTCATAATCAATGCCGTAATTAGATGATACTTTTTCTGTGTTGTATGAATCTAATTCTTTCGAAATTTCTTCAGCATCTTTTACATCATAACTTGCTAAATTCATCTTTGCTAAAGAATCGTCTTCATTTGTCATCAATGGAGAGTCATAATTAATGTCTGTTTTGTCTTTTTTATTTGTAGTATCAGCCATTGCTGTTTTTACACTAAAGATTCCTCCAAATGTAAAACTTAATGCCAATACCGCAATCGCTATACGTTTCATTTTAAGCTCCTATTCTTTGTGCTAGAAGAAGTCACTTTGCTAAAGTGTATTGCTTTCCATCAGGGTGTTCCACTTCCCATCAGGGTGTATTGTTTAGCATGAAGAAGTCACTTGGCTAAGGTGTTCTACTTCCTCACAGCTAAGTACACATTAGCGTAATCAAAACCTAATGTAAATGTTTCAGGATGTGTGTTGACATAAATATCAATTTTCTTTCCTTTTACAGCACCACCGACATCCTCTACCCTGTAAAGTTTATTATTAATGATTATCCAAGTACCTGCTTTCAGAACTCTATTATCCGCAGCAACCGTATGATTTGCCCTAGCTATTGTACCTGTAGAAGTATGATTTCCATATTTACCACTACATGCTCTACATGGACAATACCCGGTTATATGAAATGTTCCGAGATTTTTTCCTTTCTTGTACTTACCAAGATTGTTTGCAGTTATAGCTTCATTGTTCTTTTCTTCTTCTCTTTTTTCTCTTCTAAGTTTGACATGATCTGCTATGTTAGAAAGTACACTTTCTGTTGCATCCGTAAGTGCTGACACAATAGAAATATGTGTAACATCTGTCGTATCTGTATCATAAGTCTTTACAACCTTTTTTGCTTTTTTATCTGGTTGTTTAATATCATACGAGTCAATTATGTATCCAGAACTATTTCCAGATGCTACAACATGTTCTTCTGCTTCCACACTATTTGAATCAAAACTACTTAAAGAATTACATCCAGTTAAAAAGAATAGGAGTAGAAAAATAAAACATTGTAAATATTTTTTTGAATGTTTACTAATTTTTCTAACCCCCTTCACCTTTAATATTTCAATAAAGTTATTTTATCATTGTGGTTATGTACAGACTTTGCTAAAACTGCTGTAGAACCATTTGGTATTGTTTGATTTTTATAAATCAATGTCAGCAGTTCTTTAGTCTGATTCACTACTCCACAAATCAAATGACTATAAATGTGTTGCGGCTGGGCTAAACCTGTTAAAGATAAAACTGTGTCAGTTATCTCATTAAGGTACGCTGAATCAGAATACTGAAAATGTATTGAATTAACAATTTCAAATATCTTTTGGCTTGGCACAATTCCGTATTGCTTCTTTAGTTTAAGAAAATTAAAGTATGCGTCCATAACGATAAAGAAAATCTGATGCAAATCCTTAACATTGAGACTTTTTATTTTAAAAGAATAAAGTTGTGTAAAGGACTTCTCTAAAACTGAGATAAATCCACCAATTCTTCCATCACACAAATCAGGAAAGAACTCACTGTAGTATTCCGGATTTAGAGCTTGGCTAAAGAGATTACTGTAAACAGCTTCAAGAGCATCTGCTGAGTATTCAGCCTTTCCCACATAGTCCTCATAATTAAATTCTCCTGACCATGCTTCAATATCATTTACAATTAATGACCAAGAACCATTCCAAATCTGTGCCATGAATTTAATCTTTACAGCTTTAGATTTCATCAGCATTGCAGTAAATCCTGTATTAACGTAATCCTTTGGATCGAACATTCTTGCTGCAATTACATTAGCATTTTTATCCTTTACATAAAAAGTGTAAAACCCTTTTTCCTGTTGTGTAACGCCTGCCTTATAATTTAATAAGTAACAAATCTTTTCATACTCAAAACCATCCTGTAACTCTTTAATATCGAGATCCATAGTTCTGTCAGCGTCTGCCGCCTTGATTATCATTTTGTTTCCTCCTCTGCCATTTCGTTTTCTGAATCATCTAAATCATCTTCTTCCTCTACATACGAATAATTACGCTTATCCATCAATAGAAAGAAAATAAAAAACACATCCATCAGTACTAATACCAAGAACCCGTACCAATTAAAATTTTCAGGATGTATTAAAAATTTATAAAGTCCCTGAACAATTCTAAGAACACCTAACCATAAAAATGGAATATTGTGTCTAAAATATCCCAACCCTATCAGTAAAGCATAAAATAGAATGCCTAATGCAATTATGTTAAAAATTGAAATAGAAAAAACATAGCCATCAGTACTCTTTTTTAGTGGAACAAACAGATTGGCAATTACAAGTACTATGTAGAATACTTTCATTAATTTTGTATTAAACATAATTGCTTTTTCATACTCGTTTATCTAAATCACCTCTTTTCGTAAATTTTCTTAGCTAAATTTAGTGCTTCTTCTTCTGAATCAAAGTTATTAAAATCAATTCCATCCTTTTCTAAATCTTTTGAAAATTTATCCCAAGCATCTTTTTCTGCAGTACTTTCTGCATTTGTCATGCTTTCTGCATCTTTTTCGAAATCAAAATCCAAAGCTTCCTCTTCTTCGTCCGATTTCTCTTTAGCCGATTTATCTTGGCTAAAGTCTGCATCATCACTGACGTACAATAAATGTAATTCATTTTCTGTTAGATTAAGACTTGAAAGATTAATTGTACAAACACCAAAAGTAACAAGCACCAATACTAGAAACATTAGCATTACGCAGCACCTCCACCACCGGTACCACCGCCGCTACCGCCCTTACCTTTTCCGCCTTTATCACTTGTAATGTTATCTTTGCCGAAAAAGATAATTGCAGCTATGATCAGAATACCTAAAATTTTGGTTCCTTCACCCATGATTCCACCTCCTTTCCGAAATGGCAAAAGGATGAAATCGCTATTAAACGAAATCACCCTATCTACTATAATGAAATAAAATTACTAAGAACTTCAGGATCATCTAATTTTATTTCATTTCTTTCTGATGTATCCGAATACAAACTATACAATCTGTATCCTGGCATTCTACTTAAAGTTAATAGAAATTTAAGAGTCAACTTAATGTACCCAATTTCGCAAACACCTTGAGCGGCTTCACAATACAAATAAATCGCTTTGCTATTGTTTTTTTCTGTGCTAAAGCTTCGAAGAAAATCAACTTCTTCATTTGTACTTGCACCATTTAACAACAAGCATGGGTACTTTATTTCTGCATACGTTGACTCATCTATAACAGATTCAAGATTGACATCATCTTCTTGGTAGTACTTATCAACATTTTGTTCTTCTGCAGATTGCTCAAAATCATCATCAAAGTCTTCTGTGCTAAAGATTTGATTTAATTTGTCATCAAGTAATGAATCAATTTCATCGCTTTCGTCTTCTTTGCTAAAGTCGTCTGTCATTGACTCTTCCGAGTTGTCTTTGCTAAGGTTGTCTACTGTTGGCTCTTCTTTGCTAAGGTCGTCTGTCATTGGCTCTTTAGAGTACTCTGTAGTGTACTCTGTAGTGCTTTCTTGCACTGTGTTATTTTTCACAAAACCCTCTAGGTCATCTGCTAATGAACTAGAATCAAAATTTAAATCCAGTTCATTGTCTAAATTAAAACTCACTGATTCTTCACCTCCACCTACATTTAGTCATCTTCATATAAATCAGTGTTTTCTACTGTAGGTTTGTATTTGTTCAATTTAGCCAATCTAAGGAGGGTGTTCCAAACGTTACACAAGGTTATGCAACGAAATACAGGTATGTATAATGCGACATAATAAAGAACTTCTACAATTGAACGTCTATTAACTCTTCCGCTAAAATCCACGTCCATGCGCATAACATCTTTTCGAACATGCATAAAGCCAGCACCTGTTGCAAAGTTACTGATTATTAATACTAATGCTAAAATGTTTGCTAAGGCATCTCCAAAAGCGTTTTCAATGTTTATTATGATTTGTAAACCAAAAACTGCACCAAGAACTCCACTCTTACTTCCTAAAGTAATAATTAAGAAAAGAATAGCAGTTCCTGCCCACATTACAGCAAGGGACTTTGCTAAAGCTTCTGGAAAAATAGTAAGTTCCTGATAGAGTGGAATAAACCTATCATAGCCTGGTTTTAGTCCATTTAGTTCATAGTAGTATTTACATATTGCTGGTATGATTATAAAAGTTTGCACAGCTAAAATGATACCTACCAGAACAATAAAGTAAATTTTCTTTGTAATGAAATTAAAAAAGAAAAATAGTAAAATACAGCCAACCAATGTCCCAAGAATTAACATGTTATCCTTATCTTTTTTGTTCATTTCAATACCTCCTATTCAAACTCATCGTCGTCTTCTTCATAGAAAGCATTGCTGAATTTTTCTTGCAAATTATTTAAAGAAGAAATGATTTCTTTACAGCTTTCTCTCATAAGTTGAATTTCGTTTTTAGTTTCTAAAACACTATCAGTGTTAACTTTAAATTTATCACTTAAATTATCTTTTAACTCTGCTAAAGTTCCCTTAACATCTTTAATCTCAGCCAGTACGTCTGAATTGATTGTGAGCTTTTCGCTAGTGTCTTTGCTAAACTCTGCTAAAGCTTCCTTAACATTTTTAATCTCAGCTAATACATCTGAATTGATTGCAAGCTTCTCATTAGTGTCTTTGCTAAACTCTGTTAAAGCTCCCTCTACTTTTTTAATTAAAATAGTTAGCTCTTCCTTGGTGTCTAATTGATCTTTAGAAATTGTGTTACTAACTTTAGAAATCTGTTGCAGAAGTTCAGTTACTTTTACAGAGTTATTATTGTCAACAATGTTTTCTAAAAGTCTTTTGGTATCTTCTAAATGCTCTTTAGTAATAGAAAAGTCTTCGTGTATTTCAGTTAATTGTGTTTTATCAACTATTGACTGATTTTTTAAACTTCTTCCTAAATTTTCTTGAAATCTATTAAAGCTTTCTTCCAGATCTTCATTGAATTCTTTCTTGAAATCTTCTTTAAATTTTTCTTGAAGTTCTTTTTGTGTGTCTTTTAAATCTTTTTTTAAATCTTCTTCCGAATTTGCCATCAATTCAGTTAAATGTCCTATTAAGCGTGGGACTTCTAAATCATCAACAATCCCACCACTTACATCAGCTGCAGCATCTTCAACATCTTCATCATTTAACTCTTCTTCATCCATTTCTTTGCTAAAGAGATTTGTTGTAGGGTCTTTGCTAAAGAGTTCCTGCCCTGCACTTACTTCTTGGTTTTCCGTTGCAATCTTTTGCTCTTCCGTGCTTTCTTTTTGCTCACTGATTGGCTTTGGTGGGCTATTGTTTTGACTAGAGTGGTACTCCTTGTCGTCTGATTTTTCTTTAAAAGTGTTTTTCCTGGGAGAAGATTTATCAACTTCGCTACTAAACTTTTTACTCTTCTCCTTCCACTTTGCTAAATCCCTGGCTGAAATTCCGAGATTAAGTGAAGCATTATTTACATTGTTTGTTTTGAGTAAAGAGTTAAGTTCACTATGTAATTCTCTTTTTTTCTGTACCAGTCTTTTCTTCTCTTCTTTTTCTTCTTTTTCTTCTTCCTCAATTTCTCTCGAAATTATCATTGAATCAATAAAGTCTTCAATTTCTTTTGCTTTATTGTCAGCAACTTCTTCGTTAGTTGCTTGCTTGGCTAAAGCTACATCAGCTTCTGGCACTTCGTTTAACTCCTGGGCTAAAGCTTCATCAACTTCTGGCATTTCGTTTAACTCCTGGGCTAAAGCTTCACCAATTTCAGAATTGGCATCAACTTCTGAATTATCATCAACACCAGAACTGTGATTAGCACCAATACCACCATTGACATCATCGGAAAAAATACTCTGCTGCTCTTTAACCAATTGATCAGTTTTTCCCTTATTTAAGTAAACAAAAATATTACTAACACTACCATACTGATCAATGAAATAATCTGTAAAAGAACTCCAACCACTACGCATTAAAATCATTTTGTACGCTTCTTCCGGAATTTGTGTAAAAAGCTGTGCACAATGATGTGCTTCTGGAGTTCCTAATGCAATGATGGCATCTTTAATATTTTCTATATCTTCGTTATCAAAATAAACGTAAACTCCGCTCAACTCTTTGCTAAAGTCTTTACACTTTTCAACAATTGTGATTGGAAATTCAATAGGTTTATTTGCAATTTGTAAATACTTTAAAATATTCTGATATTCCAAATTAATTACCTCCTTAAGTATTTGTTTGTCCTCTTGTCTCTTTGTTCCTTTAAGTTTTCATTTGTCCCTCTGTTCCTTTAAGTATTCGAAAGCTTTTTGGCAATCGTCTGTAGTCATTGTGTAACGTTTACGATTGAACGCATCTAACCTCTTTTCAGAAGTTTTTAAGTCTTCTTTAACTTTTGAAGAGATTTTTGTATTTATTTTTGTAGACACTCTGGCTTCAACACCTGGTTTAGCATTAATTTTTAGTAAAGCTACAAAGTCAAAAACTCCAGAATAAAATTTCGGTGAGATTTGTTGCAGCTTTAATTGTAAAAGTATTAAATAATCGTATGAGATTTTATCAAAGCTCTCTACAATTTTATAAAGTCTAAAATCATGAAGATTAGAGATTTCTTTATCCTGCAAATCTTTCTTTTTAATTTTACAATTAGCTAAAGTTAATTCACCATCTAGAATTAGATTGTAAATTTTAATGTATATGGTGATCTGGGCTAAAGTGGTTTTTAGTAAATGTTCAAAACCATAGCGATACTCGTATACCAATTGCATGCAGTCTTCGTAGGTTGTTTTCCCGCCAATTCCAATTAAATAGTTTACTAAATCATAAACAGCTATACTACGTCTGTCTTCCGTGTATTTACGTATAATTGGTTTTGTAATTCTAGGAAGAACTTTAAGAGTTTGTACATTTTTAACCACTTCTGGCAAATAGTATCCAGAACGTGTACATAAATACTTCGCATCAACTTTTGTTATACTTAAATTTTTGCAAACATAGTCAATGACCTTTTCCTCTTTTAATTTGTAGTTATTTATAATTCTATACTGCACTTTGTCGGCTTTTAGAGCCGATAGTAACTCACTACATTTTTGTTCGCTTGTAATTCTAAAAAGGACTAGATTAGATTGATCTAGCCCTTCAAGAAATTTCAAGTATGAATTTTTTATAGCAGTGTCTTGACAAATGATTAACCATCCAATACTAAGTAAAGGTTTATTGGCTAAACTATGCAATTCTTCCAGTGTAGTGTATCTAGTAATACGTTTAATAGAACTTCTAGGATAATGATTTGTGAAAGTATCAACTTCAGAAAGAACAGTATTGTTACTATTCTCTAACAAAATAACAAACACTTTGTCTCCTTTCCTAAATGTACTGTTTAAGTTCCTCGTCTTCTGAATATGTGTATAATTCAGACATAGAATCACTATAATCTGTAATTTCTGGAACATCTTTGTAAGGAGTGAAATTTACTTCATCGTCAGATGCTATCTGTAATAACCAATTCTTTACATCAAAATAATTTAGAGACTTGGTTAAAGCGTCTGTATTCTTAACAACGTAGTTGTACAAGCTCTCGTACAACGCATCTACACGACGTTTTACAGAAGTAATGTAAATTCCAGATATTACCTTAAGCAATAAATTAATGTTTTCAAAATTAATCTCTGACTCGTTATTTGCAATCTCGTAATCAATCAGATTTAAGACTGGGGTAGAAATTCCAAGTAGTTTACCGGTTTGCATTTTATTACTTCTACTAGCTACGACTGTTTTAACAAACTGTGTTACAAAAGTAGCCGTTGTAAATGAGTGATATGTGGTTTCATACAAAGCAGAACAACTAAAAAGTAAACCAAAGTATTCTGCGTAAGTATCGAACCCTTTTCCGTAATTCACTGAATTGTACTTGGTTAAATCTCCGTTGTGCAACATCTTTTCGTAGCGATTAATATAATCAATAATACCTTCATCTGGAAGTCTTTTTGGCATATAACGATTAAAGTGTAACTGCTTCTTGTATGTCTTTGCTAAAGTGATTTCATCTTGGCTAAAGTCCTGTAAGTAATAGCTTTCAGGACTTTCATAAGCATCCATCACTGCTTTTGCATCGTTCAAGAACGTATTAATGAATTCATAGAATAAATCTGTGTATTTATCTGAAATTAACGTATTTAATCTTTCAGGCAAATTACTAACTTTTATTACTAACCTACAGAATTCATAGTAGTCTGCATTGGTAAAAGCACTGTTTAAATCATTAAGAATTCCGAGATTACTTTGTGTTAAAGCATCCACCATTCTAAAGTTATTGTACAGTTCACCTTCACTAATTGTAATTCCTAAATCATCACTTTTATTCATAATAGTGTTCATAACACTTTGTGTAATATGTTTAGCCTGTGTTCTTACATTTAAGCTATTCTTCAGTGAATTTCTGTTTAAAATATTAAATGTTTTGTATCTGTCATAGAAATCTTCTGCATAGTTTGTAATTATCATTCTGTCAGTAATTAAGTCGAATAACTTGTAAATTGTTTTATCAGTTACAATATTTAAAATATCACCAAGTTTAACCTGTGAAATATTAATAATTTGTGTAAAAGCAAGAGACTCAATTACATCATTTAATTCAAGAATTATCTTTTTTCTCTCATTTTCGTATTTTTTTAATTCATCTTTGATTAAAACTTTTTCAGATTCCAACACAGATAAAAGCTCTTGGCAATAAGCAGGCTTATCATCTTTAAGAGATTCTAACTTTGCTAAAGTGTTGACCTCACCATAGTAATTAGCGATATACTCTAATTCAACAACCTGTTGATCATCAGGCAGTACATTCTTTTCAAGAAGTATTGCACTGCTATCAATGAATTTTAAGATAGATTTAAGTTCATAAATATTTGAACAATTCAGATACTCATTTAGAACTTTATTATTATTGATTGAGAAAATTAAACTGAATAGTGCTTTATTTTTTACTACAGGATAATCAATACTCAGGATTTTACAGAAATACACTGCAATTTCCTTATAAGTAAGTAAATCAGATCTGTCATCTAAATTCCCTATCTCTTCGTATTTAGCCGCAACGCTATCATTGTTGTCATCATTAATTATGTCTGTTTCTCCACTTACAGACTGATTTGTATCAGGGTCGTTATTACTATCTGCGAAGAATGAATCTACTTGGCTAAAGAAGTCATCGTCTTGTCCAAATAAATCATTCTGATTGAAATTAAAAGAGATATCATCAAGTTTTTCTGAATCGAGTATATCTGTTTCTTTCTCTTCTGCGTCATACTTAGAGATTACTTTAGGAATCACATTAGGATTAAAAGTATTTAATAACGTGTAAAAACTTTTTACAGCCTGTTCAAATTCTATGTCAGAAACTGTGCTAAAGCTTAGTTCATCACTACTTTTCGATTTACCTTCTTTACGTAATTCGTTAGAATTTGTTGCAACAATACAATAACTCCAATTATCTTTTACTAAGTTAATTGGGATTTCGTATTTTAACAATGCGGAACCTTTACTCATATCGATTAATTTTTTTGTTAAATCATTAATACCAGATTTAACAATAGGTTTTATTGTTTCTTTTAAAAGATTGATTTCAATATCAGTAAAGAAATGCTTTTGTCCGCACTTACATCTAAAAATCTTTGGCAAAACCAAAGAACGTTTTCCAGCTGCACCGTTTAACGGAAAACTAAGATTTACAGCAATTGACTTGTCTAAATAAACCTTCTCACCACAGCTTTCACATTTAAAATAATACTTATCACCATCTGTAAAAATTTGTTTAATAAACTTAACATTAAGAGAACTGAAGTCATTATTAGCAGAAGGCAATAAATCCTGAAACATCTGTAATTCATCTTTAAGTAAATACTTAGAAGTATTATCTCTGTACAACTTATTAGTTTGGTTCTGGGCTAAAGCTCTTCTATTTACCTGTAAAATATTATGCAAAGTACTTTGTACATTTTGAATGAAAGAATCAAAATTATTATCAATTCGCTCAGCTAAAGTCGGATCATTACGTAAACGCTGGTAAACAAATTGTATGATTTCTTCAATCTTTTCTTCGCTAAAGTTCTCGCCGGTTTTCAAGCACACATCAACATCGTGCATAAAATTACTTGTTATGCACTCTCTTATTCGTTTCAAATATAACCCAGAAGCCCCTTCATAATCGATATTATAAGATTTAAAAACTTTTACATCGTCATCATCGTGAATGTAGTTGATTGCTGGGGACGCTTTGAGGTCTTTATAGAATTTAGCGAAATCATTAATTACTTTTCCACAAACATCATTAATAAATTTTTCAATGCTTTTTCCATTTTCATCAAAAACCTCTGCACGATTAATTAATATCTCTAAGGTTTCGTATGGTAAATCATCGATGTTTTCAAAACCTTTTACTTTTAAGCTATTGACTATATCATCAATCATAGCTTCGTCAGCATCGGTGCTAAGTGCGTCTTCCAATTCACTTTCAAGTGAGTTTTTTAATGATTCTGTTGTATCTGTATTGTTTTCAGAGAACTCTTTGAGTAATAAATCAAATACATTATTTGCCTGTTCGTTTACATAATTCTCTGTTGAACCTGTTATTGCATCATCTTTTGCTAAATCAGATAAATCAATTTCATCATCTGTTATTGCATCATCTTTTGCTGAATCGGATAAATCATTTGATTGCAAAGACTTGGCTAAAATAGCTTCATTCCCTGTACTTGTAAGTTCGTTTTCTGTTGTTCCACTTGTTTGATTTCGTCTTGCTTCTGTTTCCATTTTTCCAACAACTCCTTTAAATAATCAATGAATTCGGAGGAACTCATTAAAACACTTCGTTTGACTCCGTCAATATCTACTTCTTCTCCTCGTCGCAATCCTGCTAAGTATTTTGCACTATTTGATGGTGCGTCAGCTATAATATGCACAGCACCTACTTTAGCAGTATTTTGTATTATTTCAAAAACCTGTGTACCATCTTCGCTAACAGAAATCTCATTACAAAATTTCACGAATTCATCTTTTGTAATTCGTTTACCGTTTAAATGCAAAAATCCAGTAATACAAATTTCGATCTTAATTTTACCTTCTTTTCTAACGCTATTCTGCATAATTAAATCTGCTAACCACATATCAATTAAACTTTGTTGTATCCAAAAGAAAACCATTGGATCATGAATACCTCTTGAATCACAAAATTTCTGTAAACTTCCAGCTGTTTTAACGTATGCTGCAAATTCTGCAAAACTGTTAACACCCTGTAATAACTTCAAAGCTTTATCGCCTAATGTCGGAATAGCAAGATTACTTATTAAAGTTGGAAATGTTATTTTCTCACCTCGAATTTTCACTATTGCATTTAATAAATCCACAGAGTAAGCTTTCTGGGCTAAAGCGATAGGAAAACTATTCGGATTCATATCAAGAATTTCTATGTAAGAATCATATTTAAATTGTGGTGATAAGGTCTTTACAATTTCAATACAGCGTGCTGGTCCAAGTCCTTTACATTTAAATCTTGTTAAAAGTTCACTAAGTGCATATCCCTGTTTAATAAAACATTTAGGATTACAACATTGTGGTTGTTGTAAATTTCCAGTAAGAATATTTTCACTACCACATTCGCAAGTATCAGGAAAATAATCCCAGTACTCTTCTGGTATACTTCCCAATCGTTTTGCTTCTTCAACAGTCATAAAATGTGAAAAAGCATAGTACCTATCATGGTTTTCTTTTAGTTCTTTTAATGTCATGATTTACCTCCTTTTTTAAATTAATTAAAATAAAAGCACATATAGGATTTGACACCTAAATGTGCTGTGATAAATTATCTCCACTTCCTCCGGCACTACCCTAACGGGATCTAAAGATACGCGCCTCCAATCACTACGCTCAGATCTAAAGATAGTCGGTCGATGCTGACGCAGTTAACCCTAACGGGTAGTCGCATTGCTTCCTGATGGCTGCTTTGCTAAAGCTCTTGCTGGGCTAAATCGATCGCTACGCTCATTTGAAGTTAATGATAAGCTAATACGTTTGTTTAAAAATTAAAATCATTTTCGGCATCATCAACTGTGTAGTCTTCTGATACAACTTTCATGTAAGAAACAACTTGCTGTCCAGAATCTAATGTTAAGATTTCAACTGCTACTTTGCAAATACCCTCGGACTCTAAATTTCTGAACATGTTGTAGCTACACTGTGCCCTGTACTTTTTACCGTTGTAATCAATCTCTAACCAATAGAATTCCATACCATCATCAATGGTTGCTCTTTTTGCTTGATAATTTACATGGGCTACATCGTATGTAACATTTTGAACAGTGTAGACTGCAGGTATCTCATACCCATTCAAGTCTTTAAGAAAATCGGATGAAGAATAATGCTCTGGAGTTGTCTTGGTTAAAGTGCCTTCTTCGTATTTTCCACCCTCGCTGTTACTGTCTCCTGTTTCAAAACCTTTATCAAATGTAGTCCCTTCTTCGGGAGCATCTTCATCATCTTCCTCTTCCTCTGCATTACCATCATCTTCGGATGGTTTTGTCAGTAGTTTTGAATTGGTTGGTGTTTTATTGTTCGCTGATTTCACTTGACTCATGAGATAAAAAATTCCACACCCTAGGGTAATTAATGCAATCACGGCAACTATTAGTATTGCTTTTTTATGTGATTTATTGTTATTATTAATTTGTGATGTAAAATCCTCCTCTTCTTCATAGGGTGAATCTGTGTATTGAGAATTTTTATATTGTGGATTAACCCTTTTACTTCTATTGCTATTTCTTTCTGTATTATTTACAGAGTGCCATTGTGCATCACTAGCACGTTTTCTAGGTCTGCTCTGCATCTGCTGTTGTTTTAGAGACTGATTTGGAGACTGCTTTAAAGATTTTTGTGCATTGTCTTGTTTACGTTGGCTATTTGCCCTCTTTTTAGGTTCTTGATTAAATGTTCCTTTATTAGAACTATCATTTCTAGTTTTCATTCCTATTCCCATAGTTATCTCCTTTGGTGTCAAAAATATTGAGAATATTTATTATGTTAAGTGTTCCTTTGTTTTTGGTCTAAATTGTTAATGCTTGGAATTCTTGGCTAAAGCTTGGTAGTTCACTCGCTTGGCTAAAGCTTAACCGATACCAAGCACTAACAATTAATTCTTAATGATGCGTTTTAACTATTTGATTAATTACTTCGTTTGCCTTTGTTAACCAATTATCTAATTTCTTTAGATCTGTTTTTTGTTTAACGGTCTGCCATCGCTTCAATCCATTTGGTTCATGAAATACAATCCGTATTCCAGATTTAGAAATATAAGGTTGTAAGTACTCTTTACATTTCTGTGTTATTTTATAGTGCTTACTTTCGATGATTGCTTGTTTATTAAGCATTGTAATGTTCTTCATTGGTTTTTCAATTTTAATGCATGCTGCTACGCTAGAAGCATTTTGGACATCAATGAATTCAACATCGTCCTTCTCAATCTCACTATCGTCGTCTTCACCATAATTATCGTAACTAACACGTAAATCGTTATCATCAAATTCCCAATAAGAATTATCTACGTTTGTATCATCATCAAACAGCATACCAAATGTAACGTCTTCTTCATCGTCTAAAGCAATGTCATCAAATACTATTGCTTGCTTAGAATTTTCTGCCTGGTTTGCTGTCTTGGCTAAAGCATCAACAGTTTGGGTCTTATCATTCTGCTTGCTATGTAATGTTTTTAAATTACCATCTATATCAATCATTTGTTTACCATCACCAAACACAGCTAAAGCCCATGTTTCCAAACGACTTGTCCATTCATCATTGCTCTTTTGGATTTGTTCGTCTGGGTCGTCAGGATCGTACTGCTTTGTGATTTTGTAATTCATATCGTAATCATCTACATAACTTCGTACAGTGTAGTTGCTAAAGGTTTCTAAAAGCAAAGGTACATTAATTGGTTTCTCCATAACATCGGGCTGAAGTCTTTGTATAATTTCAAGAATTCTATCTTGGACATACTGATCCCTATATGGTTTAATAAATCCCCAAGGATCATCAAACCAAAATGGTCCTTTTCCAAACTCACCGTTATCCCATTTCTTAATCATTCTTTCTACGAAGATAACAGGAGCTTCTCTGCTATCATCCTTACACTGTGCCCATGTATCACCTATGTTAATACCAACGAAATACTTAGTATGTCCTGGCATAGTAATCATACACGACTCTTTTACTAATTTGTAAATATAGAAAGGATGTAAACTCTTATGTACAGAACACAATAGTTCATCATGAATTAACATGTGCCAAATTATTTTGTCATTAATTCCCTCTTCCTCACAACGATTATAGAACCGGGTTAAAATGATTCTAAATACTTCTGCTGCAAATGACTGTATTGGGAAGTTACCAGCAGCACGTTGAATTCTACCCTTCTTTGCCTGGTCTAAATCCTGCAAATCGTAAATTCGATAGAACCCTTTTTCATTGATGGACATTCCGATAGGTGTTGGAATTCTTTCACCTTTAGCGTTTAATTCGTATTGACCAAGTTCATTCTTTTTCCAAGCATCAATGTAATTTCTGAAATCGTCTGAAATGTTTTGCTCTACAAGAGCATCTTCTCTATACTGATTTAACATGTCTGAAACTGGTTTATTACTCTTAAGCCATTTCTGTAACAATTCTCTTGTTGCAAACAATGTATCGTTATCTATTTTGCCAAATAAATTATCACAAAGACTTCTGTCTGACAAACCGTATGGAATACCGAAGTTAAAGCACTTTGTACTCTTACGAAGTTTTTTCGAGACTAAATGTGCAGGAACACCATGAAGTAAGGAAGCTGTCTCAGTGTGGTAATCTCTTTCAGGATTGTTCATGACATTAACCATGGAAACGTACTTGGCTAAAGAGATCATGATTCTATATTCGACCTGTGACATATCGAAGTCTAGCAAATAGTAATCATCCGTATAAGACCGTATGAGCGCTTTTAGTTTACCTTTCATTGTTTGTCCAGGATTCATAATTCTTCGTGTTTCAATCCTGGCTAAAGAGTAATTCTTAAAGATTTTACCTTCCATGTTGGTCTCTCTGATAGGTTTGAAATAACTGGTATACTCTTTGTTTAGCTCAGCGTACTTGGTTAAAACGATAGCTAAAGGATTTTTACACTTGTTGAAATCATCCGCTTTGATTAAACACATATCGGCCGCTTTGTACTTAAACCCTTTTGCAACGTACTCATTGTATTTTTCTCTGCTAGCTCCATAAACCAATAAATCTTCTGTCATTGTTCCAAATGTATGGCTATCACTCTTACGTTTCTGTGAAGCTAATTTTTTCATTACGTATTTATCGGTCTTAGGTAATTTCTTAGCACCCTCAGTCCATGCATAGATTTTATAACCAAGAATATCATACATAACATGTCGAATCTCGCTTGCTTTTACATCAAATTCATACTTAGCATTTTTATCAGCCTTAATATTATCAACTGCCTTATTGTATTGTTCTTGCGTTAACTTTCCAGATTGATATTGAATACTAAGATGTTCTCGCTGATTAACGTAATTAACGTATGTACCAACGTAGGAATACATAAAGTCTTTGAGAATTTTCAAATTCTCTTCGGATTCCTTGGCTAAGACTTCGACATCTTTTTCGATTGTCTTCATGCCATAGTATTCACTAATTGCTAAAATATTTAGCATTTGCACATCCTGCCGCTTGTACTCTTTGTACATCCTTTTTGACATGAGTTTTCTAAGAATGTGAAAGATAGTTAAAGTGTAGTCAGCATCGGCACAACCGTACACCATTGCTACTAAAATATCGTAAAGATATCTATACTTGTCCTCATTGCCCTTGCCTAAAATGTCTGATAACTCTGGAGTTTCATGTCCAAGTAAACGATGTGTTAAACCTTTTAAGGCAACAGAACCACGTACAGTTTTAGGATTAAGATCAAATCCCATCTGTAGTGTATCATCGTCAAAGTAAAATGATTTTCCAAACATATAGAAAACTCTACGGTCGAACATAATATTATGACCAATGAGGTTAATTAGATTACGTACAAATGTAAATTTAATTTGTTTGGAGTTCTTGGCTAAATCGGAATCACCGGCAGACTTTTTACTAGTTTTCTCATAAAGCTTGGCTAAAGCGTTACCCTGCTCGCCTGCATTAAAGACTTGTTTAACTACATCATTTTTGTCTACTGCAAATAATGTATCGTCACTGAATAATTCATCTTCGTTAGAATTTATTTTTCCAAATAAGTTCATTTTACCAAGAGATGATTTGCTTTTCTCTGTTATTTCAGCTGAATTTTCTTGTACTTCTTTTACTACATTGTTTTGTGATTCTTCTTTTTTCTTTTTCTCTTCATTTTTATTTTCCTGAATTAATGTTACAACATCGTTATCATTCCAATACTCCTTTGGAGGTTCATAAACTGTAATTGTACGTTCTCCTTTGAAGTTCTCAAAGAGCTGTGCTAAACGATCGATAGCATACTGATTGGGTACATTGCTAAAGTATTCCATATCAGTGAAAATAACGTATGCAGTATCAGGTTTCCATGAGATTGGAATAGCCACACAATGATCTCTGTCCTCGTTGTTCTCCGAGAGATTGTAGATGTTAAGACCTGTTGTCTCGGTATCGACAGAGATATTAAGCTTTGTACCATTCTTCTTACAATGTTCTAACTCTCTGTACAACTGATACATTATTTTGTACTCAAAGTCTGTTATTGTTTGAATAACCTCATAATGCTTTTTGGTTTTACCGGTTTCGCTGTCCCAGAACCAAGACATGTCTAATAAGTTACAAAGTTTATCGAATGAGACTGCATCTAATGTAAGTGTACTAATCTCTTTTTTCTGATAGTTTTCTAACTCTTGCATGTTAAATTCTTTTAAAGAAAAGTTAGCAAGCTTGGTTGTTAACATTAAGTTAAAATCATTATGTTCGATTTCAATACGTTGAAATTCATCTCCAGACTTCTCATATAAATAGGAAAGATTTTTATCTTTTGCTTTAAAGTCTTTTAGAATTTTGCCATTTACGAAAGTACTTTCATTTGTGTAAGTATTTTCTTGGCTAAAGCTGTATGTTCTTGCAAAGCTAAGTTCCTTCAATATCTTATTAAGCAAGCTAGTGTTGAACCTAGAGTACCTCTTCATTCTTCCAGACACTTTAAGCTCTTCTACGATTTCCATAACGTAATCTTTTGTTGCGAAATTAGGAAGTTGTGTTGCAGATTGGATAATAGGGAATTCATGCTTATTCATAATTTCATACGTTGCTAAATCCTGTGCATGTACTTTGGAGAATAAAACATAAGTATTTGACTTTTTTAATGTTTTCCAAGCAAAGTAGTATTCAACACCCTCTAAACGTACTAATCCAGCTAAGACCATATTATCCCTCCTTTTCTAACTCCTCTAAATATTCATATTTTTTGTACACATGTAAAGGTAAATTATAATCATCGAAACCATCTACTTTTAAAAGTAAATTAGTGTCAGTAATTTCAGTTTCTGTTGTGCCTAAAGATGCAGCATAAGTTTTACTTTTATAACGGAAATTATTATCAAATTTTCTTATGTATGACATAATGTAAGCTTTGGCTGCTCTCGTTTGTTCTAGGATTTTCTTGTAAAAAATGATAATGTACCGGTTAAGTAAATTTTCATTGTCACTGTATGTGTATAAAACTTCTAAATAAAGATCACTCATATACTTGGTTAAAGCTGGATCGCACTGTATAAAGATTGAATATGTTTCCTTTGCTAAAGCGTCCATATCTCCATTTAAAAAGGCTTTGGACACCTCGGTATAATTTGGAATTGCCCTGATATTTTCCATATCGCAATGAGAAAGTAAATGTAAAATGTAATCAAGACTTTCACTGAAATCCACTAAAACCATGTATTTTTTACTATTCTTTTCTAATCCTAGTAGTTCTAGGCTAAAGTGATTATCGCTATAACTACCAACGAATTCTTCGCAATCTCTTTCACTGCATGCTGCTTTAACAACTTCATTTCTAAACTTAATAAATTCTGGTTTATTGCAATTAACATTTAAATGTTGTTTTAACTCCTCTATATCTGCATTTAATGTGAAACTACGTTTATTAATATAGTTGTCTGCACGTGAGAATTCTTTATTTAATTTATCATCATGGAATAAATCAATTACCACACTCCTACCTCCCTATTTCCCTATAAAACACTATTAATGAATGAAATTAATTCATTATTCTCATAAATGTTCTCTTTTGTAATTTTAATCTGTGTACAATCATCGTCATCGTCAATTCTAAAATAGCGATATCGATCTAAATCGAAAAGAGCATTCTCTTTTTGATATGTAAACTGCTTTGCTAAAACTTTGGGATTTAAAGTTGTATGCAATACTAAAACACTTCCGTCGTTGTATATTATATTTACAAAACAACTCTCTGTTTTTAGCAATTCTAGCTCTTCTGCAGTTCTTACTTTCTTTTCTAATATTGACATTAAAGAGGGGTGTGCTGTGCTGCACACCCCATCATCACTTTCTTTGCTAAAGCTATTGGATGCATACTCGTCTGGATTAATTTCATCCAGGTTAAAGCTGAACCCATCACCAAAAGCATTTTCCAGTTCTTCAATCAATTGTTTGTTTTCCTTTAGCTGTTTGTTTTCCATTTAAATTATCACCCTCATCTTTCTTAATTTAACGTCCTGAGCAATAGAAAAGTGCATACTCTGATACATCTTTATCTGTAATGGGTGATATAATTTCTTCGATACCAAGTATGTCTGGCTTAACCGAAGCACCTGTATGATGTAAGAATTTACCTGTACTTGATTCAAACAATTCTCCATTCTGAACAGCGAACCCATCCTCATTAAACTCTGCACAAGATCTAAAACGATATAATAAATCCTTGTCGCAAAAGAACTTTTCATGCGCCTGTTTTACGTATGAAATATCTCTTGAATCCAACTTACGTGCAATCTTTCTTAAGCTATCTCTCTTTGCAGGATCAACATTTTGTAAACAACCTTTAGGTTTGAAGGTGTCAAACATTTCTGTTTTCATCTTCTGTAATAAATTGTAGTAAGTTTTATTTTCTTCATCGGAAAACAAAGTGATAAAGAATTTTTGAATGCATAATTCAAATTCTTTTTTAACTTCTTTTGCTTTGTAAACATCAATTGAATTTCCAGTTTGATAAATTAATCTTGTGTAATTATACAGTCTGTACAGTCTTGGAACAGAAATCTTGTCTAAATCAAGATTTAACACATCTAAATAATCACACAGAGAAATATACACACTAACTGGATTATCCGCATAACGATCAAGAATATTAGAAATCCCACACATTGATTTCAGAAAACAAATTAAAAAATTATTGATAGAAAATAAAATTCGTAATTTCTGCCAGTATGGTAATTCCTGGGCTAAACCGGGAATCAGGGTATCAAAGATTTTATCAATAAATACTTTTCTATAACTATGGTCAAATACGTAGATACTTTTAGTACCATGCTTACTTACATAGCACTCTTCGGTACCCTCTTCATCCATGTAATTTAAAATGTAGTCCGTATCTTTATAATCAAAAAGACCCTGTTTATTTAGCATTGGAACCCCATCCAATGCCATAATGCATTCAATCGCAGCTAAATACTTTGAGATAACAACGAACTGAAATTGTTCGTTCAAATCAAAGTCTTTAACGTTGCTAAATAGTATGCACATTGCTACTATACAATGTTCCATCTCTGCCCTATCTACATTAGTTCCCCCACGATTAATATAATCGCATACATAGTCTGAAGGACATGCGAAGTTCTTTGGGATGAATGATATTTCTGGGTTAAAGCTATTTACTTTATTTTTGAAAGCGTTGATTTTTAAAACAAGAGAATTTTTCTCTTGTTTTTCTTTCTTTTCTATTTCTCTTATTTTCTGAATTGAATTTAAAGGAGTGTCCTTAAGAATTTCAAACATGTCTATAACTTTAAGTTTATTTAACTCATCTTTAACTTCTGTGTTTGACTTCATCATTACGCCATCGTAATCACTTGAAACTTCTGAAACTAATTTTGAAGTTATGCTTCCATATTTTACATACGATTCTAAATCTGTGATGGTATTCGCAAGCTCCTGATTTCTAAACACTTCTGTATTAAGATTGTAAAGAGTAACACCCAAAACGTTATCTGAACTGTTAATAAAATTAATAAGGTCTTTAAGTGCAATAAATCCATCATAGATAGTTTTAAAACGTTCGCTATTCTTAAAATTTCCTTTTACATTTCCACCTTCAACTTTATAAATACATTTCTGATCACGCTTTTTAACTGATAATGATACTTCGATTTGATTGTCATAAATAGTTTTAATATCTTTCATTGATACTCCACCAGATATTAAAATTTTATCAAAAATATATAAATAGCGTTCTCGACTATTACATTTGTTTCTAAAAGAATCATTGGCATCTGATTTCTGCATATCAAAAGCATCTTCTAGTCCATAATCGTAAACAAAACAACCACGAAGTTTTTTTACTGCATTTATTGCATTTTCATCACTCCTAAATTTTAAATCTCTATAACGTGAAAAAATATCATAGAAAGCTGCGCCGCCTTTATGTGTATAAAGTATTTTAGAAGCTTTGCAAATTTTGATTGCAATATCTCGAAAATCTATTTCCGATTTTCGTAAATGTAAATCAATACCTACAAAATTAAGAGCCGTTGTTGAAGAATCTGCATCACTACCACTAACTTCTCTATCCTGCCCATGCCTATTCATAATTTCAAAGAACTCATTAACTTCTGATTTCTTGTCATAATTACCATCTTTGTCAGGTGAATCTTTGAAATACATATTTAAAGCTTTGAAAATATAATCATCTAATCCAATAGATGATTTATTGAAATTATTAGTAAAATAATTTCTACAACGTGTGATTACTGGATTGAGCAATTCTTTACATTTAGCATCTGTAAAATTATTAGGTCTATTAAATTTATCCTTTGGATACTTATTTTTCAACCATTTTCTAAATTGCACAAAGAAAGTATGTGTTCTCATATAATGAATTAAAATGTGTTCTTGTGAAGTTTGTAAAATCATAACATCGTTATAAATTTCTTTCTCACTAATGTTAACATTTAAATCCAGCAGAGATACTTTATTTGCTAAACTATTATTTCTATTTCGACCATTGTCTAAAACTTTATTATTGTACATATCATGAATTACTGTGGCTAAAAAAGACTTCTTTTGTTTCTTGGCTAAAGCGAGATACTCAAGATATTTCTTTTCACGAATTACAGTCACTTCATTCTCATCACTACTAACGTACTTGTAAAAATTTAATACTCGTTCTGCAGCTTTGTATTGACTGTGATAATCAAGAACGATAGCAATGTAAGCTTGTGCAATATCTAAATCTAAATTTTTAAAACTATAAACACCTTTTAACATATTTCCTCCAAAATTGACCAAAATAAAAAATATTTACCTATTCTTAGTATAGCTGATATCATAGTTTACTAAAAATAAAAGCAAAAATTATTACAATAACTACAGCATATGTTAAAAATTTACCATTAGCTAAAGTTAATGGCATTGTAACCAATATGAATAATAAATTAAAAATTTGATAAGCTAAGGATACAATTAAAGATAGAACCAGGGCTAAAGCGTCTGGAAGATGTGAAGTAAACACTTCGAATAGCTTTGCTAAATACCCTTTTACAACTCTGTAATCAACACTATCTGACTTTGAGCTATTACACTTTTGACAGATAGCAACTGTGTTAAATGTTCGATTAACTCCTGCCACATTATTAAGTGGCATAATATGGTCAATAACAACATTGTGCTTACCTATTAGTATTTTTCCACATTGTGAGCAAAACCAAATATTACCGTAAATACCAGGATTCTTTTTAAAGTATTCATTACGATAATTAAACGAAGCCCTTTTCTTTTGCGAATAAGTCATTCCTTGTGTCTTTTTTCGTCTAGAACTATTAGACTTCTTTTTAGTATCGTTGGTTCTCTTTTTAGTATTGTTGGTTACCCTTTTAGTATCGTTGGTTCTCTTTTTAGTATCGTTAGTTACCCTTTTAGCATTATTGATTCTCTTTTTAGTATCATTGGTTGTCCTTCTAGTAGTATCATTTACTACAACACTGTTATTTAAATCTTTTTGTTTATTACCACTCCTTTGTTTCTGCACTGCAAAAGTCTTATCGTTTTCACAATTGTTGTTTGCTTGCTTGGCTAAAGTTCTTTGATTATTCTCTCTCCAAGCTTTTCTTAAATTAATAATGTAAAAACGATATGCATGTCGTTTTCCCAAATTCTGATTGTGTTTCACATTATCACCTACATTAAATTAAAATTAAAAACAAAATTTAAAAATATTTCCACGCTGTTTAATTAACTCTCTCCTTTCTAAAGCGTGAAAAAGCCCAGCTTTAAACTGGGCTAAAGAAAAGAGCATTGTGACTTTTACATCGCAATGCTCTGCATTAAAATAATTTTATGTAGCATTAAAATAATTTCATTGTAGTGTGATTCTCTTCAGAAGTATTGCTTGTTGCAGCATCAATATCTTCATTATCAACAGCTGTGGTATCAGCATCAACATCTGTAACATCAACATCGACATCTTCTGAATTGCTGACAGGCGTAGCATCAACATCATTACCTTTTATATACTCTTCTAAATCGCTTTCATTGATTTCGTAGTCTTCACCATCTTCATCATCAAAATCGCTATCAACTACTTTTTCTTCTGCGAAATAACCTGTTAAATCAGGAGTAATTTCCTGATTAGTATTAATTTCAGTACCGGTTTCAATGCTGTGGTTACTGTCAACTGATTCTTTTCTTACTTGGCTAAATAGATCCATACCGCCAAGCATGGTATTAGATTTAGTAAAATCGTTGTCGATTTTACCAGTGAATTCAACTTCGTCATCGTCCTCTTCATCATCAAAATCGAAATTAAAAGTGGACATTGCATCTAAGCTAGTACTGTTTGCTTCCGATTCGTTTACACCTGTATTGTCATCATCATTTTCATTATCAACATTAAGTTCGCTGCTAAATCCATCCGAAGCCACGCTACCAAGTGAATCCATGGACAACAAATCATCCAATGCTTGTGATAAATCCAAATCATTCAATGCTTCTGTTTCAGTGGCAGCATTGTAAAATGTCTCGACCAAAGAATTGTTTTTATCTGGTAGTTCTACCTTGAATTTCTGAATTACTGCAGGTTTGTGTAACATCTTTGGCTGAGTCTTTAAATGTTCAAGGTCTGCTCCAATGTTAAGACCACCAATGATTGCATTGTTATAACGAATATCGACCTTGCGTTTTTCGTTGGCAAACTGAGACAGAAGTTTTGGAACATCTTCAAAGCTTAAAGCTGTTAATAAACCACTATTGTCAGTTACAACTTCATCTATAGTAGATGTTCTAATAGCAAATTTCTTTGGCTTATTAGAATTTTTTGCGATTTCACTATAATCATAGCGACCACCCTGTAAATAATTAATTTCATTATTTCCATCATTGTTCTTAGCTAAAGACTTACTATTACTGTCAAGTACTGTGACCTTAAATAATTGCAATCTGGCAAAGATTTCAAAATGACGGGGATTAATGAAAATATTATTCTCTTTAAATGTATAAAAATAACAATCCAACCAAATGATTTGCTTTGTTCGTAGTAACTTGGCTAAATCTGGAATATGTTCAGAAGTAATCAAGTTAGGATGTACAAATCGTGCATTAATTTGTTCTCCTGAAGGTTGTAAGAAACCATTTGTAAGCTGGTCTCCGGCATGAACGTACTGTCCATTACCTACTCTTAAGCTTGTTGCTCTTTGCTTATTAGTTACTAAGCAAGCTACTTTGCTGGCTCGTCCATAAGGGCAATCTAACATCTGATTATCTTCCATGCACTGCTTACACACTTTACTTGTTTCCGAATCTTCTGGTTCGATTCTAATACCTACGGTATCATCATAACGAATAATGTTAATGTAACCATCCATGTTAGCAATTTCTGGGGCTAAAATGCTACCAGGTAAATTGCCTTGAAGCATAGCACCAACAATCTCTACACCGTTAGCTACGGATTCCCCTGCAACACCACCAGAGTTAACTAATGACATCGTAAGCTGTGCTGCTGGTTCTCCAATAGACTGGGCTGCTTCAATACCGACGTTAGCACCTATTTCTTGGAACTTTGCATCTGAGAAACCAAGTCCATAGCAGCGTGAGCAGATACCATGCTCTGACTCACAATCTAACATTATTCTGGCTTCAATAGTATCTTTTCCGTTCTCTTCAACCCAATCAAGAGTTTTTTCTGTGATTAAATTCACAGCCATCAAATGACCTGATGGAAAAACTTCTGAATGTAACTCTAAGAATGGTAAATTACGCCCTTCTCTATTGACAAGTAGATTACGTGAAAGTTTTGCCATTTTGTATCGGAAAGTGAAAATACCATTTTCTGTTTTGAGTTCTTTAATGTGTTTTTCTTTAATCACTGTGACACATCTATCATTAACGTAGTAATCTTTGCCACCGTCTTTAGATGTTTTTGCTAACTTTTTGTACTCTTTGATATTACCAACTATTTTCATACCTATTGGTGTAAAAAGTCCTTTACCTTCGAGAGCAACGTCCCAAGTTGCAATTCCCTGGGCTAAAGCAACACCACCAAAGAACTCCGTGCCATCGTTGTCATCATCGTCGTCGTCGTCGTCGTCAAATAACTCGTCTAAAGCTTGCACTGCAATGTGATGAAAACCATTTGCAAGTTTATCGTAGCTATCCTCAGTAATAATTCCTCTTTCACCGTCAGACTTTGCTAAAGTGGAATCAAAGATTTCAAAGGTTTCTTTATCAACCGTGACTTTACCAAGTAGATGCTTATTAAACCACTCTCTTGTTGGAATGAACTTATCCAACTCTGGGCGATGATTTGCCCATTCAATGTCATACCACCAGTCCTTTTTACCACAGTCGTACTCAACAATCTCAAGTCCGGCTGCTTCGTACACAGCATGACGGGTAGCATGACCTGCTGTAGCTGTTTCGTTCTGTGTTGTGGCAACACCGGTACGTGAGGAGTACGTTGACAAGTGCATATCAAAACTGCTAATTCCCTCAGTGTAGTTACTTGTAAGGGAAGTTTCCAAATCTTCTGTAGCTGTCTTCTGAAGAATACCAATAGCACCGCTTGTCTGCATTAACTGACTGGCATTTCCACGTGCACCAGAATCAAAGATTATGAAGAAGTTATTGTTTCTTGGAATGCTAGAAATTAAATCTTCTTTAATTTTGTTGTTCGTCTCTTTATAAAGTTTAACAACTGCATCTTTCTTATCTTCTGCGGAAATGAGACCTTTCTGATAGTCCTTTTCAATCAAAGCTTTAATTTTGTCTGCTTTACCAATTAACTCTTTCTTTTTGGTCTTTAAATCCAAATCCTCTATTGAAAGCGTAATTCCAAACAAATCACTATAGAAGAAACCGAATTCAAGAATCTTCTGATAAATGTAAATACAAGGTTCTCCCATCTCTTTAAATAAATCTTTACAAATTTGAGAGATACTACAGTATTTAATCGGTCCTCTTCCAGATCCTGATGCTAAAAGTCCATCGTAGGCTAAATCGTAATACTTACTACAGTCTACTCCAGGAAAAGCTAACGGGTTTGTAAACTTCTTGTCTGTGAATCCGTATGGAATAAGTGAATTGAACAGAATACGACCTGCTGTTGACAGGTAGTGTCTTCCTGTGGCTAAATCGGTGTAACACACAAAATTGTATGTCTCGATGACAGAGTTCTCTACGTCAGATTTTAACTGGGCTAAATCGCTGTAATAGAACAGATCATTAACAAAGTCTTTAGTGTCTTCATAGATCTCACCGATGTTGTCAGCATTGTCTTTTAACATCGTAGCGCAGTAACAACCAAGAACTTCATCCTGGCTATGTTCCAGAATAATGGTTGAATTCTTTGGATTAATAAAATTGTGTTCTGGAGACATCTTTTCGATAGCTTCTTTTTTTGCTTCTTCTGTGATTAAAGCTACTAACCACATGGTATCACCATCGAAATCGGCATTGTAACCTTTACACGAAAGTGGATGTATCTGGATAGCCTTGCTTTGAACTATCTTAACGTAAAATGCACGTACACTAAAACGATGCAAAGAAGGCTGTCGTCCTGCAAGCACAACTTGCTGGTCTAAACCGAGACTGTCGTCACCTTCAATGAATTCTGTAATCCAATCCATAAACTGTGTGATAACTCTATCTTCTTCGATATCAAAATATTTAGCATAATGCTTCCAATACATACTTAAGAATTTAGTTTTATTCTTCGCTGCTAAAACGTCGAGGAATTTCTGTGCCGAAGCTCCCTTGAAAATGCCATCAACAGAAGTGTGCTGTCCAATGTAGGAAATAATTCTATCTCCCCACATCTTTACAACCATTGAAAGTGGCACACCCATTTCAGTAGGTTTCATTTGTACGTTCTGCATTGGAATGATTACAGAACGTCCTGAACAAATTGTTCTCTTTTTCTGTACAGCTTCACGAATTTTACCATGATTTTTATTGGTTGAATTATGGCCGTAGAACCAAAGTAAAACCGTCTGGTACTCAAGTCTATCGACCTTCTCGTACCCAATAAAAATAGAAATTGTTCTATACAAATTAAGTAAAGAATCCTGCGACTTATTTTTATTTTTAACATCCGATACAGCATTCAAAATCTGTTTATAATGCCAATCAAAATCAGGTACTCCATTAACATTAAGATTTTTCATAATAGGTCTGAATGATTGTGGCATAACTGGAAACGCTGAAATAACATACTCGGCTAAAGAGGTCTCACCACTGTCTGAATGAGATGCAAGGAAAGTATCACAGTAATGTAAACTTTCAATTACACCGGAATCTGCTTCCTCTCCGTTATCTACCTTTTTATCAATCAGTCTTTGGTAGTAATCTCTTGTTGCTCTAACATCAATTCGTTTAAAAATCTCTACTAAAGCTGACATTCCAGTTCTGTACTGTTCACGTTCTTTTTCTGTAAGTGTTCCAAGAATTTTAGAATCAATTAAAACAACAAAAGGTAATCTAGTTCCATCTTCAGGAAGTTTGACTAAAACCTCGGACCTAATGATGGCTGCTAATCTATCTTTAGAAATTTTTCCTAAAGGCATTTCCTCTGGAGCTTTTTCTGAATCAATGTTAATTTCTCGTTTATATCTACACAGAATTAACTTGTCTAAAGAACCTTTAACAATCCATGTTGGATGTATAATTTCACATTTTAAATCAATGTAACCCCATTTGCTTCTGTTTCGAATTCCCATCTCTGGTCTTGAAGCATCTCCAAAGATTACTGTAGAATGTAAATTATCAACATGATCTACAGGAATGCTCGATAATGAACGAATCATTTCGTCAGTAAGTGGGCTAAATTCGTAGCCGTTCTCTACCGTCGTGAGTTCACAACCCATTGAACGAATAAAGGCCTGCATAATGAAATCACTGTTATTAGTTCCGTCAATGTGTATATCACTAGGGTCATCTCTAATTTCTCCAGCCAAAAGTTTTTTCGAAGCTAAATCGTCTGACTGTACAGTGTACATATCCTGTAAGACTTTAGTTGCACCTACACCAGAAACACACCAACAGCACATTTCCTCGAAGGACTGACCACCTTCATTTTTCTGTCCATGTCGTGGCTGTCCAAAAATAGGATCGACCTTAACATGACTACCAATTGAGTGTGCTTTCTTATTTACCATATGAACTAATTTAAACATGTGAAGTGTACCAATGTTAATAGGTCTTTTAAACATTTTACCAGTACGACCATCACACAAATATTTAGGATGCACATCACACTCCTTGGCTAAATCGTTTACGATTTTCAAATCATCCTTGTAGAAAGGACTGATTACAATTCTGTGATCTTTCTTTCTCATTGCTTCCCCAACTACTAAGTCAAGTAATTGTGAAATGTTCATTCTGGAAGGAACTCCGAGTGGATTTAAAACTACCTGTACAGTTCGTCCAGTAACAGGGTCGTAAGGCATTTCTTCAGCAGGTTTAATTTTAGCAATAACACCTTTGTTACCACAACGTCCAGACATTTTATCTCCCTCTTCTGCTGTGGCTCTGGTAGCTAAAATTACCTTACCAATTTTAGAACCGTCTTTTTCATAAATGTATGAGTCTATTACCTGTCCTTCTGTGTAACCTGTTAAAGTGATTTCTTTTTGCTTGTACGAACTATTACTCTTTTTAATAATGACAGTCATAGCGACATCACCATTACGAAGAATTGTTCCTTTTTCTGGTAAACCATCTTCCTTGATGTATGAAAAATTGTTTTTGTTATCAGATGTGCTTAACTTACCGAATACTTCTTCTCGTTCCTCATCAGAGTGTAATTCATGCTTAATGTCTACCATGTAAATAGAAGACAAAGTATCATCCATAACAATTTCATTACTAATTGTTACAGCGTCATCAATTGTTGAGCTTTCGTAAGTTTTAAAAGCTATGGTTAAATCCATACCCATGGCTAAACCTGAATTGAACGTGTCCTTGTCAACTTTAAAACCACCGTAGTCAGCAAATACTTCAGTTGGTTTCTTGTCTAAAGAGTAACCAAGAGCATACGCAACAACATCGTTTGGTTTGTAAACATTATTCGGTACTGCATTAATTCTATAAGAGAACATATTTTTCTCTGTAGTTTTCTGTGCAAAAGGAACTACTAATTTTGTAGTCTGCGGGAACTTCTCTTTTAGAGATTCCATTGCTACTACTTTAAGTACTAATGTTTTTGTTTCACGACTTGTCTCGACACTAAGTAATTTCAAATTACTATTGAGAATTGCATCTTCATGATTTTTCATCTCTGGAAACATCTGTACATTACAATCATAGAAATCTTGTAGTAAATTTTTAGCCGTGTAGTTACCTGTATCGAGGATACTTTCGCACCCAGTCCCTACTCTTGCTCTACAAGCACCAAAGGTTGGAACTGCCTGTTTTTGGTGATTACAGCACATTAAAAGTCTCTTACCATTCGAATGATTCTGAAATGGAATACAGCTACGTGCTGGTGACATCGAGGCTAAAGGCGAATACTCCTTGTATGTTACTAAATGTGTATCAACCGTTAAAACGTTACCGCAATACTTGGCTAAAACCCTCTGTTTTTTACTGCCGTCCTCATTTTTAAAGGTCTCGCACCATTCTGCAACATACTGGTCTTTTTCTTCAACCGCTGTTAAATAAACAGGTTTGTCGCTAACTACCTCACCATCTCTGACTGGTAAGAATGGTACCAATAGATTACCATCATCGTCATCTTTGGTTAAAATAGTTCTATGGTGAACAATACCAATCTTTGAAGACTCTGGAGAATCAATCGGGTCTAAACGACCATTCTGTAAATCCTGCACGCTTACAAGTGCATCAGTAATTGATTGTGCACTAATGTTTGCGGTTACCTTATTAGCTCGTTCCAAGCTAGCCATGATGTTGGTTGTATCAGCCATCTGTCCTGTGCCAGTATCAGTTTTGGTAATACTTGAAATAAATCTATTCAAGTCATACACATTTCTACTATCTTTAGCTTTATCTAGGCTAAAGTCATTAAAGAATTCTGGTAATGCTGTATTGCTACTACTAGCCGCAGACAATGAATTCTCTAACGTATTACAAATCATTTTAAGATGTGATGTAAGAATTTCACACACCTTTTTATCAAATGGAACTACAACACGATTTGTTAACTCGTAGTCACTTCCAAATGTATCAAAGCCATTAATGTTATCAAATAGAATACTTATTGCCGTGTATAAATCCTCAACATATAACTTTGAAGCATCTGTTCTTCGAATAACTTTAATTTTATTATTGTTTGTATCAATTACTTCAATACAGCTTAAATCGCTATCATTTAGAACCTGTAAGTCATCCATTGTAAACGTATGACCTTTGCTAAAGCTTACATCACCTACAGTGATCGTTTCCGCTGCTTTTAATCCAAGCACTCTAAAGTTAAAGATTGAAAACTTTTTGAGAGTGTAAATTTTATTGTTATACTCAACTTTAAGTGTATCAATCAAACTGTTATCAATCTCTTTTAGTAAAGGTTCCATTAAAGTAATTCCAGATTCATAGGTCTTTCCATTAACTGTAATGGTCTGTGCTAAATACTTGTTGCTTGCACGGTTTACAAAAGATTGTGTGTTGTCTAATCGTTCAAGATTTCCCTGACCTAAATCAAAGTAATTTTTATTAAAGAGAGATCTATCAAGCATAGCTTGTAAATCTGTAATAACTGAATCTTCATGGACTAATTTATGTCCAAAGAAAGCATACGCTGTCATGTAGATACAATCGTTCCTATTGTTGAAATTCTCTTTTTTAATTTCTGTCTGTTTCTTTCTATCTGGGTTAAAGGCTTGTAAAACAAAAGGATTGTCAAAACCAAACATCTGTATTAACTCGATCTCATTCATACCAGTGATAGCTTTAAGAAAAGTACAAATATCAATATCTGCATACTTATCATTCTTATCTTTGTTCTTCTTTGAGACCATTATACCTTTATTTTGATATTTAATATTTAATGATCTAACATTGTCACCAATTGGAAGTAAAGTAGCTTCTACCTGCGGGGTACCGTCTCTATTGGTTGATTTTGAAAAACTCCAACCAGATTTACGATTGTATGAGTCCAAAACCTGAATGTAATTTCCACGTATTTTAAAACCAAGCTCTTCTAAAATAGGAAGATTTAATAAATCTAAATTAAAAGAAACCTTTTCATCAGTTTTTAAAGAAGTGATAACGCAATTCACTTTAATTACCTGATAAATTGTACCATCCTTAGTTAATGGTTCACTTACATTAAATGGATAAGGAAAAAATTCAATTTTATAATCATTCTTTACAAATTTTGTGCTTTCTTTTAATAATTTAGGAATTTCTTTGTAAATTAAATTATTAAAATCTACACGTTGTCTATTTTGTAATTTAAAACTCATATTTTATTCCTCCGTTAGAATTACTTGGCTAAAGTTGTGTACAACTTTAAAGTTTCAATATCATCCATATCTATCCATTGTAAAAGAATGTCTTCAAAGATCTTTATGGCATCTTCATTTTTCAAAGCTACAGCTGTTTTAAATTGCTGATAAATAACTTTCATGTCAATAACATCTTTATATTTGTCATACTTACATAAAAATAAAATCTGCTCATCAAGAGCAGTAATTTCCATTTTTTTGTATTCTTCTAATAATTGTTTAGACATAACCATAAAAAACACCTCCTGCTCTCCTGTCATCTAAATTTACAGTTCCATCTTTAACATTTTTCTCTTGGTAGACGCCTTCAGTATCTTTCTGGCCTAAACGACCAATACAAACATCTTCGCCATACTCATTTCTAAAATTAACTGCTTCTTTTGGATTGTCTAAAAAAGTCTCAAAATCTTTATCATCAATGAACATTGTTGGTTTTCCAAAATCAACAATAATTCCATCTTTAGTAATTATTATCATTAGCATTCAAACTCACCTCCTAAGTTTTCTTAGTTAAAGATTGACATGCTACCAAGTACAGATTTCTGTTCAGTGTCTTCTTTTTTAACTTCTAAGTTTTCGCTAATGTTGTCTTTGTTGTATTTTAAATCTTCGTTAATATTGTCTTTGCTAAAACTGGCATTAATCCTACCTTTAGATGGTGTACATTTGTATACCTTAATTCCTCCAATGGTAACGTCTGTGAGGTCTTTAATCTCACCATTAACTAATTTTTTTACCATAAAATCATTCCTTTATTTTTTCTATCCTTTTAAAACACCATCATAATCTAAAATTTTACATTCATTTAATAGTGATTTTATTTTATCTTTAGTAGCTTTTATAGTTTTTTTATCTGAAGCATTAGAAAAATACATTTGATTTTTTACAATAAAATTGTAGCAATCAAAGTCTTCAAAATTCTCAAAATATTTGTAAATGTAATCTATTAATTCATCTACTAACTTATCTCCGATGACATCTCTAACATTGTATTTACTATACTTTTTAATCATCTCTATCATTTTGAAAATTTCTGAATAATCAGATTCTGTTTTAAAATAAAATTGATAGTACTTTGCTAAATCGTTAAGTATTCGCACTGCATCCATTTTGGATTTACCGTAAAACGATTTAACTACAGTATCTATAAAATCTTCAACAATCTTACTATCTTTTTCTGTCAATATTTTTGTAACTACTGTGGCAATTACATTTGCATCTAATTTAAAGTTGCCTGGATTACCGAAAGCTTGCAATACTTTCACATCGCTATTAGTCATTTCCGTAATCAATTCACTTATAACATAATGATACGCATTTCCAATAATAACAATATCCTTTTTACTTAATCCAGCTAAAACACTGAAATCGTGACATCTCACATAGCAATTAAAAAAGTAAAAAAGATCAAAAGTTCTTTCCTTATCTTTGTTTGAAACAGATTCTAACAAATCATTAATCACTTCTCTTAGAAAAGTGCAATCACTCTTTGCTAAAGATTTTAAATACCCATAGCTTTCATCCAAATAAATCCGCAAGCTTCCTAATTGCTCAACATTGCAAAAGAATTCAAAATTAGTTTTCATGATTGAATACATAGAAACGTACACTAATTTAGGAGCATGTATTTTAATCTTATCTATTTCATTACAAAAGTATTTATACTGGTCTAAAGTGATTTCACCATTCCCCAGTCCAAATTCCAAACTAAGTTGTAATTTACTACAATGTAAATTAAATGTTGGATAGTATGGTTTTAAGTTTTTCAAAGATTGTAAATCATCCTGAATGCTCATAATGATCACCACCTAACTAGGTTCATTGCCTTTGACAATAACACCATTCACTTTTCCATCCTTTAACCTATCATTCTGAATTAAAATATTAACTGCATCACTGTTTCTTTCGAAATGAATTAAACTTCCTATACGTATGTGATTTGAAATTAAGATTGCTGGGTTAAAGACGTTAATAAACTGTGCGGTACAACCATCAACGGTTTCCATTGGTTCAATTTCAACTCGTATCGAAGCATGTACTCGATTCTGCCTCCATAGAATATTACGTACAATACCAGTATACGTGTTAAATGACCATTGCTCGAACTTTAATGCAATTTGCCTGTCAGAATATTGATCTTTTTGTTCGCCAAAGAAGGTCAAGTCATTGACTTCCACTACGACACCATCTGATGGCATTTTTTCTCCAAACTGCCACATGTAGTCAAAGATTTCACTTTTTGCCCAAACTTTAAAGCTTTCGAAATTGTCTGGAATTTCTTCCCACTTAATTAGCTTATGCGGTACTACGTTAAACCCGCTTTCATTTAAAGTGTCAAAGGTCTTGGCTAAAGTTGTCGCAAGTCCTTCTACAGCAAACACAACTGTTTTCAAAAACTTATAGTATTCTAAGTCATGTCTAACTCTCAGTAAAGAAATGGCAGATGACTTACAAGTTTTGTACTTAGTGTTATCAATGTCATTCCTAAGTTTTGAAATACCTTCATAAGTTACAAAGCTTTCACCTGTTATTTTTAAATCTTTCTTATTAAGTGGAATGCTTGATGGTAAAACTAATTTGGTTTGCTCAGTGAAATCAAACGACTCACTGCTTCTTCCTCTTGAGAGAGATAACTTTAATTTACCATTGCTGTAAATGCTCTTTGTATTAATCCCATCCATTTTCAAAGAAATCATTAAATCTTTCTTAAGTTCCCTATACTTTTTAAAGAATTCCCAGGCTTCTTCGTAGCTTACTACAGCACGACAACTAAGACTCTTATCCTCGTTAAGTGCATCAAAATACCTACCGTATTCGGGATCTTGGCTAAAGCTTTTAGCTTTGGTAAGACTATCATCAGCTTTTATTCCGAATTCCTGTAAAAGACCAAAAGGTATTGGATCTTCGTCATAAGTTCTTATAAAGTATTCATGCAAAACTTTTTTAGTATTTGGATGTTCTTTAAGTAATTTAGTGTACTGTTCATACAGCTCATCGGTTATAATAGGGTCACCTATTCTGTAGAAATATCTTGCTGCTATCCAAATTTTAATAGGATTTCGGCTAGCTATTAAATTTTCAACAGACATTTTTGAATACCTCCAATCATTTAAATTTAATGCAATGAAATTGCTAAAGTAATTTCTTTTTCTTTTTGCAATTAAAGGGAAAGAAACATTTGACTGTCTCTCTACCTGCTTTGTTAGATTTTTATAATTAAAGTTACACTAATGTAAGGTAATTAAATTTTAAATCTTTTTCTAATTCAAAACTAAGACATAAATCTTCTGCTTATCAATATTTTTCAATTATTTACAATGGTTATCAATGTTTTTCAATTATTTACAATGGTTATCAATACTTTACACTATTTATCATTATTTTTTAACGTTTATCAGTTATTATCAATGTTTGACAATAATTTACACATATTTTCAATTGTTTACATTTCTTTTCAATTAATTTCTAACATGTACCTACAAATGCAAAATGAGTAACCTACTATTTTAAGTAGATTACTCATTCTTATGTTCATAATTTAACTATTACAATACTTTACTAATTAAAGAAATAACAGCTAAACTGGCTTCACTTCCGACAAATGTAAATCCGGCTACAATGGCTGCAACAACTACAGAGCCAATTACTGTTAAAGCAGTAATGGAAGCTGTATGTTTACAGGTTGGAACTGTGAGTGATTTAAGATTACCAATCATCTTCTTCATTTTACTATTTCCTTTCTTTTCATTTAATTTATTTCCTCTGCACTTGTTTCTTTACACTAATTTCTTTCCTTTGCTAAAACAGAGAAATCTTACTATGATTTAATTCACTCTGAATCTCTGCTAAAAACTTATCTTTGGTCTCAATAAATACACCTGTAATGATGATAATTGAAGAACCTGCAAAAGAAAGTTTTGAAAGATCGAATACATTTGAAAGAATACAAGGAATAAATGCAACCACGCACATGGCTAAAGCCCCAAGACCAATAATCCATTTAAGTTCACTTTTAATGTAAGCAACAGTTGCTTCACCAGATGTAATATCAGGAAATACTCCTCCAGAACGACTTAACTGATTAGAAATCTCTAAAGGATTTAAAATGTACTGTGTGTAAAAGTAAGAAAAACCAATGATTAAGAGAAAATAAATCACTGCTCCAACGGAGTAGGATGGATGTGCTGGGCTAAACCAATTCGATGTGTCCATAGCTTTAACAAACCAGTATTTACTACTCTTCTCCCAGAACAGTGCAACCATACTAGGAATGGAAATAATACTGGATGCAAGAATGATAGGAACTACAGTACCAGGACACAGCTTAATTGGAAAATAGCTGTCCTCGTCGCTAACACATCCTTGAAGTTTTCCAGAATATCTTACTGTTAATCTCTTTTCTGTTTCCTGAATTACTACAGTAAAAACAAAAAGTAAAATAACGCAAATGCTAATGAAAGCAATTCGTAATGCCATCTCTTTAGGAGTCTTACTTTTGAGAAATCTTGTGTAAACGCTGCTAAAATCGGAAGGATAGGATGACAGGATATTGCATAGAAGAATTAAAGAAATACCATTACCAAATGCTTTCTCTTCTATGTACTCGCCTGCAAGCATTAATACAATAGCCATTACAAACCAAATTAAGCTAACACACAGAACCCAGTACCATTTGTAAGAAAGTAATAAACCTCTCTGCCCGAATCCTACTGCAAAACCTACAGCTTCAATCGCGGCTAAAGCTGCACCAAGAATTACAGTGTACATTTTAAATTTCTTTCTACCTGTTTCTCCATCCTTTTGAATTTCTCCAAGTGAAGGAATGATTGAACACATCAACTGTAGAATGATTGAACTGGTAATGTATGGTGTGATTGAGAGCATTGTGATGGACAGGCTCTGTAAACCATTTCCTGACAGTGCATTTAACATCCCTAGTGTACCGTTTGACTTTAACAACAATCTAAAATAAGCTGTATTTACACCTGGTGTTGGTATCCCTGAAGCAATCTGAATTACTGCAAGAATACCTAAAGTAATTAATAGTTTCTTTCTAAAATCCTTTTTGTTTTTTAATGCTTTTAACATTTAACAATTTAACCTCTCTTATCTAATTTTTTGATTTAAATCTTTATTTGTAATTTCTTATCTTTACTAAAGCTACTACACCTCCTATACCTCTATTTTTAATTCTTTGGTTACAAAATTAGTTGTTTCTTTAATTACGTAGTCTGTAAATCCTGCTACGCAATCAACTGGTCTAAAGATGCAGTTGATTGCTCTGTTGTACTTTGTTAATGGCTCTTTTCCATACTGAATCATAGACTCCTTTAAACTTGTATTTTTACAACAAATGTTGTCCAAAATAGTATTTGGATAAATAGCACAATCAGCGTAGGATAACATTGGAGCATCTGGAGCGCTATCCCCTGCAACTACGATTGCATCTGGCTTTAGTAACTTGACTAAAGCTAATGCTGCATCTCCTTTTGTATTGTTCATTGGTACAGCATAAAATCTGTCATCGCAGATGTAGGACTCCATACGAAACTCGCAGTAAAGATCTTCTTTTAATGAACTTTTATAATTATCAGAAACATCAGACTTAAACTGTGCAGAAATAAAACTATCACCGCATACTCTACACTTAATAAAACAATTTTTCGATTTTAACCAATTAAACGCATTGTAAAGAATTTCATCATACTTACGTAAACCATAATCGTACTTTTCTTTATAGCGTTGTTCGAGTTCTTGGCTAAAGTAAACATCATTACCAAAGCAAAGAAGTACTGAATGCAATTCTAATCCAATTGGCCATCTAATTCTCTCGTACTGTTCTTTCGTTCTGATAGTAACCAAAATTACTTTGATACGTTTACTTAAACGTACTAAAGTATTTAAATTATCAGGATTAATGTAATTTAATTCTTTACCATCTTTTGCCCATTCAATGCACACATCTCTATCTCTTGCAAATCGTTTTGGAAAGATTAGAGTTCTGTCAATATCAGAAATGAATAACACATTTTCCTTTTCCATCAAATCACCTCCCATTTAATTAATGTGTTGGATAAATCATCTCCACGGTCGCATTGCTTCCTGATTTAAAGATTGGTTTATTTATCTCCACTCCCTCCGGCGCTTCGCGCCTTCGGTCGGTCGATGCTGACGCAGTTAACCCTAACGGGTGGTCGCTTTCGGCTCCCGGCTTGGCTAAAGCTTGTGGGGCTGTGCTAAAGCTGTCACCAGGCTAAAGCATACTTAGCTAGAGCAAATACTGACTAATGCAAAACTTTTATTAATCCAATCGCTTTGTAATTCTGTAACGGATACTGCTCGACTGGAATTTCTTTTTCTTTTGCTAACTCTAGTAGTAAACGAAGTTCTTCGCTTTCCTCTCCATCCTTCTCATTCACTAAAATCTTCCATGGAGTTCTCCTTAATAAAACTCTAGTTGTCTCTCCAATACTTGGTTTGCAATACTTATCAGAAGGTAAAGAAAATTCTTTGCACACTTTTTCAATTTCCTCTTTTGGTGTTAGTTCTTTTACACTCTCGTCGAAAAGATATTTTTCACCATCATACACGCAAACTGTAACTCCATCTTTTGCAGTGATGTATTTTGCTTTGCTAAAGCACTTCACTACTCCGTTAATAAAAGTATAAGTGTAATCACTACCCTTTAAATCTTTGTAGAAAGCACACCCGTGAAAATCATTTTTACCAACAATTCCGTCTTTTAAGAAGGTTCTACTTAATCCACCAGAAATGTTTGCATTCAAGCAAGCATTCGGAATTAAAACATCTTCACGAGTTCCCCATTTGTCGGCTACTCTGGCTGGATCAGAAAGCACTGCTAAATCTGGTTTGATTCTATGACCTGTTTCGGTGTAGTACTTTGCTAAAGACTTATTAAGCTGTTTCTTAATTGTACCTTTACCTGTCCAACCATCTACAAATTGAATCCATTTTTCACCATGTTTATTTACAATGTAATCCATTGCATTCTTATCAATCCCTTTGTCTCTGATGATTGAAATAGTGTAGTGTGAAACATCAAATCCCCAACGCTCTTTAATGTAACGTTTAATCAAAATACCAATTGGTGTTCCTGCCCTTGCTAAACTGACTAAAACGGTGTTTTCCCATTTGTCTTTAACAATCTGCGTTGACACTGTCGCTACTAATTGTGCAATTACTGGGCTAAAGCTACCCATGATTTCTTCAAACAACCGTAAGTACTCACTGCTAGGTTCCCACTCCTTTTGCAGCAATTCAGAGTAATGAATACCACTCTGTATCATTCTCTCTTTTTCTTCAGTACCTACTGGCTTGACTAAGTCTGTCACATCTTTTAGCAGAATAGTAACATCATCACCCTTGTAAGTACCAAAAGTCTTCGTAACAGAATTCTTGTTAATTTCTTTGTCTTCCATAAAGCCTCCTTATTTAAACTGTATTAACTGTGTATTATAATTTTTATAAATACTCATTAAATAACTCATGGCTTTGATAGTTTCTTTTGGAATACTTTTTGAATCGGTTAGAATAAAAATTAAGTCATAGTGTTCCATGTGATACAAATAACTAAGTCGTTCTACATCGTAAAAACTTGGAAGTTTGTAACCTTTTGTAATTGGATACTTTGCTAAAGTGTTATTAACTCCAATTGGGCTACGAGCTGTTGAATGGCAAACTACTTTCTTTTGATGTGATTCGATTTCTCGTGCAAAATAAATAGGCACAGACATAAATTCTTCTGTGCCTAACACTAAAATTTTATCAACATTTTTAATCTCTTCTTTGTACTGTTCGTAAAGTGACCGGGCTAAGGCTCTTTCTTCAATACCGAAAGAACACCAAAAACCAAGTCTAGCATTGTTACCCTGTTTTACTTCCTGTTGTTTAATAAAATCTGAAATTGTTTCAGATTTTCTGAGACATGTGTCTAATGGTTCGAAAACTCTGATGTGTTTAACCTGTTCTGAAAAGTCATCATCAGAAAATGCAAGCAGAGAATACACCTTAATCCCCAGCTCTTCTAGCTTTAGTCTATTCTCACTGCTAATTCTGTCTACTGCAGTGACAGCGAATTTATTGCACTTGGCTAAAGCTGGCATTGCCTTTAGCAGTTCTGCTACCAAGTTCCTAAGTGTGTTGCCTGTAGTGAATTCATCGTCAACGAAGATCACTTGGCTAAAGCTGCCAGCATTCTTGATTGCGTTTTCTAGTTCACCGTAATAAAGTCTTTGCTCTACTACATGACTATGTTCTTCTCTAAACTCAATGCACTTACCATTCCCTAAGTTTTCTCTGGTTGTTGTGAGATAGTAAGCTTTCCTAAAGTGATTTGCGAACAAATGTCCCAAAGCTGTTGCAGTTTCTGCAAAACCAATTACTAGTGTCTGCTCTTCGAAATCAATTCTGTCATCCGTATTAACTACTCCAGCCTTTTTGGCTAAAGCAGTTACCATTTCCAAGGTATCACTTGGTTTTGTTGGTAAATACTTAGATTGCTTTTTATTAACAATCAGGTAGTTACGTTTTGAATTGTTATAACGTTTTGCTACACTAAAAAGATCATCTCTTGTATAATTCATTAAAACACTCCTTGCTTAATCATTTAAATTCCAACAGAAATCATCCATCTTAATTCTTTTGGAGATTTCCTTAAAAATCCATGTTTTTTCTTTACGATAAAAATTACAAAGGTTAATGCACTTTACTCCCCAAGAGAGATTTAAAACCTCTAGGGATACTAATTCCCTACTGTGTGCGAAATCCATTAGATTCACATTAATACTGTCTAAACCTTTAATGGTTGTTCCAGTTTTTTTACCAAGTAGGAAGAATGCCAACTTATTTACTTCTTCCGGCATATCGCGTAGATTTAATTCAAATTTACTTAATAAATCGGAATGCTTGGTTAAAGTGATCAGAGCTTTTGAATTCTTCATTTCTACTACGCTACTATTTCTAAAATCACACAAGTATTCTTTTCCTACTAATTTATTGTTCTTTGTTAAAGGAATGCAAATTAAGTTGTAGGATAACCAGCTTTCCATTGGATCTGTTACTACTTTAATTTCTAATCCTATCTTGGTTAAATCTGTTACAAGTTCTAAATTCAAAAGCTCACCTCCTTTGTAATAATTTATTACTTTGCTTCGTACATTTTGATTAAAAAATCTTTTATGTGCGTTGCAGTAAATCCTGCTTCATTTAAAACATTATTAATGTTTTTATCAAACGGGCAGTGTGTGTCTTCCTTGGCTAAGGCTGCAATACGTAAATTAATACCAAGGTTTTCTCTGAGAATTATGTTAAGATTATCAAGAACAAAAACTAAGTAATTGATGAAGTTTGAATTGTAAATCTGTAATTCATCAATAAAAGCAATTCTAGAACCAACTTCGAAATGTGAATTCTTGTAGAATTTAGTTTTGCAAAGTTCTTCTGCCTTCTTTGCTAAAGGTTCTGATAATTGTTTACAAACACTCACTAATTTATCTTTACCTTTTATTTTATTGTTTATTTTGTCTTCCTTAGCTAAAGTTAATCTTAACTCTAGCATTACTTTTTCCACCTCAACATCAATTACTTTTACAGCAATGAAAGTGAAGTATTGTTCTATTGTATCTACATCTTTGGCAGAGGTATGTAAAAAGTCCACGTCATCTGTAGTCCCTGCATTATTAGCAATCTCCTCCATCATCATTGAATTTACCGATTGTATAGTTATCATGTAATTCTTATAGCGTGATTTTGCTAACGTATTCACTTGATCTAAAGATACTAACATTAGTAACCTCCTCTTGTTCTGTGTTTGTTTTATTTCTGTTTTGCTACTATTTTATTTCTAAATTAAAAGAGAACCCAGCGTTTAAACTAAGTTCTCTTGCCCTTTCATCACTGGGCTAAAGCTATGCTCTTGCTAATCTTTTATTTCTAATCGCTTTGCGAACGAAATCAATTGGAATGATACACAGGGCTAAAGCTGCGACAGTCAGCCATGCTACTGGTGTCAGAGCTGCTGTGCTAAATAGTCCTCCTGTAAACTGGCAAAGTAAGAATGTGTCTAATACAATGAATAATCCTATCAGATAGAAAAGATTATTTTTACCAATACCGTCGAAAAGATTGTAATGTTCTGTACGGATATTAAGACCATTTACTACAGAGGCAAAGCACATTAAAGCAAATCTAGCTGTGTTAGCTTCAAGTTCTGTGCTAAAGAGGTTTTTGATTGGTGAGAAGATCAGAATAGCATAGAATACTAAGAATGAAACCGTACTAAGTGCAATTCTCTGTTTTGAGCCTCTGATGAACAATCCTGCACCCTTTCTGATAGGTGCTTCCCTCATGTACTCCTCTTTAGGTGGTTCTCCACCAAAGCTAAGTGAATTAAGTGTGTCCATGATAATGTTAATAAGCAAAATCTGCACGGAAGTAAGTACTGGTATTGCCATCATAATTGGGAAGAAAATACTAAGTACTAATAAACTGATATTAATAGGTAATTGGAATTCTAAGAACATCATAATATTGTGCATGAATGTTCTACCTAGTTCAACAGATTTAACGACGGAAGCAAAGTTATTATCTGTGAGAATAATATCAGAAGCTGCTTTAGCTACGTCACTTCCACTATTCATTCCGAATCCTACGTCTGACTTTTTAAGTGCTGGTGAGTCATTAACACCATCACCTGTCATAGCTACACTACGTCCCATCTCCTGGGCTAAAGTGACTAATCTCAGTTTTGTATTAGGTGAGCAGCGAGAGACCACCATTAACTTAGATAATACCTTTTTGACTTCATCGTCAGACATTTCTCTAATTTCGTTATCAGTGAGGGCAACGTCTTTACCTTCTCTGAAAATACCACACTGTTTAGCTACAGCGAGTGCTGTTTCCATGCAGTCTCCTGTGAGTTCAATTACCTGAATGCCTGCTTTGTGTGCGATTTTAACTGCTTCAATAGCTTCTGGTCTGATTGGGTCGCTTACTCCTATGATTCCAAGGAAAGTCATTCCCTGTGCTAAAATGTCGTCCTCATAATCGCCACTCTTAACTGCAATGGCAATACAACGGTTTGCATTCTGAGTTAACTCAGAGAGCTTGGCTAAAGTGGCACTGGAATCCCAGTCTTTAACACTACCGTCTGCTGTCATGTATTTAGTACAGTTGTCAATGATTATCTCTGGAGCTCCTTTGTAGTACGAGTATCCATTGCTACAGTATGCAACTGAGTATTTAAGTTCACTGGAGAATGCCTGCTTTCTTTCAACATTGTACTTTTCGTTTATCATCTCGTACTCTTTTGGTACAACTAGAGAAAGTATAGCTCTGTCAATAAAATTGTTACCGATGATCTTATGTTCTTCATTGTAGAAGCTACTGTTGTTGAGTACGATACTTTCGTGAAGTGTCTTTGCTAAGTCAGAGTTATCTCCAACTTCATTACCTTCACCATCAACGATGACTTCTGGAGACATCACTCCTGTTGTGAGTGTACCGGTCTTATCTGTACAAATGAGATTAACGTAAGCCAATTCTGGAATCTTGTTAGGGTTCTTGGCTAAAATGTTAAACTTCTCCATTATATTGACATTCTGCTTAGTAACTAACTTAACGATCAGTGGTAAGCCTTCTGGTACTGCTGCGACAATGATAGTTGCAGCATTACTTACATTGGCAGCAATCTTATTGATGATTTCTAATACATTTCCTGAGAAGTACTGGGCTAAACTAACTTGCATAATACCAGAGACAGTCATAGTTACAAAGGCAATGATTGCAGCTATAGTTCCCCATTTGTTAATGAAGTTAGCGAGCTTGCCTAAAGCAATGTCCAAAGCAGTTTTAGGAGCTTCTAAGGTCTGCATGTTAATTAAGGTTTCACCGTTTACAGTGTCTTTACCAACTACTGTTACCTTTTCAAGACCTTCCCCGGCAACAACTACTGTTCCTGCAAAGAGGTGATTCTGATTTTTGTAGGCATCAGTTGATTCATCCTTCTCATAGACATAATCTTGGATTACTGTTTTCTTGCACTCTTCTGCTTCACCATTAATGACTGCATTGCTTACAGAAATCTTACCATCAATCAAGTAACCGTCTGCGTGGATTTCCTGGCCTAAAGTGACCATAGTAATGTCATCGACAACCAAATCATCCGCATTGATAGTTTTGACTTCACCGTCTCTAATTACTTCACAGTATCTGATTGCTGTTTTACGTCTTAGATTTTCTGTTGATTTTTGTATGGAAGTGTTTGTTTTTACAGCAATTCCTGTGACTAATCCGATTACGATTAATGTTAGGATTGGTCCTGAAATGTGTTCAACACCTAGAATACTTAAGATCAAAGTAACGATTGTAATTACAATCAGTATTACTGTGATTGGTTCTTTAAGAGCATCTAGTGCGAATTCCCACCATTTTTTTAGTTCTGGATCTGGTAGTTTATTACTACCATGCTCCTCCCGACTTTGTCTGACTTCTTCTTCTGTTAGTCCAGTGAAGTTGTTTTCTTTGTTTTTGTACACTTTTGTACTCCTTTCCTAGTTTATTGTACATTTCTGTACGTTTGTGATTGATTGGCTAAATCCCTAGGCTAAAGCACCAGGCTAAAGCTTTGCAATCAAAAAGGACATCTAGCTTTTACACTAAATGTCCTTGAGTGGGTAGAGTAGTTGTGAGAATACTTGGCTAAAGCACTCCAGCATCTTCATAACTATTCATATCTCTTTGTATTTAATTATCGCACCTGTAGGCAATTGGGTTATTAATGGGTTATTTTTAAACTTTATGACATTTTAAAATACGATTTTACGCTAAATATCCTAATACAAATGTTGAATGATTAGACATGATCACATTATGGCAGCCT